>Ga0335070_10004114_pt1 | contig 16969 bp, 12 predicted proteins | sample Lox_Sample_13_FD_206722 | JGI IMG/M metagenome (GOLD analysis project Ga0335070, IMG submission 206722) | Soil microbial communities from Loxahatchee National Wildlife Refuge, Florida, United States - Lox_Sample_1.3 | ecosystem: Environmental > Terrestrial > Soil > Wetlands | place: USA... | reverse complement strand
GAGCAGACGCCAGTGCGCTATCTGGAGTCCGTACCCGCGCTGCAGATTGCCCGTGAGCACTGTCCCGACTGGCTGTTGGGCGCTGCCTTGAATCCGTTCAAATACCGCGAAGAGGAAGGCGCTGCACAGTATTTGAAGGCACAGAAAAAGCTTCTGGCTGGCGCGGATTTCCTTACCCTGCAACTGGGTTTTGACGCTGCCAAACATACTGAAGCTCAGACCTGGATGCGCGCCCAGGTACGTGCGAAACCCATGCTGGCCTGTGTGATGAGGTTCACCGCGTCCATGCGCGAGCTTTTGCGCGGCGAGCGGCAGGTATCGCAGGCCTATGCGAGCGCACGAAGCCTTGAGCGCCTGGCGCTGCAGATAGTGGGTCTGCAATTGATGGGCTATGCCGGTGTTCATGTGTCCGGTGTACACACGCTGGACGAACTGCTTTCGCTGGAACAGGCGATAGTCGAACAGCGGGACAGCATGACCTCACTGACCGATTGGGCCGAACGATGGCACGCAAGTTGGCAGATGCCTAGAACGCCCGAAGTGGGCTTCGCTCCAGTAGAGAGTGCCTGGGAAATGGGGCAATCCGATGGCACAGCGACCCGCCGGGAGCGCTTGCGATACACGCTGTTCTCCTCGGTACATGAGCGGCTTTTCAGTCGCACGGGTCGGCTCAGCAGAGCCTTTGGCTGGAGCGTGACGCGGCCGATCTGGAAGGTCGGCGTGGCTGCGGACGTGCTACATGCCGTCGAGCGGACGTTCAAACGGTCGCTTGTCGGCTGCGATACCTGTGGCCGCTGCCGCTTGCAGGACACCCTCTACGTTTGCCCCGAGACATGCCCCAAAGGCCTGGCGAACGGCCCTTGTGGCGGCACCCGGCTCAATCGTTGCGAATTTGGCGATCGGGAGTGCGTGCACAGCGTCAAATACCGCATTGCCAAATCGACCGATCAATTACGCGTGCTGGCGAAAACGTTGATTCCTGCGATCGAAGCGGAGAACCGGCACCGCAGCTCCTGGCCTGAATGGTTCGCGCGAGAAGATACGACGCCAGAGCGCTAAATCGAACCGCAGAGAATGAAAGCTGACCAAGAGGCCTTCGCGATGCCGAAAGTGATCCGTGGCCGAAAGCCCTCCTCGAACGGTCATTCAATCGGGCTTTTTTGAGTGGCTGTTGGTGTCCGACCGACACTGGCATTTCGCCGTCGACTGGCACTTCGACGTCGGCTGGAGAGCTTGCAATCGACGACCGCGTCGGCCGCTGGTCTCGAAGTGACACACTTATTGTCGCAACTGTGACAGATTTATTTCGAACTACGGCAGCGACTCGCCTGCGCGCCAGCGTTCCCACATCAACGCCTTCTGGCTTTCGCTGTAATGGATCCGGGGTCTCTGTTTCATTGGCAACACTCTCGCTGCTCACGCAGCGCTCATTGTGTTGCTTCGACCGGTTGAATCCGCCCCGGAAAGGGACGCCCATTCGCTGTTGCCGCCCTGGGACGGAATAGTCCATCGATCGCCGGCCGCACGAGACATTCGCCCGTTGTTACGTTTTTGCGACAGTCTTTTTTTTTGTTTCCGTGCGTTACAGGAGGCCCCTTATCCTTCGACACGCAACAGCAAATAAACCATCCACACCCAGGGACACTGAAATACAGATGAAAAACAGCAAAATCAAGGCAAGCGTTATCGCTGTTGCCGCTTTCGCAGTATCTTCGGCAGCAATGGCACAGTCGTCGGTCACCCTGTACGGCATGCTCGACTCAAGTATCGGCTACACCTCGAACGTCGGTGGCAAGTCGTTGGTCGCCATGGAGGGCGGTGCCTCTGGTTCGAACAAGTGGGGCATGAAGGGTGAGGAAGACCTCGGCGGCGGCCTCAAGGCGGTCTTCAAGATCGAAAACGGTTTCAACATTGGTAACGGCAGGATCGGGGGCCAGGGCCCCATTGCCTTCAACGCCGCTGGGGCGCAGACGCGTTCGCTGTTCAACCGCCAGGCTTTCGTAGGCCTCTCTTCGGACCAGTACGGTACGGTACGTCTGGGTCGCCAGCTCGACGCCGTGACGGAAATGGTTCAAGGCCTGACGGGCGACAACATTTCGGCGTACGCATTCTCGACTCCGGGCGACGTGGACAACAACGACAACACGACGAACCAGAACAACGCCGTGAAGTACATTACGCCGGTCATCGCCGGCTTCCAGGCTGAAGGCGCGTACTCGTTCGGCGGCGTTGCCGGTTCCAACGGCCAGAATCAATCGTGGTCGGTGGCTGCTGACTACGCTCAAGGTGGTCTGACGGTCGCTGGCGGCTACTTCCGCGCTGATAGCGACGCCAACTCCTTCTGGGGTAACGCAACGGCACAACCGTCGTTCGGTAATGCTCTGGGCTATGCCCCCGCGGGTTACAACCAAGGCGTTGCGTTCAAGAAGGCGGGCATCGCTCAAATCGCTGGCCAATACCAGTTTGGTCAGTTCACGGCTGGCCTGCGTTACTCGAACGCTCAGTACCAAGGCAACCCCGTCGCTGGCCAAAACTCGATTCACTTCAACGTGATCGGTGCCCTTCTGCAATACCAGGCAAACGCTGCGCTGTCGCTGGCTGCTGGCTACACGTACGTCTACGGTTCGGCAGCTGCTAATTTCGATCCGAACGCTGGAACGAGCACGACTAAATTTGCGAACAGCACGATGTCGTCGACCAACCAGGCGTCGCTGGGTGCGACGTACTCGCTGTCGAAGAGCACCTCGGTGTACGCCATGGGCGCCTACGTCCATGCTCAGGGCGCTTTCGCTTCGGCTGCTGACAGCGGCGCCACTGCATCGGGCGGCACCCAGTGGAAAGCCAACGTTGGCATTTACCACGGCTTCTAATTGCAGGTTCAGATGCCTGGGGTAGTGAATGCATTACCCAGGCAAAGAAAAGCCCGGCTAGTAAATTGCACCCCAAAAGTTGGACATTGATCCAATCTTTGGGGTGTTTTTCATGAACCGTTTGTGTTTCCTGGACACGTTGCGCGGTTAAGTCACGGCTTCGAGTTCCTGGGTTACCGGTTCGAGGCCGGTCAACGTTGGGTGCGCAAGAAGAGTCTCATGGGGCTGCGGGATAAAATCCGCGCCCTGACCAAGCGGCGATTCGATCGAGAGCATCCAGCGTGGTTGCACTTCATGACTCGCCGCAACGCACTTTTTGCCAAGACATTCGCACGGTCGGGAGCTTTTTTTTGAATTGAGTTGACGTCTTGTTATTTGTTTTTTAACATTCGTACTCCGGCTTTAGAGTGAATACTTTCTCCACGCAGGATAAGTTACGCGCCGGATTCAAAGCCGCTTTCGAGCGGCTTTTTTTTGCAGTTCTAAATTTTATCGTCGCTTTTGTGACTCGTTGTTTTTGTACCACCCAAATTTGTTTACCTTGCCGGGCAAGGTAATCCTCGTCGCGCTCGCGATTGGGGCGGGTTACCTATCGACGTCGAACGCGAACCGCAACGCAAAAGGCTCATGGACCAGTACGTCGGATGACCGCAACTGAAGACGCCCGCCGCAAGCAGATCGAGCTTACAAGGCAGCGCTGCACCAGTTCGAAAAGATCGCCGGTGCATTCGCCATCGCGCCAGACGATACCTGACGACCGCATAAGAGCATGTCGGCTCACCCGACATTTCGAGACGGACAAGGCCATGTCGGGGCAACCGACATGGCGTCATCGCCAAGCCAAGGCATGGTCGGGACGCCAAGTCGGTCGTCAGACAGAGCTGGCTGCAGGATGCAACGCCTATCGCAGCTGAGGTTTTGTCGCGATAAGGACAACGGCCCGAGAAAAGTGCAATGAAGAGGATTACTTATTTCGCCAGCGAGTAAAATTGCTCGGCGGCGGATTGCTGAGTGCCGCCGTGAACGTATTTCATCTGCCCCTTGACGATCATATGCATCACGGTAGTCTGTCGATTCGTTGCTCCCGGCATTCTTTCCTTTCGAAAGGGGGTCCAGTGCGATTTCGGCAAACTGGTCAATCTACATCGGCGTCGATCGAATGAAAGACCCTTACGAAAGGCGTGCGCTGCTGTTGCACCTTGGCAACGTGCTCTGGGGAGCGAGTGACATCGCGGTGCGCCAACGTAATGAGTGCGACGAGATTCCGGTGCGCAACCTGTGCGCCGTCGGCGAACTGGCGAAAACGCTTCCGTGGCTGGAACATCTTTCGCCGCAAATAAGTGCGCGCGAGTTCGTCGCGCGGGCGTTGGAGGCGTTTCGCTCATGGCCTGAGGATCTGCTCGAACTGCCGCTCGATCACGCGAAGCTGGCCGGGCCGGTCCGGGAGCACCTGTTCGCGGATAACCCCCAAGGATGGCAAGCCTATACTGCGATGCTTCAAGGTGAAGTCCCATGGTTCGGTGAAGGCCTGGGTGCCGGCACAAGCGCCAGCCCGGCAGTTGACGTCGACGATCAGGAAGTGCCCGATGCGCCTGATAGCGTCGAGAGCCAGGCTGGCGAGGAAGCCGGCAACGGCGACGTCGAACGCGCCGGCAGCGGTCGCGCGGCGACGCGCGAAAACGTCGAAGGGCAGGGGGCGATTTATCCGTCGTGGCCCTGGAAGTCCGCAGTGTAGAGGGATGCGGCTGCGACAGAGAACGGCCCCGTGACCATTGTCCAGCACCGTACTCGCCAGGGGTGAAGGTCGGCCATCTCCTGTTTGTCGCGGATACGCCTGCTTTTGACAAGAACGGGAAAATCGCGGTCAATGACTTCGTGACCGCCTTAGGTGACGGGACCCTTTGTGCAGCGCTCTGTGCCGCATGTTATCGAAGGGCTTGCTGGACTCTTGGGTGCGTTCCCGGTAGATAGTTCGTCGTGTGCTTAAGGGCCGAACAACCCCAGAGCGCCGGACGCCTCGACAAACTTCTGGTAGCGCGGAATGGTTCCGCTTGCACCGTAACGGTCACCAGCTTGGTTCCCGCGGTATGGGATTCGTCGAACAGGGCCAAGGTCATGAAAATGCCGGACCAAGCTTCCGAGATTTTTTCTACTTCGGAGTGAGAGAATCCGACTGCTACTGAAAGGCACGCGCCCGGGAAACCCGAGCGCTGTCCTTGATGCGTAGCTCAGAGGCGTCGCTGCACGGCGCTGGCGACAACGGCAGCCGCTCCGTCTTCGGCTCATCGGGCGGCTCTCGACCCAGCTTGTGTGAAAACGCATGCTGATCGCCTAAACTGAAGTAACGCGTTCAGATCGGGCGGCCACATGAAGCGATTCGTTGAAGGCGAAGACCGTAACCAGGCTGTCCTGCTGCCCGAGTATCTCGAAGACTATGTCTCTGAGGATAATCCGGTGCGCGTAGTCGACGTCTTCGTTGATGAACTTGATCTCCATGATCTCGGCTTCGACGGAACCGCACCCGCAGCAACCGGGCGGCCCCTGTATCATCCATCTGTATTGCTAAAGATTTATATCTACGGCTATCTGAATCGCATTCAGTCCAGTCGGCGCCTGGAGCGCGAGACTCAACGCAATATTGAGCTTATGTGGCTAACGGGGCGCCTTTCGCCTGACTTCAAGACCATCGCCGACTTCCGCCGCAACAACGGCAAGGCGATCCGCAATGTCTGCAGCCAGTTCATCGTGCTATGCCGTAACCTGAACCTCTTCTCAAAGTCGATAGTGGCCATCGACGGCAGCAAGTTCAAGGCCGTCAACAATCGTGATCGCAACTTTACGAGCGCGAAGGTCAAGGCGCGCCTGCACCAGATCGATGAGAGCATCGCGCGATATCTTTGCGCGATGGAGACAGCAGACCGGACTCAATCCGATATTGCCGAGGCGAAGACGAGTCGGATCAGCGACAAGATCAGCAAGCTCAGGCAGCAGATGCAGGACCTCAAGGCGATGGAGCAGCGATTGCGCGAGTCGCCAGATGGACAGGTCTCCCTGACCGATCCAGACGCGCGCTCAATGGCTACCAGCGGTCGGGGAACGGGAATGGTTGGCTATAACGTTCAGACCGCCGTTGATGACACGCATCATCTGATCGTCGCACATGAGGTTACTAACGTTGGCAACGATCGCAGCCAACTGACGAACATGGCCAGCCAGGCACGGGCGGCTACCGGCATCAAGGAACTGACTGTTGTTGCCGACAGGGGCTACTTCAAGAGCGAAGAAGTCCTGCAATGCGATGAGGCGGGCATTACGACCTACGTTCCCAAACCGTTGACTTCGGGCAAGAACGCTGACGGCTATTTCGGCAAGCAGGACTTTATCTACATCGCCAAAGATAACGAGTATCTTTGCCCGGCCCAGCAGCGGCTCAACTGGCGTTTCACGAACATCGAGCATGGTATGACGCTGCATTGCTATTCGAGCTCGGCCTGTACTACCTGCACCATCAGAAAACAATGCACATCAGGCAAGCAGGCTCGCCGGATAAAGCGCTGGGAACATGAGTCCGTCGTCGAAGCGATGCAGCAACGGCTCGACCAGAAGCCGGAAATGATGCGCGTGCGCCGTCAGACCGTTGAGCACCCGTTTGGCACGCTGAAATTGTGGATGGGGGCGGCGCACTTCCTTATGAAAACACGCGAGCATGTCAGCACCGAGATGAGCCTCCACGTCCTCGCATACAACCTCAGGCGCGTCATGGCGATCCTCGGCACGGCGGCGATGATGCAAAAGATGCGAACCTGAGGATAGGCTTGCACCACGGCGGTCGCGCCGGCGCGTATTACGGTGCCTGGGTAGAGCAGCCATGGAATGCCGGAATGAGTCGACTTGGCGACGGTGCCCTGCACATCAAAGTGAAACACCGATTTTGCCCTGCACCGCTCCTCGGCCATGCGTCGCCAGCGCGGATTTCCCTCCCGCGCGGCGCCGTTTCCGATGAGCCCGTCCCGCACGAAATCGACGTAAACATGCTCCTCGTCAGTCGGCCAGTGTGCCTGGAAATCCTCCAGAAACGCATACCAGTCGGGTAACAGCTGATGGACTTCGAAGTAGCGGAGCGGAAAGGAAAAGCTGTGGTCAATGCCGACGATGGTCGGGATGTCCTCTTGCAGCAGGTCGGCGAGCCAGAAGGCTACGCCGCGCCGGCTCCAGTATTTGCGTGGACCAGGCGGAGGAAGGACCTCCTCTGGCAGCTCGCCAGGGGTTTGTGCGATATACACACGCAGCCCCTTCAGGCCATCGGTCGGCGTCCGCGCTCCCGAATAGTCAATCCCTACATAGCGGCGGAAGGCGGCTGGCATATCACACTGTTGCTGATGGCAGCTGTTCTGTCGGCCGCCGTTGGTGGAGGCGGAGCCTTCAACTTCGGCTCGACTGTACGCGAGGAGCAATTGTATCGCCGAGGGTGACAAAGCCCCTGTCTTGATGCACATGCATGTTCCAGGTGGTTCGTTTCCGCATGCTGCAGCCACCCGGAATCGCGTGCGGCGTAGATGTAATTGACGATTATCGCGTAACTGAGAAGGATGGGTGCCGTCTTGATTGCCAGGCGCACGCTCGTCACACGAGGCGCCACGTTGTTCTTACGCGCGAAGGGGATGCGGTTTGACTGTCGCCAGTCTGGTGCCCGCAAACGGGTCCTGTCGCCAGTCCACGGCACGCTTGCCTGACTGCAGTTCTGCAGACGTGCTGATTGCGAAATGCTCGAGTGCCTGCCCGGCGCTGGTCGCCTGGACCACCCACTGCGGGGCGTCGCCTTTCCCGTCCCAGGTGTTACCGACGGCGTCGCGGTATCGTGTCGCTCGCATCCGTTCCTGGTCTGCGGTAATTGACGCGGCGACATCGTCCGGTTCGATTCCAAATTCGGTCATCCTGCGCCGCAGGTAGGCCACCATGCTTTCGCGTTTTCGTTCGTCCATCTAGTTTTGCCCCGCTCTGAATGCAACCTTTGAGCAGATAGGTAAGCGCAAGTCGCGCGCCGCCAGGATAACACAGCCGGGGGCGTCGCCGGCTGCTGATAGGACATTACGAGCTTGGCTTCTGCGAACGGATGGCTTGCTGTTGTGCGGCTCGCTCCTCAGCCTGCTTCTTCGCAATATGATGCCCGACGACGCAACCACCGATTGCTCCGGCGACTGCGTGGTGGCCCGCGTAGTGCGCTGTCCAAACAAAATCGCGAGACCTGGGAGGCCTGCGAGGTGCGAGTCGCAAGGCTCGCGGCTCCTGGCTTCGAGCAGACAGGACGCCCGGCGCCCGGCAGGAACCGCGTAGTAGGCCACGGCCGCCATTAGGCTAGCTATATATCGGTCTTGCGTCCTTCGCTGACGTCACGTGTAGCACTCCAATACGGTTCGCGGTTGTAGTACTGATGGACCGTGGTGCCCCACTTTTCGTCCGCCATCGAAGGCCAGTGGTCCTTGTCGAACCCGGGTTCATCCTTGAGTCGCTGGGCGGGAATGTCCACGACGAAACACCGGGTCCTCAACGCCGCGTGGCACGCTGGGAACACGAAGCTGTTCTGGACGAGATGCAGGCGCGACTTGACCAAGCCCCTGAGATGATGCGAATCCGACGGCAGACTGTCGAGCATACATTTGGCACGATCAAGGCGTGGATGGGTGCAACCCATTTCCTGACAAAAACCATCGAGCGGGTGAGCACGGAGATGAGCTTGCATGTGCTCGCGTACAACATGAAGCGGGTGATCAAGCTGATCGGCTCGGAAATGGCTATGAAGGCGATGCGGGCATGATGCCCGCACGGGGTTGTTGAGCCTTTGCAATATGCGTGGCCATCGTTTGAAGCTGGTGTTCCCGCAATTCACATGCCGCGGCCAATGCCGAGACAGAATTTGTCAATTTCCTCTGGCCAGGCGTTTTGACACAGTCATGGGCCATGAGCCGCCGTTCGAGGTCGCCATTCAATTTGAATCGCCAAGGTCTCGTCCGCCCCCGCTCAATGGCCGGTCTCTAGCGAGCAAATTGCCGGTGGCACCGCCTCAACCCGGCCATGAGCGGCCCTCGTCGGATGCGTTGGTCGGACATTCACATGACTGCGCCACTCCGCAAGCCGTCATTCGGTCGGCGGGGCCACCTCGCATCTTGTGTCGTTTGCGTGAGCGCCTGTTGTGTCTTTGGAAGCGAGCGTTTACGTCGTGTCCCGAAGTGCCTCAGCCGAAACGAAGGCGCTATTCTTCGCGCATGTCACCGAGCCGAAAGCACACTACGACGCCTCACGCTCCGTCACATGCTCGAGCAAATGCGCTACAAAACGGGTGAGCTTGGGCAGCGGGCGCCGGTCGTGTCGATACACGATATGAACGGGGTGTGACTTCGGCGAGTAACCTTGCAGCACCTGTACCAACGCGCCGCTTGCCAGATCGTGGCTTACCAGGACTTCCGGTTGCAGCAGCAATCCCGCGCCTGCGATTGCGGCCATCCGCAGGCCGTTGCCGTCATTGCAAGTGAACACCGATTCAGCCGAAAAGTGCGTGCTGTCATCGTCCCCGAGCTTCCAGCCGTTTCGGCTGTTCCACACCGTGTGAGACAGGCAGTGATGCGCGCTCAGATCCTGTGGCGTCTCCGGACGCCCGTACCGAGCGAGATAGCCCGGCGATGCACAGATCACCATGCGATACCGGGTCAACGGCCTTGCGACGAGGTCGGCATCACCCAATTCGCCAATGCGGATCGCTACATCAAAACCCTCGTCGATCAGGTCGACGTTGCGATTGCTCAATTCCAGCTCGACACGCACGAGCGGATACATCTGCCGGAAAGTCGCGGCTAGCGGCGCAATGACACAGGCGCCAAAGGTGATCGGCGCGCTGATTCGCAACGTACCGGAGGGCGACGTGCGTAGCCGTTCGACCGACGTTTCGGCGATGCGCATGTGTTCGAGTGCACGCTTGGCGTCTTCGTAGAACACGCGACCGGCATCAGTCAGACTCTGGCGCCGGGTAGTGCGCTCGAGCAGGCGCGCAGCGAGACGCTCCTCCAGTTCGCGCACATACTTGCCAACCATGACCGCCGAGATTTCCAGCCGCCGCGCTGCCTCGGTGAAGTTGCCGCCTTCGACGACGGCAACAAAGGTTTCCATGGCACGCAGTCTGTCCATATTGCGAACTGTAGATTAGTAGTGTCGGAAATTAGAGCACATTTATCGGATCGTTGGTTCGGTGAAGAATGGCGACGTTCCAACCTGAACGCGAAAAGGAGTGTTCGATGAAGATCGTCGTAATCGGTGCCGGCGGGGACGTCGGTCGTGCCGCGGCAGATGAGCTTGCGCGTGATGGCAAGCACGAAATCATTCGTGTTGGCCGCATCCACGGAGACCATCAGGTCGACATCACCCGTGACGACAGCGTTGGTTTGCTGTTCGAGCAGATCGGGCGCGTCGATGCCATCGTTGTCGCCGCAGGTAATGTCATACTGGCGCCGATCGAAAAAATGACGGCGGCCGATTTCCATAAAGGCCTGCAGGACAAGTTGCTCGGTCAGGTGCGCGTCGCGCTGGTTGGTCAGCATTACCTGAGCGATGGCGGCTCAATCACGCTGACGTCTGGCATCGCCGTCGATGATCCGATTGCGCAGGGTTCTCACGCCGCAGCTTCGAATGCCGGGATCGAAGGGTTCGTGCGTGCAGCTGCGTGCGATTTTCGTCGGGGTATCCGAATCAATGCCGTCAGCCCAACCATGCTGATCGAATCCGTGGAACGGTTTGGTCCCTTCTTTCCCGGTTACGAAGGCGTGCCGGCGACACGTGTGGCAATTGCCTATCGGCGCAGCGTGGAGGGCGTGCATAGCGGCCGCATATATCGGGTTGGCCACTGAAATAAAGCGCTTGCGGCACATCAACCGCTCCAGTTTGTCGCCATTGCCACCCATATTCGTCCCGGGAATGGCCGCTCTACATCGGAACGCGCCGCGTGGGTCACGCGATGGCGACCGGCAGCAGTGGGTCGTTTATGCCCATTGGAAGAATGCCGTGGCCGCGGCGATCACCGTGTTCGGCCGTCGGGCGCTAGCCGGCCAAGGCCGTGTGAAAACGCATGCCACATGGGGTTTCCTCAAAATCGACCCTTCATATCGCGCTGTGCTGGCTTGGCAGCAACTCGGGAAGGGGAAAATGACCCCCGAAAAACCGAGTACTTTCGCGTTGTCACACGGCCTCGGCCCATCAACGGCTGTTGCGTACTGACAGTCAGATGGCCGGTCCCTGCCGGGAGCCGGCCATGTAGGTGCCTTTGCGCTCGCGTATCAGAAAAGGAAACGTACGCCTGCCTCCTTCGTACCAACGCTTTTGAAACCACTTTCCTTGACGAAAACCCAGCATGAAAGCGACTTTTGAATGTCTGGGCGAGTGAGCGGGCGAACGGTTCAACATGGCCGACGACCGTCCGATGGGGCAGCCGGCTTGGGGCAACGAGGACCTTCGCCGAGAAGACCGCCTGCTATGCTTTGTTTGGAGACATCGATACAGTTGACGCTGCGGCGGGGGGACGGACACCCCGCGAGGGGGCACCAGAGGAATGCTGACCGCGCCCAGGGCCTTGGGCGCCCTCTGCGTAATAGTCAGGCGCACACCTTGCCCCGCCGCAAATCTCCGATCGAAGGTGGCTCTTGACGCGGTCACCCAAGAATTGCGGCATCGTCAAAAAATCCGCCGCAAGGGGATTCATGTCACATTGTGGATGTGGCCGGGCGCAGGTTTCCAGGCTATGCGTCCGTTGCTCAAACGCGGGCACATCTTGCCCATGACCGACGCGGAGGTGAACACAATGGCCGAGAACTGGAAGGTTGCCGGTACGTTCGCGCGCGTCAATATCGACTCCGGGACGCCAGCCCAGGCTTGCGAATCCCTTAAAGTCCAGGACGGAACGGATAAAGGTGAACGCGCTTCATGCCTCCGCTGCCGCACCATAGCCTCGGATCGATGAGTGTTCGCAAACAAGCGCCAGCCGGACTCGAACGCGTCAATCGCGGGTTGCCGCCGCTGCACGAATTCGTTGGCGGCAATCCCGATCCTGTCGCTGCATAGGCTCAGCCATCAGACATTGCATCCGCGTCTCCACGTTCTAACTAAACATTTCCGGCCGCAAGTCGCTTACCTCGATGATCACATCGGCAGGCAGATTTGCCCGACGCGCGGCGGCGCGGATGGCGTCGGCGTTGGGCGCCTCATACAGGCAATAAGTCTTCTTCTTGTCCGCACTGAGAAACGAAAAGAGCCACTCTACGCCTTCCTCGTCGTTGATTCTTTTCACAATTGCGGCACTTTCGCCCGTGACCTCGAGCTGTTCCGCAAAATTACGTTCAATCATAAAACGCGGCATGTGATTCTCCTTGAGTAGCGACGGAACATTGCACGTCAAACGGTGCGCCAGCCTGGGCTATCTTCTGGGCCCAGCTCCTGTCTGCGCGCCACCGATGCGTTCCACGAGCGCGAACATCTTGAGCTTTTTGGCTGCGGCGGCGGCCATCGACAGCAGATGTTGCGCGCGTGCTCTATCTTCGCTGCGATTGCGCGCCGCCAGCATGAGCGCGTATTCATGCCGGTCATGCGCCAGCCAGGGCCAGGCGCGCAAGCGCTCATCCATGTGCAGCGCGTATTCGAAATGCTGTTCGGCAGTTGTCCAATCGCCGAGAGCATGGGCCAGCATGCCAAGAAACCGCGCCGCAGATCCACAGCAAAGCGTAAAGACTGGAACCGTGACGACCTGATCCTGGAATGGCAGGAGAAGGGCATAAATCCGTTCGGCACGTTCGACGTCCCGCAGGCGCGCAGCAACCTCAGCCAGATAAGTCAACGTGACAAGCCGCTTGCTGTCCACGGGGATACCGGATTCCGATTCCGCGATCCGTTCGAGATTGTCGCGGGCCTGCGCTTCGAAGCCAAGATCGTTGCAGATCAACATGAATCCTGGCCGCCACGTAGCGCCCTCGGAATGCTCATCGACAAACCGCTTGAAGATCGGCGCCACCTCGGCGAGCCGGCCCTGTTCGCGGCGGACCGTAAACATCTGCATGCCGTAGACACCCGTTGCGAGATTCGCGTCAGCGTTCTGCGCCATCTGTAATGAGTCGCGCGTCTTGTGCTCCGCCTCAGCGAAGTCGCCAACGAGTATGGCCCGCATTGCCTGTGCCCCCGTAACGCACCACTTGTCGACGAAGTGCTGTCCACTGGCGGCAATCTGCCGATACCGCTCAAGCGCGCTCTCGAAACTGTCTACCTCGCCGATCTCCAGATAGCCGGCAAGACATCGGGCGCAGGCATGACCGATGGTATGGGCATCGCCGAGAGCTTCCGCAATCTGCCTGAGCTCCAGCAACACGCTTTCACGCTCCGCAAACCGGTTAGCAGGCAACGGGAGAGCCCCGACATGCATCAATTCGCACGCCAATGCGTCGAACAGGCTCGGCAGATCGTTCAGCCGTCTGGCGAGATCGACGACTTCCATGGCAGATTCAATACGTTGTTCGCGTGCACCGGTCATATGTGCTGTGCGGATGAGGCGACTCAACAGGCGGCAACGCTCGACCGACTCCTCGGTGCCGATCAGGGTGAGCGCCTCCTCCAGCAACGAAATCGATTCATCTCCGGAGCCTTCGAGGAACGTCTCGGCGGTGTCAAACTCCAGCGCTGCCTGCACGAGATACGACGTGAGCTTCCGTTCGCGGGCAATGCGGGCTGCTTCGCGGAAGGTCGCGATCGCCTCTCGCTGCGCCAGTCTGAGCTCTGCTCTGCCTCTTGTCAGCAGCAGCGTCAGCAGGTGGCTGGCCCGAGTCGGCTCACTGCAGGAACAGCGGTTGACCAGCTCAAGACCGCGACGCACGTGGGCGATAGCCTCGTCGTAGGCGGCACCCGCCAGTGCGCGCTGCCCGGCCCGCTGCCAGTAGCCGATCGCGCGATCCGGCAGATCGGCGGCAGCGAAGTTTTGAGCGATCAGTTCGGGTTGCCGCTCGACGATGTCCGGATAGTGTTCTTCAAGAGCGGTGGCGATTAGCGCATGGTAGTGGCGACGGTGCGCAAGCAGCAGGGATTGATATGCAATCTCCTGGATCAAGGCGTGCCTGAATAAATAGGTGTCCCCGCCAGCGAGTTTCCCTGAAGCAGGAGTAATGATTTCGGCTGCGATCAGGCGATTGAGCTTTTGCTGCAGTTCATCCTCCGACCTCGACGCAATCAACCCAAGCAGTTTCCTGCCGAACTCACGTCCCACCGTAGCTGCGATCTGCGCGGTTTCCTTGACTGTTGGCTCCAGCCGGTCGAGCCGCGACAGCAGCGAGCCCTGCAGCGTGTCAGGAATCGCGATCGTCTGCGCTGTGCCTTTCAACTCGTAGCTGACACCGGTGTCCTGCAGCAGATCGCCCTGGAGAACGGCCTTGGTCAGTTCCTCGACGAAAAGCGGCACACCGTCCGTCTTTGAGACGATCTGATCGAGAACGAGATCTGGAAGCCGCTTGCCATCCGTCAGCCGCCTGATCATCGCAACGCAATCGCGGCGCGATAGCCGATCGAGATTGATTTGTATGAAATGAGGGTAAGTCCATCCCGGTTCAAACTCGGGCCGCGCGGTGAAAAGTACCATTAGCCGGGCGGAGACCAGTTGTTCAACCGCAAGCCGAACAAACTCGAGGGATGACGGATCGATCCAGTGCGCGTCTTCAACAACGACAAGTACCGGCAGAACGCGCGTTGACGCTTCGAGCATCGCCACCAGAACGTGGAGCATCCGGCGCTTGAAGGAAGGGGAAGATGTGTCAACGGCCGGATGGAAAACTCCTTTTGGAATCCCGAGCAAGTTAGAAAGAACAAGAAGCGTCTCCTCCGAATCGACCCCGAGTCCTGCAATTCCGGCCGCCAGGCGCTCCATATCCGACGCATTCGAAGCGTCCGGGCCGACGCCGAAGGTGCGCTGTAGCCAGCGTTGTACCGGCCAAAATGGGCTGTTGCGATAGTACGCGGAACAGTGAAGCGACACGATCGTATGTGTATCTTCACTAATGCCGTCGCAGAGCGCCCGCAGCACGCGAGATTTTCCGATTCCCGGCTCGCCGGTCAACAGCACGCAGCGCATTTCGCCATCGACACTCTGTTTCCAGCGCCGCCGGATCATCTCGAGTTCCGCGGCCCGGCCGATGAGCGGCGTGATCCCTTGGGCCGCCCTGATTTCGAAGCGGTCGATCGTATCCGCTTGCGCCAGTACACGTTGAACCCGGACCGGACCAGTGACCCCTTTCAGTTCATGGCATCCAAGGTCTTCAAGCTTGAACGATCCTGAAATCAGGCGTTGGGCGGCCGGTCCCACGACAATCGCACCGGGCGGAGCGAGCGACTGTAGCCTCGCGGCGATGATTGGCGCCTCTCCGACGATCGCGCGCTGAACGAGCGAAGATCCAGCGCCAATCGCGCCGACTACGACAAGTCCCGTTTCGATCCCGATCCGCACCTGCAGGCGCACGCCGTACTCTGGCTCGATGAACTCGTTGGCCTCACGAAGTGCAGCTATGGCGGCGAGGGAGGCGAGTACTGCACGTATGGCATCGTCTTCGTGCGAATTCGGATAGCCGAAATAGACATCCAGGCCGTCGCCGATATAGTGCGCGATATGGCCTTCGTGAGCTTCAATCGCGCGTGCACAAACCTGGTGGTAGACCCCTAGCAGACGTCGCATGTCCTCTGGATCGAATCGCTCCGCTAGCGCTGTCGAATCGATGAGGTCGACGAACATCACCGTGATTTGCCGCCTCTCTGCCTCGACGGCCCCGGAAGCCGGCGACGAAGACAAGTCTCTGCATTCCTCCATCGGCTCAAGCGAATGTGCGTGAGCTTCGGTCAGCGCTGCAAGTCCTTTTGCGAGCCGCTTCCGGTCGCCAAGGGTAAGGCCAAGTTCCTTCAGGTCACCCTCGGAAAGATCGCCGAGCACATCCCAGTCGATCCCTTGCGACGTGAACTTTGCAGCGTGCGCGCCAAGGCCAATCTGCGCTAACCATGTCGTCAGATCGTCGGTCATTGCTGCATCTCTGAAGTGCCCATCCAACATTATCATCGGCGAGGTAGCGCAACTTGTCCATGCGGTGCACATCTCTGTGCGGCGGGTGCCGGGACAGTCGCGTGCGATTGGACCTATTATGTAGTTGCAACGAACATTGCGCCGCCCGTGACTTAGGAGTGTCGTCTCCTCGTGCGTCCACTTCGCTACGGTTTTCTGCGTGCGTAGATCACCGTGCGAAGGTCGAGAGTCTGATTGGAGACCAGAACATCGCGCCTTACCTGACGATGACCCGTATGGCTCGCCGCCCCGGCCGCATCTGGGAGACGACGAGCCGTGCCGGCCAGTACTTCGTCTTTGACCCACGTGCCACCTTTGTCTGCCGTTCTGATCGTTGTGACCACGAATGCCGAGAGGCGTACCGACTGTCCAACAACTTATGTTCAGCACCGATGCGATTGCCTTGCTGGGGTAACCAGCGGCGACCATGCGCGCGATTTCTTGGTCACGAGGGCTCAGGTGCGCACGCGATGGCGCTGCAATGCGTGTGCGAAGCAACAGATAGCGATAGCCGTCGGCGTCGGTATCGAGTAGCACCTCCTCGTTTTCAGGACACAATTCAAACCCATCGTCTTCGCCGGGCGCGCGCGATACTGCAACCACGAGTGAACGCAGCAACGCGAGCGCGATATCGTTCGCAGACTCGTTTTTCGCGCCGTGCTGCGGAACGGGGATGTCCCCGTCGAGTGCCATGTTCGCAACTCCGTGGCTATCTGCCGCTGAACCCTTCGCATATAAGCGTGCCGGAATCGTGCGGAAAGTGGATGGACTCAATTTCCAATTTCTAGAAGATCAATCCAGGTCTTCGTAGTTGAGCGCGATGGAAAAGGCGGCCGCCACTAAGGGTTGCGAGAGCGTATGGACGCCGCGATGCTGTTCATCGGTATCTAAAAGAGGGAGCCGCCTTGAGTGAATTTTCACGTGGTAGAGTTTTGATAAAAAATGGCAGCATAATGATAAGAAAACTTATCCTTATAGCTCG
>Ga0335070_10004113_pt1 | contig 16969 bp, 14 predicted proteins | sample Lox_Sample_13_FD_206722 | JGI IMG/M metagenome (GOLD analysis project Ga0335070, IMG submission 206722) | Soil microbial communities from Loxahatchee National Wildlife Refuge, Florida, United States - Lox_Sample_1.3 | ecosystem: Environmental > Terrestrial > Soil > Wetlands | place: USA... | reverse complement strand
ATCCCAACCTTCCCCCATCGTAAGGGGGAAGGAGATGAGATAAGAAATCGTGTGTTTGAATGAATAGCCGTACAAATCGAACAACCGGGCTTTAAGACCGAAGCCGTTGGTTTGAAAGATCTGCATACTTTTCGCTCAATTGGAGTAGTACTTTACAGATTATGTATTTATGTAATTATGATAAACAAATAATGATGGCGTGTCAAGAGGTTTAACATTTTTCGGGAATAGAACGAAATAGGATTCAAGGCAGATTAGAACGGCGTGGTGCAGAAGAGATTCTGATTCGATTCTTCAACCGAGGATCGCGAGATTTTATGATTTTAGGGACGCTCCCCTCGCTCTCAACCTAAGAACTTGGCAAGAATCATTGGCAAGGGTTTTAATTCTCTCCTCAAGGGGTCGAGAGCTAACCCAAGCGCTTCAAGGGTAAAAGCGCCCAGTAGTACGCTATCGCCCTCTTCTCCAAAAATAACATCGGCCCCACCAATCTTATCTTTATACTTGAAAAGAGCTATCCCCTTCTTTCTCGAAATTTTGGTGCCATCTGCCAATCGGAATTCCTGGTCCGTCAAAGGCTTAATTCCAAGCCTCTCCAGAATCGGGGTAGGAACCACAGAGTAGATTGCTCCAGAATCAACTAAACATTCGAGTTTCTCTGTAACTTCTGGGGTAGCAGGATTCCCTACTTCGACATCTAAAACAGTCAGTCCCATAAAGTTCCCTTTTCCTTATTTAAGAATATTATCACTAAATGCCACTAATTAAAAGATCCTACCTCAAAAATAGATGTCATTGTGCTTGTGACCCCTGCCTGCCTGCCAAAAGGCAGGCAAACATTCTCATTTTATTGGTTCACCGACGTATCTCGATTCCTGGGTTCCTTTCCAGCTACGAAGTGCGAATGGCTGATAGTTTTTTGCCGCCATTTCGATTATTTCCTGGGTTAATAAAACCAGAGGTTTCTTTGGCTTTTCCTTGTATCTGTAAAGTGATATTTGTAACTACATCCCTCGCCTTTGCTTATTTTGAATTGGTCTGAATTTAAGCAGAAATTTGTTGATGTCATTTTTATCTTTCGAAAGCTTACAAAGATCGAAGAATTCCTTCAATATTTTATTTTCATCTTTTGTATTACCGATGATGGAAAAGATTTCTCCACAGGCATATAAGATCAATTGAGCAATGCCTTCAGCTTTGCCGCAAAGGGATAATAGTTTGCCTTCTGAAAAGTTACCGTTTCCATGAACTAATTTTGACCTCGCATCATCACTTTCTTTCCCATTTCTTGTTCACTTCTCAACGATCCGGATCTCATTATCGGTCAGTCTATATAACTCATAAACCAATCGGTCGATTTGGTGGTCGGTGGCGTCGATTTGGCGCTCAATTCGGGTTCTCTCATCTGGAGTCTTTGTCTCCGTCAATTGCTTATGGAGTGACAGCATCTGCTCCGCCAGTTTCACCATCTGGCTATGAAGGTCGTTATCAGGGGATCTGGAAATGTCGATGGTCCGGACTGGGAATTCCTCAAGATACTGGCCAAAGAATCGTAGGTACGTCGATCCACCTCCTTCCAATCCTGCACAGACCTCAGAAAAATAGAACTGGGCCAATGTGGAATTCAGTATACCCAGTAGATATAAATCATAGCTCGGGATAAAGTATGTCGTATTAGAGCTGAAATAACCTTCCAGGTCAAGCGCAAACCGGCAATTCGTTGCAATATCAGGGTAGATGATCTTGGGCTTTGAAAATTTGTCATAATAATCACAAGCCCTCAATTCCCAATAGAAGTTTCCTTTGTCCCATCTTTTCTGCAGTTTGGGTTGAAATTCTTTTAAGTGTCTCAATATCGCCGGGTATTTTTGTATAGGAACACCAAGGTAAGTCCAGATCAGATACCTCTTGGCAAACGTGACCTTGTAGCGACTGATATCTCGTCCTACTAATAGCGGTTTGATTATCTCAGAACTCTTGCGGTCTTCAGCTACCAGGCGGTTACGGGTCTCATGATCAATGACGAACGCCTGGTTAAGACCAGTTTTGATCCCGAAGAAAGGCTTACTCTTGATATAACTGTTTAAGGGAACAGCAACCTGCCTCATTTTTTCAATTACATGTTTAGCACTTCCTCCAGATAAAGACCAACCGTCCGGTGACAGACTTGACACTGGCAGCTCCAAACCCCTTTCATCTGAAAACTCTTTCAATCGGTCCCCGCTGTTAATGGTGCGGAAGTCCTCTAATGGAACCGGAGCAAGGTAACGAATAGTCGACGTCTGTTTCCGAATCCGGGAACAGATAAGAATGATAGTGCGAACTGTTGCTTTAGCGAATACAGGTAAGCCTGCTAAATCTACAACCTCAAGTACAGATGTATTGTGACTGAGAAACTCTCGAAGAGGTTTCCCGTAGGCTGCCCGGAGCCACTTATTAGAAACGATCATTCCGAATAGGCCGGTTTTCTTTAGTAATCCTATTCCTCTCTCGATAAAGTTCACGTACAGGTCAGCCGTTGGCCGAAAGGTTTTGTAGTGTGATAGGAAGTAAATTTTTGCCTCTCCAAGGCCCTCCTGGCGGACGTACGGGGGGTTCCCGATGACTGTATCAAAACCGCCTTGTCTCATGATGTCCGGGAATTCATTTTCCCAGTCGAAGGGGTTAATGCGATACGTGTCCTCCGAGTCAAGGAGGTTCATTTGTCTGCCTTGATGAAAATCTGGTCCGATCAGAGAGTTGCCACATTTGATGTTGTTACCCAGGTCAGGCAAGGCCCGTTCTTTGAATAGTTTCATCTGGCGATCTAATGTGTCCTGACTTTCGCCTTCGAGCACCTTGAGAAGCAAACTTAGCTTGGTCACTTCGACTGCTTGTGGGTCAATGTCCACACCGAAGATATTGTTTAGGAGAATTCTTTTTTTCTCTTGAATGGTCAAATACCACTGTCCGCCATATCCCCGATAGATTTCTTTTGTATGTTTTTGAGAACCACCTTTTTGATACCAATCCCGGTGATAGTCCAATAGATACTGGTAAGCTCCGAGAAGAAACGAACCCGAACCACAAGCAGGATCAAGGATTCGAATTTTGGATATCTGTTTCGGGGATAATTGGTTGTGTAGGGGCACTCCTCCGTGGGTGCCCTCATCTGGGCGGCCACAGTGGGCCGCCCCTACAATTTTTCCCACTGTATTCTTTACGATATAGTCCACTATGTAAGTTGGAGTATAATAAACCCCTCCGGCCTTTCTCACCTCAGGTTTTTCTTCTACCTTGGCCCGATGGCCTTCAGTGAGGCGGATCACCTTTCCAAGAAACTGTTCATACACATGGCCCAAAATATCAGCACCGAGGACGGAGAATTCATAGGGAGATTCGGGATAATAAAGGTTTTTAAAGATGTCCTTTAGCGGTTTGTCGTCTAACTTGAGCTCAGGGGTGAGCCGGTCTGTTTTAAAGTCGAAGAGGCCGGAGTTGTATTTATCGTCAGCGTGGTAGAAGATTTCTCTAAGGCGGCGGTAGGTGTTAGTGCCGTTGAGAAGATTCTGTATCTGACCATAATGCTCGATCCCCCGATCCTCACACATCCGGAGAAAGATGATACGGTCGATGGTTAGTTGAACAGCGAAATTAAGCTCCGGAACTGTGAGCCTTGGGTTTTTCAAAGCGATGTCTTTAGCCAGAGCCTCGCGCCAGGCCTCTATCTCTCTCAAAAATTCGCCGTCAACCTCTGTCGTTCCGCGCTTCTGCCTTTCAGATTCTGCAAACTTATCGAAAGACCCTTTTAAAACAGATTCTTTTGAGAGGAGGTTATTGATCTCTTCAAACGAGTCGACGTACTGAGTGTAGGTATAAAGACGAATTCGACCGACACTGGCTTTGTCACTTGGCTTTGGTCGAAAGCGGCAATCGTAAATAGCCGTCTCTTCAAAGTCTGTTAGGATTGAGATAGGAAGCTTGGCACTCCAGGCATATCGTCTTAACTGATATGCAGGGCTGGTCTGGACTTTAATATCAATGGAAGGTTTCTTTGTTTCAAGGAAGAACTTTCTTACGCCCCCAACACGGAAGCAGTAATCCGGCGCTTTAGTCGCTCCGGCAATCTTAATCGCATCCTCATGAATGACGTCCTTATACTGTTCGGCATATCCAGCCTTATTGGTTACATCCCAACCCAGGGTCTCAAAAAATGGATCAACGAACTCTATTCGCAGTTGGGTTTCGTTATAGGCAGGACTCCGGTAGGCGTCGATATTCCGTTGAAAGCGATCAACGAGATCGGATATTTGTTTAAGGGCTTCTTTCATGAGCGGATTTGAGCCTATTATAGTTTTTTGAGGGAAGGGTGTAAAGGAATAATTAGATTTTTCCTTGGCGGAAGGCTTCTTGAATTTCAATTGTCTTTTTGGGAAGGAGTTTTCTCATCTTATTTACATAGAAGAGCCACTTCAAGCGGCGATCCAAAGGCCATTTCCTGTATTCATCAATCTGCTCTTTGCTTACAGTATACGTAAAACCTCTATTTTGTACTTCCTTCATCTCTCCAGCACCATCCTAAGATGTTCTACGTCTGCAAGATCCTGTTTCCGGCCTGCCCGTAGTTTTAATTCGATAAGGTCATGGATCGAGACGGTCGGTATCATCTCATCCTGGAGCTCAACCCTAATCGCCCTGCTTTTTAATTTCTCATATGGGATCGGACTGTCAACAAGGATGTCGATCTCGCCAATAGGCAATGTCTCACTATAAAAATTAAGGGCCTTCATCCCTTTCTCCTGGACCCACGAGTTTCTCTTCGTTTCGTTAGCGAGGTCTTTGGGGTCTATCGGTATCTTTGGTCTATAACCCCATTGGGTGAGCTTCGTGACAAGCTTAAGGATATTTTCTGGTTCAAGGAGGATCATCAGGTCAATATGATAAGTCATCCTCGGAACGCCGTGGAAATTAACCGCCAATCCTCCGACAACGAGATAGTCGATCGCAAACCCATTAAGGTCTTTAAATATCGTCTGAAAATCTAATTCCATTAGCTAAACCTAACTCAGTTCCCCCTCCCCTTCATCCCCTCCCGCCAGGGGAGGGGATAGATGTAGGAATCCAAATGAAAATATTCGTAAGGGTTGGGATCAATGTACCCAAAGCCATGAACCTTATCAAGGGGATTCGTAAGTAAACATCTTTCGCCGCTAGTAAATGATGGCGCTACAACTTTTCCCCCTCATCCCGACCTTCCCCCGCAAGGGGGGAAGGGATTAAGGACTGAGAGCACCCCTGAGACGATTTGACAAAGTCAATCAAAAGGGGGTAATTTGGGGAGGATGAAAGAATTTGTTGAGGTGGCGGTCGGTCTTCCTGTCTTCAAGACATTCCACTATCGCATTCCAGAAAAAATGATAGCCGCTCTCCAGACCGGAATGAGGGTGCTCGTTCCTTTCAAAGGGAGAAAAGTCACCGGGTTTTCAATCGATCTTGTGGAGAAACCTCCTAAAGGTGTGGAAGAGAAGTTACGGGAGGTTGAGGATCTCCTCGATGAGGCTCCTCTGATCGACCCTCAAATGCTCCGGTTTTGTCGCTGGATCTCCGATTACTACCTTTATCCGTTAGGGGAAGTGATCAAGGCTGGTCTTCCGCCAGGGCTTCAATTGAAGAGCGAATTGATTCTGAGCCTTACTCAAGATGGAATGGAATCTCTTAGGCGAGGAGGGCTGGACCCGGTTCAGGAGAAGGTCTTTAAGGAAATTGCAAGGTGTGGGAAGGCCTCTTTAAGAAAGACGTTAAGACATTTTCTTGGCGAGGTATCAAGGCCTCAGGTTTTTTCCTGGAAGAGAAGAGGACTTCTCAATATTGAAGCTGGGGTAGAAGGAAAAGAGGTTAAGCCGAAATTTGAGAAGGTAGTCCAGTATCAAGGGGATGAGCCGACTCAGCCGATTTCAAAGAAGCAAGCAGAGATTCTCAACTGGCTAAAAGAGAAAGGAAACATTTCCTATTCCGAATTGAGTAAAAGATTTAAGTCTCCTTCCAAATCCATCCAATCCCTTCAAGCCCAAGGGCTTCTCTCGCTCTCCAGGAGAGAGGTATGCCGTGATCTCTCTGTTCGATCGGAACTAAAGCCTTATCCAAAACCAGAGCTCACTCCTGATCAAAAAGCCGTTCTCGACGAGATCCTGAAAGGAATCCGTTCAAAGCGATTTTCTCCGTTCCTGATTCACGGCGTCACGGGGAGCGGGAAGACGGAGGTTTATCTTCGGGCCATTGAAGAGGTGTTGGTCAAAGGCCAGGAGGCGATTGTCCTTGTTCCAGAGATATCTCTGACCCCGCAGCTCCTTTCCCGGTTCAAGGACCGATTCGGAGAGAACCTTGCGCTCCTTCACAGCGGGCTTGGAAGAGGAGAGCGTTATGACCAATGGAGGAGAGTCTGGAGGGGGGAGGTGAAGATCGCCATGGGGGCTCGGTCTGCCATCTTCGCCCCCTTTAAGAACGTAGGAATCATTATCGTGGATGAAGAGCATGATCCTTCTTATAAACAGGAGGAGAAACTGAAATATCATGCCAGGGACGCGGCAGTGGTCCGGGCAAAACAGGCCGAGGCAACCCTCCTTCTGGGATCTGCCACCCCTTCATTGGAATCGTTTTATAACACCGAGAAAGGAAAGTTTCGTCTCCTCAATCTTCCGGAGAGGATCGAAGGAAAACCCCTTCCAATGATAGAAGTGGTGGATGTGAAGAAGGAAGAATCTCTCCTCTCGGAAAAATTAAGGGTAGCACTCCAGAAAAATATCGAAGATAAGAAACAGAGTTTGCTCTTTCTCAATCGAAGGGGGTTTGCCAATTTTATCCTCTGTCCGGAATGCGGCCACACCTTCAAATGCCCGAATTGCAGCGTGACACTGACGTATCATCTCCGGGATCGCTCTCTCCAGTGCCATTACTGTGATTACCGAATCCAGGCACCGGGAGACTGTCCGAAATGTCAAGGCCATCGACTTCAAGGAATGGGGATCGGGACCGAGCGTCTGGAGCAAGAGATCAAAGTATTATTCCCGGAGACGCAAGTGGGAAGGATGGATCGGGATACCACTTCCCGACGAAGATCTCATCTGAAGATTCTGAAAGGACTCGAATCCGGGAGTATTGACATCTTAGTAGGAACGCAGATGATCGTTAAAGGCCATGACTTTCCCAATGTGACCTTTGTCGGTGTGGTCTCTGCCGATACGTCCCTTCATTTTCCCGACTTTCGATCGAGCGAGAGAACCTTTCAACTTCTTACCCAGGTAGCGGGAAGGGCAGGAAGGGGAGAGTTTCTTGGGGAGGTGGTGATCCAAACCTTTAACCCGGACCATTATAGTATTCTCAGGGCAAAAGATCATGACTATATCGGATTCTATCGCGAAGAGATTCAATTCCGAAAGGCCCTGGAGTACCCCCCCTTCTCACGGTTCATTAATTTTAGACTGGCTGGAAACAGCGAAAAGAGGACGAAAGGGACGGCAGAAGAGATGGGGAGGATTGGACAATCCCTATTGAAAAAGGAGTATGGAAAAGGAATTGAACTCTTAGGTCCGAGCACTGCGCCTTTCGCCAAGATAAGAGGAAAATTTCGGTGGCAGATGATGGCGAAGGGGAAGAGCCATCATCTGCTCCACCAATTTGCCAAGGGATTAGCGTCCAGAATGGAGGGTGAGGTAAAGGGAACAGGAGTCAATCTCGACATTGATGTGGATCCAATATTCGTCCTATAATGGACAGCATTTAATGGGCTGATGAAAAATACTCATCTACGGCGTTCCCCTCATTCTTCGTCATTGCAGCGTACTTCCATGTACGCCTCTGGCCGACTCACCAACTCGTCGGCGTGGCAAGATGTCGCTCCTTATTCGTCGCGACGCCGCTCTCAGAATTTCGGGCGCCTGGTATCTGGGCATTTTTGCTCAGCCCTAAAAGAATCTTTTTTCAGCAGCCTTTTGAGGAGAGAAAGATGATCGATCGGTCGCGTGGCTATTTTCAGAGAGAAAAGGAGACGATGTCGAAGAAAAAACGAGAAGCCTATCTAAAGGAAAACCTCTCCGAGATTGTTCGCTACGGATATCGTTATTCCAAAGCAATTCAGTCGAGGTTTGATGCCTTGGGGATCAAGCCTGAGAAGGTAAAAGATTTTAAGGATCTGGAGAAATTGCCTGTTACCAAGAAAACAGATTTGGTCGCTTTCCAAAAACAGACTCCTCCCTTTGGAGGATTTGGGATCATCCCTAGAAAGGGAGTGAGAAGAATTTATATCTCACCCGGACCGGTGTTTGAACCCGGGGAGTGGGATTACAGGGATATCCGATGGGCTCAAGCGCTTTTCGCCTGCGGGTTAAGAAGAGGGGATGTTGTTCTCAATACCTTTAACTATCACCTCACTCCCTTGGCCCTCATGCTCGATGAATCACTCAAGATGCTGGGGGCGTCTGTCATCCCGGTTGGCCCGGGAAATCTCTCGATGCAGATTCAACTGCTACGACAACTCCGTGTGACAGGATTCCTGGGAACACCGAGTTTCCTGATGTCCCTTTTGGAGGCCGCCGAAGGAATGTCTCTTGACCTGAAAAAGGATCTTTCCCTGAAGGTTGCCTTTGTCGGTGCAGAAATGTTCCCGGAGTCGCTCCGCCAGAAGATGGAAGGGAAACTTGAAATCTTCGTCCGGCAGGCTTATGGCACGGTGGATGTGGGTTGCCTTGGATACGAATGCCGGGAAAAGAAGGGGATGCATATTCCCGAGGACGTGATCGTGGAGATCGTTGACACGGAGACAGGAAGGCAATTAGAGATCGGTGCGACGGGAGAGATCGTGGCTACTACTTTCAGCAAGATCTTCCCGATGATCCGCTTCGCAACAGGAGACCTTTCCTATCTGATTGAAGACCCATGTCCCTGCGGTCGAACTTCGCCTCGCTTGGGAAAGATACTGGGGCGCACAGATCAGGTGACCAAAGTTTGGGGGATCTTCATCCATCCCTGGCAGGTGGACGATGTGATGGCGAGATTCCCGTGGGTGGCGAATTACCAAATCGTCATCACCAGAAAAGAATATCGTGACCAGATGACGATTTATATCGAATTGAAAGAGGAAGGTGCTGACCAGAGCAGCCTGAAAAGGAGAGTAGAGAGGGAGATGGAGGAAGTTCTCAAAGTGAAAGGCGAAGTGGTGTTTACTGCAAAAGGGGGCATTCCGGACCGGGCCAAAAAGATCGATGATCGGAGGATCTGGGAGTAGACCCCGTTAGAAGACCTTCGCCCTTTTAAAAGGGGTCAGGCGGGGCTTTAAACCCTAAGAAAATCTTATTTTGATCTGCGGTGCAAACAAAGGGACTTTCTAACGGGGTAGAAAGAATGGGCAGTGAGGCAAAGGTCAAGGTGGGCGGTATCATGGCGAGCTCGGGGCTCGCGACAGTGAGTATCCTTTCGTTGCCTAATCGGCCTGATGTGGCCGGGACAGTCCTCCACGCGCTGGGGAGAAGGAATATCAATATTGAATTTGTTGTCCATAACCTTGACCTGGAAGGTAATGGGAACATGACTTTTTGCATCGACCAAAAGGATCTGGAAGCCGCCTTGGGGGCGCTGGAAGGAGTTAAACCTCTGATTGAGGCGAAGGGGATCTCTTATCATCCCAGTGTGGCGGTGATCAGTGTCTTCGGCCCTCACTTCAGAGAAAGGCCAATGATCTCCGGTTTAATGTTCAATGCCCTGGGAACGGCAGGCATCAATGTATTGGCGATTAGTACCTCGATTTCAAGTTGTTCCTGCCTTATCCAAGCAGATCAAGCAGAAGACGCCGTGAGGGCCCTTCACGAAACCTTTGAGGCTCCTCATCAGGTTACGAAGTTTGCCCCCTAAACCCGCACACCCTTCCCCTCTCCCTTGGGGGGATCAGGGGCATGGAAAAAGAATTACCGAACGGGTGCTTTGTCAATTACGGCACGGTAAGGAGTTTTTATGGAAAAAGCTCTTGAGAGAGTGGCTGAACAGATCCTTTCCTTCGACGAAGCATCCCTGTCCAACCTGAGGGAGAAGTACCGTCTGAAAATTGAACATTTTGATGGGACGAAGGACTGGGAGAAGTCAGTGATCATCTACTGCATCATCAATGCTGTCAGCTTGAAGAATACCCTCTTCAATGAGAATTTGCTCAAGCGGGAGGGGAAAAAGGAGCGAAAACCCTCAGGGGACCATCCCGGTCTAAAGCGGGTGAAGTAATTTTTGCCATCCTTGTGATGCAACCCTCCCACCTAGCTCTAATCCTTTCTTTCCGATGACGCGGCACAAGCCAATATGCAACCCAGCAGGAGGAACGAGCAATAGCCATTGGAGTGGGCCTCGGACTAATAGGCTTGTCTCAACCTACTACAACTAGCCTACGTTCCAAAATCACCTACTACAGCTTGTGGCATGATTGGAAAAAAAAGAATTAAAGCTTGACAAAGACATCTCGGCATGCTATCATTGTGAAATAATGTCACAAGGAGGTTGGCCTGGGGATCAGAAAACCAATACTAAGGATAGAACACCCTCCTCACAGCTCTTCGGACAAAGGAACCGACCGCTTGAAGCCGCCGGGGTGGATAAAGATTGAAACAATACCCGAAACCGTCATTTGTAATAGGGTAAATCTTCCCGGTACCTGTAGTTCCCTCAAGTTCGTTCTCTTGGCAGTGGTCTTTATTCTCTCATTTAGCCTCCCCTTCCCCCCCGTAATCAAGTATCTGCCTCATGGGTTGGGATTCCTTTCACCCGAAGTCCGCGAAAGGGATCAAGCAATCCGAGAGATTTTAGGGGTGCTGGAGAGATACCCGACAGACCTTTCCAACGTGACGAAGGAAGAACTTGCTGAGGTAATCTATGAAGAGGCCAATCGTCACCATCAGGACCCAAAATTCATCCTGGCTCTCATCGCCACAGAGAGCGAGTTCTACAACTGGTCTGTTTCTGAAAAGGGAGCCAAGGGGCTGATGCAGATTAAGCCGTATGTGGCCCGATCTCTCGCCCAGAAACTGGGAATTGAATGGAGCGGAGACCATACCCTTTTTAATCCGTACCTCAACATAAGAATTGGAATTTATTACCTTTCCCAGCTCATCCTTGACTTCAAGGATGTTGAGGTTGCCTTGACGGCCTATAACTATGGTCCCACGTATGTGAGGAACCTCATTGATAAGAAGGAGAGAATCCCGCGCGACTACTACCGAAGATTCCTAAGTATCTACCAAACCATTTGATTTTTGAATTGATGGGATAATGCCTTCTGGTATTGCATGGAGGCTGGAATCCTATTCTTCCTTTTGCCATCTCCCCATTTTTAACGAAGTCCCATGGGCTGGTCCATAGTATCAGTCCAAATACCCCTTCGGAATCAATATCCTCCAATCATAAGGATAATTTACCCACGGTAAATCTTATTGCCTTCCTTGTGCCGGGATAGAATTCCACAATATTTTGTGGTAATCTATTAATAAATGTAAGAGTTTTCTCAAGGAGTTACATCGGAGTGACTTTCATTCCTTCCTACGTCAGTCTGCACGAAACAGGGGAACTCGTCCAGCGAATCCAGCTCCTGAAGGAATTCCTTAATGAGTGCCGGCTTTGTCCGAGGCAGTGCAGAGTTGATCGTTTGAATGGAGAGACAGGAATCTGCCAGGCCGGGTCAGAGCTCATGATCTCAAGTGCCTTTCCCCATTTTGGGGAAGAGCCGCCTCTGGTTGGATGTCACGGTTCAGGGGCCATCTTCCTCACCCACTGTAATCTTCGGTGCATTTTTTGCCAAAATTACGACATCAGCCATCTGGGAAATGGTGAACGGATCACCTCCCGAGACATGGCCCGGGCCATGGTGAGGCTCCAGGAGATGGGTTGTCACAACGTCAACTTTGTCACTCCCACCCACTATACCCCTCAGATCGTAGCTTCTCTTTCTGAAGCGATAGAGAGGGGTCTTCGGCTTCCTATTGTTTATAACTGCTCCGGATATGAGTCCATAGAAGTAATTCGACTCCTCGAGGGGGTGGTGGACATCTACATGCCGGACGTAAAATTTATGGATGAAAAACATTCAAAGCAATTCTCGAACGCTCCGGACTATCCTGAGGTGATCAAGAAGGTTCTCATAGAGATGCACCGCCAGGTGGGAGACCTGACCATCAATTCCAGAGGCATTGCCGAGAAAGGGCTCTTGATCAGACACTTGGTAATGCCTAACGGGGTGGCTTCTTCGGAAGCAGTTCTCAGGTTCATCGCCGAGGAGATCTCCGTTCATTCTTATGTCAACATCATGGACCAATACCGGCCAGAGTACCAAGCCCATGAATACCCTGAGATCAACCGCCGAGCCACCCATAAGGAATACATGGAAGCCGTTCAATGGGCTAAGCGCTACCAACTCCATCGAGGTTTTTGAGTGAAGTTACAGGAAGCTCTCCGGGAGATCCAGTCCCTAAAGAAGAAAATTCGGTCCCTCACCAAAGAGATCGATTCCATCAAAGGCGCTTCTACGGAAGATCCTTGCCCAGTGGAGAACATGCTCAAGATGAGGGGGATCGAGGTATTCCGAAAGAATCCCACCGACCGCCTATTCTTCCCTGCGGATCTTTCTCTTTTTCATAAGACTCGGTTTTACGAGATGATGAAGAAATACTCTTTTCGTCTGGTTCTGAGAGACATGATTAAATACCAGGATGGGTTTCGTATCCAAGATCTGACCCGCTACTGTTCTCCGAAGGTGGTCCAAGGGTATTGTGACCTGCTTTGTGAAATGGGGGCTGTCATAAAAATCGGAAGGGGAAAATATCGGACGCGCGTCTCTCCGATCTACAGTTTCGGACCCACGTTGGAGTGGTTCGTTGCGAGGGTGTTTCAAAGGGAATTTGCCTCTCCCGCGATCTATGGAGTCCGCGTGAAGAACACGCCGTCCGGCGGCGACTATGATGTCATGGCTTCCTGGAACCAGAGGCTTGTCTATGTAGAGGTGAAATCCTCTCCTCCCAAAGGGGTTGAGCAAAACGAGATTTCAACTTTCTTTTCCAGAATGGAAGATATCCTGCCGGAAGTCGCCTTCCTCTTCAATGATACACAGTTAAGGATGAAGGATAAACTGGTCGTGATGTTTGAGGAAGAATTGGAAAAAAGATATGGAAGAGCATCGAAAACGCTCTACCCAGTGGAAAGGCTGGTCGAGGAACTCTTCCATGTCCAGAATCGTATCTTTGTCATCAACAGTAAGAAAGATGTTGCGGAAAACTTCCAGTACTGCCTCAGACATTATCTGCGGTGCAAAGTACAAATATGATGAAACCCAATACGCCTCGAATCTCAAATTCCAAATTCAAGTGACCAAACAGATTTTGTTTCAAATTTCCCCCTGCCTACCGGCAGGCAGGCAACCCCCCTTCACTAAAGGGGGGCGAGGGGGGATTTGTGATTTTCATGGTTCGTGGGTGATCAATTGATCACGTAAAATTTATTTGAGACTTGGTTCTTTTACCCCGGCAGCAGAAAGCCGGGGCCTTTGGCCGTGGATGAATGCGCCAGCTCTTGGCCGGGATGTCGCCCCGCTTGGGCATTCGTTAGGTGCCACGGGCTTTGCCCGTGGGGCTCCACTCGGTATGCTCTGCGCCGTGCCTTACTGTATTAGGGAGGAAAGAAATGAAAAATAAAGAGATCTCCGATCTCTTCGAAAAGATGGCGGACATTCTGGAATTTAAGGGGGAGAACCCTTTCAAGATCAGTGCCTACCGAAGGGCTTCAAGGATCATCGGGGACCTCACGCAAGACATCGAAGAGATCACTGAGCGCGGAGAACTCAAGAACGTCCCCGGAATTGGCGAAGGAATGGCTCAGAAGATTGTGGAGTATCTTAAGACAGGAAAGATCTCCAAATTTGAGGAGGTCAGAAAAGGAGTGTCGGACGAATTGATCGCCATCATGGATATCCCGGGGATGGGACCCAAGACGCTTTCGATGCTTCATAAGGAGAAGGGCATCGGCAGCCTCTCACAATTGGAAAAGGCTGTAGAAGACGGGTCCTTAATGGGCCTTTTCGGGATAGGTGAGAAGAAGATCGAGAACATCAAACGGGGAATCCTGCTCCTGAAACAGAGCAAAGGCAGAATGAATTTAGGTGTGGCCTTTCCTTTGGCCAAACGGATTGTGGAATCGTTGAGGCAGAAGACGGGATCGAGAAAGATAGAATGGGCAGGCTCCCTTCGAAGGATGAGAGAGAATATCGGAGACATTGACATTTTAGCCACCGGCCCCGATAAGGAGAAGATCGTTCAGACATTTACGCATCTGCCGGAGGTTAAAGAGGTCTTAGCCTCGGGAGAGACCAAGGCTTCCGTCATTGTGGAAGGGGGGACACAGATTGATCTTCGTGTGGTAGAAGAAGATTCCTATGGGGCGGCGCTTCAGTATTTCACGGGATCGAAGGGGCACAACATCCGTCTGAGAGGAATCGCCAAGGCCAAAGGGATCAAGATTAACGAATACGGGGTATTTAAAGGAAAGAAGAAGATTGGCGGAAAGGACGAAGAGGATATTTATCGTGCTTTAGGAATGGATTGGATGGAGCCGGAACTGCGGGAAGATCGCGGAGAGATTGAAGCTGCGCAGAAAGGCCGACTTCCTAAATTGGTTCAGGAATCCGAGATCAAGGGAGATCTTCATGTCCACTCAAAGTGGAGCGATGGTACATCCTCGATTGAAGAGATTGCCAGAGCTACCCAGAAGAGGGGCTATCAGTACGTAGCGATCTGCGATCACTCAAAGTCCCTCAGGATTGCCCACGGGCTGGATGATTCGAGACGGACGGAACAGATCGAGGAGATCGATCGTGTTAATGAAAAACTCAAAGGGTTTCAGATTTTGAAAGGGGCCGAGGTCGATATCCTTACCGACGGGAAATTAGACCTGACTGACAAGCTTCTGGAAAAACTTGACATCGTCGTGGGGGCCGTTCACAGCGGATTCAAACAGGATAGGGAAAAGATGACGAAGAGGATCGTCGGAGCTTTGTCGAATCCTTTTCTGAGTATCCTTGCCCATCCCTCCGGCAGGCTTCTGGGGGCGAGAGACCCTTACGAGGTCGATATGGATGAGTTGATGGAGGCTGCAAAGCGATATGGCAAAGCCATAGAGATAAATGCAACCTTTGAACGTCTCGATTTGGACGATATCCATTGCCGTAAAGCAAAAGAGATGGGAATCCGTTTGACGATCGGAACCGATTCTCATCATTTGGACCAGCTGTGGATGATGAGCCTTGGAGTGGCTGTGGCAAAGCGCGGATGGCTTGAGAAAAAAGATGTCCTCAATACGCTTTGCTTGAAAGAAATTCTGAAGTGGTGCCGTCACACAAGATAAATCGCGAAGGGCATGGCATAAGAAGAATGCGGGTTAGAACCAGCGGAAGAGCTGCTTAATATCCTCGACATATTCGGGAAATGGAGCAGGAGTGAAGGAGACGAAAAAAGCGAGAAAAACAAAGCCTCCGAGTAACTTCCTTTTCCAATCAAGGGGTGTTTGATCATCCATTGGCGGCGGATGCCGGAATCCAAAGAGGATAATGAGGATGAGAAGGAGGAACCACCCTGGATTGTAAAATACGGTGATAAAGGCCATCACAGTAATAGCTATTAGGAAAATAACTCGGCTCCTTTTCCCGAACAGGCCATAAGCGATGTGGCCTCCATCTAACTGTCCGATGGGAAGAAGATTGAGTGAGGTGACAAAAAGGCCCACCCATCCTGCAAATCCAATTGGGTGCAAAACAATCTCATAATTCTCCGGGATCTGTCCCAAAACCAAACGCTGGATAGCGGAAAAGAGAAGAGGGTCTGCCAGGCGGAGCGCTCCTTCCTTAATGTGTGAGGCTGGAACCACCTTGGAAAGTCCTAAACCGATTACAATTGCAGGGATACTGAGGATAAGACTGGTAAAAGGGCCTGCCGCACCGGTGTCGAAAAGGGCCTTTCGAGAAGAGACCGTGCTTTCCATGCGAATCACTGCACCCAGCGTCCCGAAAGGGGGAAGGGGGAATGGTAAAAAAAAGGGCAACGTCGCCCTTATCCCATATCTTCGAGACATCAGATAATGACCCATTTCGTGTCCAAAGAGGATCAGGATCACTGCAAAAGAATAAACAGGGCCTCCGACGAAACACGTGGAGGCCACTGTCAAAATGAAAAGAACAATATGGAGGGTATATCTTCGCATTAAAAATAATTATTTCTTTTTCTTATGACGATCCCGGTCTAATTGCTTCTTGTGTTTGTGTTTTCGCATCTTCTTCCGGCGTTTCTTAACGACGCTTCCCATGATCTCGCCTCCTTTCTGCGCTATCCATATTGTAAACCAAATACCACGTTTCCCCCCTCACCCTGTCTCTCTCCCGCCGGGGGAGAGGGAACCTAATGGGAAAATCCACTCAAAAATCCCTTCCCCTTGATGGGGGAGGGAAAGGGTGGGGGTGAACTATTAATCCACAATCACGTTGGTCTGGGTTCTCAGGACACCGGAGAGTCCCTGCAGCTTGGTAACGATGAAATCGCCGAGAATATTGATGTCCGGGGCCTCTACCAGAACGATGACGTCATAGGGACCCGTCGTCGCGTTGGCCCGCTTCACTCCCTGTATTTTCGAGGCTTCCTTCGCCACGTCCCTGGCAGCCCCCGCCGTGCACTCGATAAAGACATAGGCTGATATTGGCATACGACCACCTCCTTCTGAAAAGAGAGATTATATCAAACCTCGTCCGATTTCAAGCTTAAAAAACTCTGATCTTGTAATGCCTCAGCTGCGAAGAATTATTGGTTATGAAATCATGCCCTTTTTATCGTAGCGTCGGCATTGTTGCCGACGGACTCCGCCCTCAGTAAATGAGGGCGCTACAACATAAAGCTACCTCCAAGAATGTCATTCCTGCGAGCAGGAATCC
>Ga0335070_10004111_pt1 | contig 16971 bp, 16 predicted proteins | sample Lox_Sample_13_FD_206722 | JGI IMG/M metagenome (GOLD analysis project Ga0335070, IMG submission 206722) | Soil microbial communities from Loxahatchee National Wildlife Refuge, Florida, United States - Lox_Sample_1.3 | ecosystem: Environmental > Terrestrial > Soil > Wetlands | place: USA... | reverse complement strand
GCAGAAAGTGGACAAAGTCATAGAGCTGCAACGTTACCGAGGAGGAGTCTTTGAATCATTGACCGTTTGCAGGCTTCCGTGGGTTGAAGTCGGATTTGAGCTTGAATGGTATCCTAAATTCCTGCGTGCAGCCACAGGTTTCGAAATCAGCTGGGATGATTTGACATTCGCTGCTGACAGAATCCTGAACCTAATTCGAGCCTTCTGGATACGCGAATATGGCAAAGAATGGGGCAGCCACATGGACATTCCGCCAGCAAGGTGGTTTGAAGAACCAACCTCTAAAGGCCCACTGAAAGGTGCAAAACTCAACAGGACAAAATATGACACTATGTTACAGACGTACTATCAAAAAAGAGGATGGGACGAAAGAGGAATCCCGACGAAGAACAGCTTGAAGAAGCTGGGATTAGAGGACGTTGCCAAGGAACTTGAAAAGCACGTAAAGCTTACCGACTGATGCCTCAAGTGCAGGCTCTTCAATGACTTTGCATGACAGTTGAGAACCAGTCTTTTGCTTTGATACTCTCCTTCGAAGAAAAGAAAGAGATGATACTTGCAGACATCGCTAATAGGCTCTTGCGAAATACACAACTTCCTTAGCTTCTTTTCCGCAGTAAACGCATCTAGCAAATGTCTTCTCTTTTTCGAAAGGCACTATTCTGATGGTTGCTCCGGTTTCCTCTTTTATCTTCTCTTCACAAGCTGAGTCCCCGCACCACGAGGCTCTTAGGAATCCTCCCTTGTGCTCCAAGGTTTCTTTGAATTCATCGTAAGTTTTTATCGTGAAGATGTCTTCTTCGAGGAATTTTCCAGCTTTGTCAAAGAGATTGTTTTGTATCTCATCGAGAAGTCTCGCAACGGTTTCTGTTACTTCGTCTTCTTTTGCAGCAACTTTCTCGTAAGTATCTCTTCTCGCCAGTGTAACCTGTTTTTGCTTGATGTCTCTAGGACCAATCTCAATTCTTATTGGCACACCTTTAAGTTCCCATTCGTTGAACTTCCAGCCCGGAGTATACTCCTGTCTGTCGTCAAGAGTTGCTGCAATTCCTGTTTTCCGCAGTCTTTCGCATAGTTCCTTAGCCTTTGTGAATATTGCGGTTGAATCTGCATCCTTGTACGGAATCGGCACAACGACTGCTTGCACAGGCGCGACTTTCGGCGGCAACACCAATCCCTTGTCGTCTCCATGAACCATAACCATCGCACCTATCAACCGCGTAGAAAAGCCCCATGACGTCTGCCAAACATAGTGTTCCTTCTCGTCTTCTCCTAAGAATTTTATGTCAAAAACTTTTGAGAAGTTTTGCCCAAGATTGTGCGAAGTCCCCATCTGCAGTGCTTTTCCATCAGACATCAGCGCCTCCAAAGCTGTCGTGTAGAGCGCCCCAGCAAACTTTTCACTCTCAGTTTTCTTTCCAACGAGCACTGGTATCGCCAAGTATTCTTCAATCACGCTTCTGTATGCTTCCAGAATCTCCATGACTTCTTGATCAGCCTCTTCTTTTGTCGCATGCGCCGTGTGCCCTTCTTGCCACAGGAATTCTCTTGCTCTAAGAAATGGTTTTGTGGCTTTCGTCTCCCAACGCACAATATTGCACCATTGATTCAGCTTTATTGGCAGATCTCGCCAGCTTCGAATCCACTTGGCAAATGTTGCGTAGATTATCGTTTCGGACGTCGGTCTCAAAGCAAGTCTCTCTTCCAGAGGCGACTCTCCGCCTATAGTTACCCACGCAACCTCTGGTACAAACCCTGCGAAGTGTTCAGCCTCTTTTTTCAGGAAACTTTCCGGTATAAACATTGGAAAGTACACGTTGCTGTGCCCAGTTTCTTTGATTTTTCTGTTGAAGACTTCTTGAATCTTCTCCCAGATAGCATAGGAAAGCTCTCGGTATATTATACATCCCTTTATTGGCGCATAGTCTGCTAGACCTGACTTTAGAACTACTTGCGTGTACCATTCAGAGAAGTCTTCAGATTTTTTGACAGTGACTCCAGTGTCTGACATTTTTATCTCTCCTCTAATTGTTTGCGGGCTTTATAAAATCCAACGGACAAGTTGTTCCTAATGCTGGTTGAGCTTAGGAAAAATTTAGCAATGTGGAACGCAATCGCCCATTTCAATCACATCCTATGGAGACAGAGTGACAGGCTTTTAAATCTTGTTCTGCAATCATCTGGATTATTTAAAGAGCTGGAAATACGCAAGTATTTTAACCATACAAAACGTAATTTGGTATTCTCTCCTAACTAGAAATGGCGTGACCAATGTTGAAAGCTGTTCTCGTTATAGGCGATGGAATGGCTGACAGACCACTTAAGGAACTGAACTGGAAAACACCTCTGGAAACAGCGCATAAACCTTCACTGAATCACGTAGCCAAAACAGGAATCAGCGGCATCATTGACCCAATCTCGCCAGGAATACCTCCAGGTAGCGACACTGCAACACTTGCGTTACTGGGTTACAACCCTTTGAAAACTTACTCGGGAAGAGGACCATTGGAAGCGTTAGGTTCTAACATAGAGATTTCACGCGGCGACGTCGCTTTGAGATGTAATTTTGCAACAGTTGATGAAAATCTTGTCATTTTGAACAGACGCGCAGGCAGGATTGAAAATGAAGATGGAAGCAAACTAGCCGCGAGTCTTCGAAAAGTGAAGCTGAAGGAATCTGACGTAGATTTCTTGTTCAAAAACACCGTTCAACATCGTGCAGTTTTGGTCCTTCATGGAAGCAAACTTTCACCATCTGTAAGCGATTCTGACCCTGGAAAAGCTGGAATGAAAATTTTGGAAGCAAAACCCTTAGACAAAAGTGAAGAGGCTGAGCGCACAGCCATAATTCTCAACGAACTCACCTGCAAGTTTCATGAGGTCTTAAAGAAGCACCCCGTAAACATTGAGAGAACGAAGCATGGCAAACTGCCTGCCAACGCGATATTATGCAGAGGTGCAGGTGTTGTTCCAAATGTAACATCTTTGAAGGAGATTTACGACGTTGATGCCGTGTGTGTTGCTGCCACTTCGCTGGTCAGAGGGGCTTGTAAGGCTGCTGGAATGAAGTTGGTAGATGTTAAAGGTGCCACTGGGACACCTCAAACAGATTTCATAGCTAAGGCTAGAACCGCGGTGCAAATGCTGAAACAGAACGATTTTGTGCTTTTGCACGTGAAAGCGCCTGATGTTGCTAGTCATGATGGAAATATAAGGCAGAAAATTGAAGTAATTGAGAAAATCGACAAAATGGTTGGCTATATTCTTGAAAATGTTAACCTGGAGGAAACAGTCCTTGCAGTCACGTCTGATCACACAACATCATCATTCACTGGAAACCATGAGGGCGATCCTGTTCCGGTAGTGATAAGCGGTTTTGGTGTTCGCATTGATGGCGTGGAATCTTTTGGCGAAAGAGAATGCGCGAGAGGTGGCTTGCACCGAATTAGAGGGATGGATTTGATGCCAATTCTGATGAGTTTGTTGGGCAGGACCAAGAAATTCGGATTTTGATTGCCTCATTGGATTGGCATTAGTCTCCATTCTTTGTAATCTGTAACGACTTTGATGTATCCTCTCAGCATCTTGTCCGTTTCTGCATCCCCAGTGTCAACCCTTAGAACGCCACCATCAATGCTTTGAAGCTTATTCTTTGTAGCAACAACAATCATCTTTTCTTTTCCAACATGCCTTATAATCTCAGGACTTATCTGTTGATTCCCTCTTCCAAAAAGAATCCCTTGATGCCCTATTGGAGAAAGAACAATCCAAGCATTATGCCAATCTTTCACTTCTTCCAAAATCTTTTTCTCGTCAACATCAAGCAAGACTTTTCCCTTCCCGTAAATGTCCACACCCAACACCGTCTTATCCACGCCAAGAAGCCCAGCAATGGTTCTTACTGTTGTTCCCGGCCCCAAGATTAACATTGCATCCGCTGGCGCCTCTTCCATCACAAATCGTGCTATCGCCATTTGATTTTCTTTTTCACCAACAGTTTCTGGACTGACCTGTTTGCTTCCTTGAACATGCATTGGAAGAGACGGACCTTTCAGTAAACCGTGAAGCTTCACTGAAAACGAATCACTTCGTATGGCTGTTTCGTCGGCGTCCATGATTTCAAATTCAGTAATCTCTGCTTGATTCTTGGCAAAGGCTAGGACCACTTCAACCGCGTCTGTCGTATTTACTGCGAAAATTCCGCTGTACATTTTCACTCCCGAGGGTATGCCTAAAACGGGTATTTCACCAAATCCTTGCATAGCATCGAAAATATCTTTCGCTGTTCCATCTCCTCCCACAAACACTATCAAATCCGCTCTAGCCTTAATAATCAGTCTGGCCGCTGTTTTAGTGTCTTCTGCGGTGGTTTCTCTCTTTATTTTCATACGAAGAACTTGAACGGAGAAACCTGCCTCATCAGTTTCTTCTTCACCCATAGTTTTAGGGCAAGTTAAAATTTCGATTGGAACCAGCCCCTTGTCTGCTTTCAGCTTCTGTAGAAACTCTACTGCCCTTTTAGGTGCTACAGGCTTTGCACCTTTCGCAACTGCCTCCTTCAAAACTCCATTTGTTCCCTTTAAGCCTACTCGCCCACCCATACCTGCAATCGGGTTAACGATAAAGCCGAGCTTCATGTTTTTCAATGACAAGATTCATAGTTCAAACTATAAACTATTTTGCTAAAGCTGAAGAGTTGCGAACAGGATAAGAGAATGCGGGAAAAACTCCGCAGAAACAAAATAAGACAAGAATAATGGAAGGACTCAAGTTTCAAGCCTAAAACTCTTATACTCCTAATGTTCTAGTTTTCGTTTCTCGTAACGTTGAGGACTATCCTATGTCGCAAAAGAAAACTCTTGTTACTGGTGCCACAGGACAAATTGGCTCCGAATTGACAGTTGAGCTGCGGAAAAAACTGGGCGAAGAAAACGTCGTGGCTGCAGGACACAAACGAAAGCCTTCTGATCAACTGCTTGACTCTGGCCCATTCGAGTACGTGGATGTTGCTGATAAGGAAAGCCTGTTGAAAATTGTGAACAAATATGATGTTAACACAGTTTACCACATGGCTGCTCTACTATCTGCTACTGGCGAACAGAACCCGCAGCTTGCTTGGAACGTTAACATGAACAGCTTATACAACGTTTTAGAGATTGCCCGACAGCATAATCTTCAAAGAGTGTTCTGGCCAAGCTCAATTGCTGTTTTTGGCCCAACCACCCCCCGCAACAACACTCCTCAGGACACAGTGCTTATTCCAACTACGATGTACGGAGTGACCAAAGTTGCTGGAGAATTACTTTGCAACTACTACTTTTCAAAGTATGGCGTCGATGTCAGAAGTCTCCGCTATCCAGGTATAATCAGCAGCGAAACTCCGCCCGGCGGAGGAACTACAGACTATGCTGTAGAAATATTCTACGAAGCAATCAAGAAGAAACAATACACGTGTTTTGTCAGAGAAGACACTGTGCTGCCTATGATGTACATGCCAGACTGCCTCAAAGCAACCGTAGACTTAATGGATGCCGATCAGTCGAAGATAAAGTGCAGAACAAGCTACAACATTTCTGGAATCAGCTTTTCCGCCGGAGAGCTGGTTGCTGAAATCAAGAAACACATACCTGAGTTCAAAGCTGAATACAAGCCTGACTTTCGACAGAAAATAGCAGATTCGTGGCCAATGACAATTGACGACCGCGTTGCCAGAAAGGACTGGAACTGGAGACCGAAATTCGATCTAGCATCTATGACAAAGGACATGATAGAGAAACTTTCAAAACGGTTTGCTAAAGGACACCTCTAGATCAATACAAGAACAAAAGTGACCACACGCAACGAGAACAGGAGGGCTTTGCACAAGTAAACGATTTTTGAGATGCAATGTTGAAGTAGTATTTTCGTTGAGAAAAGAGTTTAAAAGAGTGAAATTATCACTAGAAAATCCGAGCGTGAAAACATGAGAAATCCAACAGCATTCTTACGAGAAGAATATGAAGATTTGGTCAAAAACGAGATTGACTGGAAACTCAGAGTCCTGCAGGGTCCAAGCACGGCTTGGTGTGTTGTGGACGGAAAAAAGGTTCTGATGTTCTGCTCAAACAACTACTTAGGCTTAAGCAACCATCCACGATTGAAAGAAGCTGCAATAAAAGCTGTTCAAACTCATGGCGCTGGCTCTGGCTCAGTGCGTCCGATTGCAGGCAACATGGACTTGCACATAGAGCTTGAGAAACGTTTAGCACGATTTAAGCACGCAGAAGCCTCGCTCGTTTATCAGACTGGCTTCGCTGCCAATGCTGGTTTGATTCCACAGTTGGCGGGCAAAGAAGACCTCATAATCAGCGACGAACTTAACCATGGTAGCATTATTGACGGTGTTCGGTTATCGCATGCGGAGAGAGCGGTTTACAAGCATTCAAATACTCAAGATTTGCAACATGTCTTGGATGAAGCAGAAAAACACAATCCCGCATATAGGCGGATCTTGATAATCACCGACGGTGTTTTCTCCATGGACGGAGATGTTGCTCCTCTGGATGGAATAGCTGATGCTGCCGCAGAACATGGTGCAATGGTTTACGTGGACGATGCACATGGTGAAGGAGTCTTGGGAGAAGGAGGCAGAGGAATAGTCTCTCACTTCAAACTCAGCAGAGACAAGGTTCACGTGGAAATGGGCACCTTTTCAAAAGCCTTCGGAGTCGTAGGCGGTCACGTTTCAGGTTCCAAGGATCTAGTTAGCTTTGCCTATAACAAGTCGAGAACTTGGCTTCTCAGCGGTTCACATCCCCCTGCTGTTGCAGCTGCATGCACAGCAGCCATTGACGTCTTAGAGAACGAACCACAACATGTGCAGAAACTGTGGGATAACACCCGCTATTTCAAGAAAGCCATGAAAGACTTAGGCTTTAACATTGGCAACAGCACAACTCCTATCACACCTGTTATCGTTGGCGAAAGCGGCATTGCAAAGAAGCTAAGTGCTAGACTTTTCGAGGAAGGAATATTCGCCTTACCAATCGTCTACCCGATGGTTGCAAGAGACAAAGCAAGAATAAGAACCATAATGAACGCTACTCTCACGAAGCAAGACTTGGATTTCGCAATCGGCACCTTCGAAAAAATCGGAAAAGAACTACGCATTATCTAAACGTGTCCTTGTTAGATCTAACATTTCTTACCATTAGGTGACTGCAGTCCACACTATTCAAATCCAAGGAAAAATGATTGGAAAATCGTTTTCTCGTAAAACACGGGGATTTAGAAGCGCGAATATGACAACGAACTGCGATCACGTGCATGTGCTACAGCTTCAAAAGCACGTGCTTTTTCGCCTTCCGCCTTTGCTACTTCCTCTTGTAGTTTTTTTATGTCCATCGGACAGTTTTTGGAGACTTCTTTAATGAATTTCTCTAAATCTTCTTTTTTGAAACCGCAGCTCAGCGTTAGTTCTTCTACAATTTTCTTTGCAGTATTTGCATCACCATAGCAGGTTTCCTTAAGTTCCTCCATTGCAAACTGTAGAACTTTTGGTTCTACGCCGCATTCGGAACTTAGATTTTGAGCCCACTTTTCGCTCATGTTTTTCACTTCCTATGGACTAAATGAGAAATGGCAGTTATGTTATTTAAGTATTGAGCCTATTTCCTCAATTTTTCAAGCTCTTTATCTACATCTATTAGATTGAGTTTTTTGAGAGTTCTCGATTTGGGCACGCCATTTTCGTCCCAGCCAGCTGCAGTATAATAGTCTTTTACTCTTTCCTTCATCTCGCTTCTATCCACTGTCTTTCCTTTGTAAGGACCGGAAGGCAATGGTTCATAGAATCTAGGTGGATTGTCATCGTCGGTTTTTGGAGTCCATTCTGCATCTGGACCACCTATAAGCAACATGGCTCTTTGCAATTGAAGTATTTTCAGTCCCTTTGTCTTGTACCAATCCTTTCGCGTGAGTTTCAGACCTGTCACTGCAGTGTAAAACTCGAATTTGAGGTTTCGGCGCAAACCAAAGCTGTTGAAATTGCAGAAAACTCCTGAATCGTTGAAAATCTCCCCTATCTCACTTTCAGGTCCGTCGAGTGGTAGTCCAGCGGTTGAAGTATGGTCTCCTCCTTGGACGGAACATGCGTAAGCGATGTTTTCTGGGTAGTCTTTTCCGCTTCGGATTCCGTGGGCACCTATTCCCATGCCCTTTGCCACCACAGCATATGGCAACACGTTGGTCTTCTTCATTTGCCCGATTTTCAATGCTGCACGATAGGTTCCTTCTGCAAGCAGATTGCCTATTCCTTCTCTGTAAGCTATTTTTCTGGCAAGCGCCGCAAACGCCTCGGCATCACCCCACTTCAACTCTATGCTATCCAAATCTTCTTTGCTCAATACCTTCCTTTGGAACAGTTCAGCCGTGAAACCAAGCACATTCCCAGTCTGAATGCCACACAAGCCTAAATCATCAACAACTGAAGACAAATACACATTTTCTTCCGGAGTAAAAATGCCCAAGTTAGGACCTAAGTACGCTTGCAACTCGTAGTCGGGGTTGTCCGTGATAGCTCCTTTGAACTTTCCAGTTTTCACAACCGACACTTTTAAACAGTTCGTTGGACAGCCAAAATCGCTCCAGCACTGTTTCACCCAAACTCTATTTTCAAACTGGTCAACCCCATAGCTCTACTCATCATGCCATTCTTCCTGCCAATTTCTAACAGGCTCAGAACTTGTTTTTGCGCCTACTTCATAACCTGCTGCGCCCGTTCCCCAACGTCTCCACAACACACTTCTATAAGCATTGTCGCATACTTCTTGAATTAACTTCTCCACTTTTTTGATATCTGCTACGTCAGGCAACGGCCCAGTGCCTTTGACTGCGATAGCTTTGAGCTTCTTTGAACCCATAACGGCTCCGTAGCCACCGTAGCCAGCTGCATGCGACCATTTTGCAGCAACAACGGCAGTTCTGACTCTGTTTTCGCCGGCAGGGCCAATATACAGCATTGCGGGTTCTTTCCATTCGCCATATAGTGGATAACGCTTTTTCAAAGAATTTCGGCACTCTCTAGTGAGCAATGTCATGGTTTGTTTCGCATCTTTGCCCCACAGGTGAGAGGCATCTCTTATTTCCACGTCTGAGTCTTTGATAAACAAATAAACAGGCTTCTTAGATTCGCCAGCTACAAGTATACCATCGTAACCAGCGCACCTTAACTCAGGTCCGAATTCTCCGCCAACAGTTGAACCCACAACTCCATTGCATTGAGGCGATTTGCCGGAAACACATATTCTTCCTCCAGGAAAAAAGCCTGTCAACGGTCCAGTTAAAAATAGAAGCAGATTTTCCGGTCTTAATGGCTCAACCACTTCCCATTTACTGCCTAATCTATCCCAAAGAATATTCGCAGCCAGGCCTCTTCCACCAACGTAAGCTTCCAAAATGCTATCGTTAAGAGTTGTTTCTTTGATTTCGCGTGTTGAAAGGTTGACTTCCAAGAGTTTTCGTGCATATCCTTTAATCATAAGAATTCTTCTCCTTTGTCGCCATAGAATCTGGCGCACAGGTCTCGAGTGATTTCTTCCGGTTTGCGGGCATAGAGATGATAGGCGCGGTCTTTTCTTGTGACTTTTTTCAGCACGTTCCATTCTCCTTCTCTGCACACCTTAACGCATTGAGGTTTTCCTCCGCATAGATCGCAGATCAAAATGTGCTTTTCTGTAGGGTGCATGTGAGGGATCTTACCTGGACAAGCATTGATGCATTTCCCGCATGCAGTACACGCTTCGGCGTTCACCAACACTGCACCTGTTTCATCACTTACTGTCAGAGCTTTAACTGGACAGGCTTCTACACATGGATAGCCTTCGCATTGTGCACAAAAGTGTGGAAATTCCGCGCCCGGAACCAGCATGAACACTCTGATTCTTGACGCCTCAGGCCATATGCGTTTTTCATGGAAGAGTGAGCAAGCTATTTCGCATTTTCGGCATCCACTGCATCTTGCAAGTTCACGTGCAATCCATAAAGGGTTCTTCTCTTTGGCAACCATTTCCATTTAACCGTCCGGAATGTGTTTTCTTATTTGCGCTGGATTTAAGCGTGGTGTTTTTGGTAGCATGACAAGTTCTTTAAGGCTGACGAGATGTTTGTTAAAACGGAAGATAAGAAAGGAGCCAGACGATGGGGTTCGAAGAGATATTTCAGCAGATTTTGAATTGGTTGCAGAGTCTTTCCATCCAGTACGGTTATTTTGGCATTTTTCTCATAAGCCTAATAGGTGCTTCATCCATATTCTTCCCGCTCCCATACACGGTAATCGTTTTCACTTTAGGCGGCACTTCCACGTTTGACCCAGTTCTGATTGCAGTTGCTGCAGGTTTTGGTTCTGCAATAGGAGAATTATCGGGTTATTTGTTGGGATTCGGCGGAAGAAAAGTCATAGGAGGAAAGTACAGACGAAAGATGGAGTTTCTTGCAAAAATCTTCGACAAATATGGTCCAATTACGATATTCATTTTTGCGTTGACTCCGCTTCCAGACGACTTGCTCTTTATTCCACTTGGGGTTATGCGGTACAGCATTTTGAGAGCTTTCGTCCCCGCGCTGATTGGAAAGTTTTGCATGAATCTAATCGTTGCGTACGCAGGTCGCTTCTCCATCGGAGCCATTAGAGATTCTTTTGGTGTAGGGGGTGAATGGATATCCGCTCTTATAGGAATGATAATTGCAGTAATCTTGATGGTATTAGTGTTTGTCATCATGTTTAAGGTGGACTGGGAAAAGATTTTTGAAAATTACGCTTTGGAAAAAAAGGGAGACAAAGCACAGTCGACGCAGTGAATAACATTATCGTCTGTCGAGGACTACGTTTGTTTTAAGAACTGCTTATGCATATACCTTGAGCGGCGAAGAACTTGCGCGTAATAGCTGACCTGCACATTCACAGTCGATACAGCAGAGCCACAAGCGAGAGAATGTCAATAGAAGAGATAGCACGCTTTGCAAAAATCAAAGGTTTGAATCTGATAGGCACAGGAGATTTCACACATCCAAAATGGCTAGAAGAACTGCATAATACTCTAAATTCAGAAGACGAGACAGGATTGTATAAGATAGCGAAGACTCCCGAGTCAAGAGTACACTTCATGATAACAACAGAAGTGAGTACAATATTCAACTTCGGAAACGACATGAAAAAAGTCCACCATGTCATTCTCACACCAACCTTGGAAAACGCCTCACAGATTAATGATAGGCTTTCAAAATATGGCAACCTTGCATCGGATGGAAGACCAACATTGAATATGACCGCACCACATCTCGTAGAAGAAATCATGGAAGTTTCAAGTGACACCATGGTTTTCCCTGCACATGCATGGACACCATGGTTCAGCATTTTTGGGGCTTTCAGCGGATTCGACTCCGTCGAGGATTGTTATCAAGACATGACAAAACACATTCATGCATTAGAAACGGGACTCTCGTCAGACCCGCCTATGAACTGGCGCTTGAGCAAGCTTGACCCGTTCACATTAGTATCTAACAGTGATAGCCACAGTTTCTGGCCTTGGCGCATTGGAAGAGAGGCCAACGTTTTCGAACTGAAACTGACAAGCTACTTCGAAGTAGTAGATGCAATTCGCAGCAAAGACAATAAACGGTTTAAGTACACAATTGAAACTGATCCTGCATACGGAAAATACCATTGGACTGGACATCGAAACTGTCATGTTTCCCTTTCCCCACAAGACGCGATAAGATTTGGGAATATTTGCCCTGTTTGCCGAAGGGAATTGACCAAAGGCGTTGAGCAACGAGTCGAAGAATTAGCTGATCGTCCAGCCGATTTCAAGCCGGAAAATGCCATTGGTTTCATGCGCCTACTTCCGCTCTCCGAAATAATCGCTACTGTCTTGGGTTCAGATTCTCCTTCCACGCAGAAAGTGTGGAGCATCTACAACAGGCTTGTCGAAAGATTTGGAGACGAATACTCTGTACTAATTGATTCACTCAAAGAGGAGCTGAGCGCGGTGACTGACGCAGAAATTGCTGAAGCAATTGTGAGGGTTAGAGAAGGAAATGTGAAGGTCGAGCCGGGGTATGACGGGGTTTACGGGCGCTTAGTATTTTCGGGAGCGAAATCTGCAAAATCAGTGTCTAGACGAGTTCAACAGGTGAATCTGACAAATTTCATGTAAGTGGGTTTTTCATGTTCTCTTTGTGTATTTGTGTCGGACACGTATACGACAAGATTTATTAAGTCGTCATACGCAAGATATAGTTGGTATCAATTATGGAGACCACACTTCAGACTAATAAGGAAAAGGAGAAAATCTCGCGGGTAATTGACCGAGTTTTGCGGCAAGTGTTTGGCGAAGAGGCCACGCGGCTGATTTATCGACATTTAGAGGCCAATTATGCTGTTAGAGCTGGCGAGATTGCTGACAAGATTGAGGTATTCACTAAGGGGCTTGAGGATTTCTTGATGTCAGGTGCCTATGTGGTTGAGCGCAAGATCTTGGAAGATATCTATTCGAGCTACGGTTTGCTTCGCAGACTTGAACTGGAGAAAGCTCAAGAAGACTGCGATTTTGTAAGACAGGTTAAAATGTTCATGCGCGAAGCTTGAAAATAGCTCTCTTTTCACATTTTAGTTTCTCATCATGATATGTTGCTATGGGAAACCATAACATTTTATAAATCTTGCATCTAAATAATCCCTCTAAACTTATGGCATCAGAGGGAGAGAGTTGCGAGACATTTTGGCCAAAGCTGTAGATGCGGCTTCTCAGAAGTTTGGAGCAGAGTATGTGGAAATACGTGCGCAGAAACTTTTCAGAACGATGCTCACGCTGAAAGAAGACCGTGTTGAAGCAACAAAGCAAGGTATTGAGAATGGAGCGGCTCTGCGTGTTCTGGTGAGCGGAGCATGGGGATTCGCTTCGGTAGGAACATTGAATAGCGAAGTTTTGATAAGCGCTCTTTCAGACGCGTGTAAGATGGCAAAAGCCGCAAGCACCAGACTCAAAACTCCGATAAAGCTTGTTGAAACCAAGCCTATTGAAGACAGAGTTCAGGCAAAGCCAAAGAAGGATCCTGCGAAAATTCCGGTAGAAGACAAGATAAAGACAACATCGGAAATAAGCAAGGTAATTCTGAAACACGACAACCGTGTCAAGAATTGCACAATAGACTATCTTGATTTGACTGGAACAGATTTTTTCATGAACAATGATGGAACGTATATTGAACAAGACAAGCTCTACGTGTGGTCTAGAATAACTGCGACAGCAACGGAGGCAGGGGTTTTAACGTTCAGCCGTGAAGAGATAGGTTCTACAGCGGGCTACGAAGTGTTTGATGTTGAAACTCCAGAAATCGTCGGTGAACAAGTCGCAAAACGTGCAGTTGAGCAGTTGAAAGCAAAACCTCCGAAAGGCGGAACGTTTCCTGTGGTTTTGGGACCAAGTGTTGTAGGTGTTTTTGTTCATGAAGCCTTCGGGCATCTGGCCGAAGCAGATTTGACGTTATCTGGTTCTGCCTTGTTGGGCAAGTTGGGCAAAACGATTGGTTCTGAAAATGTCACCTTTTATGATGATGGCACAATCCCAGGTGCCTTTGGTTCATTCAAGTATGACGACGAAGGAGTTCCGACGCAGAAGACTCTTTTGGTGAAAGACGGTGTGGTTGTGGGTTTGATGCACAATCGTGAAACTGCCCAGAAACTCAACGCTGAAGTGACAGGCAATGCTAGAGCTGAGGATTTTAGGTACGAACCAATTATTCGTATGCGCAACACTTTCATCGCGCCAAAAGATTGCTCTTTTGAAGAGTTGATTGCTGGCATAAAACTCGGGTACTACTTCAAGAGTTTTAGAGGGGGCCAAGCAAATTTGGATGGTACTTTCCAGGTAGGAATTCAAGAGGCTTACGAAATAGTCAAAGGAGAATTGGGCAAACCAGTGCGAGAAGCCTCGATAAGCGGAAATACGCTTGAAACATTGCACAAGATAGAAGCTGTCGGAAAAGACTTTGAACTCTCGCCTGGAAGATGTGGAAAAGGGCAGACGGCGTTCGTCTGCGATGGTGGTCCGCATGTTAGAGTAAAGGAGGTTCTTGTTGGTGGCAGTGCTTAGGAAAGAAGAAATATTGGATTTAGCAGAAAATGCAGTCAAGTTTGCCTCAGGAAAGGGTGCGGAGGAAGCAGAAGCTTTCGTTTATCAAGGGTTAGCCACGGCGATTAATATTGAACGTGGCCAGATTGCAAAGAGCGCCCGAATAATTGATCATGGCGTCGGAGTCAGAATAATCGCAAATAGAGCAATAGGATTCTCCTACACAAACATATTGAACGATACGGAGGCAATTAACGAGACTGTGCTCAGAGCCCTGAATTCTGCAAAAGCCAGCAAGCCCGACAAAGACTGGAAAAGCCTCCCGGAGAAGAAAACGTTTCCCGTTGCAAAGGGTACTTATGACAAACAGATTCTGGAACTTTCTTCTGAAAACCTGGTTGACACTGCTTCAACGATGCTGGACGTGGCTGAAAGAACTGACAAGCGTGTTTTTCCAATAGAAGGAGGGGTAGGAGCGTCATATAACTGCAAGGCTGTGGCAAACACGAATGGCGTTTTGGGCTTTGACGAAGGCACGGTTGCTGAATGTAGTTTAGCTACGATAGCCCGCGAAGGCAACGAAGTGACGCCCGTATGCTTCGAATTTGATGGCGAGAGAATCTATACCCTTGATCCAGAATGGGTCGGCAAGGAAGCTACTAGACTTGCAGCTTCTGCATTGAATGCAAGAACAGTTGAAACGAAGAGCACGAAGGTGGTCTTTACTCAGTTCGCTTTGCAGGAACTTCTTTACTTTACTTTGATTAATGCCCTTAAGGCTGATTTTGTTCAGAGAAATCAATCTGCATTAAAAGGCAAAATTGGCGAAAAGGTTGCTTCTGACGGCGTGACGATTTTTGATGATGGCTTGTTTGAAGGCGGAATGCGCACGTGGAAGTTTGATAGTGAAGGAGTCCCCCAGCAAAAGACGCCCTTGATAGAAAAGGGAGTCCTGCGCAATTTTATTTATGACAATTACACTGCAAAAAAAGAAGGAAAACAAAGCACTGGAAACGCCGCCAGAAATGCCTATCTTTCAACTCCCACTCTCGATGCTACAAACTTTCGGATAATGCCTGGAACAATGTCTGCCGATGAGCTTCTCAGCGGTGTGAAAGACGGTCTTTTGGTGAGCTATCTCCAAGGTGCACACAGCAGCAACCCTGCAAGCGGAGATTTCTCCGTCGTAGCAACTCCAGCTTGGAAGATAAAAAATGGCGAGATTGCTCATGCTGTCAAGGGAGCGATGGTTGCAGGCAACATGTTTGACGTGCTGAAAAATGTGTCCGCCTTGGCTAACAACGAAAGGAAAGTTGGTCCACTTGTTGCTCCATGGATTCTTGTGGAAAACGTTAAAGTTATAGGAAAATAATTTACTGTAGACTTGCGTTAGAACATGAGAGGCATCAAACATTGAGGTCCGAGATCAAAGAAAGGTTGGTAAAGTACAATACTCCTCGTCGGATAGTGCAGTTTCTGTCTTTCATATTTTTCAGTGCAATAGTCTTTAATTTGGGCGCTTTGGCACTTTTGCTGCCTGTACTTTGGACTTGGGGACTTCAGCCGAACACTGTGGGAGATGCCTTTACAGCCTTGCAGTTTCTTTGTAGCGGTTGGCCGCCGGATAATCCTGTTACTTTCGTCGTGTTTCCTTGGCTTGCTTTAGCTTCGTTCTTGATAGTGGGAGTCTTAATAGGTAAGGCGATGTGTGGTTGGGTTTGTCCTTTTGGTTTTGTTCAGGATTTGCTTGGGTTTGTCAAGCGGAAGCATATGGAGTTCTCTGTTAGAACTCATGAGAACACGTTGTACGTGAAGTATGCAATTCTTGGCATTACGTTGTTTATTAGTGGCACTTTTGGAATCTCGCGAGTTGCGAATGTCAGTAGGAACTATGAAAGCGGTATTGGAATTTTTGCGTATGCGCCTTTTACGACATTGAGTCCTGCTGAAACTTTGTTTGCGACCATTCCGAGAATGATTTCAAGTTTTGCTAACGCTATTACTACGCTACCTTCTGCGGAGGTTGTTTCTGGAATAGCGAAAATCCCAGTTCTGTTTTATGTTCAGTTCGTTGTCTTGGTTGCTGTTCTGATCTTGGTTGCTCTTATTCCCCGCAGTTGGTGCAGGTACTTCTGTCCTCATGGCGCTTTCTTGGCCATCATGAACAGATTCAGCTTCATTGGTTTGCGCAGGGATTTGGCAAAATGTGAAAAAGATGGATGTCGCGCTTGCGTTGAAGTTTGTCCTATGCGGATTTCTATTTTGGATTTGCCTTGGCAGAAATTCAGTGATCCAGAGTGCATTTACTGCATGAAATGTGTTGATGCTTGCAAAGACAAGGCTATTAGATTGAAGTATCCGTGAAAGGCTTTGGCTCTGATGCTCTCGAGAAGACCTACCCCCCTTATAAATAGATTCGATATAAGGTGCGTCATTGACTTGGTTGCTTGGGTCAAGCTTTCTGTACCGAAGACCCTTCTAGGTAATTGGTTGTGCCCAGAAGCTTTTTGCATATTCGCTTAGAACGTTGCTGTATATTGTTTTTGTCTGTAGCGCTATCTTGTCCCAGTCATAGCGTTCCTGAACCCTCTTGTATGCATTGGTTCTAAGCCAGTTCTCGTACCCGTCATTCGTCAACACCCGTGTTATTCCCCATGCCAGCGAATCTGGATTATTCACGTAGACCTTGACCCCACTCACGTCATGTTCCACAATCTCCGATAGTCCACCGGTATCCGCAACCACTAGCGGACTTCCGGCAGCCATAGCCTCCAAAGCCACGATTCCAAACGGCTCAAACAGACTCGGCACGACAGATACGTTAGCGCAGACCTGAAGCTTTCTCAGAGTGCTATCATCA
>Ga0335070_10004110_pt1 | contig 16974 bp, 14 predicted proteins | sample Lox_Sample_13_FD_206722 | JGI IMG/M metagenome (GOLD analysis project Ga0335070, IMG submission 206722) | Soil microbial communities from Loxahatchee National Wildlife Refuge, Florida, United States - Lox_Sample_1.3 | ecosystem: Environmental > Terrestrial > Soil > Wetlands | place: USA... | reverse complement strand
CGCAGTCCGGCATTGCCGGTGACAGACAGCTTCGGATATACCAGCAGGGCGGCAAAGGACAGAATTACCAGAACCACCACGAGTTCAACCAGAGTAAATCCGCCGCTTGCATCCTTGCGGATCAGTCTGTAATCGAATTTTCTTTTGCCACTCACATCGTACCCTTTGCCTTATGCCCGCCTTCAGCGCATGTTCCAGCTCTCGATGTCCGCGTCCTTGCCTTCTCCTCCCTTGACGCCGTCGGCCCCGTAGCAGTAAAGGTCGTAATCTCCGTGCTCGCCGGGTGAGATATAGATGTAGTCGTTGCTCCACGGGTCTTTCGGGATTGTCTTCGATTCAAGGTAACCCCCGTCCCGGTAATTTTTCGGGATCTGGCCGACGGACGGCTTGGTAACGAGGGCCTGGAGCCCCTGATCAGTGGAAGGGTAAACTCCGTTGTCCAGCTTGTACATTTTCAGGCCACTCTCCAGATTTCTGATCTGTATTTTGGCATCCGCTATCTTTGCGTCATCGGACCGTCCCATTATCTTGGGAACGACCATCACCGCAAGTATGGTAAGGATGCTCATGACGACCAGCAGTTCGATGAGCGTGAAACCGCTGTTACTTCGGTACAGTGCTTTCATTTTGAAAAAACCTCCGTGATGCCTCCATTTTTCATGAATAGGACCGGTTAAGGACTGGTCGGGTGTAATCTTGCCGATGACTTTCTATTTTATCAGTTCGTTCATCTGGAATATGGGAAGCAGCACCGACAGCACGACAAAGCCGACGGCAAGGCCCATTGCCAGCACGAGCAGGGGCTCCAGAATCGCCATGAACCTGGCTACCGAAGTGTTGAACTCCTTTTCGTAGGCATTGCCGGCCTTCTGCAGCATTGCCTCCAGTTTTCCCCCTTTTTCGCCGACCGATACCATGTGTACCAGGAGCGGAGGAAAGAGGTCGCTTGACCGGAGAGAAGAGGAAAGGCTTCCGCCTTCGACAAGCTCTTCCCTGGCGGTCCTGAAAAACTCCCTGTACTTCCTGTTTACAGCCACTTCTCCGGTTATCTCCATCGCCCTGATGATGGGCACTCCGCTACCGAGGAGAAGGCCGAGCACCTTGGCGAAGCGTGACAGGATCAACCTCTGGAGAAGAACTCCGACCAGGGGCAGTCTGAGCAGAATTTCGTCTCGTTTTAAACGGATGTGCTCCCGCTTCAGGGCCTTCTTGCAGCCGAAAACGGCGGCCGTCCCCAGCAGCAGCAGTGCCCACCAGCCGTTTCGGACCAGGTTGCTGGTCTTTATGAGAATAACGGTAATAAGGGGAAGCGCGGCCTTGTTCTGCTCGAAAATCACCGTTATTTTGGGTACGACGAAGGCCAGGAGAAACATCATGACCGCCGTGCCGACAATAACCATGAGCACCGGGTATGCAAGGGCAGTGACGACCCGGCTTCTGACCTCCTGCTGGTCTTCCAGGAAATCCGCCAGCCTGTCGAGAATGATTTCAAGCGCCCCGCTGGCCTCTCCCGCCGCAACCATGCTCGTATAGCTTTCGCTGAAGATTTTCGGCTCTCCCCCAAGGGCTTTCGCCAGGTTCGACCCTTCGGCCAACCTGTCGCGGACCCGCCCGAGGACTTTCTTCAGCTCTCCGGGCTGCTCCTGTTCGTACAGGGTGGATATGGCCTCGAAGACGGGGACGGACGAACCTACGAGGGTTGCAAGACGCCTGGTCATAAGGGCGATTTCGGAAAGCCCCGCGCGGCGCCGGAACAGGCGAGACGCGCCGGCGGGCCCCGTTTCCTCAGCGGCGGCGAGACTTCGCGGATAGAGACCTTCTTTTTTCAGGCGGATCCCGGCTTCCCTGGCATTGTCCGCTTCGATGGTCCCCGAGACCGGTCCCCCCTCCGCCCTGTATGCGCTATAACGGAAGGTCGGCATAGTCCTCCTGGGTGACCCTGAGCACCTCCTCGATGCTCGTGATTCCGGCGGCCGCTTTTTGCAGTCCGTCTTCGCGCAGGGTATTCATTCCTCTGGAGACGGCGTGCTCCTTGATCACACCCGCTGGTTCCCTCCTGATGATCATCGAACATATGTCGGCGTCCACAAGCAGCAGTTCGTGGATAATGGTGCGCCCCATCGTCCCGAGGCCGAAGCATTTGTCGCACCCCTTGCCGCGGTAAAGCCTGGGCGGCAGTTCGATTCCAGGATATTGCCGTTCGGGAGAGTATTCTTCCTTGCAGTGCGGACAGATCAGCCTTACCAGGCGCTGGGCGAGCACTGCCGAAAGGGACGACGCGACCATGAAGGGCTCGATGCCCATGTCGATCAGTCTGGCAATGGCGGTCGCCGAATCGTTGGTATGCAGGGTGGACAGCACAAGATGACCCGTGAGGCTAGCCTGGATGGCAATTTCAGCCGTTTCCACATCCCGTATCTCGCCGACCATTATGATATCCGGGTCCTGGCGGAGTATCGAACGGAGCCCGTTGGCGAAGGTCAGATCAATTTTCGGATTGACCTGTATCTGCCCGACGCCCTTAAGCTGGTACTCGATGGGGTCCTCGATGGTGATTATGTTCTTTTCCGTGGAATTGAGCCGGTTGAGCGCGGCGTATAAAGTAGTGGACTTGCCGCTCCCGGTCGGTCCGGTGACGAGAATGATACCGTTGCTGCGGGACAGGAGCCTTTCCATTATCGAAACGCCTGTCCGGGAAAGGCCGATGTCTTCAAGGGAAAGAATCCCCTTCTGCTTGTCCAGGAGCCTGAGAACTACCCTTTCGCCAAAGAAGGTGGGAACGATGGAGACCCTTATGTCCACGTCCCGGCCGGCGACTATGACCCGTATGCGGCCGTCCTGGGGAAGCCTTTTTTCGGCGATGTTGAGGCCCGACATGATTTTAACCCTGGATATCAGGGCATCCTGGACGATTTTCGGCGGCGCGAGCTTCTTGTAAAGGATTCCGTCTATCCTGAACCGCACCTCCATGTCCCGTTCGTACGGTTCTATGTGGATATCGCTGGCCCGTTCCTTGACCGCCTGGAACAGGATGGAGTTCAGCAGGCGAATTACAGGCGCTTCTTCCGTCAGGTCGAGAAGGTCACGCGGCTCGTTGAATTCGGTGGCGATGGTTGAGAGGTCTTCGCCTTCCAGTTCCTCGACGACGTCCTGGGCCGAGCCCGACAGCCTCGAATACAGGCGGTTGATGGCTTCCAGCACCGCCTGGGCGGGGGTCGCCACCGCCTGTACCGGCATTCCGAACACCCCCTGCAGTTCATCGAGAGCCAGCAGGTCGGCGGGGTCTCCGGTCGCGACGATCAGCTTTCCATCGGCCTCGCGCAGGGGCAGGATCTTGTGGCTGCGGACGAATGCAAGCGGCAGACGCGCCAGGAGAGCGGGATCAACCTGGGAATCGCCGACTTCCTCCTGAAAGGGCAGGCCGAGACGGGAGGCTACGGTTTTTATCCTTTCGGTTTCCGTCATTTGGTCGGCTTCAGCTCCTTGTCTAGATTAAAAGGTTTTTCGCTTTTCACCGCGGTCTCGAATTTGTTCTTGTGTTTATCGGTGACCTGCGCCATATCATCGGCGGACTTGATGATTCTCGGCGTAAGCAGAATCATCAGATTTGTCTTGTTTCTCTCCGTTGATTTGGTCTTGAAGAGCCATCCAATCAGGGGGATATCTCCGAGTATCGGGATCTTGTTGACTATCTCCGTATCTTCATCCTGTATCAACCCGCCGATCACCACGGTGTCCTTGTCTCTTACAACCACTGAGGTTTTGGCGGACCGCTTGTCGGTAACCAGATCTGTCGCCTGGCCTTTGTTGGCTGTGACCCTGGATATCTCCTGATAAATATCGAGCTTCAAATAGTCACCCTCGGTAATCTGCGGGGTAATTTTCAGGTCGATACCAACATCTTTTCTCTCTATGGACTGCTGTGCAAGTCCGGTTGACGTGAGATTGCTCTGGGTGACAAGCGGGACATTCTGGCCGACGAAAATTTCGGCCTCCTTGTTGTCCGAGGTCATTATGGTCGGTGTGGAGAGGACATTTACGGCGTTGCTGGTCAGCAACGCGTTGAAATTCGCGCCGATCTGCGTATTGCCGCCGAGCGTTTTCAGCACGTTGACAATAGCCGCCTGCTGGGGAGTCGCGGCGGAAAGGAAATTGAAAGGATCGAATACCGCCGCTCCGGAAGTGTTGCCGGACCACCCGCTGGAAACGGCCAACTGGGTACCCAGATCCTTGAGCTTGTCCAGGGATACCTCGGCGATCACGGCTTCCACGAAGACCTGGCGGCGGCGCTTGTCCAGCTTGCGGATGACCTGGAGGAGGTTCTGGTAGTCCGCCGGAGAAGCGAGTATGACCAGTGAATTGGTGGCCTTGTCCGGCGTGATCAGTATTTTGCTGCCCTCAAAAGCCGACTGCTGCGCCACCGCCCCCACCTGGGCGCCGGTTTGGGCAGGCGCGGCGGTCGACTCCTTTACTACCCCTTCGAGCACCTTGGCCGCTTCCGTGGCGTCGGCGTTTTCCAGGTAATAGACATTGATCTTGCTGCTGGAAGTGGGGGAGGGGACATCGACCATTGAGATCAGCCTTTTGATGTCTTCCTTGTCCCTGTCGCTGCCGAAGATTATCAACGCGTTCAGCCGGGAATCGGGCACGATCAGCCCTCCCGAGGCAACGCTCACCGACTGTCCCGCGGTCCTGGAGCCTTTGTCCTTGATGCCCATCCATTCGCGGATCACATTCGCGACATTATCGGAGGTGGCGTATTTCAGGAAGACCAGTTCCGCCCCTTCGCGCTTCTGGCTTGTATCCACTATCTTGAGTATTCCCAGTATTTTCTGTACGTTTAGATCGGAATCGACCACCAGAAGAATATTGGCCGAACTTGTGGACGCAATGTAGCCGTCTTTGGAAACGACAGGCTGGAGGAAAGTCACCGCATCCTGGGCGGCGATATTCTCAAGCGGAATGACCCTGGCCACATAGGCGTCGTTCACAGGCCCCTTTTCTCCGCCGGTCAGTATTTTCATGCCCGACTGCTTGGCCGCCGATGTGGGCACGATCTTGTTGACCCTGCCGGCCTGAACGACGGTGAATCCCTTAAGTTCGAGCACCGATGTGAAGACGTTGAACGCCTCTTCCGGGGAAATTTTCGACGGGGAATAAACGGATATCCTCCCTTTTACCCGGTCATCCATAATGAAATTCCTGCCGGTCAGCTCGCTGATGAATTTCACCATCGTGGAGATGTCGACGTCGCTGAAATTCAGCACGACACCCTTGGTCAACGCGTGGCACGGCGTAAAGAGAAAACAGAGCAGAAAAAAAGCCCCGATAGCGGTTGTAATTTTTTTGTTCAAGGGTACCCTCCAAAATGGGCCTGTGACGAGGGGCCAAGGCTGACCGGCCGGGACCGGGCGGAAAATTTGCGGCTTTTGCCCCGGGTCTTGCGCCCGCCTTTATCTGATATCATAATTGAGCGTGGTCGGCTGTCCGTCCCTCTCCAGGTCGAGCTTGATCCTGCTTTGTCCCTTCAGGGAAGCGAGGGCCTGGATTGCTTTTTCCGGTGAGTCGATCCTGAAATCGTTGATGCTCACCAGGGTGTCGCCGTTTTTTATGCCGACCATGCCGAAAATACCGGCGGGTTTCACTTCGGAAACCCTGAAACCTTCGACTTTACCTTCCTTCATGCTTGGCAGGAGCCTGGCGTCGGTCATTGCCTGGCCGATATTGTCCAAGGCCGAATTCAGCGCCCTCTGGTCAATCAGGTAACTGCCCGGCGCGGTAACCTGCGGGGTAAATCCGCCGGAAGCCGCTCCCGCGGGGTTTTTGTCCTTTCCCGCTTCCTGTGCCGGGGATGTCGGCGTCTGGATCTTTACACGTCTTCCTCCGGCCAGGATTTCCACGGATTCCTTACTGACCGCCACAAGCTGCCCCAGTTCAAAAACCTTCTCTCCAAGCCTGAAGACCCTTTCCTCATGGGTGCTTGACTTCTGAACCAGGGCGAAAGTTTCACGAAAAGAACCGGTGGCGGTACCCAAAAGCACAAGGTCGCCCGGAGAGTCGGCCTGCTTTCCGGGACCGGCGCTTACTTCAATGGTTGAAAGCTTTCCCTGCGCGGCTTTGCCGAAAAATCCCTTTTCAAGGATCGGAGAAAAAGAGGTAATGACATCTGTTTCCGATTGGACGGCCGAGGAGACGGTTTTTCTTTCCGGGGCGCGAAAAGTATGTGACAGGCGGTATGAAACGATGTCAGAGGCAACTTTGGCGAGGATGATGCAGCCCAGGAATGCCAACACTATGTTGAGATAATGAATTTTCCGCATATTGATATAGAATAATCCATGGGTCAGATTGGCATAAATACTAGCAGAAAAAAGTTTATCGGCAAATAGAAAATCAAAGGGGAAACAGGAATCTTGCGGCTGGATGACCCTGTTGAATAAATGGACGATTGTGGATTCCGCGATTGCTGTGATATCATTTCCGTAATTGAAGTATTAACGTTCGGTTGCATATGAACTGCGGTACGTTTCCGGATCCTGATGGAAGATCATTTATAAAAAAAATCTCAAAATAGCGATTGAATATGAAGCATAACCGAAAAGTGAGAACAATAATCGTCACGGCCGCCGTCAACGTGGAACTTTCCCTACTGGTCCGGGACACGGGGGCGGCAAAGATAAGTTTTAAGGGGATGCCCGCACTCCATGAGTGGAATTCCCGGGGGAAAAAAGTGTATTTTGCTGAAACCGGCCTGGGCAAGGTGAATGCCGCGGTGAATTCAGCGGCACTGGTCCGTGAATTCTCACCGGATATTCTCATCAGCACCGGATGCGCAGGCGCCTACACCGCATCCGGCCTTTCGGTTGGAGATATTGCCGCGGCAAGCTCGGAAATATACGGCGATGAGGGTGTGCTTACGCCTTCCGGCTGGCAGTCACTCGAATACATGGGGTTCCCGCTGGCCGTGGCAAAAGGCGAGCGGTATTTCAACGAAATTCCGCTTTCTCCTTCAATGACGGAAAAAGCCGTTGCGTTAGCGGAAACTCTGGGCGTTCCGCTTCGGGTGGGCAAGTTCGTCACGGTGTCCACCTGCAGCGGGACTGCCGCAAGGGGCGCTGATCTGTCGCGGCGTTTCGGTGCATTGTGCGAAAGCATGGAAGGGGCTGCCGCGGCCCATGTGGCCCTCGTGCACGGGCTCGACTGCCTGGAGATCCGAGGCATAAGCAACATGGTCGAAGACAGGGACCTGTCACGATGGGATATAGCCGGTGCGGTGACTAACGCCCAGCGGTTTATCCGCGCATTCGTCGAGGAGTTGTAGGTCCGTTTTTTATCCGGGGACCGTTGAAATCCCCTGGAAGGGAGAAGTATCACATAATGCAGACACTGACACTCGGGTTTTCACCCTGTCCCAACGACACCCACATATTTTACGCTCTCGCACATGGCCGCATCGACCGGGCCGGCCTGAGTTTCATGGAACGTCTTGAAGATGTCGAGACCCTCAACAGGCTTGCACTGGAATGCGTGCTCGATGTAAGCAAGGTTTCCTGCCATGCCCTCGGATTTATCCGCGACGAGTATTGCGTCCTGCGGGCCGGCGGAGCCCTGGGAAAAGGCTGCGGTCCGCTGGTGGTGGCGCGGGACTTTTCGGACATGGCAGGTCTGAAGGGAAAGAAGGTTGCCCTCCCCGGGCGTTATACGACCGCAGCCCTGCTTTTTCGCCTGTGGAATTCCGGGTGCGGGGAGGAGGTTTTCATGCCTTTTCACCTGATCATGGACTCCGTGGAAAAAGGGACGGTTGATGCCGGTGTAATAATTCACGAATCACGATTTACTTATGCGTCTTACGGGTTACACAAGGTGGCGGACCTGGGCGACTGGTGGGAAAAGGAGACCGGCAACCCGATACCGCTCGGTTGCGTGGTCGCGAGGCGTTCCCTCGGGACGGAGTCCCTGTGTCATATCGAGCAAATGCTGCATGACAGTATTCTGTTTGCCAATAAAAATCCAGACGAGGTGAACCGTTTCATACGCAGGCATTCGCAGGAAATGAGTGACGAAGTGTGCGCCGCCCATATCAAGCTTTATGTGAATGATTATTCCCTTGACCTGGGGCATGAAGGCAAATCCGCTTTGGAGGCGCTTCTGGCAAGGGCAGAGACCAAAGGACTGATTCCGGAATCGAATAATAATTTATTTATTAAATAAAATATATAATTTATCGTCCGCAATTTCAACTTTGCAAAATTATACAAATAAATCAATAAGATACAGAATGCTAGAGGAGGTGTTTGCCGCAAAAGTTTGACAATTGAATATTTTTATTGTATTCTCTCGACTCGCCCAAGAAGGAGGTGCCGATGGCATCGTTGAAAAGATGCGGCATCCTGGCGATGTTCTTTTTTGTTTGCCAGATGCTGCTTCTGATCCAGACACTTCCCTTGCAAGCAGAAGAATTGGTCAAAGATGACAATAAGGGACAGGGCGGCCTTGAAACACCCGAAGCAAAAAAGGCCCCCGGCGTAAAAGGGGTAGCAACCTATTACGCCAAGAAGTACAAAGGCAGGAGAACGCAATCGGGACAGCGCTACAACCCGGAAAAACTGACCGCGGCGCATCCCAGCCTGCCCTTTGGCACTAAGGTCAAGATAGTTAATCTTGACAACAAAAACGAAGTGGTTGTAGAAATAAACGACCGCTGCCGGAAAAGACATGTGGAAAACATTGACCTTTCAAGGGCGGCGGCCAAGAAACTTGGATTCCTCGGGAGGGGGATGGCAAGAGTTCTCATCGCGTCACTGGATGAAGATCCTTCCTGAAAAGGAAAGTATAAGCTCTTAGCCATAAAAAATTGAATTGGGCGAAAAAAAAGAAAGGCCGGGTTGCCAAATACCCGGCCTTTCTTTTTTGTGGTTTCCAGTAAGCCGTTAACCTTTTTTCTTTTTAGACCCTTTTTTCTTGCCTTGTCCCCCGGTTTTTTTTGCTTTCGTGGATTTTTTCCCTTTCCCCGACTTTTCAGATGTTTTTTCGGACTTCCGGGACTTTCTGCCGTTTTTTCCCTTCACATGCCTGCCGTGGTGTTTTTTCGTATAAACCTGCGGCTCCGGCGATAATTCATCTTTAATATTCCCCAGCAGAACCGACGTTTCCTCAAGTCCCGGATCAGCCTTCTTGGCGGACTCAAGCGTATCTTTGGCCTCGGTGAAATTTCCGGTTTTCAGGTAAACGCGGCCCAGCGCGTTAAGTGCCTTGGCGTGGTCGCTTTTCAGTTCAATGGCCTTTTTGTATTCGGTTTTCGCCGACTCGTAATCTTTCTTGAATTCGTAAATCAGCCCGAGCTTGTAATGGCTGTTGGGATCATTGGGGGAAATCTGGGCGTTTTCCTTGAGAAGGGAAATGATTTCATCGTACTTCTTTTTTTTGACGTATATGGCCACAAGTGAATTTCTTGCCTCGGTATCATCTTTTTTCAGACGGATGACTTCCTTGTATTGCTCTTCGGCTTCGTCATCCATGAGGTTCTTTCTGTACAGGTTCGCAAGTTCCTTGTGGGCCTCAAGATGATTCGGGTCAAGTTTCAAGGTTTCCCGGTATTCACTTACGGCATCCTGAAAATTTTTCGAGTTCGCATATATCCTGGCCAGTTTGAGGTGGTAGATGGGTACGTCGCTTTTTGCCCTGATCAGTTCCCTGTATTGTTCGATTGCCTGGGGAAAACTGCCGCGCATGGTATATATCTCGGCCAGTCGCTGGCGAATGGGCGCGTTTTCGCTGGAATACTTGACGGCTTCCCGGTATTCGACGATTGCTTCGTCGTAAAGCCCTTTCTTTTCGTAGAGGACGCCGAGATTGTAGTGGACTTCGCCGTTATTGTCTTTGAGGCGCAGCGCTTCCTTGTAGGCGGCGATGGCTTCATCGTCCCGCCCGGCCGCCATGTAAGCGTCGCCCAGCTTCCTGAGGGTTTCCTCCTCTTTCGGCTTGTCCTTGAGCGCCGTACGCAGTTCCGTTGCCGCCTTCTCGTAATCTCCGGCCTTCATGTAGTCGCTTCCCTTGCGCAGCTGGGACATGAGCTCCACGGAGCGGTTGACTCCCGCAAGCTTGTATTCGGACTCGGCGGTCTTCAAATCACCCTTTTTCTCATAAGCTTCACCGAGCAGGAAATGAACGTCCCCGCTCTGGGGATTGATGGCCTGGGCTTTTTTCAGCTCATCGATGGCCCTGTCAGGCTGGTCGGTTTTCAGAAAGAGTTTCGCCAGTCCGATGCGTGCATTTTCGTTGTCGGACTGCAGAGCAATAGCCTGCCTGTATTCTTCCTCGGCCTTGGCCGGACGCTTCTGCTCGGTGTAAATTTCGGCGAGTCCGATATGAATGGATGCATCGCCAGGCATTGATTTAAGGGCTTCAGTGTAATGGAACAAGGCGAGCGAATAGAATTTCCTGCCCATGAAAATCTCGCCGAGAGCCTTATGGTAACGGGGGTCTTTCACATCTTCCAGCGCCCTGGCAAGAGCCGGGGCGGCATCCTCCTGCCGGCCCTTTTTCAGGTAAGCCAGGCCCAGATTCCCCTCGGCTACGGGAAAACGGGGGTCCTCTTTCAGGCTTTCCTGGTATTCGTCAATTGCCCTGTCCAGATTTCCTTCTCTTTCCAGTTGAAGGGCCTTGACATAATGCCCCGCCGCCCCGGACGGGCACAAGGCGAGTACCTGCTTTTCTTCCATCTTGCGCTTCGCTTCGTCTTTCAGGGTCGACCATCCCCCCACTATCTTTTTTGCCTGTGAGCACTTGTCCTTCAGAAGGCCGAAAGACCAGTCAAATCCGCATGTGAAAAAAGCGGAAATGAAAAGCAGCGTTAATATTGGCATATATCTTTTCATTGTGATCCTCGTTTACGTTTTTTGAGTGGCGAATTATACACATGTTAGTCAGGAAATACAAATTTTATCCTGTTTTTGAAGGAAACGGGGCCGATCATGGGCACTAAAGGCTGTTATAATCATTATTCTGGGACTATTTATTCCCACAGAGGGGCAATTGGAGCAAATCGCCGCGAAAAAGAATCCGCGGGTCCGTAATTTGTATATTTTCTGCCGGAAAATGTTATAGTAACCATATGGTCTGATTTGAGTTGACGGCTTGGCTCATATGACATACATTGACAGCTTAGTGAGAGGGCTTTTCGGGTATTTGCCGTATCTTCGCGGACTTGACTTTAGCTCAAGGAATGATTAATAACTGTAGATTGAACTTATAAACAGGAAATAATATACCCGCATGCTCTGAAGGTAGGAGAAATGGCCATAGTTCCGAAAGATCTGCCGGATTTGCTGAGCGCATTCCAGCGGCAGATGGAAGAGTTGTTTGAAAGGCTTCTCAGTCTTGAAAAAAAGGGTGTGGCCGGAGAGCCGGAAATTTCCCCCCCGGTAGATTGTTATGAAACGGCCGATGAATTCATCGTGGAAATCGAGTTGCCCGGTTTTTGCGCTAAGGACCTGAGTGTGGGCTATTTCCGGAACATGCTTATTGTGGAGGGTTTCAAAAAGGAGGAGGAAAAAGGAACGAAGGTTCGCTACATCTGTCTGGAGCGCTCGTTCGGGCGATTCTGCCGGACCGTGGAAATTCCGCCCGCTGTTGATGATTCAAGGGTGACGGCGCGATACGAGAAGGGGATACTTTTCGTCATATTCCCCAAGATTGCCGAAACCGGGGCGATGATCAAAAATATACCGATTGAATAAGGAGAGAGAAATGGAAAACAATCAGGAAAAGGAAGAGCTGAAGATACCTGAGGTACTGCCTTTGCTTCCTGTGAGGGATGTGGTCGTCTATCCCTATATGATAATACCGCTTTTTGTCGGGAGAGAAATCTCCATAAGCGCCGTAGACTGGGCGCTGTCCAAGGACAGGCTGATTTTTCTCGCCACTCAGAAGGACATGGCGGATGAGGAACCTGCCCCGGAATCCATATACAGCGTGGGCACCGTGGCAATGATCATGCGCATGCTGAAGCTTCCGGACGGCAGGGTCAAGATACTGGTTCAGGGACTGGCGAAAGGGCGTATCAGCGAGTTTGTCGAAACCAAACCTTTCTTTTCGGTGCGCATCGATCGGATCGTCGAAGTGGCGGCAGCGGAAAACACCCTTGAAACCGAAGCTCTCATGCGCACGGTTAAGGAACAGCTGTCGAAAATCATTTCCATGGGAAAGGTAGTCTCTTCGGAAGTTACGGTAATTGTGGAAAATATGCAGGATCCCGGCAGCCTTGCCGACCTAATCGCAAGCAATATCGGGCTCAAGGTGGAAGAGGCCCAGCGTCTACTCGAAACGCTTGACCCGGTGGAGCGCCTGAGCAAGGTCAACGAGTACCTGAGCAAGGAATACGAGCTTCTTGCCATGCAGGCGAGGATTCAGTCCGCCGCCAAGGAGGAAATGGGCAAGACCCAGCGCGAATATTTCCTCCGCGAGCAGCTGCGGGCCATTCAGCAGGAGCTGGGCGAAACGGATTCACGCAGCGAGGAAATGGCGGAGCTGAGGAAGTCGATCGAGGAAGCCAAGATGCCCGCTCCGGTCGAGAAAGAGGCACTGAAACAGCTCGGCCGCCTGGAGCAGATGCATCCCGACGCGGCGGAAGCAAATATGCTGCGGACTTACCTTGACTGGATGGTGGAGCTTCCCTGGAGCAAATCCACAAAAGACTCCCTCGACATAAAAAAGGCCAGGGAAATCCTCGATGAAGACCATTACTACCTGGAAAAGATAAAGGAGCGCATCCTGGAGTTCCTGGCGGTGCGCAAGCTGAAAAAGAAGATGAAAGGTCCCATACTCTGCTTCGTCGGCCCTCCGGGGGTCGGCAAGACATCTCTGGGCAAGTCCATTGCCAGGGCCATGGGCAGGAAATTCGTGCGCATCTCGCTTGGCGGGGTGCGGGACGAAGCGGAAATCAGGGGGCACCGCAGGACCTATGTGGGAGCCCTGCCGGGCCGTATTATCCAGGGGCTGAAGCAGGCCGGCACCAATAACCCGGTATTCATGCTGGATGAGATCGACAAGATCGGCGCCGATTTCCGTGGCGACCCTTCCGCGGCTCTTCTCGAAGCGCTGGATCCGGAACAGAACCACGCGTTCTCCGATCATTATATTAACCTGCCGTTCAATCTCAATAATGTCATGTTCATCGCGACCGCGAACCAGATTGACCCGGTTCCAAGTGCACTGCGCGACAGGATGGAAGTAATAAACCTCTCCGGCTACACGGAAGAGGAAAAGCTCCAGATAGCCAAGCGGTACCTTATCCCGAGGCAGATCAGGGAAAACGGCATTACCGGCAAGACCATCACTTTTTCCGATGAGGCGATCAGGGGCATCATCGGCAAATATACACGGGAAGCGGGCCTGCGCAACCTGGAGAGAGAGATAGGCTCGATTTGCCGCAAGGTTGCGCGGAAGGTCGCCGAGGGCAAGAAAAAACATTACGTGATAAACGCCACATCGGTGGCAAGGTATCTCGGACCGCCCAAATTCCTGCGCGAAGCGGAGATGGAAAAGAACGAAACGGGGGTAGCCACCGGGCTGGCATGGACTCCGGTCGGGGGCGAGGTCCTGTTTGTCGAGGCCACCGTCATGAAAGGAAAAGGCGGGCTGACATTGACCGGCCAGCTGGGCGACGTCATGAAGGAATCGGCCCAGGCGGCGCTTTCGTATATCCGCTCGAAAACCGGTGAGTTCCACCTGCCCGAGGACTTCTATGCGAATCTGGACATCCACGTCCATGTCCCGGCGGGCGCCATTCCCAAGGACGGTCCCTCGGCGGGAATCACCATGGCCACGGCCCTCGTATCCGCCCTGACCAAGGTCCAGGTGAAAAGGGACGTTGCCATGACCGGCGAGATTACCCTCAGGGGAAAGGTCCTTCCCATCGGGGGGCTCAAGGAAAAGATGCTGGCTGCGATCAGGGTCGGCATTACCACCGTGGTAATCCCAAAACAGAACGAAAAGGACCTGGAGGAGATTCCCAGGCATATCCTGAAGAAGGTCCAGGTCGTCATCGCCGAGAGCATCGACGATGTACTGAAAGCCGCCCTGGAAAAATTTCCACCTGTTCCGCCGAGCGGCGTTAAACAGGAGCCTTCCAGGAGCAAGGCTACTCCGCGGCGTGTAATCGCGCCTCCCAAGGGTTATGCCGCCGGAGCCAAGGGGTGAATGTCAGAGAACTCGGTGAATTCGGGCTGATTGCCCGCATCGCCGACCGGGTAAGGCCCGGGACCGGCGTGGAAACCGGCATCGGCGACGATGCGGCCGTTACGGTCCCGTCTGCCGGGTGCCTGATGCTCAGCACAACCGACATGCTGCTGGAGGGCGTGCATTTTGACCTCTCCCTGACCGGCCCGTACTCTCTGGGCAGAAAGTCGCTGTCGGTCAACCTTTCAGATATCGCGGCCATGGGGGGTGAGCCCCGCCATTTCCTCCTCTCCATGGCAATTCCTTCCACCATATCAGTAGAATTCCTCGATGACTTCATTCGCGGCATGCTGGACAGGGCCGACGAGTTCGGAGTTTCCCTAATCGGGGGTGACACCTGCTCATCGAAATCCGGTCTGGTCATTTCGGTCTCCGTTTTCGGAGAACAGCTCCCCGGAACGATAATCCGGCGTTCGGGCGCCGTGGAGGGTGACACCATATTCGTCACCGGAACTGTGGGAGATTCGGCCCTGGGTCTTGAGATGCTGAAAAGGGGGGAGCGCGGGGGGACGGCCGCGCAACGGCACCTGGACCCCCGGCCGAGGGTGGCTGAAGGACTTGCGCTGGCCCGGGCTGGGATTCCTTCCGCCATGATAGATATAAGCGATGGCCTGCTTGCCGACCTGGAACACATCCTGCAGTGTTCCGATGTCGGCGCCGGGCTGGAGCTGGATAAAATTCCCCTGTCGTCCTTTTTCCTCGAAAAATGCAGCCCCCTGTCCGATGAATCCGTTTCTCTCGCCCTGACCGGCGGGGAGGACTACGAACTGCTGTTTACGGTCCCCCCCAGCCGGGAAGGCGAGGTTTCCGGCTTGTTTGAACGCCTCGGTACTCCCGTGACCGCCATCGGCAGGATTACCGCTGGCGGGGGGCTGTCAATAACCGCCGGGAACGGCGCTGATTACATGATTTCGAAAAGAGGCTTCAATCATTTTGCCTGAAATGCTTTCGGTAGTCTTTTCAGATTCCCTTCCGAGAAGGAGAAATGAATGAGAGTTCAAATCGGTTACAAGTTCATTATCGGCTTCATGCTGGTCGTCGCTACCGTAGCCTTTTCTCCGGAGGGGGTCAGGCTTCTGGGGTATTCGGAGGAGGCAACGAAGGTCCTTACCTACGTGGTGGCCCTCACCATCGGCCTGATCCTGGGATGGATTTTCACGAGGACCTTTACCAGGAACATTTCTCGCCTCACGCAAGCCGCCGAAATCATAAGCCGCGGGGACCTGACCCGGAACGTCACCATCGGCGCGTCGCGTTTCCCCGATGAAACGTACGACATCGGGAGCTCCCTGAGCCTGATGGTGGGCAACCTGCGGGAACTGGTCATGCAAATCAGGGAAATCGCCGAAAAAGTGTCGGTCTCGGCGAAAACACTATCTTATTCCTCGCAGGAAATAAACGGAACCGGGGTGGAGGTGGCGAGGGCGATGGAGCAGATATACCGCGGGACCGAAAAACAGGCCGAGATGGCGGGCAACAGTGCCAAAATCATCCATGATATGGCAATATCAATCGAACTTGTCGCCAAAAGGGCCAGGGAAGCATCCTCGGCCGCCAGGGAAACAAGCCGGACCGCCCAGCTTGGGGGGGAGCATGCCGGCGATTCCCTGGAGCGGATGAAAAACATACTTGAAAATGTCGAAGCCGCGGGGCGCCAGTTCATCGAGTTTAATGCGAAACTGCAGCGTGTGGGAAAAATAGCCGATTTCATCGGCGACATAGCCCGACAGACGAACATGCTCGCCCTGAACGCGTCCATAGAGGCGGCGCGGGCGGGAGAATACGGAAAAGGTTTCGCTGTGGTCGCCGATGAGGTGCGCAAGCTCGCCGACGGCACCGGGAAATCCGCCGAAGATATCATCGAGCTGATACATTCGATCAGGGAGGAAAGCCGGCTGGTGCAGGACTCCATCATGGAAAGCTCGAATCATGTCGGCGAGGGAAGAAAGAAAATAGACACGACCGCGGCTTCCTTCCGGGAAATTATCCAGACCGTCCTTGAAACCGAGCGTAAGACCAACAGCATTGCCGATCTGTCCCAGGTACAGACGGACGATACGGGCAAAATGGTCCGGGCGGTCGATGAGTTCGCGAAGATGGCCCAGGACAACGCTTCGGCGACAGAGGAAGTTTCAAGCGCCACGGAAGAGCAGATGGCGGCGATGAAGGAAATGGCGCGGGCCGCCCAGGAGCTTGCCGGGCTTTCCGAAAAGCTCATGCAAAGCGTGGAACGATTCAAAATTACAACCGGAGAAGCGCATCAGTCATGAATGAACAGCGGTACCTGATTTTCGGGATCGGGGGTGAAAAATATGCCCTGGCGTTCGGGTGTACGGCGGAAATAATGGAGCTGCCGACAGTCTATCCGCTGCCGAAAGCACCGGTTTATTACCTGGGCATTGTCAATGTACATAACAGGCCCGTTCCGGTCCTCGACCTTGCCCTGATGCGCGGGAGCGCGCCATCCGGAGGGAGGCGCGAAATACTTGTCATTGGCGGAAAAGACGTCAATCTGGCCCTGCTGGCGGACGGCGCAATCGATATCGCGTCGGGCGACTTCCCCGTGGAACCCGTGACCGACAGCGATTGCACGGCGGAAAAACAGCTGATGCTCGATACTGCGGCCATAAAACTGATTGAACCGGAAAGCCTCCTGGATAAACTCGAAAAAGATATGAACAATTTCTGAAAACGGGTCGAATTCGCAGAACGGGTGATTAACGAATGGACATGTCC
>Ga0335070_10004109_pt1 | contig 16981 bp, 17 predicted proteins | sample Lox_Sample_13_FD_206722 | JGI IMG/M metagenome (GOLD analysis project Ga0335070, IMG submission 206722) | Soil microbial communities from Loxahatchee National Wildlife Refuge, Florida, United States - Lox_Sample_1.3 | ecosystem: Environmental > Terrestrial > Soil > Wetlands | place: USA... | reverse complement strand
AACGGAGTCTTTAATGCGGTCTACGTGGTGGGCGACCACGCCGGTCCCAGCCTCTACTATGGAAAAGGAGCGGGAGCTGATCCTACAGGAAGCGCGGTCGTAGGCGACATCGTGGATATGGCCGTCAGAAGGGCCGCAAAATGTCCCAGGAAGGGACCGACCCTGACCGGCGGCGGTAGGCGCGTCAAAAAGGGAGATGAATCGATCTGCCGGTTCTACGTGAGATTCAAGGCGCAGGATCAGCCAGGAGTGCTTTCCAAGATTTCCGGCATCCTCGGTGAGTATGGTATCAGCATTGCGGCTGTCATTCAAAAGGGGCGCATGGAAAATGATTATGTCCCGATTGTCATGCTTACCTATGAAGCTTCTGAGGGGAGTCTGAAACTGGCAATAGAAAAGATAGATCGGCTTTCCTTTATTGGGGGGCCGAGTGTGCATATGCGCATAGAAGAAGGCGACCTGTGAGCTATTTGCGCTGCCGCGCAAATAGCTCGTTACGAGTTGCGGGTTAGCGCGCCTTCGGCGCGGTTTACTTAACTCGTAACAAGCTCTTGTTTGTAACCCGTAACGAGGTTTGTGATAGAGGCGATGGTATGAAGTACATAGTCGTTATAGGCGATGGGATGGCTGATTTCCCGGTGGAGGAACTGGGCGGGAAGACACCACTCATGACAGCGGACAAGCCTTCGATGGATTACATGGCGCAGAACGGCTTCTGCGGAAATGTGGTGACTATCCCGGACGGCTTTCCTTCCGGCAGCGACGTTGCTTGCATGTCCATTTTCGGTTACGACCCCGCGAAATATTACACGGGAAGGGCTCCCATAGAAGCATATGGCATGGGCCTGGCCATGAATGAGACGGATATTGCCTTCCGCTGCAATCTGGTCTACCTGGACGCGAGTCCGACCAGGGTCCTCATGGGTGATTACAGTGGAGGGCATATTTCAACAGAAGAGGCTACCGAACTGGTGCGCGATCTTCAGGGTGTCATCGGGGATGGAGCAGGCAAGGATGAATTCCGCTTCTATCCCGGTGTGAGTTACCGGCATATCATGATATGGAAGAATGGCAAAGAGTCGATGCAGACCACACCTCCCCATGACATTCTTGACAAGGAAGTGATCGACTACCTCCCCAAGGGAGAAGGGGCTTCAACGCTCATCAAGCTTATGAGCGATTCGCAGCTTTTTCTCAAGGACCACCCGGTGAACAGGAGAAGGCAGGACAAGGGTCTTAAGCCGGCCAACAGCATCTGGCTCTGGGGGCAGGGTAAGAAACCTTACTTTCCACTGTATGTGGAGAAGTATGGGGTAAGAGGCGCTGCTGTTACTGCCGTAGACCTCATAAAGGGGATCGGCTCTCTTATAGGTTTTGAGACGCCCCACGTCAAAGGAGCCACGGGTTACCTGGACACCGACTACGGGGCGAAGGCTCGCGCAGCGCTCGCGCTTCTTGAACGTCATGACATTGTCTACGTGCATGTTGAAGCACCGGACGAAGCCTCCCACAGCGGCAGCCTGAAAGAAAAATCGAAGGCAATAGAAAGGATAGACAAAGAAGTCCTCGCCTATCTGCTTGCCAACACCGGCAGTGATGTGCGTTTTCTTTTAACTACCGACCATGCAACGCCCATATCGTTGCGGACGCACTATGCCTGCCCGGTGCCTTTCGTGATCTATGAAAAAAATAATCTTCATAAGGGTGCCCGTACAGGGCACGCCTACCATGAGGATTCAAGCTTAACCACGATGAAGGGCGAAGAGATGATCTTGCGCTTTCTCAAGGGGTAGATGATGAGACAAAAATTCATATTCGTCACGGGCGGTGTTGTTTCCTCTCTCGGCAAAGGTCTGGCTTCGGCTTCGATTGGAGCTCTTCTGGAAGCACGAGGCCTCACGGTCACCTTGAAGAAGCTTGATCCATATATCAACGTGGATCCGGGGACGATGAACCCTTTTCAACATGGGGAGGTCTTTGTCACGGATGACGGTGCCGAGACAGACCTCGACCTCGGACACTATGAGCGCTTCACAGAAGCTGTCGTCTCGAAGAGGAGCAATTTTACTACAGGCCAGGTCTATGACTCGGTCATATCGAAGGAGCGCCGGGGCGAGTACCTGGGTGGAACCGTTCAGGTGATTCCACACATCACGGATGAAATCAAGAGGCGCATCCTCGATGTGGATGAGGGGATCGATATCGTTATGGTAGAGATTGGTGGCACGGTCGGCGATATCGAGAGCCTTCCTTTCCTGGAGGCAATCAGGCAGCTTCGCAACGACCTCGGAAAAGAGAACTCGCTATTCATTCATCTCACGCTCGTTCCCTTCATCAAGACCGCCGGAGAAATGAAGTCGAAGCCGACGCAGCACAGCGTCAAGGAGCTGCGCGAGATAGGTATCCAGCCGGACATTCTCCTCTGCCGGACCGAAGAATTTCTTCCCGCAGCCCTTAAAGATAAGATCGCACTCTTCTGTAACGTCGATAAAGACGCGGTTATAACCGCTAAAGACGTGGCCAATATTTACGAAGTGCCGCTCATGTTCAACCGCGAAGGCCTCGATGATAAAATTACGAGGCTTCTCAATATATGGTCCAAAAAGCCTGATCTCGCAAAATGGCAATCCATTTCCGATGCTGTCAGAGAACCGAAAAAAGAAGTGGAAATAGCGGTCGTAGGAAAGTATGTGAAGCTGACCGACTCCTATAAGAGCCTTAACGAAGCGCTTACTCACGGCGGTATCGCCAACGGCTGCAAGGTGAATTTGAGATACGTGGATTCGGAAGACCTGGAAAAGGATGTGCTGAGACACCTCTCGGACGTTGACGGGGTGCTGGTCCCGGGCGGCTTCGGATCACGGGGTATCGAAGGGAAAATAAACGCTATCAACTACGCGAGGGAGAAGAAGATCCCCTTCTTCGGGATATGTCTGGGCATGCAGCTTGCGGTCATAGAGATCGCGAGAAACCTTGCGAAGCTGAAAGCTGCGAACAGTACGGAATTCGACGAGAATACAGCGTATGCGGTTATCTATCTGATGGAAGAGTGGGTTGACCGCGATGAGCGGGTGCAGAAAAGGGATGTGGCCTCTGACAAAGGCGGCACGATGCGTCTTGGCGCATACCCCTGCAATCTCAAGCCCGGAAGCCACGCCCACAAGGCTTACAGCCAGGACCTGATTCATGAACGGCACCGCCACAGGTATGAATTCAATCTCGTCTTCAGGGATAGACTGGAGCAGTGGGGATTGGAGATTACGGGTATATCACCCGACGAGAGGCTCGTGGAGATTATCGAATTTAAGGGCCATCCCTGGTTTCTTGGCTGTCAGTTCCACCCGGAGTTCAAATCGAAACCCTTCAAACCGCACCCTCTCTTCCGTGAATTCATAAAAGCTTCATTGAAAAAGCGTCAGGACAGAATAAAGTGCAAAAAGAAGTAAGAGTCGGGTCGATCATCTTTGGAAGAAGACCTTTCGTCTTCATAGGAGGGCCCTGCGTGATAGAAGGCAGGGAGGCCACCCTGAGGATTGCGGAAAGGCTCTGGAAGATCACGTCTGAACTTCAGATTCCTTTTGTCTTTAAGTCCTCGTATGACAAAGCCAACAGGACCTCGGTGTCCAGTTTTCGAGGCCCAGGTCTGGAAGAGGGTTTGCGGATTTTAGGAGAAGTTAAGGACCAGGTGGAAGTGCCCGTTCTCACGGATGTCCATTCACCCGATGAGGCGCGGGCTGCTGCGGAAGTTGTCGATATTCTCCAGGTGCCGGCCCTGCTGTCCAGACAGACTGACCTGCTCGTAGCCTGCGGTGAGACTCGCCGGGCAGTGAACATCAAGAAGGGGCAGTTTCTTTCCCCTGCGGAAGTACGGTACGCAGTCGAAAAGGTAGAGTCGACCGGAAACGAGCGTATCCTTGTCACGGAGCGGGGCACCTTCTTTGGTTACAACACCTTGGTGAATGACTTCAGGGCACTCCCCGTCATGAGAGAGTTGGGATATCCCGTAGTCTTCGACGCAACCCACAGCGTGCAGATGCCGGGAGCAGCGCATGGTGCTTCCGGAGGGGAACGGCAGTTCATTTTTCCTCTGGCGAGAGCTGCTGTGGCGGTGGGCTGTGACGCAATCTTCATGGAAGCGCATGAGGAGCCGGATCGTGCTCGATGTGATGGAGCCAACTCCGTCCAACTCGACGGATTGGCTGCCATGCTCGCCACCCTGCGCAGGATAGAGGACGCCCTATGAGCAGCGAATTGTTGAAAGCCGGCAGGGAAGTGCTGAAGAAAGAAGCCCAAGCGATCCTCCAGGTGATGGAGCGTCTCGGGCCGGGCTTTGATGACGTTGTGTCTACCATAAACAAGTGCTGCGGAAGAGTAGTCTTTACAGGCATCGGCAAGTCAGGATTGATCGCAAAGAAAATAGCTTCAACCTTTTCCAGCATCGGCATACCGGCAATCTTTCTGCACCCTGCGGATTCTTTGCATGGCGATTTGGGGATGATACGGAACGGAGACGTTTTCTTCATCATCTCATACAGTGGGGAGACGGAAGAGGTCGTGAAGATGCTCCCATGGATAAAAAGAATGGACGTTCCGGTGCTCGTCATAACAGGCTGCCCAGGATCAACCATTGCGAGTTACGGCGATTATGTGCTCGATGTAAAGGTGGAAGAGGCATGTCCTTACAACATTGTCCCTACCTCCAGCACAACAGCGACGCTGGCGCTGGGTGACGCAATCGCTGTTGCACTCATGAAAGAGAGGAACTTCAGAGCGGAGGATTTCGCGCTGCTCCATCCGGGAGGAAGCTTGGGGCGCAGGCTTTTGCTCAAGGTTGAGGACCTGATGCACACGGGTGACGCATTGCCGATGGTGCACGAGGACGCCACGATGCGGCACGTTATTCTCGAGGTAACTTCCAAGCGACTCGGCGTAAGCGGCGTGTTCAACGGAGCTGGGGAGCTATCGGGAATCATAACCGATGGCGATTTGAGGAGGGCGCTGGAGCGGTACAATAACATGCTGGAGAAGAAGGCCAGCGACGTGATGACACGCAACCCCAAAGGAATCCAGAAAGATGCTCTGGCAGCCTATGCCTTGAAGAAAATGGAAGAGTTTTCGATAACGTCCCTGTTTGTATTTGAGGGGCCTGCGGATAAGAGGCCTGTGGGACTCATCCATATTCACGATCTGCTCAAGGCAAAGATCGTATGAGGATAGATGAATCAAAGAAGTCTAGCGGGCTATATCGCCTCCGGATTCGCAGTCGGCATTCTTCTATATTCTGCCTACTTTTTCGTTAAGAGACCGGAACGACCCATCACGCACGTTGTCGAAGAAGAGAAGCGGGTAATCGTTTTCCGCGATGTACGCTATTCAGGAGAAAAGAAGGGTGCGGTTGATTGGGAACTGCGGGCTAAGGTTGCAAGAAAATATATCGATAAACCACTAGTGGAATTGGAGGATATCGATGGTTCTTACAAGCCGAGACCCGACACCGTTGTATTGTTCAAAGGCAGTAAAGGGGATCTCGATACGGAAGCCGAAAAGGGAAAAATGGAGGATGTGGAGATTACCTACAAGGATGAATATACGGTCAAGAGCAAGAGTATGGACTTTGATTTCAAAAGCTCAAGAGTATCAAGCAGGAGCGCTGTTGATCTGAAAGGGAAAAAATTGACCATGCAGGGGCTTGGCATGGTAGCGGATACCGATAAGCAGGTGGTGCATATCGAGAAGGACGTACGTGGAACGGTCCAGACGGAGACACGTCGTTTCAACTTCTCGTCGGACCGTTTTTCTTACGATGTTAAACAGAACGTCTACACATTTGAAGGCAGTGTCGCGGTTAAGGGAGAAGATATGACCCTTTTCTGTGATAGGATAGATGTAACAAGCACAGGAGATACCGTTGACAAGCTGGATGCGCGTGGCAACGTCGTACTCAACGCAAAGGGCACGCTTGCGAAAAGCGGCAGAGCAGTATATTATTTTAAGGATGACAAGGTCACGCTTGAAGATTCACCGAGGGTTAGCAGAGATAAGGTGGATATGGAAGGCGAAAAGATCGTTTACAGCCTCTCGTCTGGAAAATTTTCGGTTGAGCGGCCGAAGATGAAAATACAACGGTGAACGTGCAATCAATCCTTAAGGCTCAAGAGCTTTCAAAATCATTCGGCGCAAGGCGAGTGGTGAATGATGTGAGCTTTGACGTCAAGACAGGTGAGATCGTGGGTCTCTTCGGACCCAACGGCGCTGGCAAGACAACCACTTTTTATACTGTTGTGGGTTTTTTGAGGCCGGATGCGGGCAAGACTCTCCTTGACGATGAAGAGATCACATCCCTCCCCATGTTCATGAGGGCGAGAAAAGGTATCACGTATTTGCCGCAGGAGCCTTCCATCTTCAAGAAACTGAGCGTCGCAGATAATCTCAAGTCTGTGCTGGAATTCCACGAGGCGGACCACGAGGTGATTGAGCACAAGGTCCAGGAGCTGCTGGAATCCTTCAAGCTGGACCACCTTGCCCCTAACAATGCAGACCTCTTATCGGGTGGCGAACGGCGGCGGTTGGAAGTGGCCCGGGCTCTGATGCTGACTCCGCGTTTCATACTCCTGGATGAGCCTTTCTCCGGCATTGACCCGATTTCTGTTGCAGACCTGAAGAGGGTCGTAACCGGGCTGAAGAGACGGGGGATAGGAGTCCTGCTCTCCGATCACAATGTGAGAGATTCTTTGCCTATATGCGATCGGGCCTACATCATGAGCGAGGGAAAAATAATCCTGGAAGGCGATCCGTCTCAGATAGTAAATAACAAGGTAGTGCGTGAGGTTTATCTTGGAGAGGAATTTTACTTAGATGTTGGAACTTAAGCAGACTCAAAAGCTGGCCCAGCAGTTGGTATTGACGCCACAGCTCCAGCAGGCAATCAAGCTGCTTCAGCTCTCCCAGATGGAGTTGATCGAGGCGATCGAGCAGGAGATCAAAGAAAACCCTGTCCTGGAGATTGAAGAAGAGCCGGCGGCTGCGGCGGAGGAAAAAGAGGTCCAGAAGAAAGAGGAGATCGCAGAATGGCTGGAAAGATTCTCGCCGTCTGAGGATTTTCTCGGCAGGGAAGAGAAGGACTATCCCGACTACGAAAATATCGTTAAGAAGGCAAGCGACCTGCGCGATTACCTGCGATGGCAGGTTGGCGTCTCCGACTTCGGCAGCGAGGAACGTCTTTGGGGCGAGTGGATCATTGAAAATATAAACGACAATGGCTACCTTGCCTCCCCGCTGGATGAGATATCGGAAGTCTCCGGTGTACCGGTCGAATCGTTGGAAAGAGTGCTTCTCAAGGTGCAGAAGCTGGATCCGGCCGGTGTCGGTGCCAGAGACCTCAAAGAATGTATTCTGATTCAATACCGGGAGCAGGGTGAGAAAGACCCTGTCTTTGAAGAGGTGGTGAACTCCTACTTCGAATTTTTCCGTAAGATGGATTTAAAGGAGATCGCGAAGAAATCGGGTCACCCCATGGAGAAGATCAGGGAGGTATTCGATAGGATCAAGAGTTTTGACCCTAAGCCTGGCCGCAATTTTGAGAGCGACCAGACCATATATGTGGTACCTGACGTCTACGTGGTTAAAACGGAAGACGGTACCTTTGATGTTCTTCTTAACGATGATGGAATACCAGAACTGCGCATGAGCAGTTACTACATGAGCATGCACGGCGATGAGAAATTGAACGGCGACGCCCGCGACTACATCAAGAAAAAGATCAAACAGGCCGAGTGGTTCATGAAGAGCCTGGAACAGAGGCAGAAGACACTCTACCTCGTCTCCAAGAGTATCGTCGATTTTCAGTCGGAATTCTTCGAGAAGGGCATACGCTACCTCAAACCGCTGATACTCAAGGATGTTGCGCACTACATTGGAGTCCATGAATCGACCGTCAGCAGAATAACCACGAACAAGTATATGGGTACCCCGTCGGGGGTATATGAGATGAAGTTCTTTTTTACCACCGGCGTGGGCAGCGAGTACGGAGAGGCTGTTTCAACGGACGCCGTCATGGACCTGATCGCTGAGATCATATCCAAAGAGGATCGGAAAAATCCCCTCAAGGATGAGGAGATCGTCGCCCTTTTGAAGAATCAACACAGTATAAAAATAGCCCGGAGAACAGTAGCAAAATACAGGGAAGTGCTACATATCCAGTCGTCAAGAGAGAGAAGAAGGCTGGACTGATTTGAGTTGACAGGTAGTACCTCGTCTGATAGCATTGTACCCTTGTGGGGGCCGTCATCGCCCCCTCCCGCGGCAAGGCCGCCAGAGCCATCCCCTCACCCTTCAGACGCGTTGCGGCTGTGGGTGCCCGGTCGGTTGAGATCGCCAGATAGATTCCGGCGGCCAGCAAGTGCTCCTTGCATTGAGGGGATGCTTCGTAACGGCTGTGCAGGATTGGAGATTTGACCGCGGAATCTATTTAATTGCTGGGGAGGAGCCGTGGATCTGAGCATAAGTTTCCGTCACGTTACGCCTGATGAAACCCTGAAACGATACGTCGAGGAGAAGTTGGTGAGACTTCAGAAGTACGTCGAAACTCCCCTCGATGTTCATGTGGTGCTATCTATAGAGCGGACCTACAGGCAGAGGATTGATGTGATGTTTACCCTCAACGGTGCGGTCATCAACGCCCACGAAGTGATGGATGACATGTATGCGGCGGTCGATCGCATCGTTGACAAGCTCGAGGTGAGGCTGAAGCGCTTCAGGGAAAAAATCAAGCGATACAGGGAGGCGAAGCCTCAATTCGTAGGCGCCGCGCCCGAGGAAGAAAGCGCGAAAATATTTGTTACGAAGCCGGTTGACGCAAAGCCCATGGACCCGGAAGAGGCGGCAATGCAGCTGGCCGCATCGGGGAACAATTTTATAATATTCCGAGGTATCGAACGAGGAAATGTCTGCGTCATGTACAAGCGGAAAGACGGTAATTACGGCCTTATCGAGACCGCAGGAAGAGTTTCATGAATATAGGTGACGCCCTTAGGGAAACCTGTGTTATAGCCGATCTCAAGGGGCAAACAAAAGAAGAGGTTTTGACGGAGCTTGTTTCATCACTGAAGGAGACGGGCCTGATAGAGAGCGTGGAGGAAGGGGTCAGAGTAATTCTTGACCGTGAAAAACTGGGGAGTACCGGCATAGGTGACGGGGTGGCCATCCCCCACGGGAAGATGAAGGACTTGCAAAGCGTTCTCTGCGCATTCGGGAGGTCAGCGAAAGGTATCGATTTTGGAGCCGTTGACGGCCAACCGGTGCATATCTTCTTTCTGCTCCTTGCGCCCGAAGCAAGCACAGGTTTGCATCTAAAGATGTTGTCAAGGATTTCCAGGATCGTGAGGGACGCCCCCTTCAGAAAGAAACTGATGGAAGAGGTGCACGCTCCTCAGGTGTTCAAGGACATCGTGGAGGAGGACAAGAAGTTTAGTGGATGAAGGGGATAACGGTCCAGGAGCTCCTCGAAAACAAAGCATATGGATTTGAGTTAGAAGTCATAGCCGGTTCGGAAGGCCTCTCCAAGAAGATATACAATCCCAGAATACAAAAGCTGGGCCTTATCGCCGCGGGCTTCATGGTCTATCTCCATCCTCATCGTGTGCAGATCCTTGGAAACACTGAAATTTCATTTCTCAGGCAGCTTGGTCCGGAAGAAAGAGGGAGGATTATCAGCGAGCTCTGCAGACAAGAGGTCGTCTGCTTTATCGTAACCAGAAATCTCAAAGTCCCGGAAGAGATGCTCCGCGAAGCGGATGAGAGGAGGATTCCCCTTCTCCGGACAAAGCTTGTGAGCTCTACGTTCATCGACAGGATTATGAGATACCTGGAGGAAGAACTTGCCCCTTCCACAGTCATCCACGGCGTGCTCATGGAAATCATGGGTGTTGGCGTACTGATGATAGGAAGAAGCGGAATCGGTAAAAGTGAAAATGCACTTGAATTGATCATGCGTGGACACCGATTAGTGTCGGACGATGCGATCCAGATAAAAAAAATGGCAGCGCTCGATCTGGTTGGCGATGCTCCGGAAATGATAAAGAACCTGCTCGAGGTCCGTGGCGTGGGTATCGTGGATATACGGCACCTTTTTGGCGTGTCGGCCGTTCGCGACAGGACAAAGATCGAGCTTGTCGTTGAGCTTGTTGATTGGGACAAGACAATGGAATATGAGAGGATCGGTCTCAAGGATGAGAAATACAGATTGCTCGGCATAGACCTCCCTCTAGTGAGAATTCCTGTGAGTCCTGGCAGAAACGCATCCACAATAGTTGAGCTCGCCTGCAGGAATCATGTGCTGAAGATGGGGGGAGTTCATACCGCCAGGGACCTTGATGAAAAAATACTCGACTCCATGCAGAGGAAGGACAAACCGTGAAGGTAGTTATAGTCAGCGGGATTTCTGGATCGGGCAAAACGACCTTTCTTAAAGCGCTCGAGGATACCGGATTTTTCTGCGTGGACAATTTCCCGCTCTTTCTTCTCTCTAAATTTCTTGAGGTATACGAATTGGCGGGTGAGCGAATAGCCCGCTGTGGCTTTGTTATAGACATACGGGAGAGGGAGTTTTTTGAAGAGGGAAGAGAGGTGCTCAGGAGCGTCAAAGAGAAGTTTCAGGCAGAGTTGGTCTTTCTAGAAAGCAGCGACGAGACGCTCCTTCGCAGATTCACTGAGACCAGAAGGGCTCATCCGCTGTACGCCGAGTCAAATATCAAGGATGCATTGCAAACTGAACGGGAACAGGTGAACTGGATAAAGGAGATGGCAGACAATGTGGTCGATACCTCCCAGTACACCACACACGGGCTGCGAAACCTGGTACTCAGGGCTTACGGTCAGGACGAGAAAAGGATGAACATCAACCTCGTCTCTTTCGGCTACGCGTACGGTATTCCGCTGGAGGCCGATATTGTTCTCGACGTACGCTTCCTGCCGAACCCGTTCTTTGTCAAGGGGTTGAGGGAAAAATCGGGCCTGGAGCCTGATGTGATAGGGTATGTAAAGTCCAACGAGATTTATGGTAAGTTCTTTCCCATGTTGCTTGATTTTCTCATGTACCTGCTGCCGCTTTTTGAAAAGGAAGGAAAGAGCTACCTTACCGTCGGCATAGGATGTACCGGCGGACGGCACAGGTCCGTGTCCGTAGTGGCTGAGCTCGAACACAACCTGCGCGCTATGGGTTATAAGATGTCCTCGATCCATCGGGATATAGAGAGGGAGGGGCGATGATAGGGATCATTGTTGTGGCGCATTTCAACCTTGCCCGCGAAATGGTTGCTGCAACAGAGCTGATTGTGGGCAAGCAGGAACAATTTACTTACGTGGATATTTTTCCGGACGAGGATGTCGAGGCCATTAAGGGCAGAGTAGTGGCTGCTCTCAAAAGCGTTAACGCCGGAAAGGGAGTGATTATTCTCACCGATATGTTCGGTGGAACTCCGTCCAATATAAGCCTTTCTTTTCTGGAAGCAGGGAAGGTAGAGGTGGTAACCGGAGTGAATCTTCCCATGCTGATCAAGCTTGTCACCTATAGAAAGGACAAGACACTGGCTGAGTTGGCCGAATTCATATCAGGGTATGGCAAGAGAAACATATATGTGGCGACCGATGTGCTCCGCAGCAAAAAGCCGGAGATCCCGTGAGAGAAGGGCTGCTCACGATCAGAAACCGCTTGGGTCTTCATGCTCGTGCGGCCGCAATTTTCGTGAAAAAGGCGGGCGAGTATGATTCTGAAGTCTGGGTGGAAAAGGACGGGACACGCGTGAACGGCAAGAGCATAATGGGTCTTTTGATGCTGGCTTGCCCCCTGGGTTCGGACATCATGGTCAAAGTAGAGGGGAACGATGAAACCGAGGCTTTTGAAGCATTGAAAGATTTGATAGAGGACGGGTTTGGCGAGCGGTGACAGAGGATAGCTTCGACAACAAGATGCTGCGCGGCCTTGGCGTCTCATCCGGGATTGCCATAGGCAAGGTCTATCTTCTGGAGCGCGGAAGGATCCATGTAGAGAAGTATTCGATCAAAGAGGAGCAGACCGAAAAAGAGATTGCCAAGTTTCAGAACGCGATAAAAAATGCTGTCAATGAACTGAACAGCATCAAAGAGAACATTCCTGATGACGATATACGCAGGCACGCTTTCATAATAGACGCGCATATATTGATGCTGCAGGATCAATCCTTCATTAAGGAAGTTGTCGACACAATAAAATCGAGGAAGGTCAATGCGGAGTGGGCCCTTGACCTCGTGGTTTCAAAATTTCTGACCGGTTTCGGAAAAGTCGAAGACCCTTATTTGAGAGAGAGGGGGCAGGATCTTGATTACATATATCAAAGACTCCTGCGCATCATGGTAAATAGGGAAGTGGAAGGTATTTACGAGAGGAGCGTGCGCGGGAAGGGTATTATCGTGGCCCACGATCTCTCACCTGCCGACACGATTCAGATCAATCTGAACAGGACGTCGGGGTTCGTAACCGACGTGGGCGGCCGGACGTCGCACACGTCAATAGTGGCAAGGGCTCTGGAGATACCGGCGGTAGTGGGGCTCGGCAATATTACTGCGATTGCAAAAGACGGTGACACCGTTATCATAGATGGTGATGAGGGCGCGGTGATTGTCAACCCCGACAAGGGCCTGCAGAAAGAGTACCTGATGAGGCACGCCCATCTGACCGCCCAGCGCAAGGAGTTCCTGAGGCTTGGAAAGCTTAAAGCAGAAACTCAGGACGGCTTCAAGGTGCGCGTGGGTGCCAACATCGAGTTACTTGCCGAGATGGACATTGTCGAGCGTTACGGGGCCGAAGGCATCGGCCTTTACAGGACTGAATATATCTACCTATCCAGCAAAACGCTGCCGACAGAGATGGATCATTACCATATCTACCGTAAACTTGCAGAGAATGGCAATGTCAGGTATACGACTATACGCACGCTCGACATAGGCGGCGATAAGTTCTCCTCCAATATCGAGGTTGCTAAGGAAATAAATCCCGCAATGGGGTTGCGGGCGATCCGCCTTTGCATCAAGGAGATCGACCTCTTCAAGGCACAGCTTCGCGGCATCCTGCGGGCGAGTGCCCACGGGCCGCTAAAGATTCTTTTTCCGATGATATCGGGTATGGAAGAGGTGAAAAAAGCAAAGGCCCTTCTGAGGGAGTGTATGGATGAACTTCGCGACGAAAAGGTGGACTTCGATGAGCATATAAAGATCGGCATCATGGTGGAAGTCCCGTCCACCTGCATGATTACAGACCTTCTGGCGGACGAAGTCGACTTCTTCAGTATCGGGACAAATGACCTTATTCAGTACACGCTGGCAATAGACAGGGTCAATGAGTATGTATCGTATCTGTATGAACCCCTTCACCCGGCTGTGCTGAGAATGATAAAAAAGACAGTCGATGATGCCCATGCACACAATATTGAAGTTGCCATCTGCGGGGAGATGGCAGGGGAGCCCCTCTATGTTCCCATACTGCTTGGCCTGGAGATTGATGAGTTGAGCATGAATGCCTATTCGATCCCGAGGGTTAAGAAGATGATCCGGGGCTTGAGGCATAGCTATTGCAAGACCCTTGTCGCGGAAGTTCTCGCTAAAGATTCACCGAAAGAAAGTGAGGCCTTTGTGAGAAAGGAGATGACGAAGCTCTTCCCCGACGATTTTGGACAGGTATCCACTGATAGAACCGCAATGTAATTGTATAAATGTAATTATATAAAGGAGGAAATGAGATGGGAATGAGTCGTTTTCTTTTTACGTCGGAATCAGTCACCGAGGGGCATCCGGACAAGGTTGCCGATCAGATCTCTGATGCTGTGCTTGATGCCATTCTGGCACAGGATAAAAAAGGAAGGGTGGCGTGTGAGACGCTGGTTACAACAGGGCTCTGCTTGGTAGGAGGTGAAATAACCACGAATTGTTACGTACACGTGCCCGATGTCGTGAGGCAGACGATCAAGGATATAGGCTACAACAATTCCTCAATGGGTTTTGATTGGGAGACCTGTGCGGTGGTTACCGCAATCGACGAGCAGTCACCCGACATCGCGATGGGCGTGAACGAAACGTCGGATCACGAGCAGGGTGCCGGAGACCAGGGCTTGATGTTCGGCTATGCATGTAACGAAACCGAAGAGTATATGCCCATGCCGATCATTTACGCGCACAGGCTTGTGCGAAGGCTTTCTGACGCGAGGAAGAGCAGGGCCCTCGACTTTTTGAGGCCTGACGGGAAGAGCCAGGTTACCGTAGAATATGTGGACAGAAAGCCGAGGAGAGTCGATTCTGTCGTCATAGCGGCGCAGCACAACCCGGATGTTACCTACCAGACTATTAGGGAAGGTATCATAGAGGAAGTGATCAAGAAGGTGATTCCCCGGGAACTTATGGATGATAAGACAACGATCTATGTGAACTCCACAGGCCGTTTTGTTGTTGGTGGACCAAAAGGTGACTGCGGGATGACCGGGAGAAAGATCATCGTTGACACGTACGGAGGCCAGGGAAGCCACGGGGGCGGTGCCTTCTCCGGAAAGGATCCTTCCAAGATGGACAGGAGCGCTTCCTACATGGCACGGTACATCGCCAAGAATCTTGTTGCGGCAGGACTGGCGGATCGTATGGAGGTGCAGATTGCATATTCCATCGGCGTGGCGAAGCCTGTCTCCGTGATGGTCGATACTGAGGGAACCGCCAAGATAAGCCCTGACAGAATAGCGGAGATTGTCAACGAGGTCTTTGACATGCGCCCGAGAAAGATAATAGAGAAGCTTGATCTTCTGAGGCCTATATACAGAAAGACGGCTGCATACGGTCACTTTGGCAGGGTGGAGCCTGAGTTCACCTGGGAACGGCTTGACATGGTGGATATGATCAAAAAAGCGGCATCAGTGTGAGGGGGCACAATGGATTACGACGTTAAAGATCTGAAACTTGCAAACGCCGGACTGGAGAGGGTGGATTGGGCCGACCGGAGAATGCCGGTCTTAAGGAGGATACGGGAGCGCTTCAGCAAAGAGAAGCCTCTCAGGGGAATGCGGATAGCCTGCTGTCTCCATGTTACGTCCGAGACAGCCAATCTTATGCGCACACTGAAAGAAGGCGGCGCAACCGTTGCGGTCTGCGCATCGAACCCGCTGAGCACGCAGGATGACGTGGCTGCCGCGATTGTCAAGCATGTGAAAGTGCAGGCATTCTCCATTAAGGGTGAGAACGGCGACCAGTACTACACGCACATTCAACAGGCGCTGGCGCTGATGCCGCACATCACGATGGATGATGGAGCCGATCTTGTGGGCGCTCTGCATATGATTGCGTTCGAGCGGTACGAGAGTCTACACAAATCGATCCAGAATTGGGTAAAGACACTGGGTCAAAAGAAGAGACAGGAGCTGATAGACAATATCGTGGGAACGACCGAAGAGACAACGACAGGCGTGATACGCCTTAAGAGCATGGAGGCAGAAGGTGTGCTCCGTTTCCCTGCGATCGCGGTGAATGATGCACTCACGAAACACATGTTCGATAACCGTTACGGCACGGGCCAGAGTACGATCGATGGCATTATCCGCGCGACCAACATACTCATGGCAGGTTCGAATTTCGTGGTTTCAGGTTACGGCTGGTGCGGCAAGGGAGTGGCGAAAAGGGCAGCCGGGTTGGGCGCTCATGTGATCGTGACGGAAATCGATCCTTTGAAAGCGCTTGAAGCACATATGGACGGCTACCAGGTGATGGATATGGCCAGCGCCGCGAGGATCGGCGATATCTTCGTGACAGTGACCGGTGATATACATGTGTTGAGAAAAGAGCACTTTGAAAAGATGAAAGATGGGGCTGTAGTTGCCAACTCAGGCCACTTTAATGTAGAGATCGATATAGATGCACTGGAAGGGATGAAGACCGGCAAGAAAAGACTACGCGGCTTCATTGATGAGTACAGCCTGCCCACTAAGAAGATTTATTTGCTGGGGGAGGGGAGGCTCGTCAATCTGGCGTGCGCCGAGGGGCATCCTTCGGAAGTGATGGACATGAGTTTTGCGAATCAGGCACTCTGTGCAGAGTACGTCTGGAAGAAGGGTAAGACGTTACAGAAGCGAGTCTACAGCGTGCCGCCCGAGATAGACAAGCAGGTAGCGCTTCTCAAGCTTCAGACTGAAGGCATCGCGATAGACAAACTGACGGGCGAGCAGCGGAAGTATCTGGCATCGTGGGAAATGGGAACATAAAGAGCGGCGGCGCGGGATAAAGTCCATGTGCGTTGTTGCCTGCGCCGCGCGGAGTTCCAACGTACCACGAGGTACGCCTCCACTCCTCGCGGCTTGAGCGCCTAGCATCTGGAGCTTTCTTCCACGCCGCCAACCCTTCTGAATCTGCCGTCTGCACTGACCTTATGCGTTGTTCTACGGTTGGTTGATCGCACGTAAAATCAAAAAGCGCTACAACTTATACCTGAATTTCCGGAGCAGTGCTTTTCGTTGCTGCTTGTGCTCCTCAGTTTCTATGCCTTTCGGCTTGGAGCCATCGATCACTCCCAGTACGCCGTTGCCCTGCTCCGACGTCGCAACGATCACCTGGAGCGGATTGGCTGTGGCGCAGTAAATACTGCAGACTTCCTGGCAGGCTTTGATCGCATTCAGAACATTGATCGGAAAAGCGTCTTTGAGGAACAGGACGAAAATATGGCCGCAGGATAATGCAAAGGCCGTGTCCGCAGCGAGCTTTTCAAGCTCGGCGTCGTTCCCCTCGTGACGCACGAGGCACTCTGTGCTCGCCTCTGAGAAGGCAACGCCGAACCTGAGCATCGGCGACGAAGAGACGAGTATTTCGTACAGGTCTTCGATGGTTTTAATAAAGTGTGACTGTCCGATGATGATATTCAGTCCTTCGGGGATATCAACCTTGATTGATTTGAGCTCCATAAAGTACCTCCCTTTGCAAATCC
>Ga0335070_10004108_pt1 | contig 16983 bp, 11 predicted proteins | sample Lox_Sample_13_FD_206722 | JGI IMG/M metagenome (GOLD analysis project Ga0335070, IMG submission 206722) | Soil microbial communities from Loxahatchee National Wildlife Refuge, Florida, United States - Lox_Sample_1.3 | ecosystem: Environmental > Terrestrial > Soil > Wetlands | place: USA... | reverse complement strand
GCCCGGGTCCGGAAGCGCGGCGGGGAGCAGTGTGGGGGACACTGGCCGCGGCGGCTGCTTCGGTGGTCATAGCTGGCCTGTATCTCCACACCGGGTTCGGTTACGCATTCGATTTCGCCTTCGCCGCCGTTTTCGCAGCGGTCGCCATTCCGCTCGTCATGCTCGCGGTGGCACTGCTGCTGACAATCGCGAGAAAGCTGCCGCGCATGGCGACGGGGATGATCGTGGCCTCCTGCGCCATCGTGATGCTGGTCTGGGGCCCGCCGCAGCTCGGGGTCCCGATGGCAGCGGCGATCGGCTTGGCGGAGGGAGTACTCGGCGCAACCATCGCGACATTCGCCGTTGGCGCGCTACGGCAGGCGGGATTCGCCAAGAAGATTTTGACCGTATCGCTCTGCGCGCTCGCAGTGGCGGCCAATGTTTTTTTCGCCTGGCTTTTCCTCAGCCCAGGTTCTATGGACAAGCTGGCCTCCTGGAAGCCGAATGCCATGCCGGCGGCACTCACCGCGCCGGATCCGGCGGCGAAAGGCCCCTATCCCGTCAAGATGCTGTTCTACGGTGCGGGCAACGATATCCGGCGGCCCGAATACGGTTCGTCGGTCGCGATCAGAACGCGCACAGTAGACGCGTCGCTCTTCTTCGAAGACTTCAAGGGCTGGAAGCGCTGGGCGCGCAGGAAGTACTGGGGCTTTGATGCCGACAAGCTGCCGCTCAACGCTCGCGTGTGGTATCCCGACGGTTCGGGTCCTTTTCCGCTCGCGCTGATCGTGCACGGGAACCACAGCATGGCGGATTTCTCTGATCCAGGGTACGCGTATCTGGGGGAGCTGCTGGCGAGCCGGGGCTTCATCCTGGCGTCGGTGGATGAGAACTTTTTAAACAGCGGCCTGTTTCATGATCCTCCCAAGCAGCAGGCGGTGCGGGGCTGGATGTTGCTGGAACATCTGAAGCTGTGGCGCGAATGGAATCATGCGTCAGGCAATCCGTTTCAGGGCAAGGTGGATCTTTCCCGCATCGCGCTAATGGGGCACTCGCGGGGCGGGGAAGCCGCCGCCACCGCCGCTGCCTTCAATCGCATGAAGTACGACCCGGAGAACGCAAACATCCAATTCGACTACGGGTTTTCGATCAGGTCTATCGTCGCCATCGCGCCGGCCGACGGGCAGTACCAGCCGGCGGGACAACACCGCTGGATTGAGGATGTGAGCTACTTGACGCTCCAGGGCGCACATGACGCCGATGTTTCTTCGTTCATGGGCAGCCGCCAATGGGAACATATCCGTTACACGAAGCCGGGCCCCTGGTTCAAAGCAGAGATCTACGCGTACCGCGCCAATCACGGGCAATTCAACACGGTCTGGGGCCGCTCGGATGCCGGCGACGGGCCGCTGAGTTGGCTCTTGAATCTCAAACCACTGCTGCCGGGTGAGCAGCAGCGCCGGATCTCGAAGACCTACATCAGTGCCTTTTTGGAGGCGACGTTGCACCAGCGTCGCGAATATATCCCGTTCTTTCAAGACTGGCGCGCGGCGCGCAACTGGCTGCCCGATACGCTGTACGTCAACCGCTATCAGGACTCGTCATACGTGTCCCTCGCCGCGTTCCAGGAGGATGCCGACCTGACCACCACCACGGCGGAAGGCGGCCACATCAAGGGGGAGAACCTTTCGATCTGGCGCGAAGGCCGCATTCCGTGGCGGCAGGGAGATCGCGACTATAACGGCGTTTTTCTGGGATGGAACCGCGCCAAGGGGGCGCCCGCCGCGGCGTACACGATCACGCTCCCCGAAGCCGCCGCCGCGAAGTGGAATTTAGGCGCGGGATCGGCGGTCGAGCTGTCCCTGGCGGATCTCGATGAAGATGCCCCGCTGCCCGGCAAGAAGAAAGAAGACAAGAAGCCCGATGAGTCTAAAAAGAAAGAGCGGGAATCCCCGGATTTCACGATCGAGCTGCTGGCAAGCGATGGTGCCACAGCCACGGCCCCGGCGAGCCGTTTCGCCGCGGTCCCACCTCCGCTCAAGGAGAAATTCACCAAGCTGGATCTGATGGAGAGCGTGGCCTTCGAGAAAGATTGGGAGCCGGTTTTCCAGACCGTCCGCGCTCCCCTGGCGTCGTTTCAAAGCTCCAAACCATTCGACCCGCGGAAATTGACTGCCGTGCGGCTGAAATTCGACCGCACCGCCATGAGCGTGATCTGTATCAGCGGGGTGGGATTCGAGACCAAATGAAAACCCGGCGAGTTTGGACCTCGCCGGGTTGAGAAGGAACGGCAGACGGGATTTCGTTTTTTTATTCGGAAGGCGCCACGAAGCTGGCCACGAAAGCGCTGCGCTTGTCGGGGCTGCTCCATTTTTCGCCCAGGCCCTCGCCGTGGAACGAGTTTGCAACAGCGAATGCGGGCATCGCGTGTTGCACCTTCGTCAGCGGCTGGTACCATACTTCTTCGTTGTGGCAGATTTGGTCGTTTTCCCTAAGAGCGCGAGTCTGAATCTTGGCCAGGTTTCCGGCGGTCAGCGTGGCCTTCATGCTGTGCAGGTCGCCGTTGGCGAGCGTCAGGTCAATGGGCTGATATTCCACGCGCACAACATCTTGCAATAGATCGCCGCCCATGCGCTTCGCAAAGCTCTGGAGCGCCAGGCGTTGCTCCGGGTTGGCGCGCTCGTCCACAATCAGCACGGCCTTCACCGGATACGCGCTGTGATAAACATCACCCAGCGTGGAAGAGGCGCGCACCACGCCGACCACGCCAAGGTTGTCGAGCGCCACGCCATTCCACGTGCCTTTCGTCACTTTCCAGCCAAACACCGCGAGCTGGCCGGTCAACCCGACTTCGGAATTCGCGAAACACGGGCCGGTATAAACGTCCGCGGTGCGGGCCTCGACGTAATTTCCGTAAATGCTATTGGATGGAATTCCAGCAGCGTAACTCAGACAGGCAGCTAGGGGCAACACAAACATTGCCCACAAGACTTTCTTCATCCCAGCCTCCTCTGCGCGATTATACACCTCGTTGGATGTTCCTGGGCCTCACAAAGTCGCAGAGAATGTAAAACTACAGTGCCTCGTAGCACTTTCGGGCCGGATTGCACTCGTAGTCGTCTACGAGTTTGTTGTCCGGCCCGAGGCAGTTGTATGTGTGCTGGCACCAGAAGGCCCGGTCGTTGCCGTGAGGGACGGTGGGGTCCCACGCGGCTTCGATGAACAGGCCCTTCCAGCGCAGCCTGGCGCACCGGTCCTGGCCGATGTTGGTCAGCCCGGCACGTTCACCGGATGGCTGCATTTCTATCCCCTTGCTCGAACGGCTTCGAGCAGCGCGCGCTTTACGGCCACGCGCGCCAGTTGCACCTTGTAGGCATTGCCATTCAGAGGCTTAGCATCCACCAAGGCGGCTTTTGCGGCCTCCTCCGCCGATTCCGGCGTTACTGCCTTGCCGGCCAGCGCCTGTTCGGCTTGAGTCGCCTCCCATGGTGTCGGAGCCACGTGCCCCAGCACTATCTTTGCTGAAGACACCGTACTGCCCTTCATCTTGAGTGCCACCGACGCCGCCGCCAGCGGCCAGTCCAGCGCCTGCTTTTGCCGCACCTCATACGTGGCATTCTTGGTCCCTTCGTGCGGTACCACGATTTCCGTCAGAATCTCGTTCGGCAGCAACGCGATTTCGCGGCTATTCTCGTTCTGCGGTGTTGTGAAAAACTTCGATACCGGCACCTCGCGATGCCCTGAGGCCGAAGCCAGGCGCACCTTCGCTCCCAAGGCGACCAGTGCCGGGCCAAAGCTCGACGCGCTCACAAAGTACGCCGGGCCTTCGTTACCCAGGATGGCGTGATAACGGTTCTCGCCATCCGGCACCAGCGATTTGCCGTCCTTCATGGCCAGCAGCCCGAAGCCCTGGCGAAAGTACCAGCATCGGGGCCGCTGGCAAAGATCCCCGCCCACCGTCCCCATGTTACGGATCTGCGGGCTGGCCACGCCGCGGGCCGCCTCCGTCAAAGCTGGAAAGCTCTTGCGGACCTCGGCGTTGTCCAGGAGCTCCTCGACCGTCACGGTCGAACCGATGCGCAGCCCCGTCTTCGAGCTCTGGATTCCCCCCAGCTCCTTGATGCCCTTAATGTTCACCACGCGCTTGGGCGTCGCCAGGTATTCCTTCATGAGGCTGATCAGATCGGTGCCGCCTGCCAGCACGTCCATCTCGCCCCACTTGCCGCCGAGCATTCCCAGAGCTTCCTGCAAGGTTGTTGGATTTGCGTATTCGAAGGGTTGCATTTATGCATTCCTCCTTTCGATAGCGGCCAGCACGCGATCGGGCGTTAACGGAATTTCCGGTACCCTCACGCCGATGGCATTCGCCGTAGCGTTCCCGATCGCTGTGATCAAGGCGATGGCCGCCGGTTCTCCTAACCCAACCACGCCGCGCTTGTCGTGTTCCGGCGTGACGTCGAGATGAACGATAATGTCGCCGACGTCACCGATCCCCGCCAGTTTGTAAAACTCCATGTCCGGATTCAACATCCGGCCGGTCTGCTGGTCCATGATGCGCTCTTCCATCAGGGCCGCGCAGATACCCATGATGCACCCGCCGTGGATCTGGCTTTCGGCGGTCTTCGGATTGATCAACAGCCCTACGTCCTGCACCGCCACCGCTTTGTTGATTTTGACGATGCCGGTCTCCATGTCCACGGAGACATCGGCCATCTGCACGCCGCCCACGCCGCTCGAATTGAGCCCGCCGGGATTGCGTTGATTGTTCTCTCCCATTTCTGAGATCTTATTGACTCCCAGCTTCTGGCAGGCGGCCTTCCACGTAAGACTTTTGGAAGGATCGCCCTTGACTTGAATGCGGCCGTCCACGGCTTCGAGCTGGTCCGCTGAGCCGCCTAGCGATGGGGCCACCGCATCGAACAACTTGGCGAGCGCGTTGACCGTGGATTTGCGCGTGGACGACGAAACGCCGCCCACCGTGGTCGAACCGCCCGATGCCCCTGAGGGAGGCAGCGAACTGTCGCCGATCTTGAGAGTGATCGCGCCAAGCGGCAATCCCAGTGTTTCCGCCGCTACCATCGTGATCACTGTGCGGGTACCCGTGCCTAGATCCTGGCTGCATAGTTCGATCTCGACCGTGCCGTCCGGGTGAATGCTGGTGCGGCACTGGCTGTTATGCCCGCCGCCGCCCCACGTGCTGATGGCCAGACCCAAGCCGCGCCTGACTGTGCCCGAGCCCTGCCCGCGCGGATGCCACAGTTTCTGCCAGTCGATCAGTTCCGCGCCTTTCTTGATCTGCGCACGATAAACCTCGGCTCGCGGCGTCAAACCCAGGTTCTTGTCGAACAATTCCACCGGGTCCATATTCAGTTTCGCCGCCAGATCCTCCAGCGCTGAGCTGGTCAGGTAGCATGCCTGCTGGTGATTCGGAGCGCGCCATGCCCGCGCGCCGCCGCAGTTGGTGGAAACTGCGCTGTGGTTCTTGCGCTGGTTGGGAACTTCGAAGACGTACGGAATCGGCGGGCTGCCGCCGCCTCCAATTCCCCCGGTCGACCACGATTCCGACTGCCACGCGGTAACGGTGCCGTCTTTCTTGGCGGCCACCTTGATATTGGCGTACGCCGAGGGCCGGCAACCCGCCATCATCAATTCCGTGGCGCGGTCGAGAAACAGCTTCACAGGCCGGCCGTTGCTGGCTTTCGACAGGCGCGCGGCTTCCAGGCCCCATAGATCCGCGGCGAATTTGCTGCCGAACCCGCCGCCGATGTACTGCATGTTGGTGTGAACGTTCGATGCCGGGACCTTGAGGTTTTGCGAAAGATCGCCGCCGATCCCGGAGACATTCTGCGTGGAGGGGTACAGATTCACCTTGTCACCCTTCCACTCGAGCACGTTGCCGTGCGACTCCAGGCAGCAATGCGTGATCACCGGAATGCCATAGTGCCCTTCCACCACCGCATCGGCTTCCTGAAACGCTTTATCCGGATCGCCCTTCACCTGCTCGCCCGCGGCCTTGGCGCGCACGCCGGCTTTCTTCAGATCGTCCTCGCGCACCAGGTGCGGCAGCACTTCATACTGCACCTTGATCTTGCGGGTGGCGTCTCTGGCGGTTTCCTCGGTCTCCGCCGCGACGGAGGCCACTTCCTGGCCCGCCCACATCAATTCGGTTCCCGGTGACGCGATGACCCGCACCGCCGTCACGCCCGGAAGTCTTTCCGCCTCGCTCGTGTCAATGCTGGTCACACGCGCGTGCGCGTGCGGCGAAGTCAACAGCGCGCCGTGAAGCAGGTCCTTCTGCGTGAAGTCGGATGAATACTTCGCGCGGCCCGCGGCTTTATTTGGACCGTCCACGCGCTTGGTTGCCTTGCCAAGCACGCGGCGTTTCTCCATTGGAGGCCAACTGTAGTTCGGCGTGTCAGGCATGGCGTCCTCCTCTCATTTCTTTCGCAGCTTCAAGCGCTGCCTGGCGGACTCCCACGTAGGTTCCGCACCGGCATAAGTTGCCGCCTAATCCTGCCTCGACATCGGCTTCTGTCGGATTGGGATGTTTATCCAGGAACCCCTTGACGGCCACCACAAATCCCGGCGTGCAGTATCCACACTGCTGCGCGTCATGATTGACGAACGCCGCCGAGACCGGGTGCAGCTTGCCGCTCTGCGAGAACCCTTCGATGGTCTGGATGTCTTTGCCCTGCGCTTCGATGGCCAGCGTGGTACAGCTATAAACCACCTTGCCGTCAATGATGACGGTGCAGGCGCCGCAGGTTGCCCGGTCGCACACCTTCTTCGCGCCGGTAAAGTCCAGATGATTGCGCAGCGCGTCGATCAGCGTCACTCGCGGCTCGATATTCAGGTTGTAAGGCTTGCCGTTGATTTTGAGCGTGACCGGCACCGCCCCCGGCCCGGCGACGTTGCCGGCCGGCGCCGCTAGTGCGGCGGTCTCGAGAATCCCGCTCCCCAGAGCGCCTGTGCTGATGCCCACGCCGCGCATGAAACCGCGCCGCGAAAAACCGGTCGTGCGCTTTTTGGGGGCGTCAGGATCTTTCTTGGAACTCACTCGACACCTTCCTTTCGCGTCCTTCGAGGTTGGATTTTACTTTGAAGATTTCGGTAGTGAACCGTGTCAACTATATCAAAAAAAGAAAGTAGCGTACAGCAAGGCGGATGGTGTAACAAAACGCACGACGGAGCGCGTCGGGGGACTGGCTCCACCGTCCCTAATCCAGCCACTCACAAACCACCAGCCCGCTCGTCGTGGACGGTGGTGCCTGTCCCCCCCGGCACGAGCCCTCGCCGCCATTTTCCTGCTCGCGCCTGTCGCGCCTCGCCGACGTGGCGCTGAACTTTCCCCCGTTTTTCTACAAGCTTCTTAGACGAGCGACGCCAAGGAGAGGTAAGCGCCGTCTGGGCCGCCATCCGGATAGCTCAATACGTCGTCGACGCCCGGCGGGCGATCTCCAGAATATCGACCAGCCGCGCTTCCCGGTGTACGTCAAAGAAGATCCGGTAGCTTCCTGCCCGTCGTCTCCACGTTAGGGGCTGGCCGTGCAGCCGTGCGATATCACCGTTAAACGGGTCCTCTTGCATGGATGCAAGCGCCCGGAGAATCCGCTGGCGATCCCGCCGCGGCAGCCGTTCAAGTTCTCTTCTTGCGCGGTCGGCGAGTTGGACGCGCCAGCTCATCCAGCAATTGATTTAACGCCACAAAATGACCACGCCGAATCTGAGCGCGCCCGCGCCGGATTGCGGCCAGTTCTGCTTCCGTCGCCGCCACCGTAGGGGAACTCTCTTCAAAGTAACGGCGCAATGCCTCCCGTACGAGTTCAGAACGCGTGCGATCCTCCGCCTTTCGAACTTCCTCCACCTTTTTGATCATTGCGGGTGGAAGCGATACGGTTACAGTCTGGCGGGTTCTCATACGGGTGTGAACAGGTGTTACTTTATGTTATCACGCGCGAGTTATGAATTCCCCCGGGGCGCTTGATCGTGCTACGAAACCAGGTCCTTCGAGGGGAATTTCGGGTCTGCGAAGCGCACCACTTCGCGCAGCCGTTCCACTTCTTCAGTGGCAATGCGCCGGCCCAGCTCGGTAATGCGGTAATAGCGCCGGCGTTTGTCGTCCAGGCGGGGGTCGGGCCGCTCGCTCGATTCCTCGATGGCGCCCTCGTTTAGCAGTTTCTGAATGGCGGCATATAGCGATCCGGCGCCAGGATCGAGCGCGGCATTCGTGCGGCTGCGAATTTCGCGCAGGATGGCGTAACCGTGACGCTCGCCGTCGGCTAGGGTGACGAGAATTTGCAGGAGTAACGGGGAGAGAGGATGGAGTTCGGTGTTCGCGTGCTCGGAACGGCCGCGTGCCATGTTAACCATTCAGTACGGCGGAGAATCGGTCCAGAAAGGGCGCTCCAAAAGAAGCGCCCATGTTCAGTGAATTCGGCGAAAACGGATCAGAAAACGAAGTGCGCCACCAACTGCACCGCGCGCGAGTTGCTCGGGAAGAACCCAACGTCGGGCGTCCCCTGGTTGTATGCCCCGAAGGAGGGGTCGCTCGGCACCAGGAAGGCGCGACTGATGTTAAACGTCTGGAATGGCGTCACGTCGTTGAGAAAGCCACCGACGAATTGCGCATGATTGAACAGATTGAAGGCCTGAGCGCCGATGTCGAAGCGGAACCGCTCAGTGATATTGATGCGCTTCGTGAGCGCGACGTCAAAGTTATTTGTATGGTCGAGCGGAAAGGTGTTGCGCCCGCTGTTAGAAAGGGCGCCCACACCCGCCACTACGTAACGGGCGTTAGACTTGTTGGCAACGTAGGCCACGATGTCGTCACCGGTGCTAACCTGGCCTTGCGCGTTGTACCCGGTTACATCGCTGCCAATTTTAGCCGACCCCGCCGGGTTGATGATGGCGCGGTCGAGAGGGTCGCCGTTCAGGTTCGAATCAACCCCGCTTTGCACGGTGGCATATTCCGGCGATTGGAACGTGTAGGTGCCGCTGATGTTCCAGTTACCCACGATGTTCTTCATGAACCAATTGCCGTTCTGAAAGGGCTTGAAATCGTAGATCGGTGTGAAGGTGAAGCGGTGGCGGCGGTCTAGAGCCGAGGAAGCCCATTCTGCGCGCATGTTCTGGAAGTCCTGAGCGCGGCGCGGCGAGAGAATCGTCGAAAAGTTAGTGGCTGTGGAGTCATCAAAGTTGTGGCTCCAGGTGTAGGCCACGATGTAAGAGAAGTTCCGGGAGTAGCGCTTGTTCAATTGAAGCTGGAGACCGTTATAGCGCGAGTTCCCCCAGGGATGGTATGCGACGACGTTGCTCACAAACCCATCCTGAGCCCAGACGTTGCTGACGTTGCTCTTGATGTCCCCGAGAGTGGTCGTTAAGCCGGAAAGCTGTGAAGCGCTCGGCATGGAGAAGAATGTTGGAATGTACTCCGAGGGTGTCACCTTCGGGTAACGGTTCATGCGCGTCTGGTTCCATAGGTGGACGCCTTTGGTGTAGACATAGCGCGCCTCAAGCGTGTAGTCTCTGGCGAAGACCCGCTGCACACCTAGCGACCCGGTCAAAGCGTATGGCCGCTGGTTGCTGAACGTGTACGAGGCCACCGCCGCTCGGGCATCCGCCACCGATGGGGTCCCCGACGTGAGAGCAGGCTTTATGCCGCCGTTGGCAAGGAAATTAGTGGCAGCACACTGGTCCGGACAGTCGAGTGTGGTCTGATAGTACGGCGGGGAGGCGTTCTGGTTGAGGTTGATGTAGGTGAGGTCAAATGACCGGGCGAAACCTCCGCGAATGGACCAGACCCCGCTCTTTCCAGGCGAGTAAGCGAAGCCGATACGCGGCGACCAATCGTTGTGCGAAAAATGCGGCTCGTTGAAGGTGATCACGCCCGGCAGGTTGGCGATGGCGCTGTATTTTTGTGCCCGCGAACCCACCGGCATGGTCAGGTACTCGTAGCGAACGCCAAGGTTGAGGGTCAGATTCGGGCGGATGCGGAAATCGTCATTGACGAACGCCGAGTTCGACAAGAAGCCGAAGGGGACACCGCTGTTGGCGCCAGCACTGCGTTCTCCGGTGACCCCGCTAAGGTTTCCACCCGTCGGCATGTTGTCTAACAAGTATTGCTCCATGTTTGCGTAATCATAGTCGCCGCGCGCGCGTTGCACGAAGACTCCCAGCAAGATAACGTCTGAAAAAGAGTAGCCCGCCTTGATCGTATGGCGGCCCGCAGTCTTGGTGAGGTTCTCCTGGACCCCCAGATTGTTCGCGATCTGACCACTGGGAGTATTGGGATCCGGGCCAAGTTGCAGATTCAGGTCGTCGAAGGAAAGATTGGGGAATACATCCAAACCTGGAAACTTGTAGCTTCCGGCGCCGACCGAGGCGTTGAAGCGCCTGTAGGAAATGCGCAGCTCGTTCTCCATGGTGGCGGAGAAATTGTGGAATTCCGATATCGAACCGGCCTTGGCGATATTCGGCTCGGGCTGGAAGAATACTGGCAGTGCGGCGAAGTTATCTATGCCCGTGTAGTTTGAGTAAATAAAGCGGCCGCGAATCTGATCGGTATCGCTCAGGTTATAGTCGACGGCGGCGATTCCGAGGTAGGTGTTGAAGTAGTTCGGCGACGAGAACGTCAGCGGACCGATCGGTATCGCCGTGCCGTTCACTGTTGTCGAACCGCTGGCTGACGAAGCTACCGGGACATACTTTTCGAAGATGCCCAGATTGTTCTTGTTCAGATTGCCCATGCCATTGAGCAGGCTAAGGCCCGCGGAGGTCGGCGCATCCACCGTTTGGCCTGGTACTGAGGCTTGGCCAAGCGGGTTGTACTCGAAGTTGCCAAAATAGAAGAGCTTGTTCTTTATAATTGGTCCGCCGACCGTGGCGCCGAGGCGATTGCTGTCGAAGCGCGGCAGGCTGGTTAATCCCGCATGAACGTATTGAGCATCCATCGCATTCAGGTCGCGATTCTGAAGATACTCATACACAGACCCGTGAAAACCGTTGGTGCCGCTCTTCACCACGACGTTGAAGACGCCGCCGGAAGCGCCGCCAAATTCGGCGCTGAACTGGTTCTGCAATAGGTTGAACTGAGCGACGGCCTCGTTGGAAATGATCATCGCCGGACCGGTGCCATAGCGGTCGTCATTGTCCACGCCGTCAACCGTGAAACCATTGTTCTCCGGTCGCTGTCCGGAGATGGAGGGACCAGTCCCCTGGCCGACTCCGCCTGAGGTGGCAACGCCTGCCCCGGTCAAGCTCAGGTTGTAGATTCCCGACGTGCCAATCGTTCGCGAAATGCCGGCCAGCGGCACATCGACGGCCTGTTTGGAATCAAACGCTGTTTGCAACTGCGCCGTGGAGGTGTCGATTTGCGCACCCGCCTCCTGGACTTCCACCACCGTGGTGACCGCACCGACCGTCAGCGTCATGTTCACGGTGGACGTGTGGTTCAGTTCTACGGTCACGTCCACCCTCGTCACCGGGGTGAAGCCCGAGGCCGTTGCGTTGACGTCGTACCGGCCCACGGGAACATCATTAATGCGGTAGTCACCCGTGGTGTTCGTGGTCGTGTTGTGCTTCACGCCAGTGTCTTTGTTCGTTGCGGTGATAGCTGCATTCGGAACTGCCGAACCCGACGCATCCGTCACGTTTCCTACAAGAGTGCCGTCCAACGCCTGGCCAAAGCTGAGCACAGCCAGCCCGGCAAGAAGCAATAAAAGTGTCGTCGCACGAGTGAGTGTTCCCATAAATCCTCCCCGTTGTCTCCTTTCAGACCTTAAAGGGTGTTGGAACCAACCCAAGCACGCAGTACGCCAGATACATTTGTTAATAAAATCAGTCAGTTACGGTAAGGAGGCGAGTATATTATTTCATTATTTGTAATAGTAGTTACACGCTTTCATAGAATATGGCGTTTCGCCCCACCCTATCAAGCGTTCACCCCATTGACATGGGCAAGACGGACTTTCGACCTTCTTCGTAACCTGACTTTAGCCTATCGACAGCCTCGGCTCGACTCTGCTATCATGGAATCTGACTAGTTGTGTTATCTCTCTCTCAGCCGGTGGATGGTCTGAGTTTCCCCCCACCCCCAATCGAAACCCAAAGGAGCAAAACGTAGCCTTATGGCTGCCAATCCGTATAGCCAAGGGGCCCAGGTCGAGCACTCGATTTTTGGCCTGGGAACCGTAATGTCCATCAATGAAGAACGCATTGTGATCAAGTTTGATGATCACGGCGAAAAGAAGTTTGTGACCCCCATGGTCGTAGGTTCGCTCAAGAAGAGCGACCGTCAACCGCCCGCCGAGAAGCGCGCCTCGCGGCGAAAGAAAGCGGCCGCACCCGCCGCAGCCCACTAGCCTGTCCAGGAAAGATTCCCCTTGAACGCCAGACAGAAACGTTTATTTGAGGAGGCTCGGAAGAAGAATCCGAGCCTGAAGATGCCCGAAGTCCAGCCCGTCTCCAACTGGAGCGAGGAGGATTTGGCGCTCATCAAGCAGGGCGTGGGCGACAAATCCGGGCGGCCGGCCTCGGCCGCTTCCGATTCAGCCAACGGCGAATCGGACGCTCCATCCGCAGAGACGGGTTCCGTGGTCACGTACTTTGAAGACAAGGGCTTCGGTTTCCTGCGTCCCGACAACGGCGGCCGCGACGTATTTTTCCACATCTCGCGACTGAATGAAGGGCAAGCCACCGATCTGGTGCCCGGTACGAAGGTCCTCTACGAACTGGGCATGGACCGCACCGGTAAGATGGCGGCGAGCAGTGTGCGCGTCGTCCCTTCCGAAAAACCTTAGCACCCTTCAAAACTCTCATTCAAATGACAGCACGAACGCCGGAAGGCAACCGCTAAGTAACAGATTTCGCGTGTCGCCAAAGGCGAATGTAATATTTCTTACAATCACGAAGCGCCCTCAGACACGTTTTCAGTTAGCATCTTTCCATAGACGTGAATTGACGAATGAAATCGTCTTCGCGCCACCCAAGCAAGACCGAGCCATGGATGCTCGTGTTTTCTTAGCAAGTTCGGCTTGAACATGACTTGGCGATCGCCTTGGTCGTGAGCAGATTGTTTGAGGTGAAGCATGCGCGCAGTTCGGTTAGTTCGTTCCCAGCAAACGACTTCGCTGATTGAAGAGCGTGTGGCCAATCCGGAGCCGGCAAGAGGCGAGCTCCTGATCGAGGTTTACGCAGCCGGCGTGACGCCGACGGAGCTGGATTGGTACCCGACTTCCCACACCAAAGACGGCGGAAAGCGTAACCATGCCATTCCGGCGCATGAATTCTCCGGTATCATCGATGCCGTAGGCGAGGGCGTTGACGGCGCGGAAGTGGGGCAGGCCGTCTACGGTCTGAATGACTGGCACGCGGACGGCGCTTTGGCCGAGTATTGCCTCACCCATCCGGCCAGCGTCGCGCCCAAACCGCGCCGCCTGACGCATATTGAGTCGGCGTCGGTTCCCATTGGGGCTTTGACCGCATGGCAGGGGCTGTTCAACCACGCCAACCTTCAGCCGCACGAGCGGGTGCTGATTCATGGCGGAGCGGGCGCCGTAGGCGTGTTCGCGGTGCAGTTGGCCCGTTTCCGTGAAGCTTACGTGTTGGCCACGGCGTCTTCGGCGAACATCGACTTCGTCCGTCAACTCGGCGCGCATGAGGTCATCGATTACCGGGCGTCGCGGTTTGAGGATCACGCGAAAGGGGCCGACGTGGTATTTGACGCGGTGGGTGGCGACACGGCGGAACGTTCCTGGGGATTGCTGAATCCAGGCGGGCGCCTGGTCACCATCGCGGCGGACGTTGCCGCAACCAGTGATGAGCGGCTAAAACGCGCGTTCTTCATCGTCGAGCCGAACCGGGACCAGCTGGTCAAAATCGCCGACCTGATTGATGCGGGACGCATCCGCCCCGTGGTGGGCACGGTGTTTGCGTTTGCCGACGCCGCCACGGCCTATCAACGAGCCAACGGCAAACGCCCGCACCGCGGCAAGATGGTCGTCGCCGTGGCCTCGCAGCAAAGAGTCGTTCAAGCGTAGTCTTCTGCGGCGGTCCGGCGTGAGCCAGGCACCCTATGTGTTGGATGCCGTGCGCTCTCGAACAATTGGGAGTGGACTCTCCCGGCCGGCGGCGCTGGGCCCGCCACGGAAGCACACGGTACCTCTGGACCAGGGAAGCGGTATCGGCGGCCGTTCGCTATGTAATCTGCGAACAGGGGGAGCGGACGCTCGCTCACGCTCGCGGTTCGGTGCGGGGCGGGAGTCGCGGCGCAGCAATCGGGAGCGCAGACGTCCGGGGCGGGTCGCAGATCGCCCAGCCACCGCGGAATGATGACCACTTGGCGCGACTGCCTTCTGTTCGACCACGAAATGCAGGGTGACGCCTTCCAGTGGTTCGACCGCTGGTTGAAAGCCTGAGCTCCGCGAAGGCGAGCACAGCAGCACCGAACCGCGAGCGTGAGCGAGCGCTTCCGTCGACATACCTCATCACCTTCGTGTGCTACGGGGCCCGGCTGCCGGGCACTGTAGGGGCGGTGGATCGCTTCCATAATGTGCCGGGCAGCAGAAAGCCCGCACCGGACGCGGATCGGGAAGCGGAGGCGCGAGGAAGAATGGTGTCGGAGATCGTGCAGCCTATGAGAATCCGATTGCCGGCCACGTCCACCGAACCATTTTCGTATCTCTATCTGCCCCTCGTGCTTGTTTTCAATGCCGGTGATCGTCCATCTTGGTGCTATGCACTTTTTGATGATTCTTGTTCTTCTGGCGGCCGGCACAGCGCAGGCCGGCGAAGAAGACTGGCCTACATACGGACGCGATGCCGGTGGCACGCGCTATTCGCCGCTCAAACAGATTGACCGTGCAAATGTAACGAAGCTGCACGTCGCGTGGACTTATCACACGCATGCGCTCGAACCGCAGAGCGACCTGAACCAGAAAGCGGCGTTCGAGGCAACCCCCATTTTGTTTGAAGGCAGCCTCTATCTCAGCACGCCATTCGATCAAGTGATCGCCCTCGATCCGGGGACTGGCGCTGAAAAGTGGAAGTACGATCCGGATATCGATCGCACCCGCGGCTACTCCGAAGTGACCTCGCGAGGCGTTTCGGCGTGGGCCGACCCGAGAGCCGCGCAGGATGCGATCTGCCGCTCGCGCATATTCATCGGAACCGTCGACGCGCGGATGATCGCGCTCGATGCGCGCACCGGCAAGCCTTGCGACGACTTCGGCGAGCACGGCGCCATCGATTTGACCCGGGGAGTGGAGCTGCGTGACCGTGGCGACTACCAGGTGACGTCACCGCCCACGATCGTCAACGGCCTGGTAATCACCGGCTCATCCATCGGCGACAATCGCGCCGTGGACGTGGAGCGAGGAGTCGTGCGGGCGTTCGATGCCCGGACCGGCAGGCTGCGCTGGACCTGGGATCCGATTCCCTGGGCCAACAAACAGAAGCCGAGCACCGGAGCGGCCAACGCCTGGGGCGTGTTTTCGGCGGATGCAGCGCGGGGACTGGTGTTCATACCCACAGGCAGCGCCAGTCCGGATTTCTACGGAGGTGAGCGTCCGGGGGACAACGCGCATGCCAATTCGGTGGTAGCGCTCCGCGCCTCAACCGGCAAGTTGGTGTGGGCCTTTCAGGTCGTGCATCACGATCTTTGGGACTATGATGTGGCGGCGCAACCCTCCCTGCTTACTTTTCATGACCGGCCGGCGGTCGCGGTGACCACCAAGATGGGCTACGTTTTCATTCTGGACCGCGAAACCGGCAAGCCGCTTCATGAGGTTGGCGAACTTCCCATGCCGCCCAGCGACGTGCCCGGTGAGAAGGCCTGGCCCACGCAGCTCGGCACTTGGTTCCGGCCGTTGGTTCCGCAGAAACTGGGTCCAGCCGACGCCTGGGGTCTAACGGAGGAGGAACGCCTTCAGTGCCGCGCCTGGATTGAATCCCTGCGTGCAGAGGGCATGTATACGCCGCCATCGCTTCGGGGCACTTTGCTGGTCCCCGGTAACGTGGGAGGCGTGAACTGGGGCAGCGCGGCCATCGATCCGGAACACAATCTGCTGATCGCCAACACCAACCGGCTGCCGTTCGTGGTGCGTCTCATCCCTCGGGACAAGCTTTCGAGCGAGATCGACGAGGCCAGGCGAAATCGTCTCGAAGGAGAATTCGGAAGGCAACAGGGCGCCCCATATGCGATGTACCGCGAGCCCTTGATCGGCGGGCGGCGACACGTGCCCTGCACCAACCCTCCTTGGGGCGAGATAGTGGCGCTGGATCTCAAGCCAGATCGCAAGAGTCATAGCCGGTTGCGTTGGGAGACGCCGCTCGGTTTCCTGGCGCCCGGTCTGCCACCGGGATCGATAAACCTCGGCGGGCCAATCGTCACCGCAGGCGGGCTCGTGTTCACCGCCGCCGCGAAAGATCCGTTTCTGCGCGCGTTCGATGTCGAAACCGGCCACGAGATCTGGAAAGCCGAATTGCCCGCCAGCGGCCAGGCGACTCCCATGACCTACGCGGTTGCGGGCAAGCAGTATGTAGTGATCTGCGCGGGCGGCCACGGCAAACTCGGCAGCAAGATGGGCGACGCAGTGGTGGCGTTCGCGCTGGGAGAGTAGAGAGTGACGAGGAATCGAAGGCCGCTCAAGTGCCGACTTTGCATCGTGGCGTGCAGCGTCTGGGATGCTAGTTCTGAATAGGGCAATCGCTCGCCACCCTAGCCAGGTATTTGGCGATTCGTAACGCCTTTTCTTCATCCTCGGCGCGCGTCGGCACGCCCATTATTTGGGCATGGTCAATCTCGTCCTGAACAACGGAGAGTGAATCGGGAGATGCGAGAATGTCTCCAACAACCAAAAGGCACATGCCAGCCGCACGTGGATATTGATTCATGAGGCCGTCCTTAGACAATGCGACCGACAAGCCTGCTTCAGTTCCTTTGCGATAGAAGAGTTTTGGATTCGGCTTGCCTGTTTTGCTGTTGAAGTCGTCAGGGTAACGGTAGCC
>Ga0335070_10004107_pt1 | contig 16985 bp, 16 predicted proteins | sample Lox_Sample_13_FD_206722 | JGI IMG/M metagenome (GOLD analysis project Ga0335070, IMG submission 206722) | Soil microbial communities from Loxahatchee National Wildlife Refuge, Florida, United States - Lox_Sample_1.3 | ecosystem: Environmental > Terrestrial > Soil > Wetlands | place: USA... | reverse complement strand
ACGAGACATGCTGCGTGCGCGCGGACGCCTGCCACGGCTGGCAGATGGGATAAGCAATGGCGTTCTTGCGGATGAAATAGCCTGGGTCAGAGGCGAAGCCGGATCCCACCCACCAAGGTTTCGGCGTCAACACCACGCCGAGCCAGATCGCGCCGGCGCCAACGCCGACGACAAAGGCAGCAAGGCGGATGAGCCAGCCGATTCTCGCGCCCCGTTTCGGCCGGTCGAACGATTCCCCAATCGACCCGAAAGTCATCGCCGCGCCCCCGCTGTCGCGCGAGCTTACCCGAAGTTCGGGCTTTCACGCCGCACAAAACAAAACACGGAGGTGAAGAGAACAAACGGGCGGTGGGCGCCGCGCGTCTCCTCGACCTCCGTGTTGTCGGGCTGAACTCGTGCCCCAACCCCTTTACGCTTAACTCGCCATCCGATTCTTGCGGAGCTGCTGCGGCTGATAGGCTTTGCGCGCATGCGCTTCGCAATATGGCGATCCCGTTTTCGGCTTGCGGCCGCAGAAGTGGAATTCGTTCTCGGAAGGATCGCCGATCGGCCAGCGGCACATGCGGTCGTTGATCGTCAGCACGGTCGCGAAGCTGCCGTCGTCGAGGATCACGGGATCTTCTTCCACCACCGGCGGCTCGGGCGCATGGGCGCGCATCGAGACTTTCGGCGTCATCGACAGCCTGGGCCGTTCGCTCCGGGCGGGGCTCGCCCGGCCGGCGAGGCCAAGGCGATGCACCTTGCCGATGACGGCGTTGCGGGTCACTCCGCCCAGCACACGGGCGATCTGGCTGGCCGACAGGCCTTCCGTCCATAAGGATTTGAGCTGCTCGACCCTCTCGTCCGTCCACATAGGCTGCGCCTCCGATCTGGTACTAGATATCGTACCAGCAGATAACGGGCTCACAAGCCCTGCGGGGCAACCACAAAGGGCTTGTCCACAACAACGCGGAACTATGCTGTTTAGAAGTCGTGAGTCAGGAGTCGGCGGCCGAGACCAACAGGGAAGGGTCGTCGTCGTTGGAGACCGGCTGTGTCGCGGTCAGTCCCGACGTGTGTTCGATCTCGATGGCCATGACCTGCCAGCTCGAGGCCAATGTCAGATATTCGGTCCTCATCCGAGCGCTTCGCGCTTCGGCTGCGCGCTGCAAGGCGAAGGCTGCCATTTCCCGGTAGCGCCTCACTCTTTCCCCCGCTGGCAGGACCGCCAGCAGTCGTTTCACGGCCAATCTCCTTGCGCCACGCGGTGTTTATTCCCAGTCCGAGGCGGGAACGAGCGCCGGAACCGGATCGTTCCGCAGTGCACCTATAAAAGTCTAATAATCGACATTAAAAGTGTAGGACCGGCGCGTACGATGTTTGTGCGTGCGTCAGGCGCCCTGGAAATGGCTCGAGCGCTCGATCTCGAAGGCGAGCGAATGCCAGCCCGACGCGAGGCTCAGATAGCCGTGCCGCAGGCTGTCGTCTGTGCAGTCCTCTGCCAGCTGGAAGGCTTCCGATGCGAGGCGGCGATAGCGCTCGGCGCGCTCGGATCTGGGAAGCTCGCTCTCCGCCTCGGGTACCGCCGCAAGCAACTGCCCGACCTTACTTTTCGTAACCTCAGCCATGGATACCCCGCTATCACACGCCAACGTGGAGGGCGGGCTTTCGTTCCAAAGTAGACACTCAGACGGTTAACGGATGTTAACTGGGGTGTAATTGGGGTATGGCGGCCCACCGGGACGTTTGCTTGACCCCCGGCCTCGCGAGGGCCGATAAAGCCCCTTCGCGCCCATCCCGACAATCACGAAAGAGGAGATTCCCGTGTTCCCGTCGCTTTTGCCAACCTTTAATCGGGCGGACATCGCGTTCGTCCGGGGCGAAGGACCCTATATCTTCGCCGAGGATGGCACCCGATATCTCGATTTCGGGGCGGGGATCGCGGTCAACGCGCTGGGCCACGCGCATCCCGAGCTTGTCGCGACCTTGCGCGAGCAGGCCGGCAATCTCTGGCACACGTCCAATCTCTATCGCGTTCCCGGCCAGGAGACCCTGTCCAAGAAGCTCGTGGACTCGACCTTTGCCGACACAGTCTTCTTCACGAATTCCGGCGCCGAGGCGATGGAATGCGCGATCAAGATGGCGCGCCGCTATCACTACGTGACCGGCCATCCGGAACGCTTTCACATCATCACCTTCGAAGGCGCCTTTCACGGCCGCACGCTCGCGACCATCGCGGCCGGCGGGCAGGAGAAATATCTCGAGGGGTTCGGGCCGAAGGTCGAAGGCTTCGATCAGGTGCAACATCTCGATCTCAAGGAAGTAGAAGCGGCCATCACCGAGAAGACCGGCGCCATCCTGATCGAACCGATCCAGGGCGAAGGCGGCATCCGCACGGTGCCGCATGAATTCCTGCGGAGCTTGCGCAAGCTCTGCGACGACCGCGGGCTCCTGTTGATCTTCGACGAGATCCAGACGGGCGTCGGCCGCACCGGCAAGTTCTTCGCTTATGAATGGTCGGGCGTCGAGCCGGACATCATGGCGATCGCCAAGGGCATCGGCGGCGGGTATCCGATGGGCGCCTGCCTGGCGACGGCGAAAGCAGCGAAAGGCATGACCGCCGGCCTGCACGGCACGACCTTCGGCGGCAATCCGCTCGGCATGGCCGTCGGCAACAAGGTGATCGACATCATCCTGGCGCCGGGCTTTCTCGAGCATGTCGCAAAGGTCTCGAATTATTTCCGCCAGCAGCTGGGGCGGCTGATTGCGGAGCATCCCTCAGTGTTCGAGGAGTTGCGCGGCGAAGGCCTGATGCTGGGCCTCAAGCTGAAAGTCTCAAACACGGAATTCGTCAACCGCCTGCGCGCGCACGGCATGTTGGCGGTCGGCGCCGGCGACAATGTCGTGCGGCTTCTGCCACCGCTGATCGTCGAGGAGACGCATGTGCGCGAAGCATTGACGCACTTGAGCGAAGCCGCGCGCGATTTCGAGGCGGACAAGAAGACGGTGGCGGCATGAACGCGCCCGCCAAGGCCGTGACCGGCCCCAGACACTTTCTCGATATCGCCGATATCGACAGCGCCACCTTGAAGTCGCTGATTGCGGAAGCGCGCCGGCGCAAGGATGCACGCAAAGGTCTCCCGAAAGGCGCGGTGGACGCCGACAGGCCGCTCGAGGGCCGCGTATTGGCGATGATCTTCGACAAGCAATCGACGCGCACGCGCATTTCCTTCGACGTCGGCATGCGCCAGCTCGGCGGCACCACGATCATGCTGGCGGGCTCGGAGATGCAGCTGGCGCGCGAGGAGACCATCGCCGATACGGCGCGCGCCGTCTCGCGCTATGTCGACGCCGTGATGATCCGCCTGCTCGATCACGAGATGGTGCGCGATCTCGCCGACAACGCGACGATCCCGGTGATCAACGGTCTCACCAAGCTGTCCCATCCCTGCCAGGTGATGGCGGACGTGATGACGTTTGAAGAGCGCTTCGGCTCGATCAAGGGCAAGACGATCGCATGGACGGGCGACGCCAACAATGTGCTGACCTCGTGGGTGCATGCGGCGGGCCGTCTCGATTTCACGCTGAAGGTGGCGACGCCGCCGGAGCTTTCGCCCGGCCAGGCCGTGCGCGACTGGGTGAAGGGCGCAGGCGCCGACGTGCAATTCGGCAACGATCCCGAGAAGGCGGTCAAAGGCGCACAATGCGTGATCGCCGATGCCTGGGTGTCGATGGGCGACGAAGACGCCACCAAGCGTCACAACCTCCTGAAGCGCTATCAGGTGAACGAGCGGCTAATGTCGCTCGCCGCCAACGATGCGATCTTCATGCATTGCCTGCCGGCCCATCGCGGTCAGGAAGTGACGGATGAAGTGATCGACGGACCGCAATCGGTGGTCTTCGACGAAGCGGAGAACCGGCTGCATGCGCAGAAGGCGATCCTGCTCTGGTGTCTTACGTGAATGCGCCCGCATACCGTCGCGCGCCGCCGGCCGATTTCATGCTTGCCTTCGACCTGCCGAGAGCGCGCATCCGCGGCCGCCTCGTGCGACTTGATTCCGTTTCCGCCCGTGCGCTCGAAGCGCATCGGTTGCCCGAAGCGCCATCGCGGGTCGCGGCCGAAGCCTGCGTGCTGGCGACGCTTCTCGGCTCGGCGCTCAAGCTCAACGGCCGGCTGACGGTCCAGGCCAAGAGCAACGGCCCGCTCGATCTCGTCACGGCGGATTATTTCGGTCCCGAGACCGATCTTTCGTCCGGCGTGCGCGGCTATGCCCGCCTCGAGCCTGATCGCTTCGCGGCGCTCGGCACTCAGGCGCCCGATTTCACCGCGCTGGTCGGTGAAGGCGTTGTCGCCATCACCATCGAACCCGAACGCGGCGGGCAAACCTATCAGGGCATCGTGCCGCTCGCGACGAGCCTTTCGGCTTCGGCGGAAGCCTATTTCGCGCAGTCCGAGCAATTGCCGACCGCGATCCGGCTCGCGGCTGCGCCGCTCTTCATGCCGGGCGACAAGAGCCCACGCTGGCGCGCCGGCGGGATCATGCTGCAGGCGACCCCCGAAGGCACGATCGACGTCGATGACTGGGAGCGGCTCTCGCTCTTCCTGGCGAGCGTCGAGGATTTCGAACTCGTCGATGTGGGCCTGTCGGCCGAGACGCTGCTATGGCGGCTGTTCCACGAAGACGAGGTTCGGGTCCATCCGGCGGAGCCGGTCGCCTTCCGCTGCCGCTGCGAGACGGCCCGCATCGCCTCCGTGCTAAGGGCTTACACCGAAAACGAGCGCGAAGGGCTCGCAGACGCGGACGGCATCATTCGCGCCAAATGCGAATTCTGCGGGACCGTGCACGAGATCGGCCCTAAAGAGCTCGAAGGCATCGGTTAATCCCGAAGCAGCGATGCTCATGGATCGCGATTGATCTTTTGGGGCCCGAAAGCGCATCCTTGAAGCCGCCGGACCGGTGCCGGCGTTGAATTGGGACGATCATGGCCGAGGCGCAGCAGCACTTCCCCGAAACTCCGCCTACGGAGGTTCCGCGCTGGACGCTGCAGAACGCGTTCTACGCGGCCGGGCTCGCGGCCATCATCGTCGGCACCATCTATTTCGGCGAACCGATCCTGATGCCGATAGCGCTGGCGGTCCTCCTGGCCTTTGCGCTGGCGCCGCTGGTGGCGCGGCTGAGGGCCTTCGGATTGGGCCGCGCGCCGTCGGTGCTGGCGACGGCGATTCTGGCGCTCCTCGTCATCGGCGCGCTCGGCACCTATATCGCCACGGAGTTCGCGGAGCTCGTGCACGATCTGCCCCGCTACGAACGCAATATCGCCGGCAAGATCAACGCACTGCGCAGCGACGCCGAGGGCAACAGCCTGTTTGCGACGGCGCAGGCCGTGCTGCAGCGTCTCGACAACGACCTGACGGCCGCCGACAAGCCCGCGGCGAAGGTCGCCGCCCAGCAGCCGAAGCCGGTTCTGGTGGAAGTTACCTCGCAGCAGAACTCGCCGTTCCACATCGTTCAGACCGTCGTCGGCCCTCTGCTCGATCCGCTCGCGACCATCTTCATCGTCTTCATCTTCGTGCTCTTCATCCTGTTCCAGAAGGACGATCTGCGCGACCGCTTCATCCGTCTCGCGGGCCCGAGCGATTTGCGGCGCACGACCGTCGCGCTCGACGACGGCGCCGCAAGACTTTCGCGCTATCTTCTGATGCAGACGACGATCAACACCTGCTTCGGCATTCTGGTCGGTACCGGACTTTGGCTGATCGGGATACCCAATGCGGGACTCTGGGGCCTGATCGGCGCGATGTTCCGCTTCGTGCCTTATGTCGGCGTTCCGGTGGCGGCCGCAGTTCCCGTCGCGCTGGCCTTTGCCATCGATCCGCATTGGCTGAAGATGCTGGAGACGCTGGCGCTCTATCTCGCGATCGAGCCGGTCCTGGGCCAGTTCATCGAGCCCGTCGTCTACGGCCGCAGCATCGGGCTGTCAGCTACGGCAGTGGTGGTGTCGGCGACGTTCTGGACCTGGGTGTGGGGACCGGTCGGTCTGCTTTTGTCGACGCCGCTGACGATGTGCCTCGTCGTCATCGGCCGCCATGTCGATCAGCTGCGCTTCCTCGACGTGCTGTTGGGCGATCGTCCGCCGCTGGCGCTGGAGGAAGGGCTTTACCTGCGCCTGTTGGGCGGCGATCCGGACGAAGCGGCGCTCCAGGCCGAACAATTCCTCGAGCACAATTCGCTCAGCGCCTATTACGACGAAGTGGTGGTGAAGGCGCTGGTCATGGCTCAGGCCGATGCGAGCCACGGCGCCCTCGATCGCGAACGCCGCCACACGATCCGCATCGCCGTCGAAAGCCTGATGCAGAATCTCGCCGAACGCGGCGACGATGCGCGCCCCGCAACGTCACACGCCAACGCTGAAGCGCAGACCAGCGAGACCTGGAGCGGAGACGCCGTGCTGTGCGTCGCCGGTCCCGGCCCGCTTGACGAAGTGGCTTCGCTTCTGCTCGCGGATCTTCTGACGCGTCACGGCATCGGCACGCGCATCGTCTCCCATGCGGACGCCTTGCCGGTGAACATCGAGCGGCTCAACAAGGACGGCGTACGCCTCCTCGCGGTCTGCTATCTTGAGCCCGCGAATTTCACCAATGCGCGCTATCTCGTGCGCCGGCTAGGCCGGCACTTCCCGCAGTCGAAGCTGCTGTTGAACTTCTGGGGCTTCGGCGCCGACGACACGCGCTATCTCGACGCCATCGAAGCGACGGGCTGCGAGCTGATCGCGACGACGCTGCGCGAGGCGGTCGAGCGCATCCTCTTTTTCGCCAAGCACAAGGGTCTCGACACGGCCCTCGACCATGACGGCGCGATGGTGGCGTGAGATTGCCGACGCTGCGCCTTACTCGTCGTCGTCTTCTTCGTCGTCAGGTTCGTCGAGCGGCACGAGATAGACCATGAAGTCTTCCGCATCGGCGTGCGGCTCGTCTTCCCAGTCCGCTTCCCGCTCTTCTTCGAAGAGATCTGCTTCGTCGCCCGTCGCCAGCCTGACGCTGATGGGATCGCGGCCGTTCCACAAAGGCGCGCCGTTCGATGTCAGTTCCTTCAAATCCTCTTCTTCGCCGACGCTTTCCGCATAGGCACGCGCCTCGTCCAGGCTGTCGGCTTCAAAGGCGAGGACCGCGGTCCCCTTGATTTCCAGAACATATATCATCGCATTCCTCGTATTTCCGATCTTGTGCCGCCCGACCGGTTCAGCCTACCAGTTCACCGATCGAAGCGCATTCGGCGGCTTTCCAAAGTCCTTCCCGCTGCGTGTCGCCGGGTAAGGTGCATTGCCTTTCAGGCCCGCCCACAGGATGCGGTCATAGGCAGCGGCGGGAATGCGATCCTCATGGCTCCAGTCATAACCGCGGGTCTTGTCAGCCCAATAACGCGCATCATGCGGCAATGGCGCTGCGCGGCCGAGTTTTGTGTGGGGGACAGGCAGAGCGGTGTGCGCCAGGAGCGGCGACGGCGTCGCCGAATAGGACCAGTCCCTGGTCTTGAGATCGAAGATTTCGCTCATCGGGCCCTGATAGGCGTCGTTGAGGCTCATGGGCTCCATCCCGAGAACGTCTTCGATGGTGCGCAGCATGTTGACCGTCGAATAGCGCGCCGAAACGACCGAGCCCTGTTTCACGTAAGGCCCCGCGACAAAGGCGATGCTCCTGTGGGCGTCGACATGATCGGGCCCGTCCTGCGCATCGTCCTCGACCACGAATATCAGCGTAGAGGAGCGATAGGGACTGTTGGCGACCGCCTCGATCAGCTTCCCCACGGCGTAATCGTCGTCCGCCACCTGCAGCTCCGGCGTGTTGACGCCGTCGATGGCGCGTTCGAAATCGCCGGTATGGTCGTGCATGAAGCGCACCAGCGACAGGCTCGGCAGATTGTGATGCGCCACATAGCCGTCGAATTCGCGCTTCCATTCGCGTTCGCGCCAGAAATCCGGAAAAGCGTTGTCGAAGCTGCGGAAATAGGGATCGGTGAATTTCCGCAGGACGGGATCGGCCGTATAGACGACAGTCGTGTGGGTCTTGGCCGGATCGCGCTCGAGCGGCAACGGCACGGGCACGCGGGCATCGTAGCGTACGAGATCGCCATAGAAGCCGTAATTCCTGACGGTCAGATGCGCCCTCAGCGCCGCATCCCAGAGATGGCCGCGGTCTTCCTCGCCGGAAGGCGAATCCGGCGCACCGACATCGGCCGTTCCGGGCAGAAGATCGGGATCGTCGGGCGTAATGGGATTGGCCGCGTGCCGCCCGGCCATTGAGGCGATGCCGACATTGATGTTGCGGTTCGTGCCTTCGACGTCATAGCTCTGGCCGCGCTGCGCATATTGCATCGGAATTGCCTTGACGCCGACATCTGTTTCGCGCGCATCCGTGCTCCACGGCCAGCCGTTGCCGCTCACCTCGCCCGAATCCATGAAATTGTCGAGTGTGACGAAATCCTTCGCAAGGGCATGTTCGTTGGGCGTGACCTCGGCGCCGAACAGCGTCAGCGAGGGATCGCCATTGCCGCGGCCGAGATCGCCCAGCACCTGATCATAGGTGCGGTTTTCCTTGACGATGTAGATCACGTGCTTGATGCGCGCGCGCAAGGCCGCCATCAGCTTTTCGTCGGCGGGATCGCGGCGCTTCAGGAAGCCGTTATTGGCTGCGACCTGATCGGTCAGCTGACGAAGATCGTCTGCCTTCGGCGCCGGCAGAGACAGGAAGCCGGCTTGCGACCATTGCAGCACATAGCGATTGCGCGCACGGCATTCCGCGCTCTTGGCCCGGTCGGGATAAGCCGAATGGCACCAGCCGGGATTGGGCCTGACATTGCTGCGTCCGTTGACGACATAGAGCATGTCGCCTGCCGCGGTGACGGAATTGGGATACCAGCCGGTTGGCACCAGCCCTGCGACCTTGTGCGGGGCGCCGCCGGCCAGAGGTACGACGGCCACAGCGTTGATGCCGCCGTCGCTGACATAAAGCGTGCTGCCGTCCGGCGAAAGCGCGAGGCTGTTGGGTGTGGCACCCCCGAAATGTTTCGGCAGCAGGCCCGGCGGCGCGGCGACGGTAATCGTTTCGACGACGGCATTCGCTTTCGTGTCGATCACGCTCACCGTGTCGCTGTTGTCGGACGCGACATAGAGCAGGCTCTGGTCGGCATTCAGCACCATCCGGTTCGGCACGCCTTCGACCCTGATGCGCGCTGTTACGCGCGGTGTGCCGGTGATGTCGACGACGACGATCTCGCGATCGCGCTGGCTCGAGACATAGGCGGTGCCGTTGCCCCTGATCGCGACCCAGACGGGATATTCTCCGCCGGCGACGCCTTTCTTCGCGGGATCGGTCTTGCCGGGTCTCAGATCGAGCTCGCCTGCGACGCTGTGCGTTTTCGCATCGACAATGGTGACCGCGTCGTTGTGGCGATCGGCCACCACGATTTTCGAACCGTCCGCAGAGACCGCGAGGCCCGCCGCGCTGGGTTTGACCTCGATACCGAGGCCGACCTTGTGTCCGAATTTGACGGCGGTGCCCTCTTCCGCCCACCCATTCGCACCGCGTGCATAGACACGCAGCGAGTCGTCGACGCCGCCCGAGACATAGAACCGCGAATCGTCGGGCGCGAAGGCAATGCCGACATCGGTGTTCGGCACTGGGATGACCTGCGTCTGTTTCGGCGTGTGCTCTGTGATGTCGTAAACGAAGACAAATTCGCTCGACGCGGCGGGATCGGGCTTTCCGTTCGGCAGCGACCAGCGATTGAAGCCGCTTGTCAGGATGAGCAGCGTCTTGCCGTCATGGCTGGCGACCGTCGTGACCGCCATGCCGGCACGGCGATCGGGATGTTCGGGGAAGCCCGGATTGAGGGTCCGGAACGAAGCGCCGGCCGCTGCGGCCGGCGTGATCCTTTGGCCGGTGGGGAGCATCTCGCCGGAGCGGGCATCGTCGGAGTCGGCGCGGGCCGCGGCTGCGACAGCGAGAACGGATAGAAGGCCCAGAACGACACGCTTCGTTTTCATCTGATTCCCCTGATGGCCGGCCGGCACTGTCGCGCGGAATTGCGACAAGTGTTTTCAAGCCTGACGAATCGCCGATACTTCCCGCCGGCGCATAAGAGCGCAAAGAGGGCGTCATGGCCAAGCACGGTTTCGCAGGAATTCTTCTCGCGCTGGGGCTTCTGACCCCTTCGGCTGCGGCGGCCGGGCCCGGCTGGGATTGTACCTTCGAGGGGGCCGGCGGTGACGCAGCCCACTACATCGCCCATCTCGACTTACGGGGCCGGAAACTGATCGAGCCGCACTGGCCCGCGAGCATCGCCTATCGCATTCTCGTCGATACGCGCGACATGCTGATCGCGGCACGTGCCTACGAAATTGCGCCCACGTTCCGCAGCAATGCAAGCGGCGCCGCCACGGTGCTGATGATCAACAAGCGCGACGGCCGTTTGCGCCGCGCGACAACTTCGATGGGCGGGCCCGACGACCGCATCGAAACGGGGACGTGCGCGCGGCGGTAGGTTCAGATCTCGGCGGTTTCGGTGAGGACCGTGCCAGCTTCGGTGCCGAACTTGCGTCGGAATTCGCGCAGCACCAGCAGAAGGCTGGTCACCGCCTGCAGCGTCACGCTGGCGACCGAGAGATACCACACGTCTTCAATGCGGAATTGCGGCCAGGTCGACATCCACGCGGCCGGAATGACGAATGTCAGGAGCCGCGATGCCGTGCTCATCAGCGACGGCAACGTGTTGCCGAGCCCCTGAAACAGGGCCGAGCAGCTGAAGATGATGCCCGTGGCGACGAAATTCCACGAAATAATGCGCAGGAACAGCGTGCCCTGCGCGACGATGCGCGGGTCATGCGTGAAGATCTGCACCAGCCATTCCGGGCGCAGCTGGCACAGAATCGTCAACGGCAGCATGACGGCGGTGCAGAAGACCACGGCCGCTCGCAGCACGGCCCGCACGCGTGTCACGGCATGGGCGCCGTAGTTCTGTCCGGCTATCGGACCCGCGGCGAAGGCGATCGCCATGCCCGGAAGGAAGATCGCCAGCGTCAAACGATTGCCGATATTGAAACCTGCCTGGGCGACGTCTCCGAAATGTCGGATAAGCACGAGAATGACGGCGGTATAGACGAACAGGAATGCGAACTCGCCGCCGGCCGGCAGACCGATCGCCAGCAGCCGCCGCCATACCGCCAGCCTCGGTTTCCACTCCGCGGCGACGAAGTGCACGTATTTCTCGAGTTTGAGCAGATAGAACAGCATGAAGAGAACGCCGGCCAGAACCGCAATGGAGCTCGCGAGACCGGCCCCGACGACGCCGAAAGGATGCCCCGTGCCCCAGCCTGCAATCAGCACAGGCGCCAGCACGATGTTCAGCGACAGACTCGCGGCCTGAACGATCAATGTCGGCTGTACGAGACCTGTGGCGCGCAGCGAGGCCCCCATCGCCGTCAGGACGAATTGAAGTGCAAGGCCCGGCAGGAAGCAAAGAAGATAAATCGTGCCGGCATGGATCGTCGCCGCCGTGGCGCCGACGAAATTCATATAGGCATAAGACAACGGAAATCCGAGCAGGATGACACCCGCCGCGGCCGCCGCGGCCAGCGCACCCGACTGATTAAAGATCAAGTTGGACTCGCCATGGTCTCTGCGTCCGACCGCATGCGAGAGCAGCGACATCGTGCCGGCGTTGATGATCTGCGTCAGCGCGATAATGAGAAAAACAAAGTTTCCCGCATCGCCGACTCCGGCGATGGCGACCTCTCCAAGCTGCGACACGAAGTAGAGATCGACGAGATAATACAGCGTCTGGAAAACCATGCCCGCGGCAATCGGCAACGCGAGACGGAAAAGATGGGATTGAATGGAACCTACAGTAAGATCGCGCAAATCCTTCGGCTCCGCCCCTCGACCAGTTTCCGATTGGATATGTCGAGTATTCTTATCCTACATCTCAAGTCGTCAATGCATAGGTAACAGCAGAGCGCGAATCAAGCGCATCCGATTGCCATCGTTACCATCACAATGCGGCGTAGAGTTTCCAGACCTTTTACGTGTTTCCGAGCCGAGCAGCGCAGCAAAAGTTGTCGTCCGCGTTGGGGCGAAATCGCATGCCTCCATGCGGGATTTTGACAAGCGCGGGCGGCCGGGCGGAAATGGAGCCACCGCCATTACTGGGAGTTCGTCATGATCAGGACCCGCGTCAGTGAGCTTTTGAATGTCGACTACCCGATAGTGCAAGCGCCGATGGGCTGGATCGCCAGAGCAAAGCTCGCCTCGGCTGTATCGAATGCCGGTGGCCTCGGCATCATCGAGACCTCCTCCGGCCGCCTCGACGAGGTGCGCGAAGAGATCAAATTGATGCGCACCCTGACCGACAAGCCGTTCGGCGTGAACATCGCCCAGGCCTTTGTCCGCGATCCCGATATCGTGAGCTTTGTTGCCGACCAGGGCGTCAAATTCGTCACCACCTCGGCTGGCGATCCCAATCGCTATTGCAGTGCGCTGAAAGAGGCGGGCCTGACGGTGTTCCATGTAGTACCGTCTCTTACAGCCGCGCTGAAAGCGATCGACGCCGGCGTTGACGGGCTCGTCGTGGAAGGCGGTGAGGGCGGCGGTTTCAAGAATCCGCGTGAAGTCGCCAGCATGGTTCTCTTGCCGCTGGTGTGCTCGCGCGTGAACGTGCCCGTGATAGCCGCGGGCGGTATCTGCGACGGGCGCACGATGGCGGCAGCATTCGCGCTTGGCGCCGAAGGCGTACAGATGGGCACGCGCATGGTGTCGGCGGCTGAAAGTCCGGTACACGACAATTGGAAAAACGCGATCATTGCGGCAAAGGAAACCGATACCGTGTTCCTCAACCGCTTTGGTCCTGGGCCGGCGCTGCGGGCTCTGCGCACGGAGCGGACCACGAAGTTCGAGAAGGAGCCGCCCCAACCGATCATGAGCGAGTTCGCCAACGCGCTCGCGCTTTATTTCGGTGGGGACATGGAAGCGTCGATCGCACTTTCGGGGCAGGTCGCGGGTCGCATCGATGAGGTGAAACCTGTGGCGCAGATCATCGCCGAGACGGTGTCCGAATTCGAAGAGACAGTCTCGACGCTCGGAAGGCGCTTTGCGGCGACGGGTTGATCTCTGCGTGATCGCAGCGAGCGGGGCCAGTCCGGAAGGTTGGCGGGCACCGAGGTTTGGGCGCAATGTACGTGGCGATAATCATCTGAACGAGGAAACGCCATGGCCATCGATTTCGAGATCCCCAAGGAAGCCAAAGAGGTACGCGAGCGCGTGCGGCGCTGGGTGCAGGAAGAATGCATCCCGGCCGAGAAGGAGTTGCACGAACGTCCTTACAAGGAAGTGCTCGGCGAATTGCGCAAGAAGGCGCGCGAGCAGGGGCTGTGGTGTCCGTTCATTCCGAAGGAATGGGGCGGCATGGGGCTGGGCCCGCTTGCCAATGCCCTGGTGCAGATGGAGCTCGGTCAGAGCTATCTCGGTGCCTTGTCGATGAACAGCCAGGGACCCGACGACGCGACGATCCTGACACTTCTCGCCCACGGCACGGAGTATCAGAAAGAGAAGTTCCTGAAGCCGCTCCTGAACGGCGAGAAGCGCGTCTGCTACTCGATGACGGAGAAGGCCGCAGGGGCCGACGCCACCGGCATGCAGACTCGTGCCGAGAAGGACGGCAATGAGCACTATCTGTTGAACGGCGAGAAATGGTTTTCGAGCGCCGCGAGCGTCGCCGATCTCGCGCTCATCATGGCGAAAACCGATCCCGAAGCGCCGCGCCACAAGCAGTTCTCCACATTCATCGTCGAACTGCCGAACCCCGGCTACAACATCAAGCGCAACATCAAGACGATGGCGATGGAGGGTCCGCTCTCGCACATCCTGGGCGGCGGGCATGCCGAGATCGAGATCAAAAACCTCCGCGTGCCCGCCGAAAACATCCTCGGCGGTGAAGGCAATGGCTTCAACATGGGCCAGCATCGCCTCGCTTACGGACGTCTCCGCCACGGCATGCACAATGTCGCAATGGCGCAGCGTGCGCTCGATCTGGCCGCGAAGCACGTCACCAACCGTTCGACCTTCGGTAAGAAGCTTTCCGAGCGGCAGGGCGTGCAGTGGATGCTGGCCGATTGCGCCAGCGAGCTCTACATGGCGCGGCTGATGCTGTTGCACATCGCCTATAAAGCGGAGAAGGGCCTCGATCTCCGACAAGAGAACTCGATCGCAAAAGTATTCCTGGCGCACATGGTGCACAAAGTCGTCGACACGGCGATCCAGCTGCATGGCGCGCTCGGCTACAGCGCCGATACGCCGCTGGCGTCGTGGTACACGCATATCCGATCGCAGCGTCTCGTCGACGGGCCGGACGAGGTTCATCGCTGGACGGTCGGCAGGAACGTCATCAAGGCCTATGAGAAGTTCGGCACCACGGCGTCGGCCGCCGGCGGAGACCTGATCTAGGCTCCTTGCAGGTTAAGGCCCGGGGGCGCAGGATCGTCGCCGGGCTAGGGCGTTCTCGAAGCAACGGGAGAACGACATGGCAACTAGCGAGCATGCGGTCTATCGCGTCACCGAAATCGTCGGCACGAGTCCGACTTCCTGGGAGGAGGCGGTGAAGCACGCCGTGGAAACCGCCGCAAAATCGCTGCGGGATTTGCGCATCGCGGAAATCAAGGAGATGGACGTGAAGGTCGATGACGGCAAGGTCGTGGCCTATCGCGCACGCGTTTCGCTCTCGTTCAAATACGAAGGCTGAACGAGCCTCGCTTTGCGTCGGGCGGCGGTACGGTTCTAGGATCGGCATGGGAGAGGACTGCCATGCTGACCGAGATCGACCGCGTGCTCGTTGCCGTGCCGGATGCGGACGCCACGAAGGAGAAGTGGTTCGCGCTTGTCGGCGCGGAGGAAGTCCGGCGCGATCGGCTCGTATCCTTGTCGGCGAACCGCATCACCTTGCGTGCAGGCCGGTCCGATATCGAGCTTCTGGAGCCGGACGGCGCGGGGATTCTGGCCGACGAGCTTAAACGCCGCGGCCGGGCACATCTCTTCGCCGCCGGAGCTTCGTCGCCGAAGGCGGGAAAAGTCGCCGATCAGGCGCGCAATTCCGGTGCGGCGGTTCTCACCGAACGCGGCCGCCACCTCATCACGATCGAAATCGAAGGCGCGCCGATTCGCTTTGTGGTCTCGGACGAGCAGGCGCGGGAGAAAGCCGGAGATATCGATTTTCTCTACGAAGCGACGGTTCTCGCCGCCGATCAGGCGCGCGCAGTCGATCGCATCGCCGAGGTTTTCGATCTCGACAAGACGCATTTCACGACCATCACGTCGGACACGTTCGGATACACGGGCGTGCTCACGCTGTTCCGTGAAGGCGCGTTGCATCGTTTCGAAGTGATCACGCCGACCGATATGACGAAGACGATGGGCCGCTACTACGCGCGCGAAGGCGCCTCGTTCTACATGGCGTTTGCCGAAAGCGCGGCGATGTTGAAGATCGAAGCCGCGGCGAAAGACGCGGGCGCCGGCATCACCGTCGATCGGCCCGAAACGCGCAGTGCCAGCGAAAGCGCCGACCAGCTCTGGCTCCATCCGTCCGCGCTCGGCGGCATGATGCTCGGCATCTCGCGGCCCACCATGGCGTGGAAATGGTCGGGACACCCCGAACGCGTCGAAGCGCTATAATCTCTTGCTGCTTAAAGCGGTTAGCCAATATCCACCATTCCGTCTCTGGAATCGGGTCGCTTTTGTCCGCGGCGCGACCGAATTTGGCCGCACGATTTTCGGACAAAGGAGTATCGTTCCCGACAGATTCGAGAAGGGTATCCGGGCATGACGACGCTTCACATCAACGGGGAAGAGAAGACCTTCGACGCGCCGCCCGACACGCCGCTGCTCTGGGTGCTGCGCGATGTCCTCGGGATGACCGGCACGAAATTCGGTTGCGGCATTGCGCAATGCGGCGCCTGCACGGTGCATGTCGACGGCAAGCCGGTGCGCTCCTGTCTCTTGCCGGTCAGCGCCGTCGGCGATCGCGCGGTGACCACCATCGAAGGCATCGGCGCTACGGATGCGGGTGCGCGCGTGCAGAAAGCCTGGCTCGCTCTCGAAGTCATCCAGTGCGGCTATTGCCAGTCGGGCCAGATCATGTCCGCGGCGGCGCTGCTCGCTTCGACCCCGCATCCCGACGACAGCGACATCAATGCCGCTATGGCGGGCAATATCTGCCGCTGCGGCACCTATGTACGCATCCGCGAAGCCATCAAGCGCGCCGCCGGTGAACGCGAGGAGGCGAAGAATGGCTAAGCTCGACACCACGCGCCGCGGCGTTCTGGCAACAGGTCTCACCGGCACGTTCCTGTTCGCCTTTCATCTGCCCGTGCGCGCCTTCACCGAGCCCGAAGAAGCGCCCGACTCGACGCAGGGCAAGTTCGCGCCGAACGCCTTCATCCGCATCGATCGCACGGGAAAGATCACGCTTGTGATGCCGCAGGTCGAGATGGGACAAGGCGTCTACACCTCGATCCCGATGATCATCGCCGAGGAGCTGGATGCGGATTTCGCGCAGGTCGCGTTCGAGCACGCGCCGGCGAATGAAAAGCTCTATGCCAATCCGATGCTCGGCGTGCAGGCGACGGGCAACTCCAATTCCGTGCGCGCCTGGTGGAAACCCTTGCGCACCGCCGGCGCGACCGCGAAAGCGATGCTGGTTGAGGCGGCGGCACAGCAATGGAAAGTCGATCCGGCGAGCTGCACGGCGGCGAACAGCGTCGTCACGCATACGGCGTCGGGGCGCAAGCTCGCTTACGGCCAGCTTGTCGATGCGGCGGCCAAGGTCGCGCCGCCGAAAAACGTGACGCTCAAGGACCCCAAGGATTTCGTGCTCATCGGCAGGCGCGTGAAGCGCCTCGACACGCCGAACAAGACGGACGGCAAGGTCGTCTACGGCATCGATGCGATGCTGCCCGGCATGAAG
>Ga0335070_10004106_pt1 | contig 16988 bp, 15 predicted proteins | sample Lox_Sample_13_FD_206722 | JGI IMG/M metagenome (GOLD analysis project Ga0335070, IMG submission 206722) | Soil microbial communities from Loxahatchee National Wildlife Refuge, Florida, United States - Lox_Sample_1.3 | ecosystem: Environmental > Terrestrial > Soil > Wetlands | place: USA... | reverse complement strand
GGCCTTCGACTTCTTGAGGAAGTGGAAGCGAGAGCTCACCTATGCTGCGGTGGCCGTCGGCCTGATCGCGCTGACCTGGCTCGGCTCCGTGGGCGTGGATACGTACGTGAAGAGACAGCACGCCGCCCAGCTCGAAAGGGGCATCGAAACGGTGTTTCATCGGGCGCTGCCGGATGCAAAGGGCGGGCTCCAGCCGGCCCAGTATGCGAGCGCCCTCAAGGGGAGGACCAAGGACCTCAGCCAGGCGGCAGCGTTTCTCGCGGAGACTGACCAGTATCCCACGGTGGAGCTTCTCCGTACTGTAAGCGAGGCGGTGCCCAAGAACCTCGACGTCACGATCACCCTCGTCACCATGGAGGGGCCGCAGGTGCGGTTAAGCGGCAAGGCGGACGCCTTCAATACGGTCGACAACCTCAAGAACGTGTTGGAAGGGTCCCAGCATTTCGCCAAGGTGACAATCACCGATGCCAAGGCGGCAGCGGACGGTAAAGGGGTGCAGTTCAGCTTGGAACTCCAGCGAAAGGCGGCACCATGAAAGCCTACCTGGCTCGGTTCCGCGAGCTTGGGGAGAAGCGGCTCCTTCTCGGGACGGTAGGGGTGGTGCTGTTTCTGGGGCTGGCCGGAGGGGCGGTTCACGCCCTCGTGGGAAGCCGCGAGCGGCTGGAACTGAGGATCGCCAGCGATGAGCGGCGTCTCCAGGAGCTCTTGGAGCTGGAGCTGACATACCGGCAGCTCACCGCAGAGAATGCCGGTCTCAAGGAGACTCTTAGCAAACGGCGGCAGGACTTCACCCTTTTCGGGTTCCTGGAGGGTCTGGCGAACCGCGATGGGCTCAGGAGCCAGATCGAGTTCATGCGGCCGTCGGTTAAGGCCCTCAACGAGACCTTCCAAGAAGAGCAGGTGGAGATGCGCCTGAACGGGGTGGGCATGAAGAGCCTCATTGCCTATCTATACCACATAGAAACGGCGACGGAGCGGATTCGTGTCAAACGGCTGACCATGCGGCCGCAACAACGAAATCCCGCTCTCCTTGAAGTGAACCTGGTACTGGTGACCCGTGGACTTCGTGAAAGACCTCGGGCTGCGGGTGGGTAAACTCGCGGCGCGGCTTCCCAAGCTGCCAAAACTGCCAAAGCTCCCCCCGATCACCCTGCGCGGCAATCTGCTCAGAGTGACGGCATACCTTCTCTACGCCCTCATCCTCGGGGGAATCCTGCTGGTCTGGAGGTTTCCCTACTCGAGTCTGGAGAAGCGTCTCGAGGCGGAGGCGAGCAGAGCCTTGGGGGGCATGCGGGTTGAGCTGAGCGGTGTCTCCCCTGCGTTTCCCCTTGGGTTAAGGGTGAGCCGGTGCGCAGTCCGCGCCTGGGAGGCAGGGCGAGAGCCCGTGTTCGACATGACCCAGGGATACTTCCGGCTCCGGATCCTGCCCCTGCTGCGGGGAGCGGTGGGAGTTGCCGTTCAGGGCCGGGCCTACGGGGGCACCCTGAGCGGGGAGGGATCCCGCAGCCCGGGCCGATCGTACCAGCTCAAAGGGGTCCTCCAGTCCCTGCGCCTCGGAGACTACCCGGGGATGGCGCAGCTCTTGGGACGCCAGGTGAGCGGGATATTCTCGGGCGAGTTCCAACTGGCGGGGCCTATGGGCGACGCGGTGAAATCAACCGGGGGTGGGAAGATGCAGCTCCGCGAGGGAAGTTGGCCCGTCGAATCCCCGTATCTCAAGATCAAAAGCCTCGATGGGATGGAGTTACAGGCGAAGGTGAAGCTGGACAAGGGAACGTTGACGGTCGAGGGGTGCGATTTCAAAGCCGCGGGCATCCGGGGTACCCTCACGGGATCTGTCAACCTTGCGACCACGTGGTCTGAGAGTGCTCTGGAGTTGGCAGGAGAGGGGCAGATGGACGGAACCATCCTCAACCTTGAGCCCGCCGTAGCCGCCCGGGTTCAGCCGCTTCTTCAGCAGGGCAAGCCAATTCCCTTCCATATTCGCGGCACAGTGGCGGCACCGCAATTGAGCATCTTTTGAAAGCTTTCAGCAGTCAGCCTTCAGCTATCAGCAAGGTGTTGTTAAGCACTCTTGATCGGCGAGGTAACGATTTCCTGCTGAAAGCTAAGCGCTGACAGCTAATGGCTTTTCTTATTGATAGCCGAACTCCCGCAGGGCCCGGGGGTCTTGGCGCCACTTCTTTTGGACCCGAACCCAGAGTTCCAGAAAAACTCGCGCTCCCAGGAGGTTCTCCATCTCCAGTCGCGCCTGTTGCCCGATCTGGCGGAGCATCGCTCCGCCCTTACCGATGATAATCGCCTTCTGGGACGAGCGCTCCACATGAATATCCGCCTGAATGTGGATGAGGTTCTTCTCCGGATCCTCCCTGAAGGACGAGACGGTAACCGCCGTCGCGTATGGGATCTCCTCCGCGGTGAGGTGCAGGATCTTTTCTCTAATGAGCTCCCCGCAAATGAAACGCTCGGGGAGGTCGGTCAGGGTATCAGAGGGGTAGTAGGCCGGGCCGACCGGCAGGAGAGCCACCAGCCGGGTCACCAGTTCGTCTATTCCCGAGCCGTGAAGTGCTGAGATCTTCACCGTGCCTTTGAACTGGTGGCGGCTCTCGAGGGACCGAACAACGTCGTCGACCGTATCCGGCCGAACAAGATCGATCTTATTCACCACCAGAAGCACATGGGTCCTCGTGGTATGCAGCGCCTCGAACACGGAGATGTTGTTGAGATTATTCGAGTCCGGAGCCTCCACGACAAGGAGGACGACGTCCACGGTGTTCAGGGTTGCCAGGGCGGCGCGCACCATGGCCAGGTTGAGCCCGCCGCGGGCCCGATGAATCCCAGGAGTATCGAGGAGGATGATCTGGTAGGCCGCCGTGGTCCTGACAGCGAGAATGCGGGTCCTGGTAGTTTGCGGCTTCGGGGAGACAATGGCAACCTTCTGGCCCACGAGATGGTTGAGCAACGTTGATTTGCCGACGTTCGGAGCGCCGATGATGGAGACAAAGCCTGACTTGAATTCTCCCTGGATCACAGTTCCTCGCTTCCGTTGAACGGCTCCGGCACTCGCGCCGCTTCGGCCTTGTGGCGAGAAGCCGGGTGACCTACTCCGTAAGACTGCCACGCCAAGGCGTGGTCGCGTCATTGCGAGTACAGGAAAGGCACCATATTCTAGCAGCGCCCATGTGATCGGGCAATGAACCTGTGAAGGAGTCGTTGGTTGTTGGTGAGAGGCGGGTGGTTGCTGGGCGGCGGGGAGGTGCGGCTCGACTCTCATCCAGGCTTGGGGGGTGGCACGCAATGTGCATCATGGGCTTGAAAATATCGGGGATTTGGTCTAATTAGGGGGCGTCATGCAGACAGGGGTTCCTGTCGGGGCGGCTGAGGCCCGTCCCTTGAGATGGTTGTGAAGGGATCGAGAACCATGGGGTGGAATCGAGGCGGGAGCCGTAGAGCGCCGACAGGTCGGAGCTGGCGACGTCATGACTGAGACGGCGGTAGGCAAGGAAATACCGTATTTCATCCGGGTTCGCGGATGCAACAACTGCCGGGTGTTCAAGTCCTACACCAGCCTTACCGGCACGGAATACGGAAGCAATCACACGCTTCATGCCAAGTGCGTTCACATGGGCTGTGATCGCTATGGCTATAATGTGCTCTCCCCCTTCATCACGCCCCAGGAGTTCATGCGAATCGGCATCAACACCGGGTTACGACGCCAGGCTGTCGAGCGCGCCAGAAAGGTCGTGGCCCGTTTCCGTGAGTTCTACGATACGCGGGGTGGGTTACGACCGTGGGTGGCGGAGGAGATCTCGAAAGAGCATCCTCCCGAGGGCTGAATCACCGCGGCGGGATGCCGCAGGCTTTGCTCTCTGTCAAGCGGGGGGCGGCGGTCCATCGCCCGTCGGCGTTCTCGACAATGGATGCCGAGAAAGAGACCATGGGTGAAGAGCAGGTACATCGTCTGGTCACGAGAGACCTGATCGACAAAGTTCGGGAACAGCTGCAACGCATCTATCTGGACACGCGGCGCCTTACGCCGAACACTCCTGAGTTTGAGCTCATGATGGAGTGCGTCCGGGAAGCGCTGAGTTCCTCTCTCCCGTTCACCAAGGAGAAAATGGAGAAGGTTGTGGATGACGCCTATGGACTCTATCTGAACTTCTTGGCGGTTGAGAAATACAACCAGCCTCAGTGAGTCGGCAGCGCATGCGGGCACGAAGAAACGGCAAGATGTCGAGAGAACAGGCTGGGCACCCCTGCGGTGTCGCTCTTTCCCTGGCGGGGCTTCACGGCGCACATTCTCGGGGCCTCTGCCGCGAGTCGGTACGGTATGGTCGGTGAACACGTGAGGCGCGAGTTCTCTATGAAGGCGTTTTCGGCTGGGCTCACGAATATCGGCAAAAAGCGGGACAATAATGAGGACACGTTCTACGTGGACGACAGAATCGGCCTGTACATCGTCGCCGACGGCATGGGGGGGCATCGGGCCGGGGAGGTGGCGAGCAGGACCGTGGTGAGCAGTGTCAGGGATTACATGGATGCCTTTACCAGCTCGGATGAGGCACAGCGGCTGGGAACCGGAGAAGTGTCGCCGGCCTGCGCTGCGGTCTGTCACAGTATCGAGCTTGCCAACCGCGTCGTGCACCAACTGTCGCAGGACCAAGGATCCTACAAGGGCATGGGTTCCACGGCGGCGGTAGCGTTTCTTCACGGCGACACCCTCGTGACGGCGAATGTGGGCGACAGCCGCATTTACCTTGTCCGTCAGGGAAAAATCGAACAACTCACCCAAGATCATACGCTCCTTGCAGAGCAGATGAGGAAAAATCCCGGCTTGGATCCCCACTTTTCGACGACGCCGATGAAGCACATCCTGATGCGAGCCGTTGGTATTCAGGAAACGGTCGAAGCAGATGCTTATGAGATGCAGCCGCTTTCCGGTGATATGGTGCTGTTGTGTAGTGATGGTCTCACCGACATGCTCTCAGATCATGATGTGTTGCAGGGGATACTTCAGGGAGGGACGCTCGAAGAGATCTGCCGTCGCTTGATCAATCTGGCGAACGAACGTGGAGGTGTCGACAACATTACGGTGGTGTTGATCCAGTTTGAGAGAGAGGAAAAAGGTTTATTGCAGAAACTGTTCCGATCCCGGTGACGCATGGGCCCCGAGGCCCGCAACACTGCCAGGGGTGAACGGACGATGGCTCGGATAATTCTCAAATTCAAAGAGCTGCTGTTGAAAGATTTTTCGTTGCAGGACGGGGGCAAGACAATCGGACGAGCGCCTGGCAACGACATCGTTCTGGAGAACCTCCTTGTCTCTGGGCACCATGCCCGGATCGATCAGGCAGGGGGCGACTACATCCTCACCGATCTCCGAAGTAAGAATGGCACCTATGTTAACGGGGCGCGGATTTCTAGCGCCAAGCTCAAGCACGGCGATCAGATCCTTGTCGGCAAGCACACCCTCGTCTTCGAACTGGATGCGGCCCAGGTGAGTGCCGCGGACAGGAATATGGTCGAGGCGACGATGTTCGTGCCATCGGCCGGCGTCGTCGCCGGCGAGCCGTCTGCTCAGGGGGTGCCTGGGGCCGGCGCCGCCCCTCCCGGACCGACACCCGCTGAACCAATCGGGATCCTTTCGTACCTTTCCGGCGGGAAAGGGGAGTACGAGCTGACCAAGAAACTGGCGAAGATGGGCAAGGGGGAGGAGGCGGATATCCAGATCGGTGGGTTCCTTACTCCGAAGGTGGCGGCGACCATCAGTAGACGTCCCAACGGGTATCACGTCACCCCCATGACCGGCCGGGTGAAGGTTAGGGTAAACGGGACTCAAATCGAAGGCAGCCAACGTCTGAAGGACTTCGACACAATCGAGATAGGAGCAGTTGTGCTGCAGTTCTACTTCAAGAACTAGGATCACCCTATGCCCCTCCGTGGCGATGTGAAAACCTTTTCGCTCACTGCGATCGTCCGGATGATCAACGCCGAGGCCAAGACCGGCGTGCTCACCGTGGCCGGCGAGGGGAGGAAGAGTCTCGTCTATTTCAAGGACGGAAAGGTCGTTTTCACTAGTGGGTATCGAGCCAAGGAGCTCAGGCTGGGAGCTTTGCTCAAGGAGAACAATCTCATCACCGAGGAAAAACTCCAGGAGATGCTCAAGATCGCCAAGGTGGTGGAGAAGCGACTGGGGACGCTCCTGCTCGAGCGAGGCTACATCTCCAAGGAGAACTTGGTTCGCATCCTCTCTTACCAGGTGAAGGAAGCCATCACCGAGATCCTGACCTGGCCCGATGCGGATTTCCAGTACACCGAGGGTTTAGATGGCTTTGTGGAGGACATCCGTTTCGAGGTGGATCCCCTACGGCTGTTGACCGAGGCGCAACAGTGGGGCAAGTACCGAAAGATAATTCCGAACGATGACGTTGTCTTTCAGATCAAGCCCGGGGCGCTCAGGACCAAGTCCATTTACGCCGGCGCGGCACTCCGCGTGCTGCTCTTGATCGACGGGAAGCGCACGGTCGCTCAGATCATCGCCGAGACCGGGTACTCGCGCATGGCGGTGTACCGGGCCCTTGCCAGCCTCCTCAGCGCCGAGGCCATCGCCAGACCTGCGGAGATCGGCCAGACCCCGGAACCGACGCCGTTGCCGATCCCGAACATTCTCTTCTTCTACTGGAAACTGCTCCAGGTGATCGTCGCCGACCTCGCCGGCGAGATCGGATCGAAAAAGGCGACGGATGCCCTCGAGGCGAGCCTCCATCACCTGAGCCTTCGTGAGGAGTTGCTCCTCGCATTCCAGCCGCATCAGGATACGGCCGAACTCTTCCGGAAGATCCAGGCCAGGGTGCAGGGGGAAGGGCGCTCAAGCAAGGACCTGCTCAAAGGGCTGAATCAGGCTCTCGTCGCCCTCCTTGGGGAGGAGCACCGTCTTCTCGGCTCCAAGGCCACCATGGGCACCGTGAGCCGACTGAAGGGGTCGCTGGACGATCTCCCCGAGCATCAGCAACCTCTCGTGGGCGCCATGAGGCAGTTCCTCTCCCATTACGAGGATGAGGGCTCGTTCAATCGGACCCGCAAGGCGGCCCCGGAGCCTGGCGCGGTGGAGGGCAGGGCTTTGTCTCAAGGGGGCGGCTCCCACCCGAACCTGGAGAAGGTGGGCGGCGCCGGCATTGTCTCTTTTTACAGCGAGATGATCCGAGTAGTCATGGAGGATCTTGAGAAGGTGCTCGGAGCGAAAGCCAAGGATCTCTTCCAGCAGACGCTGCAGGGTTCCGGCCAGCATGGGGGCTTTCTCTCTCAGTTCAGCCCGCAGAACAACGGGAACGCCAATGCGGTGCGTATCCGGGAGCACCTCAAGACGCGGGAGCTCAAGATGAGCAAACAGGAGCTTGTCGGCGCCTTTCGTCAGCTCCTCATCACGCTCCTCCGTGAGGAAGGTAAACTGCTCGGCAGCAAAGCCACCCAGCAGACCATATCGCGCCTGGTGGAGGCCATGGCGAGAACGGAGATCAGGCAGAAACCCCTCATCGATCATCTCTCCAGTGCGCTCGTCGGTAAGACGACCCCGGAGGTGCGGCAGGACGGCAGATAAACGCGGGGTGAGTGAAGGAAACATCTCAAATCCCGCTGGAGGGTAATAGGTATGGGAGATCTCATGGACACCACGAAGCATTACTGGATCGCACAGGCGTTCATCCTCATCCTCTACGTAAGTACCTTGATGGTGTACAACCGGGCGAAGAAAGAGTATGTGGGGGGGAAGATCGGGGCCGCGATCAATCTCATCATGGTCTTTGTGGCCTTCCTCTTCCTTGCCGACTACGTGGATTACTTCCTGAGTACCCTCCTGCCCCTCAGCGATGACACGAAGTTCAGCGTAAAAATCCTGTTCCGGTTGATCGCCATCAGTGTCCTTGCCTTTGGCGGTCTGCGCTTTTTCGTGAGCAAGCCGGTATCGGATAATTTGACCCAGCCCATCGCTTCACATGGAGCCCCCGCCATGAGTGACACAAGCATGCAGGAGCTCGACTCCCTCATGCAGGAGGGGATGGCCCAAGTGGCCCCGGCGCCCACCCCGCCGCCTCCTCCTCCTCCCGAGCTGAGCGGCGATGCCACCGTGGTGGTGCAGGAGGTGACTCAGGCGAAGCCCACCCTCGGTCGATATGAAATTCTGGAGGAGTTGGGGCGGGGAGCCATGGGCATTGTGTACAAGGGCCGCGATCCCAAGCTCGGCCGGCTGACCGCCATCAAGACCATCCGTTTCACCGATGATTTCGATGAAGACCAGGTGGAGAAGATCAAGGAGCAATTCTACCGAGAGGCGGAGGTGGTCGCGAAGCTTTCCCATCCCAACATCGTCACCATCTACGACGTAGGTGAAGACCTGGAGCTCTCCTATCTGGCCATGGAGTACCTGGAGGGTGAGAGCCTGGAGAAGTATGCGGAGCGAGGCAGTCTTCTTGCCATCAGGAAGTGCCTCGACGTGGTGGCCCAGGTCTGCGATGCCCTGGAGTATGCCCACAGTCGGGGCATCGTTCATCGCGACATCAAGCCGGCGAACATCATGATCCTCAAGAACGGGCTGGTGAAGGTCACTGACTTCGGGATCGCCCGGGCAACGGCCACTTCCAAGACCCGGACCGGCGTCATCAAGGGCACCCCGTACTACATGTCGCCCGAGCAGATCTCGGGTATGAGGGTAGACGGTCGCTCCGATATCTTCTCCCTGGGAGTCGTCTTCTATCAGCTTCTGACCGGTGAGCTTCCTTTCGGCGGCGAGAACCTGGCGGCCATTATGTACCAGATCACCTCGGTGCCCCATGACCCCCCCACCAAGTACAACCCCAAGATCTACAAGGCAGCCGTGGCCATTCTCGACCGCGCCCTGGAGAAAAAACTGGAAAAACGTTACCACAACGCGAAGCAGATGGGCGATCACTTGCGGCTCCTTGGCCAGAAGCTCGACGAGGTGAAGGCGAAGGCCAAGAAACAGGACCGTCCGGAGCCGGCAGGCGCCAGCCCCAAGCCGGCCGCAACCAGCCCGGAACCGCCGGCGAAGAGCCCGGAGCCGGCAGGCGCTAGTCCCACGCCGGCGGCAAGCAACCCGGAGCCGGTCACCACAAGTTAGTCGGTGGTCAATTGTCAATAGTGCGTTGCTGGAGGGGCCTACGGCGTAAGGCGCAAGGGGTAAGGAGTAAAGAGTAGAGGACGAACAGTACGGATACAGGGGACGGGGCAGGCAGAGTAAACGTTCTATCCTTTCGCTGGCGCGGAACTCGGTCACGGAGCAGGGGTCAGGGACCGGGGCCAGGGGCCGGCGGTCAGCTTTCAGCCATCAGCTTTCAGCCTTCAGTTGCCTCCAACCTCTGACCTCTATCCTCAAGCCGCGAAGCGCTTCCCCTCGCCGTATCGCCCTGTCTCCGCGTCTTTCCGCTCGCCCCTTACGCCTTACGCCAACGTTGAACCAATCCAACCAACGAAACCATCCAGCCGTATGCCCTCCCTCCTGTCGTTTTCCGCATAACATATAACGTATAACGATTCCGGATACTTGTTCCTTCTGTCCTCTGTCTCCTGCCTACTCCCTGCTGCCTACTGGCTACTGACTACCGACGGGCCGCAGGGCCCTCGCCCTGCGCCCCCCTATCGCGATGTCACTCTGAATTCTCCGGGAGGAATCTCGGGGGAGGAGATGACTTTCAGCCGCGGCAAGGACATTTCCGTGAGCCAGCGGCTGAGGTTGCCGTTCCGGTGACCCCGCACGTCGGCGAGGTCGAAGGGATGCACACGGATGATCGGCCCAGACGAACGCCGGCTCGCCTCGGCCAGAACCGGGAAGATGCGATCATACCAGAGGGCGGATTTGACCAGTTGGCCGAACGCGGGATGATGGGGACCGGCCACGATCGCACCGGGACGCTCCAGACTCGGGCCAGTCTGCAGCCCCATGCGGATAACGGGAATGGAGTTCCGAGAGAGCCGGAGAAGAGCCTCCTTGCACCAGTCAACCGCCTCTGGCAGTGACAGGGGGTGATACGAGCCCCGGCGATAGAGATCCTCCAGGGGCGTACCGCTCAAGATCACGGTTGGATAAAGCCTGACGAAATCGGGACCGATGGCGGTGCTCTTGTCGATGGTCTCCAGGAAGGTGGCGCGGTTTTCTCCCGGGAGCCCCGGCATGAGCTGGAATCCCACGCGAAAGCGGTAATCGCGAAGAAGCGCGGTTGCCTGGATCACTTCAACACTCGTGTAGCCTCGTGCCGAGGCGGCCAGCACCCGGTCGTTCAGGCTCTGCACGCCAAGCTCGACGGTTCTCATCCCCATGGCGTGGAGAAACCTGAGGTTCTGGGCAGAGATGGCGTCGGGCCTCGTGGAAAGGCGAAGGGACTGAACGCGAGCCTGCTGAAGAAAGCCCTGAAGCGCCTCGAGATAAAAGGCCTGACGTGTTTGTGGAAGAAGGGTGAAGGAACCGCCGTAAAAGGCGACTTCAACAGGGTGACGGCGGCTCCGGGTGAGGAAATCCTCCACGTGTGCCCGGAGGGAAGCTCTGCTCCAGTTCGGACGGGTCACCCCGGTGATCGTTCCCTGATCGCAGTAGACACAGCGGTGCGGGCAACCCTCTTGGGGGGCGAACACGGGGATGACGAGAGGACGCTCCCGCTTCACCCCTCCTCCTTACCCCACTCCGCTTCGAGGAGTCGCACCGCTCGTTCCGCGGCCTGTTGCTGGGCGGCCTTCTTGGTGGGTCCTGAGCCGTAGGCGAGGGCCGTCTCCTTGACCCACACACTCACCCGGAAGACCTTGTTGTGATCGGGTCCCTCCTCAGCCTCCAGCCGGTAATAGGGAGTGACCTTTTCCTTTGCCTGGACGAGTTCCTGGAGACGGGTCTTGGCATCCTTGTCGTAAGGCGTTTCCTCGTCCTCAGCGAGGAGACGGGCGAAATGTCTCTCCACCACTTCGAGGAGAGCCTGAAGGCCGCCGTCGAGATAGACCGCCGCCAGCAGTGCCTCGTAGGCGTCAGCAAGAAGGGAGGGTTTATGACGTCCGCCGCTTCGCTCCTCACCGCGCCCGAGGTGCAGGGCCTCACCCAAGTGGAGTTCCTCCGCCAAGAGGGCGAGTTGTTTCTCATTGACAAGCTCCGCCCGGAGGCGGGAGAGCTCACCCTCGTTGTAAACGGGAAAACGGTGGATCAGCACGTGGCTCACGGCGAGATCGAGAGCTGCATCGCCGAGGAACTCCAATCGTTCGTTGTCGGAGATCTGGAGCTGAGGATTCTCGTGGACGTAGGACCGGTGAAGGAGCGCATTTAAGAGGAGCTGCCGATCGTGGAAGCGGTAGAGGAGTCGACCTTCGAGGTCCTCAAGAAGGCTGTCGGGATAGGAAGACGTCGTGTTCAACGCGCTCGCCGGGTTTCTAAGAGAACGTGGTAGAAACAGGTTCAGTGAAGGTTTCATTTTGGGGAATGAATCCCGCAATGTCAAGGCAGGACAATTGACAAGGGGCGGGCCGTTGCGCTATAGTTCCATACCTTCGCCCTCAGTAACTGCCAGGAGACTGGCAGTTTCTCTTTTTAGCCTGATACACGAGGAGGCCTTTCGCCCATGGCAGATAGAACTGGTCGTCAGATCCTCACTGGAGAGGAGATGGACAGGGTCCTGGAGGAGATGGCCGCGGCGATCTATGAGCAGGCCCCGGATAAGGGTAAACTCGTGCTCGTGGGAATCCGCACCGGTGGGGTCTATCTGGCGAATCGACTCCGAGACAAAATCAAGAGGATAACGGGGCGTCAGATTCCCGTTGGCATTCTGGATATCGGCCTCTATCGGGACGACTGGACCCGGCTCAGCCTCCAGCCCATCGTGCGAACCACCGAAATCCCTTTCCCGATTGACGATCGGGTCGTCGTCTTGGTGGACGACGTTCTCTTCACCGGGCGCACGGTTCGATCCGCAATGGACGCCCTTATCGACTTCGGCCGGCCGAAGCGCATCGTGCTGGCCGTCATGGTTGACCGGGGTCACCGGGAGTTGCCTATCTGCGCTGATTACGCAGGGGTCAAGGTGTCAACCACCCTTGACGAGGTGGTGAACGTCTATGTGCGGGAGACAAGTGGTGAGGATCGGGTAGTGGTGGAATCGAATGTAAGTGCCTAAAGTGAGCTAAAGTGCCTAAAGTTGAGGAAAAGGCCGGTCTTGCGACCGGCCTTTTTTACATCTGAGAAGCAAGGCGCACGTGGGCCTTGTCCGTGTTCATCAGAACCGAGCCGTCGCCGCCGGGGAGGAAACTGGCGGCGCTGACGGTGACCCCGAGGGCCCGCGTCAGTTGCCTCACCTCCTTGGAAAGCTGGGGTTGGGTGAGGAGGACGACCAGGTCGAAGGTGCGCGATTCCTCGGTGCCGTTGCGACGGACGGTCAGCATGAGACTCTGGTTCGCCTCGGGCTTGACGGCGGTTACCGAGCCTTCCTGGAGGTCGATACGATCCAGGGTTTTCAGGGCGGCCTCCTGTTCTGCCCGAAACGCGGAGAGACCAGCGGCAAAAAGGGTGATTTCAGCGGTGGGAAGCTTGCGCCGCACGAGGATAGCCTCGTTGATCCCAAAACAAATGGCGGCGTTCTGCATGACAGGAGCGGCGGCTTCATAGCTCTGGACGAAGGCAATCCGGGCGGGGATCTCCCCGTCGTAGGGACGGATCACGACGCCTCGGCTCGGACCGCTGTCGCGCAGCATCTGCTCGAGGTGCACATCGGTGATCACGTTCAGGTGCTGACCGAGGCCGAACCGGCGATCGATGCGATCATAGGCTCGCTCGACCCCGGCGGAGACGATGACGGCTTCGGCCTCCACCTCGAACTCCTCGTCCTCCAGCTCGAAGATGATGGCCTCGGGTTTACACTCGGCCCAGCACAGGGCACACCCCAGGCAGCGCCGGCAACTCAGACAGCGCCTGGCCTCACGGCGCGCCCTCTCCTCGTCGAAACCGAGCTCGACTTCGTTGTTGTTACCCCGCCGTTCCTCTACGGAGATTTCCGTCTGGTGCTGCCTGGCAGCCGGGATGTCGGGAAACTCGACGATGTAGCGACCTTTTTTCTCGTACATAATCGGACTGGCCTCCGATCCACTCACCTGCGGTGCGACAAGTTAAGCTAACCGCGAGTTCAGCAAATCCGAAATTCGAATATCGAAACTCGAAACAAATCCAAATAGCAAAATGATCAAAATTCTAAACTTGTTTACAACATTTGAAACTTCGAATTTTGTGCTTGTTTCGGATTTCGGATTTCGTGTTTCGAATTTTGCCCGCGGCACCTCCTCAGGCATGGTTGAGCGTAGGACGAAACACTAGGCGGCTCTTCCCCGGCCCGCTTCGATGTATCGCCCAATCGCCGCCGCTGCCTTGCGGCCGCCGGCGCAGGCCCGGATGGCGATGTCGGGCCCGGTCTGGGCATCGCCGGCGGCGAAGATGCCCGGGACGTTGGTCATGAAGGTTTCCGGGTTAACCTCGAAGGTGCTCCAGCGCGTGATCTTCACCCCGCTCGCGTCGGGGACGAACTTGAGATCGGGGGCCTGGCCGATGGCGGCGATAAGGGTCTCGGCCTCCACCACGAATTCCGAGCCCTCGATGGGCACCGGCCGCCGGCGGCCGCTGGCGTCGGGTTCGCCGAGCTGCATGCGCAGGCACTTGAGCGCCTTCATCCGCCCGTTCTCCCCGATTACCTCAATGGGGGCAACCAGGTACTGGAACTTGATCCCCTCGTGCTCGGCGGCCTCGATCTCCCAGGGGCTCGCCGGCATCTCCCGCTTGGTGCGGCGATAGAAGACGTGGACCTCGTCGTATCCGGCCCTCCAGCTCACCCGGGCGGCATCCATGGCCACGTTGCCGCCGCCGATGATGATCACCTTGCCCCGGGCATCGATCTTTTTTCCCAGGTTGGCATCGCGGAGGAAGACGACGCCGTCGATGACCCCTTGCATGTCCTCGCCGCCGATGCCGAGCTTCATGCCGGTCCAGGCGCCGGCGCCGACGAAGATGGCGGCATACTCTTTCCGGAGCTCCTCGAAGGTGACGTCCTTGCCGACGCGGACGTTGCACCGGAGCTCGGCGCCGTGGGCGAGGATCCAGTTGATCTCCCGCATGAGGGTCGGGGTGGGCAGCCGGTACTCAGGGATGCCGAAGCGGAACATGCCGCCGGGCTCGGGCATTGCCTCATACACCACCGAGTGATAGCCAGCCTTGGCGAGGAAGTAGGCACAGGTGAGCCCCGCCGGGCCGGCGCCGATGACGGCCACCTTTTCGTCGTGGAACTTCTCGGGTGCATCCACCGGTGGATCCACGTCGTGGTGCATCTCCCAGTCGGCCACGAACCGTTTGAGCGTGCAGATGGAGATCGGTTCATCCACGTAGCCCCGGTTGCAGGCGGTCTCGCACGGGTGGGGGCAGACACGGCCAATGGCGAGGGCGAAGGGCAGGCGCTCCCTGATCTTGGCGAGGGAGGCGGCGTACTTGCCGTCGGCGATGAGCCCCACGTAGGAGCGGATGTCGAGGTTGGCCGGGCAGGTGGCCTGGCAGATGGGCATGTCCTCCTTGAAGATGTTGTAGACGCCGGTCTTGGGGTTGAAGAAGTCGATGGCGGTGCGGAAGCCGACCCCCTCGTTGAAGTCGTCGTACATGTGGATCGGGCAGACGCGGATGCAGGCGTTGCAGGCGTTGCATTTTTCCGGATCCACCCGGGGTGTACGGCGCCTTATCTTGAAGCGATACCTGCCGTCCGCGGCGGTTGTCTTGATGAGATCGGCATTGGTGATGAGCCGGATGTTGGGGTGGCGCTTCACCGCCTCCCAGTCAGGTACCAGGTACGGGGAGTCGCCGTTGATGATGCGGGTCTGCGGCAGGCGCTCAGGACCCAGACTCGGCGAACTCTCCACCAGGACCACCTCCATACCGGCCTCGGCCTGGGCCAAGGCGGTAGCCACGCCCGCTGGATCACCACCGAATATGATCACTCGTTTCCCTGACACCGCTCATTCCTCCAACATTGACGAAATCACAAATCCGAAGCACGAAATCCTAAACAAATTCGAAATACCAATGATCAAAGACCCCAAACGAACTGTCGATGCGCGGGGTGAAAAGGTTTTGGTCATTCGAATTTTGAACATTGAAGCATTGTTTCAAATTTGGGATTTCGATATTCGAATTTTCCCTTACGCCGCCTTCACTGCCGCCAGGCGGTAGCGGGGCGAGGTACCCTCTATCCCATCGAGCTCAACCAGCCCTCGGCGCTGCAGGGCAAGGACATATCTCAGCACGTGCGGGGGCGGCAGTTTGAGCTGGTCGGCGAGCTGCCGCACCACCCCGGGCCCTTGTGCCAACGCCTGCGTGATCTGATGGGTCGCCACCTCATCCATGACGATGGTATCGAGGGTTCGCCACATCTCGTGCTCGGTGAACCGCTCCCCGTACTTGTTGCCTTTGGTGGCGAATTCGGTGAACTTCCCGACCACCCAGCGGAGCTTCTCCTTGGCAAGGGCGGTCTTGGCCACCTTGATCTTCTCCTTGAGCTCGGGCAGGGGCAGACGGTCGCCGGTGCCGAGGGGCCCCAGCGCGCGGACGCCGGTGTCGAACTCGGTGATGAGTCTCACGAACCGCTCGCCTTCCGCCGACGAGCACTGATCGAAGGAGACCCGACCCGGGTTGAGCCCGACGTAGGTCAGCACCCGTGCGGCGAGACCAACCTTCACCTTGCCCTGGATGTTGCCGCTGATGTAACGACAGTCGCCGAAATGACAGCCCACGACCATGACCCCGTCCGCCCCATTGACGAAGGCCTCGGCAAGAATAACGGGATCCACCCTGCCGGTGCACATGAGACGGACGATCCGGATATCGGTGGTGTATTGCATCCTGGAAACTCCAGCGAAGTCAGCCGCGGAGTACCCTCACCAGGTGCAGCAGAAAACCAGGACCCTCGGGGTGAAGTCAGCCAAGGTGTCACCTCCCCTTGAGAGATTCGAAATCCGAAGCACGAAATCCTAAACAATAACCTTCGGCCATCATCCTCCCAGGAACGCCCTGATCTGCTCCTCCAGCTGCTGATCGGTGAAGGAGTTGATGCTGAGGGCGTGCTGGTAACAGGTGGCGGCGCAGACTCCGCAGCCCTTGCAGGCCACAGGGATCACCCTCACCTTCCGGCCCTTCTCGGTGCGGACGATCTCCAGAGCGCCGTACGGGCACAGGGCCACGCAGAGGCCGCACCCCCGGCAGGCGTCCTCGTCGGCCAGCACCGAGACGATGGGCTCCACCGTCATCACCCCCTTGGCCAGGGGGATGGAGGCCCGGGAGGCGGCTCCGAGGGCCTGAGAGATGGCCTCGCGAACCGTGGCCGGGTAGTGGGCATTGCCGCAGAGGTAGACGCCGTCCGTGGCGAAGTCCAGCGGCTTGAGCTTGACGTGCCCTTCCAGGAAAAACTTGTTGGCATCGAGGGTAACCCGGAGGAGCTTGGAGATGGTCACGTTATCCTCGCCGGCGATGAGCGGGGTGGAAAGGACCACGAGATCCTGGGGTAACCTGAGCTCCCGTCCAAGCAGGTCATGGTACACCCGCACGGCGCCATCCTCCACCTCGGGCGGCCGCTCGGGGTCGTACTTGATGAACCGCACCCCGAGCTCCTTGGAGCGCTGGAACATCTCCTCGTTCTCGGTGCCATAGGCCTGGATGTCCCGATAGAGGATGTGCACCTTCGCCTGAGGGTTCAGCTCCTTGATGGCGATGGCGTTCTTGATGGCGGTCATGCAGCAGATGCGGGAGCAGTACTTCCGTTCCTCGATCCGGGCGCCGACGCACTGGATCATCACCACATCCTTGGCGGTGAAATTCCCGGCCCGAAAGAGCTGCTCGAGCTCGAGCTGGGTGATGACCTTGAGGCCGTCGTAGCGGTAGAGCCCCTCGGGCTTCAGAACCCGGGCCCCGGTGGCGACGATGATGA
>Ga0335070_10004105_pt1 | contig 16989 bp, 15 predicted proteins | sample Lox_Sample_13_FD_206722 | JGI IMG/M metagenome (GOLD analysis project Ga0335070, IMG submission 206722) | Soil microbial communities from Loxahatchee National Wildlife Refuge, Florida, United States - Lox_Sample_1.3 | ecosystem: Environmental > Terrestrial > Soil > Wetlands | place: USA... | reverse complement strand
GTTTCCTCTCTACTTGTCGCGCAACACGTAACCGACGCCACGAATCGTCTGCACCAGCTTCGTGGAAAAGTCTTTGTCCACCTTGTCGCGGACATATTTCACATACACGTCGATCAGATTCGTGCTGCCGTCGTACGAATCTTTCCAGACGTTTTCCATGATCATTTCACGCGTTACCGGTTGCGGAGAGTTGAGCATGAGGTATTCCAGGAGCATAAACTCCTTGGAGGTGAGGTCGAGCTTCTTGCCGCCACGCTCGGCTCGCAGTTCGGAGCGGTTCAAAATCAGATCGCCCACCTGCACGGTGGTTCGCGAGCCGCCGCCCACATTTCTCCGCAACAGCGCGCGAGTCCTGGCCAGCAACTCTTGGAACGAGAATGGCTTGACCATGCAGTCGTCGGCGCCGGCATCAAGTGCCATGATTTTGTCTTCGAGCCGGCTCCGTGCGGTTAACACCATGATCGGCAGCATCGGAGCCTTCGGACGAATTTCCTGTAGCACCGACATACCGTCGCGCTTGGGGAGATTCAAATCGAGGATGAGAAGGCTGTACCTGTTTTGCGAAAGCGCCTCAAGCGCCATCTCGCCGTCATTCACTACATCAACTCCGTTGTGCTCGCTCTGCAATCCTCGGCGCAGGAATTGCGAGAGTGGCACATCGTCGTCGGCAACGAGCAGACGATAGGGCTGAAAGGCAGGCGCAGGGGACTTCACTGGTTCAAAAGTGGCGTTTTCCATTTTTCCTTCACGCTGAGAGTTGGTGACGAGCCCGGGATATGACTTCCTGGACTGAATTTGAATGCAATTAGTTTTCCCTAAATGAGATCGCGGCCCATAACGGCATACTAATGATTCCGCAAGGTTTATTAGCGCGGGAGTAGAGAAGCGGGAAAGCTCAGTGTATGCGATGTAGAAAGTGTCATTAATTCAGACACTCTCTCCTCGAAAGGGCCAGTCTGGCCGTCTCCTTATTATTATGTCTTGGATGATTAATGCTTGGCTGCAGCCTCGGCGGCCGCAGGCTGAACGGGAGATGATTTGCCGGGCGCGCCCCCAGTGCCCTTTTCTTCCGCCGCGTGTTCATCGCCAATGGAGGTCTCAACATACTGTACGATCAGCGAGATGCGTCGGTTGGACGGGTCAAGCGGGTCTTTTGCCACCCGCAACCGCTGGTCCGCAAAACCTCGTACCTGGGCCACTTGGTCTTCGCGGACTCCATTTTCCTGCATCAACCTTCGGGCTGCGTTTGCACGATCGGCAGACAGCTCCCAATTTCCATAGTCCGCTCTCCCCGAGTACGGCTTCGAATCGGTGTGCCCTTCGATCGAGAGCTTGTTGGGAAGTTTGCCCAGTTCCTGCGCCAATAAAACTAGCAACTCTTTCCCCTTGTCATTCGGCGCCAGGCTGCCACTTTCAAAAAAAGTCCCTGACGCGGATTCCATCAATTCAATCCGCAGTCCCTCGGCCGTTACCGTCATCTCGATCTGATTGCGCAGCTTCTCAAAGTCGTTTAGCTTTCGCACTGACTTCTGCAACTGCTCTTTCAGCTTCGCCATGTTGTCTTTGGTGAGCGTGAAATTGTCGCCCGATCCTTGCTGGTCGGTACCCACCATCTTCGACTTGCCTGAAGGGTCCTTGAAATATCCGCCGATCGCCTCTTGCACCTGCCGGCTGCTGTTCATCAGCCAGAGCACGATGAACAGGGCCATCATGGCGGTGACGAAATCAGCGTAGGCGACCTTCCACGCCCCGCCATGGTGGCCGCCGTGCGAGACTTTCTTCTTAATAATGATTGGTGGTGTGGTCGCCATCGTCTTCCTCAGGCGGATGCGGCTTTGGCGGCTTCGCCCGACCCTCGACAGCTCTTTTCAACTTCCTGGAAGCTCGGCCGTATGTGTCCGGGAATGGCGCGCCGGCCGAATTCCACGGCCATGATTGGTGCACTGCCCTTGAGAAACGAGATCATCAGAACTCGGATCACGGTCAAGTAGCACCGTTCGTCTTCGGCCGTCTTCGCCATGTTGGCGGCCAGTGGTCCTACCAGCCCGTAACAAAGCAGAATTCCAAGAAAAGTGCCGACCAGTGCTGCGGCCACTTTGTGCCCGATTTCCTCCGGCGGTCCGCCGAGGGCGCCCATGGTAATCACGACACCGAGCACGGCCGCCACAATGCCGAGCCCGGGTAGAGAATCCGCCATGCTCGAGAGCGCTGCCACCGGCTGGCCCGCGTCATGGTGATGCACTTCCATGTCGAGCTCGAGCAGTTGATCCAGGTCAAACGCTTCGGTGCCCGTAATCGCCATTCGCATGCTGTCGCACAGAAAATCTTTCGCGTGGTGATTCTTGAGGAACGCCGGGTGTTTGGAAAAAATCGGGCTCTTGCCCGGATCCTCGACGTCGGCCTCCAGCGCCATCAATCCTTCTTTACGCGCCTTGTTGTAGAGCGCGAACATCATCTTCAGCAGGTCGAGGTAGGTTGCTTTGTTGTAGGGTGAGCCTTTGAAAACGCCGATGACGCCAGCCAGAATCTTCTTGAGAATATGCAGCGGATTGGCGATCAAAACCGTGCCCATCGCCGCGCCACCGATAATGAGCAACTCGGCAGGCTGCATCAGAACCCGCAGGCTCCCATGCTCCATCAGGTAGCCGCCGGCGATCGCACCGAAAACAACGACAATTCCGATGATTGCAAACATAGTCTTTCTGTTTCGCGTATCCCAACCGGCGTATTCGGACTACCCCCGGGCCTTGCTAATCGGCACTATGGCCCGGAATCTTCAGGCTTGTGTGGTATCGGGGAAGCCTTCGCCGTGGTCTTCTCCGGTGCCTTAGCCACAATCACCAAGTCGACCCGGCGATTTTGCTGGCGTCCCTCTTCGGTTCGATTGCTGGCCCTGGGCCTGTACTCCGAATACCCGGCTGCGGAGATTAAAGTCGGATTGAATCCATGCTGTTCAACCAGAAGCGCGACGACTTCGGTGGCGCGGGCCGTGGAGAGCTCCCAATTCGACTTGAAACGTTCCGTATGGATGGGAACGTTGTCCGTGTTCCCCTCCACTCGAACCTGAAATCTCTTTTCATTCAGCACCCCGGCAATCCGGGTCAGCGTCGCAAGTCCTTCGGGAAGCAGTGTTGCTTCGCCGCTATTGAAGAAGCCGATCTCGCGGAGGCTTACCACCAGCCCCTCTGGCGTGGAATGGATTTCGATCTCGTGTTTTTCGATCTGCTCCCCTAGAGCCTCCTGCAACTCGCGCTTCAAGGCGTTCACGTCAGGCATGCCTTCCACGTCCATGCCGGGGATGGCTGAGCGCTCCGGCTGAACGGCGGTGCCGGAGGGGTCGAGAGGTGGCTCCGCATGAACATAGGCTGCATTCCCCGAAAACGCTCCGAGCTGCTCGAATGCGCCCTTGATCGCCGCTGAGACCTGTACCACCTTTTTCTTGTCCATCTGCGACGATGCGTAGAGCACCACAAAGAACGCGAAGAGCAGCGTAATGAAATCCGCGTAGGAGACAAGCCATCGCTCGTGTCCGGCATGCTCCTGATGTTTTCGTCGGCGGCTCATCAGGCAGGTTTCTTCTCGGCGTGGTCTGCGCGCAGGTATCCGAGCATCTTCGTCTCGATCATCCGCGGGTTCATGCCTTCGAGAATTGAAATCACTCCCTCAAGCGTCATTTCGCGCCACACTATCTCCTGCCGGCTCTTGATCTTGAGTTTGCCTGCCGAGGGCAGAAACAGCAGGTTGGCGGATCCGACGCCATAGATGGTCGCGACGAAAGCGACCGCGATGCCCTTGCCGACCTCATCGATGTTTTGCAGGTGCTGCATGACCTGGATCAAGCCTAGTACCGCGCCGATAATGCCGATGGTCGGCGCGAACCCGCCTGCAGCTTCGAACACCTGCGCCACTTTTTCCGAGTGGTCGCTCTGGTGGTCGAGATCCAGTTCCATCATCTTGCGAAGCTCCTCGGGATCGGTTCCGTCGACGGCAAGCATCAGGGCTTTCTTCAGGAAGGGATCGTTGATCTCGCCCAGCTTCGAATCGAGAGACACGATTCCTTCACGGCGCGCGCGCTGCGCATACACCACCAGTTCGTTGACCAGCTTTTGCGGGTCTTCTTTCTTATCGAAGACAACGTGAGCGATGCGTTTGAATGCTTCGCTCACCAGCGGCAGCGGGAACTGCACCATGACAGCGCCCAGCGTTCCGCCAAATACGATCATCGCGGCCGTGGGCTGCAGAATCTGCGCTATCTTGCCGCCTTCGAGGAAAAGTCCCATGCCGATTCCGGCGATGGCGATGAAAATTCCAGCAACTGTGCTCTTATCCAAGGGAAGGGGTCTCCGCCGGCGGTTGTGTTTGGTTAATTTTGTTGTCTGGATGGGCCGTCGTCCGGAGGTGCGCGTCGCTGCACGGGAGACTCGCGATCAGCGCTCGGCGGAATTCGATGACCTTCTCGATCACTCGCTCCGGAGTTTCAAGCACCACAATCTTTTCCCCGCTGTTCAAGGTGACGACTGTGTCCGGGGCTTTCTCGATGAACTTGATGAGATCGGAATTCACCGCAAACTGTTGATGATTTAATCGAGTAAGCTGGATCACATCGTTTCCTTCCGGGCGAAGCCCGTTCCCGCAGAAAGTGTCGACTCCTGATCGGCACATCCGTTCCGCGGATTCTTTGCCGTCCTGCTTGTAATCCCTCGGAAGTAACCGCCAGTGGTTACCACAACATTTGCCGCACTACGGCGCCCCTAAGATCTACACGCGTCCCTTCGCCCATCTCTGCAATTCTTCTACCTCATTTGGCGCTAATCTTGTGGACTGAGAATGTGGCCCGTCTTGAACCGCCGCCTGTAGCGGAATGTGCGAGCTCCTCCGCGGATTTCAACGCCATGGCCAGCCGCGTGCACTTCTTTTCCGGGGCGCTCAACGCGCTCACATCCTCCATTAATTTTGGTGTGGCGGCAGGAGTCAACGGTGCCAACAATCGGCCTCTCCATGATCGTGAAGAACGAAGCACACACCATCCGCGCCTGCTTGGAGAGCGCCCGCGAGTTAGTCAGCCAGATCGTCATCGCCGATACAGGATCGACCGACAATACCTGCGACATAGCACGAGAGCTTGGAGCCACCATCGTTGCTTTCCCGTGGGAGCACCATTACGCTAATGCCCGCAATGCCGCACTCAAGCCGGTCACAACCGATTGGGTGCTCGTTCTCGACGCCGACGAAGAGCTCGACGGTCAGTCCGCAAAGAGCATTCAGACTTCCTTACAGAATCGCGCAATTGGCGGATTCAGCACGCCGATTCGCAACTACGTCAAGGCCCGTTCTAATCGAGGGTGGGATCGCATCGCTGTCGAAAATGACTTCCGCCACGAGCGAGCCAAGTCTGCACCGGCCTATTTCGTCCACGAGAACTGCCGCTTTTTCCGCCGCCACCCCGGCATCTTCTTCACCGGACGCGTCCACGAACTCGTAGAGCCGCAGATTGCCGCCGTAGGTCTCAAGCTGGGCAAAGCGAATTTCTGTATCCATCATTTCGGGCACCTCGAAAGCAACGGGCGGAATGCATCCAAGGGCACCTATTACCGCGATCTCCTCCGCCGCAAAGTGGAGGAGGAACCGAACGATCCCGCCGGATGGGTGCATCTCGCGCTTCAGGAATACGAACACTTCCACAATCAGACGGAGGCTCTCGGATGTCTGCAGCGCGCACTCCAGCTGGAGCCCCGTGCCGCCGAAGCCTGGCTCTTTTTGGCCATGATTTACGTCGACGCCGGAATGTTCCAGGAAGCTCTCGCTGCCCTGGAACGTGACACGCGAAAGCATGCCGGTGCTGGTCTGCGTGAACAGGTGCGTGGTGACGCCCTGCACTCTTTGAATCGTTTGGAAGAAGCTCGCGCCGCCTACCGCAGAGCAATCAAGCTCGCAGGCCGCAACCCGGTCCTCGAAAGCAAACTGGGTTACGTCGAGGTTAAGCTGGGCTACTGTGATTCAGGACTTGCCAAGCTCGTGCACGCCGCGAATGAAGATCCCGCCATGTTCGCCGCGCAGGATCGCCTGATGAAAGCGTACATGGTGGTAGGCAAGCTTCATGAGGCTGCTATTACAGCTGAAACCGCAGCGCAAGCCCTGAAACATCCAAGAACATATATGCGAGCGGCCAGTCTGTATGCCGCTCTCCATGATTCTGAGCGTTGTATCGAGATACTCCGGCAAGGCCTGGCGGAATTCCCCGCTTCACCCGACCTCCAGCAGGCCTTAACCGAGGCAAACCGGGGAAAGGCCGCTTCTGGCCCGTTCTCATCCTCCTCTAATGCAGCAAAGGCTTCAGCCCCATGAATTTCCGTATGAGACGCGGGATTCAGGGTAACAAGCATCGTGTGACCGACGTGACTATTGAAGCGATCAGGCGAGTGCCGATAAGTAGGCCGCAACAAAACAATCTCGAGTCGGAATGCCGAGTTCGGCGGTTTTGAACCTCGGGCTTCAGGCAGGAGAAATTCAAACTTATCGGGAGAAAAATTTAAATGAGTCTCACAATTCTGAACAACGTTGCCGGCCTTCAGGCGCAGGATTCACTCAACACTACGCAGATGAGTCTGAACCAGACTCTGCAGGCACTTTCCACCGGCAAGCGCATCAACTCCGGCGCAGACGATCCTGCCGGCCTCGCGATTGCCAACGGCTTGCAAGCCAACGTTTCGGCTCTGACTCAGTCCGTCCGTAACGCGACTGATGGCGTCGGCATGTTGCAGGTTGCTGATGGCGCGCTTTCGCAGATCACGACTCTGTTGAACAGCGCGGTCAGCTTGGCGACGGAAGCTGCCACCGGCACAGTGAGCGACTCGCAGCGTACCGCGCTGCAGGCTGAATTCGCGTCGATCCAGACCGAAATCACCAAGATCGGCCAGAACACCACCTACAACGGACAGGCCATCTTCGGTTCCGGCGCATCGCTCGCGGTTTACATGAGCGATTCTTCGTCCGCGGGCACGCAGACTGTGACCGTGAACCTGGGCGTCGTCGACGATGCCAACCTCGGTGTCGCCGGTGGTTCGACGGCTCCGATCAGCATCGCCAGCAACGACCTGTCGACTGCAGGCGACGCGCAAGCGGCTTTGACCAACATCAACTCCGCCATCGCGGGCATCGCCCTCCTGCGCGGCACGCTTGGCGCCAGCTCGAACCAGCTGTCTGCTGCTGCCAACGTTATGAACAGCCAGATCACCAACCTGACCAACGCCGAGAACAACATCATGGCCGCGGACATGGGCACGGAAACCGCCAATCTGTCGCGGGAAAGCATCCTGCAGCAGACCGGTATTGCCGCCCTGCAGCAGTCCAATCAACTGCAGCAGTCGGTGCTCAAGCTGTTGCAATAGTTCTGAGCGGGAATGGGGTGGAGCTAAACGGCTCCGCCCCACCTTTAACCCGCTTGGCGATTTAAGAAGGAGCACCAATGGGATCGTCGTCGATTGACCTCAGCTCTATCCTCTCTGCCCTCGGCTCTTCCTCTTCCGGCATCAATGTACAATCGGCAGTCGCGCAGGAGATCGCCCTCGAATCCCAACCCATGCTCCTTTGGGAGCAGCAGCAGTCAAATCTTCAAAACCAGGCAAGCGACATCAAGGGCATTGAGTCCGACATTACCTCGCTGCAGGATGCGCTCAGCGCTCTGAAGGATCCGGCCGGAGCGCTCGCCGCCATGACCGCGGCCTCTTCAAATTCCAACATTGTGACCGCCTCTGCCACCGCTGGCACCGCCGCTGGCACGCACATGGTCGTCGTCAACAATCTCGCATCCACCGCCTCCTGGTACTCGACCGCGGTTGCCAGCGGCGATACCGCTCTCGCAGCAGGCTCATTCACCATTCAGGTTGGTTCCGGTTCCCCAATCACGGTCACGACCGGCAGCGGGGTAAATACGCTGAACGATGTCGTCAACTACATTAATGGTCTCGGTGCCGGCGTGACCGCCAGCGTCGTTAATGACGCGAACGGAGCCCGCCTCGCTCTTATCGGCAACAACTCCGGCGGAGCCGGAAACTTCACAGTCTCCGACGGCTCGGGCCTGACCTTTACCCAGGCTACCCAAGGCAAGGACGCTTCGCTCACCATCGACGGCATCCCAATCGACAGCGCCTCGAACACCGTCACTGGGGCCGTAAATGGCCTTACCTTCAACCTGACCGGCGCCGCCCCGGGCACCCAAGTCAGCATCTCTGTCGCGCCCGACGCCAGCCAGGCCTCGCAAGCCATCAACGCATTCGTCAGCGCCTATAACAAAGTCATCGGCGACGTGAATTCCGAATATCAGGTCGATGGCAGCAACAAACAAGGGCCAGTCGCAGGCGATCCCATCCTCTCCGAACTGCAATCGGTGCTGCTCGGCATCGGCAGCTTTACCTCTGGCAACAATGTCGTCAACACTCTTGGACAGCTCGGCATATCGATGGGCCAGGACGGCACCCTGTCCGTCGATAGCTCCACACTGACTAACGCGATCCAGACCAACTTCTCGTCCGTCCAGAATTTTTTCCAGGGAACGTCTTCGAACGGCTTTGCCTCCACTCTTGACACTCAACTGAACACGCTCGTCGACCCAGTCAGTGGCGCTTTCACGGTTGACCTCCAGAGCATTACCAATGAGACGAACGATCTTCAGGATCAGATCAACAATTTCCAGGCCTATCTCGCCACTCGCCAGCAATTCCTGACCAACGAATACAATCAGGCCGACATCGCCCTGCAGCAATTGCCGCTGCTGGAAGCTCAGCTGAATGCGGAACTGGGATTAAACAACAACAATAAAAATTCATGACAAAAAATCACACCGAGCTGACCTATCTCCGGGCAGAGGTACGCAACGCCTCGCCGGCGCGCCTGGTAATTGTTCTGTACGACCTGCTTATCGGCGCCCTCACCGACGCCATCGACGCAATTGGAAGGAATGATGTGGAAGGGCGCTCACGCGGCCTGAAACGCGCCTTCCTGGTCCTCGAGCAGATGGAAGCTTCTTTGGATATGGAATCAGGCAGCGAAGCGGCGCGCAACCTCGCCCGTTTTTACGCCGTTCTGCGCTCGAATATCATCGCCGCCCACGCCCAGGCCAGCCGGACGATGCTCGAGCAGCAAATCAAACTTGTCTTTGACGTCCGCAGCGCATGGGCGCAAGTCGACACGCCGGATGCTAGCCGGCAGGAGTCTGGAAGTGAATTGGCGCACGCGGCCGCAAGTTGGAGTGCATAAATTCTCGGTGCCTTTAATAGCGCGCGCTATCCCTGTGCTGGCATATCCGTGATTCTGATCCCGTAGTTCCCATCGACAGTCACAACCTGCCCGCGCGCAATTACCTTATCCCCAAGCAGTAGCTCGGCCGGCTCTTCCACCGCGCGGTCAAGCTCAATCACCGACCCCGCGTTCAATTCCAGAATCTCTCGCAGCGTCAGGTCGCGCTGGCCGAATCGCAACATAAGCGCGAGATTGACGTCGAGCAGAAGATCCAGCTTGCCGCTTTCACTTGCTTGCGGGCGAGCGGATTGCTGTTTCTGTGGTTCGGGTGTGCCGGGAGTTGACATTACTAGGTATTCCTTTCCTGGACGGGCAAAAGTCTTGGCTGCCCGAGGTGTGCAGCCCGCTTGCGTCCCTGCCGCACTGGATTCGCGTCGAAAGTGTCTCTGCCCGAAATGATGAGCGCAGCCGGCTGATTCACCGGAACTCCCAGATCGCACACCTGTCCGGGCGCAAGCTTCAAAACCCGGTCCACGGGTAGCTTGATCGCTCCCACCCCGAGCGAAACTCGGAACGAACATTCCAGCATCTTCTCGCCCAGCTTGCGCCCCGAGGCGCTCGTCCTCGGAGATTTCGCCTGACCGTCACTAGACAGTTTCCGCAATAGCGCATTAAAGGCCGTTCCCGGCACAAGCAGCCGCAGGAAGCCGGTGGCATCCGCCATTTTGCTTTCAAACTCCGAAATTACCACCCGGTCGTTGGCCGACATCAAGCGCTGCATCTGAGCCAGTCCCTGCGGCCCGATCAGTTCACACTCACTTGTGTCTAGCTCCCACGCCGTCGCGATCTCGTGGCAAATGATCCGCCCTACCCCCTCCATGACGTGTCCTTCAATCTCGGTCACGTCTCGAGTCGCAGCCTCGCCCTGTCCAGTTCCGCCCAGCAGGATGTCGATCAGCGGAAAGACCAGCGTCTGCTCGATCTGAATCACTCCCGGTGTGCCCTGAAAGCTCAGCGCTAAAATATACGTCCCTTCCTTCGTGTGTCCGACCGCCTCACGGAAAGTAATCTGCGTAACCGATACTGAGGTGGTTTCAAAACTAGCTCTCAAGTAGGCGCCGAGCGACTGGGTTAGCGCCTTCGCAAGGGCGTCCTGAACGTCCGTAACCACGCTCGCCTGGTCCGCCCGGAACTGCCCGGATCGCTCCGCCTGCCAGGGCTTGACGGACTTGGCGCTCTCCGCCTCGGGTTTGGCGGCTTGCTTCGCAGCTTTCAAAAGCGCTACGATACTGTCGTAACTAAGATCGGTTTGCATACCGGTTGAGCTCTCCTTCCGTAAGGTTAGAGAGCCATGAGTACCTCGGCAATCTTTGCCCATACGGGTGCACGTCCCCTGCCAAGTCCTACGCAACGCCTAGAGTAGAGTGGCGTGCTGGCACCTATCATTCGCCGAGGCTCCCATTTGCCTTGTTTTTTGGTGATTTCGGTCGCGCTTGGCCAGCCGCACACATGGCGTAGACCTGCTACACCCGGGCCCCCAACACTGGTCGTTCATCGTAGATGGTGGCCCGTGTGCCGCTTCTGTTACGGAAACGGAACAGCTGTCAACTGTTGCACCTGAGTTACCTTCTACGTGATATATAGTTTGCGGGGATAGTGCGACTGGCAAGAATACGGGGAGGTTTGTAGGAACAGAGGAATTCAGACTGAATATTGAATTTCAGCGTTAGTATTTGTGCGCGAAGTTTGGGGAACCCTCAGTCCGCAAAGGTGACGGGCCGGTCCGGGAAATATATGGGTGAACAAAAGCCAGCCAGGCTGTTGGCAATTGACGATGAGGAACAAAGCCTTCGATTCATCCAGGATGCATTAGCCGGCGTCAATCTTGAAATTCACATCGCCAACGGCGCCGAAGCTGGCATGCAAGCCTTCCGGCAATTGCGCCCCCAGATTGTTCTTCTCGACCTCATGATGCCCGGCGTACGCGGATGGGAAATGCTCGAAGCAATTCTGGCGGCCGATCCCGGAACCGAAGTCGTTCTGATGACTGCGCACTACTCGACCGAGTCCGCCGTCGAGGCCATTCAAAAGGGTGCGTGCGACTACCTGACCAAGCCAATTCATCTCGAGAAATTGCGTTCGCGCATTACTACTCTATTGCTGGAAGCGAAGAGCCGTCGCCGCACGCTCGAGATCGATCAGGAACTTCTCGACGCCTGCCAGTTCGAGGGCATCGTTGGCCGCAGCCCCGTCATGCTCGACGTTTTCGCCAAGATTCGCCGCATCGCACCTCATTTCCAGAATGTCTTAGTCTCCGGACCGACCGGCACCGGCAAAGAACTGGTCGCGCGTGCCCTCCGCAAGCTCAGCCCCAGCGGCACCGGCCCTTTCGCCATCTGCAACTGCTCTGCCATTGTCGAGACGCTTCTCGAAAGCGAGTTGTTCGGATATGTGCGCGGCGCCTTCACCGGCGCGAATCGCGACAAGATTGGAGTTTTTGAGTTCGCCGATCATGGAGTCGTGTTTCTCGACGAGATCGGCGAATTGCCCCTGGCCGCGCAGGGTAAACTCCTTCGCGTCTTGCAAAATAATGAAATTCAACGCATCGGTTCACCCTCCCCCAGAACCGTGAATGTCCGCGTCATCGCCGCCACCAACCGCAATCTGCGCACGCTCGTCTCCCAAGGCAAGTTCCGCGAAGACCTCTACTACCGCTTGTCCATGGTCGAGGTCGCGCTGCCTCGCCTCGTCGACCGGCGCGAGGACATGCCGCTCCTACAACGGCACTTTGTCGAGAAATTTTCGATTCTCTACAACAAGGAGGTAACCGGCATAACCCGCCGCGCCCAGAACCGGATGGCTCTTTACACCTGGCCCGGGAACGTCCGCGAACTCGAAAACGTTATCGGTAATGCCTGCATGATGGTCGAGGGCGGAATCATCGACATCCAGGATCTTCCCGAACCGGTGCGCAGCCAGTGGAGCGGCGGCGCCGCGCAGGATGAGGGCCTCACTCCCATGCATGAGATGCAGCGCCGTCACGTACTGCGCGTTCTCGAGCACGTCGGCGGAAACAAGGCGCAAGCCGCCGAAATACTAGGAATCTCTCGCGCGACGGTCTACCAGCTACTTGCGCAGACCAAGGGGGAAATGACTGATCGGCAGAGCTAGAGATGCGACTGGACCCAGTTACTCAGGTCACTCCCGAAAGTGATCGTTGTCACACAAGGATTCGTAAGGACGGGTGATAGTGAGAAACAGGCCCCTCAGTAGTTGCTCCGCATGAACAGACCAAGCTCTAGCCACCGTGATCGCAGCCCCTTGTTTGTGGCCTCCGTGTATCTAATGGCCTCCTGTATTTGGATCGCCTCCACTGATCGTCTGCTTCGGTCTATTTCCCCGGATCCTGATTTTCTTCTTTACGCGAACCTCGCCAAGGGCTTTCTCTTTGTCTTTGTAACCACTGGCATCCTCTTCGTTCTCGTCCGCAGGCTGAAACGAACGAAGCGCGACCTTGAAAAAACGGTTTCCGTTCGAACCGAAGCCCTCGCCGAGAGCGAGGCCCAGTACCGGCTGCTCTTCGACAGCAACCCGCTTCCCATGTGGGTTTTTGACCGTAAGAGTCTGCGCTTTCTCGCCGTGAACGATGCAGCCGTCCAGCACTACGGATACTCACGCGAAGATTTTCTGCAGATGACAATCCTCGACATTCAGCCGTCCGAAGAAGTCGCGTCCGTACTCGATCTGGTCTCGCGTCCCTCCAGCGGCTTGTTGGACGTGCAACTGGGAAAGCACCACAAGAAAGACGGAACCATCATTGAGGTCGAAATCAGCTCCCATAGCTTGAATTTTCGTGGCACACAGGCCGAGCTGATTCTGGCGCACGATATCACTTCACGCCGTCGCGGCGAAATTCGACTCCTGCAATCGCAGGAGCGATTTGCCAAAGCCTTCCGTTCCAGCCCGCTAGGCATCACCATCAGCAGCGAGGAGGATGGCCGTTACCTTGATGTGAATCCAGCGTTCTTGAAGATGCTGGGCTACGAGCGCGACGAAATTCTCGGTAAGACATCTGCCGAGATCAAATTGTGGGCTGACATCGAGCAGCGCAAGGTGATGATTGACCAGCTCAAGTCCCAGCAGTCCTCCAAGCCGATGCGCGTGCGTTTCCGCTCGCGTTCCGGACAGTACCTCCTTGTCGAGGTTGCGGCTGAGCGAATTCAACTCGACGATGAGCCCTGCATTCTCGCTATTGTGCATGACATCACGGAAGCCAAGCAGCTCGAGCAACAACTACTGCAGGCGCAAAAGATGGAAGCGGTCGGCCGCCTCGCCGCGGGTGTCGCGCACGACTTCAACAACATGCTCGGGGTCATCATTGGTTATAGCGACATCGCCCGTGAACGCCTCGGACCCGATAACTTGGCCCAAAGATACCTGCAGGAGATCAAAACGGCCAGTGATCGAGCGGTCTCGCTCACACAGCAACTCCTCGCCTTTAGCCGTCAGCAGGTCCTCGCACCCCGGACGCTCAATCTCAATTCGGTGGTCCATCATGCCAGCCGGATACTTCTGCGCATGATTGGCGAAGACATTTCGCTTGCCTTCCGCCCCACGGAGCCTCTCGGCAGCGTGCACGCCGACCTCAGCCAGATCGAGCAGGTTCTGATGAATCTCCTCATCAATGCCCGCGACGCAATGCCCAAGGGCGGACGCATCGTCATCGAGACCTCCAACGTCGAGTTGGACGCCTCCCACGAGCAGGATCATCACCCCGTCAATCCCGGCCGCTATGTCCTGCTTTCTTTCAGCGACAACGGCACGGGCATGGACGAGGCGACTCTGGCGCAGGCCTTCGAGCCTTTTTTCACCACCAAAGAGCCTGGCAAGGGAACCGGCCTCGGCCTCTCCACGGTCTACGGAATCGTGCGCCAGAGCGGCGGCTACATCTGGGCGACCAGCGAGGTGGGCCGCGGTACGACTTTCAAAATCTATCTTCCTTCATTCGATCAGCCCGCCGAGCGCATCGAGCCCCCCAAGGCTGACTACACGGCGCCTGCCGCGACCGAAACTGTTCTGGTAGTTGAGGATGAGCCGGCCTTGCGCAATCTCACCGTTGACGTTTTGAAACGTAGCGGCTATCACGTTCTCGCCGCCGACACCGCCGCCCATACTCTCGACCTGGCCCGCCAATATGACAGCACCATCGATATCCTGCTCACCGATGTGGTCATGCCCGATCTTCCCGGCCCGGACCTGGTCTCCGAAATGAAGAAAATCCGCCCCGATGTAAAGGTCCTTTACATGTCTGGATATTCGCGGGATGCGATGGTCGAGCAGGGAATCCTCGAGGATAATTCCACGTTGATCGTCAAACCATTCTCTACTCGCGCGTTACTCAACAAGATGCGCTCCGTCCTCGAATCCTGATCCTCACTGCCCCCTCCACTCTACGAGCCGCGCCCGCACTTTCTCTGTGTTTGGGTCCGCGATTTCTTCACGGATTCGGAGCGCCGCTTCCGCAAACTCGATCGCTTTACTTCTTTCTCCCACTTCATCGAGCGCCAGGCTCATGTTCCACAACGCACTGCCTTCCCCCTGCCGGTCGTTGCCCGAGCGAGCAATCTCCAGTTGCCGGCCAAAATACTCAATAGCTTGCGGATGCTGGCCGAGTCGGTAATATGCGATCCCGAGATTCCCGAGCGCAACTCCTTCCCCTCGCCAGTCTCCAATTTCCCGGTGAATGGCCAGCGCCTGTTCGTGGTATTCCAGCGCCTGCAAATATCCTCCCGACGAATGGTATGCCGTGCCCATGCATCCCAGCGCATTGCCTTCGCCGCGCCGGTCGTCCAGTTTTCTTGCTAGGTGCAAATACTGCTCGTAGTACTCGATGGCATGTCCATACTCCCCCACGCACTCATAAGCATCTCCGATATTAGCGAGATCCTGTTCTTCACTGCGGCTATCTTTCAATTCCCGCGCCATTTGCAGGTGTCGCTCGTAGCATTGGATTGCGCGGCGATTCTCGCCCACGCTTCGATAAGCAGTTCCCAGGTTCCCAAGATGCGCCCGCTCCGCGCTGCGATCCTTTAAGCTTGCAGCGGCAGCCAGGGCGGCCTCCCGCCAGCGGATTCGCTCGCGCACGTGCTGTCTCTGGCTTAGACAATGTGCTCCGGCAGCCGCATAACGGCTGCACAACGCTGCCGCTTCATTGTCCTGCGCCGCGTGTTTTGCCGACCACGCCTGTCCTTCTTGAATGTTCTCGCGCTCCACATCGACCAGCGCTAGCCCTCGCTCCGACGACTCTCCGCCATCCAGATAAAGATCCTCGGCACGATGCAGCACCTGTACGTAGTGTTGGGCATGGCGCAGCGCCGCTTCATGCGCCTCCACCTCTGAGACCTTGTCTCGTGCAAAATCGCTCATCATATCGCGCAAATAATAGCGATTCGATTGTCTATCCCATTCGACGATCCCCTGCTGCGCCAGGGAATTTAGTGTGCGTTCCGCAGCCTTCTGATCCGTTTCCCAAATCGCCGCAGTCGCTTCCACGTTGAAGCTCTCCGGGAAAACGCCAAGCACGCGCCAGAACTTCTGCGCCTCCCCGCCAAGTCGGTCGTAGATTACCCCGATAGTCTGTGGTTTCTCTCCACGACTCGTCCCATGTGAGTTGTCAGCCGCCATTCTCGTAGCACTAGGTTGTCACAGGAACCGTTAACCGTAAAGGGAAGTAAGCCCCCTTTGTCGCCCGATGGCTCAAACTCCTTGACCTGGGAGTCTAATCGTCTTCTCATTTCCAGTGGGAACGGTGAGAGAACAGTCTAATCATCCAGCGGCGATCAAGAGTCTTCACGACGCAAAGTCCACGGAATTCGGCAATTTCTCCGCATGCAGCGCATCTTTGCAGACCCCTAAGTTGGCATCCGACATGCTCTCTACATTGATTCAGGGCCAATTCATGCGCGTCGCCTACTTCCACACCGGAACCATCCTCTCTTCCTGGTCCATCTTTTCCATCGGCGCCACCCTCCGCTCCCTGGGCCATGAAGTCCTCGAAGGCACCATCCCAACCAACTTTCACGGCGCAGTCGTTAACAACCTCGGCCGCGGCGACTTCGACCGCATCCGGGCCAAAATGCCCACTCTGGCCGACCTCGAATCCTGCGACACCATTCTCGTCGCCGGCCCCGAGTACGTTGCCGTCTGGCTGAATACCCTTTACGGCAAGGACCAATGGTGCAAGCTGCCCGTTCGCCGCATCGCTCTCTATCTTGAGTCCACCGAGCGCGCGGACGCCCAATTCCGCTACGACATCTTCGCCGACTGGTACCACGACCACTACTTCCCCGATCGCGACGACGTCGCCCGTTACCACGGCAAATATCTAAAGGGTTTTATCGACGTGCAGATGTTCAAGCCCTGCGTAGAAGAAGGTCGCCTCGGCCACGCCTGTGCTGCCACCTGCGACGCGCGCCGCATGGCCGAAAAACAATATCAGGCCGCATTCGTCGGCTCGCTCTATCAGAAGCGCATGGAGTTTCTGAAAGAGCTCCTTCCTCTGATTCAAGGCGTAGATTTCTACGCCAACGGAATCGCAGTCCGCGACCTGAGTGGCGAATGCCATCGTGAATGGGCCGAGTTGCTCGCCAAAAACATCCGTCAGATCAAGGTGCACGTCGCCCTGCCCAGCAACAACTTCAAGATGATGGTCGCCCGTCCCTTCGAAACCATGGCCTGCGGCACTTTCCTCCT
>Ga0335070_10004104_pt1 | contig 16992 bp, 14 predicted proteins | sample Lox_Sample_13_FD_206722 | JGI IMG/M metagenome (GOLD analysis project Ga0335070, IMG submission 206722) | Soil microbial communities from Loxahatchee National Wildlife Refuge, Florida, United States - Lox_Sample_1.3 | ecosystem: Environmental > Terrestrial > Soil > Wetlands | place: USA... | reverse complement strand
CCTGGCCGTCCATGTTAGGCATTATGATGTCCATACAGATGAGGTCGTATGGCCTGCCTTCCTTCCAGGCCAGATCAAAGGCATGTACCGCCTCGACGCCGTCAACAGCAATATCGCAGTCGCCGTACGTTGCAAGCATCTTTTGCAGCAGCACGCGGCTCACGAAATCGTCATCAACAATGAGTACGCGCATCCAGCCTTCTCAATGCCCGGTGACCATAGGTGGCCGTCCGGACACGCATGGAACGTTGACGATCATCATGCAGAATGATTGACACACGTTTGACTGTAACGTCCTGCAAATGAGATGCCAGGATCATCACCTGTCTTGATTCGATTCCCGCAGTGTTTACGAAAGCCTTACGAGGATACGACTGGGCAGGAAATTATCGTGCAGTCACGGCTCTCGGGCGGTCCGGAGCCATGAAGCCGCAGGAGTGTCCCGATTACGAAGCCAGTGTGGACTCGCCCACAATCTGCCAGCCCTTCTGGCTCTTCTTAAGATAGAGTGATTTTATGCTTATCCCGTTAAAATTGTTTGACTTGTAGGTCTGCCGGAACCGTACCACTGCCATGTCGCCCTGGTCCTTCTGCGAGAGCAGCACCTCTTTCCGGTCAAGCCGTACCTGAATAAATTTCTTTCCTTTGCTGACCTGTTCCTTTCGCCTTCCGAACGTTTCAAGGTCGGTGCCGTCAGGCATCTTGAAATCAGCTGAATAGAAGCGCAGATATTTCTTCATGTCGACTGCTTCCCACGCCTTTTGCCACCCGGTCAGGAAGGCGAGAATGTCCTCTGCTACTTTCTTCTGAGCATCCACACTCCTGAACGCCAGGCGGTCTACTATTACGATGGGTGTCGTACCCAGCTTTATCACGGTCGAAAGCTCCCTCAGCGCGTCGTTGTCCATGACCACGCAGCCCTTTGTTGATAACACTTCGTCAAGCTTCTTTTTAGGATCGTGACCGTGAAGCCACACACCATCTCCTGTCTTGCCATTCTTCTTGTCAAGAAAATCAGGATAATTCAGAACAAAAGCGCCCATGCCATAATTCTGGGGAAGCTTGCTCCCCGGAACAAACTCCACAAAAAAGTAGATACCTTCCGGCGTTGCCATATCGCCTGTTTTCTCTTTGTCCTTGATATTCCTCCCCACGATACAGGGATAGGCCTTTACCAGCGTCAACTTGCCCTGAACCGAACGCAGGTGAAAAAGAGTCCTGCTGTTTTTCTCCACCAGCAGCGTCTGCTCGCCGGCATCTATATAAACGAAAGGAAAGAGCGACTGTCCAGGGGGTATGTTGAGTTCAGCGACCCTTTTCTCCTGCTTCTCGGGAGCGGCCTGGGTGACTGCGGGAGCCGGCGTAACTGGTGCAGCCGGTTTCTCAGGCGCAACCGCCGCTGGGGCTTTTTCCTGGCCCGCTGCGGGCGGCTGCTCAGGAGGTTTCTCGGCCGGCGGGGTCGCCGGCGTGATCGCCTTTCTCTCCGGGCCAACATCCGGCGTGCCTGTCTTCTTGGTCTCCTCCAGTGCCCCATGCAGTTTCTTCTGCGCCTCGGCGAGAGAGTTCTGGGTATTCCTCATGGTCTGGCGAGGCACCTCGTCCCCGATGTACAGCAGTTCCTTTTCTGTCTGAGCGACGATCGAAGCGAGTTCGGTGGCCCTGCTTCGCTCGCGCACGAGCAAAACCAGGGTAGCCCCGTTCAGCAGAATGAGAAGGATTATGCCACCTACCAGAACTCCCCCGAGAGAAAACCAGCTTTTTCCCTGGGCTTTCTGTTCCCCGTAGGTCAGAGGAATTGATGTGCGATAGTCCCGCTCTTCCAGCTTCTGCTGCCTGGAAACTTCTTTTCTTTTCTTCTTCAGGAATTCGAGAAACGCGTCCTGGCTTTTCTTCCCCACGCTAGCCACCGCTAAAACCGCTCCGCTCTAGGGCGCTGCGGGTGATGTCCCTGCGGAGCATTGAAAGTATGGGATAAGCTACTGTGCTTGTCAAGTCAAAAGCTATCTGCGGTCGCCACGGGTGCGCTGGTGTCCGCAGATAGAGTATACTATGGCGCAAGGTGCCCAAATGAATATTGATTGGTGCAAAACTTGCACCATCCTCGTTGCTGCTTCATGCTTCATGCTCCTGGTGGCCTGCGCCACACCGTTTGAGAGAACTCTTAAGACTACCAGGGAAGACCCGGCCCTCATCGGCGCTCAATCCGCTCTTGTCGTAAAATCCCTGTCGGACGGGGCTTTTATTGTCCAATCACATGCCGACCGATTCTTTATACCGGCTTCCAACATGAAACTTTTTACCACGGCCGCAGCCCTGGTGCTCCTGGGCCCTGAATTCCGTTACGCTACAAATCTCTATGTGGATGGAGAACCCATTGACGGGGTCATGTATGGCAATCTGGTCATCAGGGGTGTCGGCGATCCGACACTTTCAGGAAGATTCCATGCCCGGGGCGCGGATGAGATTTTCACCCAGTGGGCGGAGACCCTCCTGAACATGGGGGTCAGGGAAGTCAGAGGGAACATTGTAGGAGACGGGAGTCTCTTTGGCGGCGACTACCTGGGAGCAGGCTGGGCCTGGGACGATGAGGTCTACTGTTACTCAGCAGAAATCAGTGCGCTGTCGGTCAATGACAATTGCGTTGCCGTTTCCATTCGCCCGGGCACTAATGCCGGCGAACCTGCTCTGGTCTCTGTCGACGATCTGACAGGCCTGCTGCTGCTACGCACTCAGGCAGTTACTGCGGCCCAAGGCGAGGAGCCGAGTCTGCACGTCTCCCGGGAGCCCGGAAGCAATATCCTGACCGTCGCAGGTTCCATAGCAGCAGATGCTGCGGGCATGGAGTTCTTTGTCAGTATTCACAGGCCCGCGCTCTTTGCCGCAGCGCATCTCCAACGGGCATTGGAATCAAAAGGGATACGCGTTTCAGGAACCGCAACCGATCAGCAGTCCCTTCGGGAATCCTTTTCGTACGAGTCAACAAAGCTGGTTGCCTCATACACCTCTCCTCCTCTTCGGGAAATTATCACTTACATCAATAAATCCAGCTCAAACCTTTATGCAGAACTGCTCTTCAGGACACTGGGAGAACGTTTTAGAGGAAACGGCTCGGCAAAGACAGCTGTCGAGGCTCTGAGAGAGATACTCACTAACATGTCAGTCCCGGCCGACTCCATTGTGGTGTATGATGGATCGGGCCTCTCCCGCATGAACCTGGTTACGCCTTCGGCTCTTACCGCCCTCCTTGAATACATGTACCGCCACGAGCATTTCTCTTATTTTCTCGCCTCCCTTCCGGTTTCGGGCGTCGACGGAACACTCAGCAAACGGATGCGGCACACCCCGGCCGGCGGCAGGATCTTTGCCAAAACAGGCAGCATGACCCATGTCCAGAACCTCTCCGGTTACCTGAAGGGTGGCCAAGGCGAGATGTATCTATTCTCCTTTCTTGTGAACAACTTCAGCGGATCCGCCGAGTCCGTGAGGCAGCTGCAGGACGCTCTCCTTGCCCGTCTGGTCGATCTGGCAAAGTGACGGGATCGACAGTGCGACTGCGGTTTTCTGTTGCGCGAAGCCCGCGGAGAAGGCCCCGAATCAGTGCCAAAAAATCCTTGACTTTCCTCAACCGCAGTGCTTATATGTACCGGTCGGTATAGGTTACTGGAGTAAGCTACTTACCTTCTTCAAATCACTTTAATCGAGGTGCATATCATGACAACTTTCTATCGGCGGTTACCGCGATTTGACTATGTGCAACCCGCCTCCCTCGACGAGGCCCTCTCTCTGTTCGCACAGTACCAAAAAGATGCGAAACCGATGGCGGGTGGTACGGACCTTATCCCGCAGCTCAAGGGCAGAGAAGTGGCCACGCCGCGTGTAGTCGTTGACCTGAAAGCCATTCCCGGGCTGAACGGCATCAGCTACGATCCGGCTAAAGGGATGGCCATTGGCGCACTGGCAACAATTACGAGCGTGGAGCGCTCCCCCGTTGTGATGGAGCACTATCCGATGCTCGCACAGGCTCTCACCACGCTGGCTTCTCCTCAGGTGCGAAATCGCGCCACCATCACCGGCAACATCTGCAGCGCTGTGCCTTCAGCAGATTCGGCGCCGACATTGCTTGCCATGGAGGCACAAGTCAAGGCGGTGAGCCGGAAGGGAGAAAGACTCATCCCCGTCACGCAGTTCTTCATGGGACCGCGCCAGACGGTCCTTGCCAACGACGAACTGATTACCGAAATCAGAATCCCGGCGCCACCTGCTCGATCGCGAGGTGTCTATCTCAAGCTTTCGCCACGCAAGTCAATGGACCTTGCGGTGGTCGGTGTGGCTGCTTTTGTCGTGAAGGAGGGTGACATGTGCAAGGATGTGCGCATAGCCCTCGGCGCTGTGGCACCGACACCAATCCGCGAGCCAAGGGCCGAGTCAGCGCTGCAAGGCAAAAAAATGACCGATGAGGCGATCGAGGAGGCTGCACGTGCGGCGTCCAGCGAGTGCAGACCTATAGACGACCACAGGGCCGCGCGCGAGTACCGGTGCGACATGGTGTATGTACTTACGAGAAGGGCCCTGGCCCAGATTAAAGAGGAGGCCTTATGAAAGATATTCGGATCACGGTCAACGGAACTGCCTATGAGCTTTCGGTGAGGCCTCACGCCACGCTTCTTGAAGTGATAAGGGAAGAGCTGGGACTTACCGGCACAAAAGAGGGATGCGGCGTGGGAGAGTGCGGTGCCTGTACCGTCATCATGGATGGCAAGACAGTCAATGCTTGCCTTGTCCTTGCTCCTGAAGCGAACGGCAAAGAAATTACCACCGTAGAGGGGCTCGCGCAAGGCGATAGGCTCGATCCGATCCAGGAGGCCTTTTTTGAGATAGGCGGACTTCAGTGCGGCTTCTGCACCCCCGGCATGATCATGTCGACAAAGGCCCTGCTTGCAGAAACGCCAGAGCCAACAGATCAGCAGATTCGCAAGGGCCTGGAAGGAAACTTCTGCCGCTGCACCGGTTATACAAAGGTATTTGATTCAGTCAGGGAAGCTTCCCGGAAAATTAGGAGGTAAGCATGGATTACGCAGTCATCGGACAGAGAGTCCCGAGGGTAGATGCAAGAGAAAAAGTTACTGGGGCTGCGAAGTATGCTGCCGATTATTCACTGCCTGGCATGCTCTGGTGCAAGGTGCTGCGCAGTCCTGTGGCACATGCGAAAATTCTCAATATCGATACAAGCAGGGCGGAGAGGCTGCCCGGCGTCAAAGCAATAATTACTGCGAAGGACTTCGGCGGATGGACGTGGGGCTTCATGGCCACCACGCGCGATGAGCCGCCGCTTGCCATGGACAAGGTGAGGTACCTCCATGAGGCTGTAGCTGGTGTTGCCGCTATCGATGAGGAGATCGCGGAAGAGGCAACCGAGCTGATCAAGGTCGAGTACGAAGAACTTCCCGGTGTCTTCGATCCTGAAGAGGCCATGAAGCCGGGGGCTCCGGTAATACACGCATACAGGCCGAACAACGTCAGTGTCGAGTACCACTGGAACTATGGGGACGTGGAGAAAGCATTCGCGGAAAGCTACATAGTGCGCGAGGACAGGTTCAGAACCGGCAGAGTCACCAAGGGCTATTTGGAACCGCCCGCATCGCTTGCGTACTACGACCCCAGCGGCTCCATCACTGTATGGCCCGCCAAGCAGAGCCCCTATTTTCACTATCGCCATCTGGCGGCTTGTTTCCGGCTGCCGCTCTCAAAAGTACGCGTGGTGCAGCCCTTCATCGGCGGGGGCTTTGGCGGCACAAAGAACGATTCGGTTGCCGCTGATTTCTGTGCAGTCATGGCATCCAAGAAAACGGGGAAGCCCGTCAAGTTCGTCTACTCACAGGAAGAGGAGCTTTCTACATCGAAAAGGCGCCACTCGATGATTACGTACAGCAAGATGGGAGCCACAAAGGATGGTCTTCTCACGGCTGTCCAGGTCAAAGTCATTGCAGAAGGCGGTGGCTACACGGCGATCGGGCCTCTTTCGATGTATCTCGCCGGGGCTTCGATAGCGATTCCTTATAAGCTCAACCATTTCAAATACGACGGTTACCGTGTGTTCACGAACAACCCCGTCTGCGCAGCAATGCGAGGCCACGGCATCACCCACACCAGGTTTGCACACGATCTTCAGATGGAGATGGTTGCAGAAGAGCTGGGGATAGATTTCATGGAAATGAGGCTCCGCAACGCAATTGATAATCCCAAACCAGGCACAGTTTACAGGACGATCAATGACGTGACGCTTAAAACCTGCGGTATGAAAGAGGCACTCAACGCCATCAAGCAGGATCCTATCTGGGCCAATAAGGATCACACGCCCAAGAAGGTCGGCTCCACCTCGTTTGGTGTCGGTATATCAGGCACGGCATATGTAGGCGGAGCGCGTCAGCTTGGCCATCAGGCCTGTGGAGCAGTAATTCGCCTGTGCGAAGACGGAACGGTGAATCTCCTGACCGGCGCAACCGACTGCGGCCAGGGTTCCGACACGGTGCTGTGCATGATCGCTGCCGAGGAATTGGGACTGAAATTGGACGACGTGGTGATCAAGCGGGTCGATACCGCGTACACGCCCTGCGATCCGGGGAGCTACGGCAGTCGCGTAACAGTGCTGGCAGGCCAGGCCACGCAGATCGCTGCAGCCGAGGTAAAGAAGCAGTTACTCGACACTGCGGCAAAAACCTGGAGTGTAAAACCGGAAGAGATCCAGATACGCAACTCGATAGTATCGCTCAAGGGAAATCCGGATAAGAGCATGACATTCGAGAATCTCGCGAAGATTGCATCGTACTCGGGTTCCGGTGCAGTCATCATGGGCAAAGGTTATTCGAGCTACGGCCTCGAGCCGCTCGATTTCAAAACGGGTGCGGGTAATGGCGGCACCTCTTATAGTTTCACGGCGCAGGCAACGCGACTGGGGGTTGACCTGGAGACGGGCCACACGACAGTGACCGATTTCCTCATCGCACACGACTGCGGCAGACCCTTAAATCCTGTCGGAGCAGAGACGCAAAATGAAGGAGGTGCTGTGCAGGGGCTCGGTCAGGCCATCTACGAAGAGTTTATTATCGAAAACGGCAAGACCCAGAACCCGACATTTCTCGATTACAAGATGCCGCGGTCCATGGACGTCCCGGACATCAGAATAATCGACATTATCACGGATGATCCTGACGGCCCGTATGGTTCAAAAGAGGCTTCCGAAGGCTCGCACGTCAGTGCGCCGCCATCAGTGCTCAGTGCAATCCACGATGCGACCGGCATCTGGTTCAAGGAGCAGCCTGTAACACCGGAAAAGATAGTCAAGGCCCTCAAAGATGCAGGGAAGTGGATGAAATAAACCCGTTGCGAGTTTCGGGTTACGGGTTGAAAGGGACGGTTCTCTGAACTCGGAACTCGTAACCCGCAACAAGTTCTTTCGGTTTGGAGGAAAAGATGAGACTCAAGGACAGGGTCGCAATCGTAACAGGTGGTGGACAGGGCATAGGCCGGGCTATAGCCCTCGCCCTTGCCGCGGAAGGTGCCGCTGTGGCATTGGCCGCGCGTAACCTTGCAAATCTCGAGAAGACTGTTGCTGAAATTACTTTGAAGGGAGGCAAGGCTAAAGCCATCCAGACAGACGTCACCATCGAATCACAGATTGAAAGGATGGTAGCTGATACCGTGCGGGAATTCGGCAGACTGGACATACTGGTCAACAATAGCGGCATTGGCGGTGTGACCTGCCCGGTCGTCGACCTCAAGCTGGAGGATTGGATGGAAGTTATCCAGGTCGACCTCACCGGCAGCATGCTGTGCACCAAGCATGCGCTCAAACAGATGATCCCGCGGAAAAGCGGTGTCATCATCAATATTGCCGCAGAAGGGGGTCGCGCCGGAGATGGTCGGTCGGGCTACCCCATGAGAACTCCTTACTGCTGTTCAAAGATGGGCATGATCGGCCTCACCGAAAGCGTGTCGGTGGAGGTTGGCAAATATGGTATCCGCGTCAATGCGATCAGCCCGGCTGCGGTAAAAGGCGAACGCCTCATTAACGTGGTAAAAGGCAGGGCCCAGGCGCTTGGCGCATCCTTTGACGATCTCATGAGTAAGATCGCGGACACCTCTTCTCTTGGAAGAATCACCGAAGAGTCCGACGTGGCCGCCATGGCGGTTTTTCTAGCCTCGGACGAGGCGCGCTCTGTCACGGGACAGACCATTCCAATTCATTGCGGGCTGCACATACTATTTTAGAGGGGGCACTATGGCAGTGATCGAATATACAAAAGAAGGCAAGATTGCCATCTTCACCATTAATCGTCCTGACAAGATGAATGTCCTCAATCTCGAAGCCATGCGACGGTTCACAGAACTCCTCAAAGACTTTCGTGATGACGATAACGTCTGGGTAGGTATTCTAACGGGCACGGGAGAGAAGGTGTTCAGCGCAGGTGTGGACATCAAGGATTTTCTGCCAATGGTGAGAAGTACGCCCGACAAAAAATGGCAGAGACCCACCGCAATCATGCGCGGCATGGATCTCTGGAAGCCCATGATCGCCGCATGCAACGGACTTACGATCGGCGGAGGCCTCGAGATGGCGCTCGCCTGCGACATTATGATCGCAGCGGAGAATGCAAGCTTTGGCCTACCTGAAGTGAGGGTTGGCATTTGTCCCGGTGGTGGCGGCACTGCGAGATTGCCGCGCACCATTCCACGAAGATTAGCTGCGGAAATGCTCTTCACCGGCAAGACCATAAGCGCCCAGGAAGCGTATCGTATAGGTCTGGTCAATAAAGTCGTCCCTCTGCTTGAGTTGATGGCAGAAGCAAAGAACATGGCTGCGACCATTTGCGAGGCAGCGCCTCTCGGGGTGAGATGCGCGAAAGAACTCCTCCAGAGAGGCATGGACGTGAGCCTTGATGAGGCGCTCAGGTTGGAAGATGACATCCAGACCTACATACTGGGCACAGAGGATTGCAAAGAAGGGTTTGCAGCATTCGCAGAGAAGCGCAAACCCCAGTGGAAAGGAAAGTGACATACCACGACGTCGCGAGTTACGTGTTACGAGTTTCGGATTGGGCAAAACAAGCGTTTCTTAACCCGTAACAACGCCCCGGGCGTCGCAACTCGTAACACGTAACCGATAACCCACGAAACAGGAGAGGCTATGTCGAAGAGACTGGTTCTTAAGGAGCTCTCACGGTATGACACCGGCACCTACGCCGATATCATCTACAGGAATGCCATCCTCTACGCTGATGAAATGGCCATGAAGTGCGGCTCTGAGTCAATCACTTTCAAGCAGGTCAATGAGAGGGTAAACAGCCTGATCCACGCACTTTCCTCTATGGGCGTGAAGAAGGGCGATGTCCTGGGCATGCTCTCATGGAACTGCCTCGATTATGCGGACGTGTATGGGGCCGCAATGAAGTTCGGCTACATCTCATCTCCGTTCAATCCGAGGCTGCAACTGGACGAGCTCGACTATCTGATAAACTACTCGGAGACAAATACGCTCTTTGTGGGGCCCCAGCTCGTTGATCTTGTGGAGAAATTGAAGCCACGGATACCAAAGGTAAAGCATTTTATCTCCTTTGAGAAACCGGTGCCAGGCATGATATCCCATCGCGAGCTCCTGGCCACTTTCCCTAAAGACGAGCCTGACGTCGACCTACGGGAAGACGATCCGGTTTTTCTCTTTTATACCAGCGGTACGACCGGGGTGCCTCGTGCCGCGCTTTACACACAGAAGCGTTCTATGGACAACACCCGCAGATTCGCAGTCGCGTTGAGCCTGGAACAGGGCGACAAGCATATCCAGATCATGCCCCTTTTCCACGTGGGAGGAACCTCTAACTTCTGGGGTTACTTCTTCGTAGGCGGCAGCAACGTCATCATGCCGCAGATATCCTTCGATCCAGCTGCCGCGTTGCAGGCAGTTCAGGACGAGAAAGCAACAGACATCCATATCGTTGCAACGCATCTTGCGGCATTTCTCGCAATGCCTGACGTGGACAACTACGATCTCAGTTCGCTCAAGCGTATGTTTTACGCTGCCTCGCCCATGCCGCTCGAACTTTTGAAGCGGGGTCTGGAAAAATGGGGACCCATATTTCTGGAGTTCTACGGCGGGACAGAAGATGGTCCCAATGTCACCATGCTCTCGGTCAAGCAGCATCGGATGGGAATCGAAAATACGGAAAAACAGCACATTCTCACCTCAGCCGGTTTTCCCCATATAGGCGTGCACGTGCGGATCGTCAACGATAACATGGAAGACCTCGAGCCCGGAGAAGTGGGAGAGATTATTGTTTACAGCAAAGCCGTGCTTCAGGAATGGTGGCACAAGCCAGTTGAAACGAAGGAGACGATTACCGACGGCTGGGTTCACACGGGAGACATGGGGCGCTACGATGAGCAAGGCTACATCTACATCGTCGACAGGAAAAGAGACATGATCTGCTCTGGCGGGGAGAATGTCTATCCCCGCGAAGTGGAGGAGGTTCTTTACCAGCACCCTGGTGTGCACGAAGCGGCAGTCTTCGGCATACCCGATGACTACTGGGTCGAGCGGGTGCACGCTGCTGTTGTGTTGAAGGCCGGCATGCAAGCCACCACAAACGACATAACTGAGTTCTGCAAAACGCGCCTCGCGCGCTACAAGGCTCCGAAGTCCGTTGAGTTCCTCGATGCCCTGCCCAAGAACCCATCCGGTAAGATACTCAAGCGTGAATTACGGGAGAAGTACTGGGCAGGAAAAGACAGGAAGGTCTAAAGATCAGGCCCAAGGCTCAGGGAACGAGGTTCAAGTCAAGGTCACGGAAGAGCCTTACCCGCTCCGGTCTACCTTGCTCCTTTAGCCTTGTGCCTTGAGCCTGCCTTATTTGCTCCAGGCGGGCCTGGGATATACCAGCTTTGCTTTCGACACGTTCTTGGGCCAGATCGGCTCGACGATTCCGTTGGTTGTTTGGACTGCAAACGCGAACGGCGGAGGAAGGCCCCGCTTATCGAAGGTTATCGCGTTGCCATACGGGAGATCAAACTTGTTTGCCCTCAGGTAGTCGCGTATCCTTGTACTGTCCAGGGTTCCTGCACCAACCACAGCCAATTCCAGCGTCTTCATCCATGAAAAGCCAAGCCCGAAGTACGTAGGAGCCGTCGGAATATTGAATTTTGCCTTGGCGCCCGCATTGATCAAGTCGTTGTAAGCGTAAGGCAGCCGTGCATTCCACCACATCTCGGCAATGACGCTGTTCCCGTCAGGCCCCATCTCCTTCATCCATGCGGGTATAGTCGACGCAAGAAGTTGCCAGATCATCTTGGGATTGTAATTCATCGCCTTGGCGGCACGGGCGATCATTACGCCGTCATCAAACATGCTCAGGCATATCAGCACCTCTGCCCCCCTGCCCTTCGCCTTGCTCACCATCGGGGTCGCGTCACTCAGCGGAAGATTATACGTCTCCTCTGTAACGATTTTGATGTTGTTTTTCTCGAGCCATTTTACGAGCATTGGCTTGGTGGAAAGGCCGATCACGTTATTCATGCTGAGTATGGCAACCGATTTGGGCCACTCGGCTTTGGGTATGAGATCCTCATGGACTCCTGCAAAGGCGATGTACGTCCAGTCACTGATAAGGGGCGGACTCGCAAAACTGTACGTGTAGCCCTGCTCGAATGACGGCAACTGTCCTCCCATGCCGACAAAGATCCTGTTGTATTTCTCCATCATGGGCATCAGCGCCACATTAGACGTCGCGGGATAGCCCCCGAAAACGAGGTCCACCTTATCGATGGTAATAGCACGCTCATAGTAGGTCACCGCCTTCTCAGCAGTGCTTTCATCGTCGTAGATGGTCAGCCTAACCGGTCGACCCAGGAGGCCTCCCCTTTTATTCACATCCTCAACCCAGAACTCGTATCCCTCTTTGATCCACTTCGCCGTCTCCGAGTATATGCCGGTGAGTGGTAAGGACCCGCCGATTCTCAGGGGATTGCCTGTCGGAGCGGACGGCTTCGCTGCCTGACCGAAGCTGGAACTACTGACGAGCATCATTGAAACAAACAGCGCAGAGCAGATTACGAGAACTTTCCTGATTGTCATATCTCCACTCCTTTTTAGAATTATGCCATTAGAGAATGGCGACGGCTCTCACCCATGCACCGCCGGCGCGCTCTATCTTGATCGGGAAGACCGCCACCTTGAATCCGTAGGGCTTGCCTATCTTATCCAGGTTGGCAAGGTTCTCTAGATGACAATACTCTTTCTCTTTGCCTGCATAATGTGCAGCCCACACCCTTCCCTTGATGCCCCGTTTCACTTCATCCACCATGACATTGAAGGGCCTGTCCCATCCCCACGCATCAATGCCCATCACCTTAATGCCCTTAGTGATAAGCCAGAGCGTTGACTCGCGCGTTGCTCCAGGATGAGCATTCATGTAATCGGGTTTACCATAACGTTTGTAAGCACCCGTCATCAGCAGCACGATGTCAAAAGGCTTCAAGGTGTACCGGATTTTCTTGAGCGCCTTTTCGAGATCATCCACCTCTATGGCATCCCCGGCTTTCTTGTGTCGGAAATCGAGGACCACGCCATTGCCGTAGCACCACTCCAGCGGAATCTTGTCAATGGTCTTTGCAGGCCTTCCTCCAGACTTGGGCCCGTAGTGCCATGGTGCATCGAGGTGCGTTCCGCTATGTGTCGTAAGCGTCACATTCTCAACCGCTGCAAATTTGCCATCCGGAAGATCCTCCGGAGTAAGCCCGAAAAACGTCCCGTGCAGCCTCGTTCCGTCTTCGTGCGACAGGTACTGGATATCCACTTTGAGCATGGAGCCGGGAGGAGTCTGCGTAATGGCCTGACTGAGGTCGATAATGCGCGTGGCCCGGGATGGGGATTTCATGCTGATACCTCCGATACTGTGTTGGTAACGACGCTAAACAGAGCACCAGGAATAAAACTGTACCGACCGGTACATAGACGCATACACTACTATATACAAGCAGCGGCGAGCAGTGTCAAGCGTTTATTAGTGCTGCCTTCTCAATCCTCGAGCTTGCCGGCCCTGAAAGCCTTCAGATAGTTTCTGCAGAAGGGGTCCTGGCCTATGAGCACCACGGTTGCGCGCAACGTGGCCATGAGCTTCTTGTCAAGCGGATCGATCAGCGCGCCTTGCAGCCCCGCTTTCATCGCGAGGGTAAGAAAGGTGCGATTAATCAGGGGTCTTTTCGGGAGCGAGAAGGAAACATTTGAAAGGCCGCAGACGGTCTTCACTCCGGGAAGTTCCCGGTTAATTCTTTCAATCGCGTCAAGAAAGATGAGAGCGGCTTTACTGTCAACACTGACCGCCTGGACCAGCGGATCAAGATGAATCCTTTCCCTCTTCACGCCGATGGCTTCGAGGTCGTGCACGAGCTTCGTCGCATTCTCGAGAACCTGATCTGCGGTTTTGGGAATACCGCGTTCGCCTATGCAGAGGGCTACCACATCGCACTCCCGTTCTTTGATAACAGGTGCCATCTTTTCGAAACGAGCCTTTTCTGCGGTAGTCGAATTAAGCATCGGCACATCGCGCACTTTATTCACAACAGCCGCAAGGACCTCAGGGCTGGAACTGTCCAGGGAAAGTCTCGCAGGTACTGCTTCTTCTATGACATCGATAAGCCACCGGAGGTCGTCAAGCTCTGACGCTGAACGGGAACCGGCGTTCACATCGATGATATCGGCGCCCGCTTCCACCTGTGCTTTCACGTCTGCCTGGATATAGGCTACATCACGGTTTCCTACAGCCTCATTGACAGCCTTGCGGCTTGTATTGATTCTTTCCCCGACGATCAACATACCTCGTATCCTCCGTCCGTCAGCGCTAGAATAGTGGTGAAGAAGGTAACCACTAAGGATTCAAGTTTCTACAGGAGCGGCAGATTTTTGTCAAGCTGCACTTCACTCTCGATCCATGCCCCGCTACCCTGGCCTTTATGCAATGGGCCATTCCCCTCTTTCCTTCAGCACTTCTCGAAAAACTTTCAAGGCTTCATTCACCGTTGGCATGCCGGCATAGGTGGCAAGTTGGAAAAAAACCTCGGTAAGCTTCCTGGGATCGCACCCCACATTGAGGGCTGCGTTGACATGGAGTCTCAATTCCTCTGTCGCCTTCAGTGCGGCCAGCATGGCGCATGCGGCCATCTGTCGCTCCGGCAGTGTCAGCACGGTCCTGGAATAAAGGTTTCCGGTGATGAACCCTGAAAAGTCGTTCGCAAGGTCCCGGTCAAATTCTTTCCACATCAGATACGGAGGGTCCATCTTAATACCCTTGCCAAAAAGTTTCGCGGCTGTCGCCTGAGTTCTTTTCTTTAACGCATCATCCATGGTGCCGACCTCCTCTTCCCTGCGGTGATCAATCTATTATCACGACGGGCTTGATCCGTCAATACCCCCCGCAATTTGTCCCCAACGCCGCACTTTTGGGACGGAACCCCTTACCTAAAACAATCTTCTGACGATAATATCTATGGCAGGAGAGTGTCGGACTGTCTATCTGCGATGATGAAAGGAGATTGAGCCGTAAAACCGGTAGCTAAAGACCCGTCCTCGGGTCAGCCTATCATAGAAAGGCGATCAGCCAAGGGTCTGAACCCGCCGAAAACACTCGCGCAGATCCTGCAGGATAGCGATGCATTCTCGGTCTGGGTCTCTCATAGAAACGGACAAAAGTCAGACGTGGTCATCACGTTTATCGAGGAACTATCAGAAGCCGACAGAGATGCTCTGGCCTCTAAAGCACATCTGGTCATGGAGCCTGATAACGACCTGCTTGACCAGGTCGCCAAGCTCAAGAAAGAAAACAATCACCTGCGATCCCTCACCCTGACAGATGCCCTCACCGGTCTTTACAACACGCGCTTCTTCACTATGCAGCTCGAGATAGAAATCGCGCGAACACGCCGTACAGGCCAACCCAGCTCCATGATGATGATCGATCTGGACAACTTCAAGCTCTTGAACGATACGATGGGGCACGTACACGGGAACCGCTTTCTTCTGAAGACAGCAAGCACCCTGCGCGAGCAGCTGCGCCCTACCGATATTGTCTGTCGCTACGGAGGAGATGAATTCGCTGTTATAATGCCGGCGACGGACATTTATGATGCGGCCCGTATCGCAACAAGGTTACAGCAGGCAATAGCGTCGATCCCCTTGAAGAAATTACTTCCGGTTTCCGCCAGCATCGGCGTGGCTGAGTATTCAGCAGCGTCTAAAGGGGGTAGCGAAGAGTTTGTGCACCAGGCAGACATGGCTCTCTACAAGGCAAAGAAGAATGGAAAGAACCAGGTCTTCTACGCGGGCAAACCGGAAAAAACCGTAGAGCTTGACTCGGTTACCCAGGAAGAGAAGTGGAGTCTGGCACGCGCCTCGAAGTGGCGGACAGAGCAATTCTTCGGGGGAATCGAACCGCATAACGGAACAGGGAACTCAGGAAGAGCAGCCCTCAAAAAAAGGAGCTAATCATGGACGAACACATTCCGGTGATCGCATCCGTGGCCAGCGGTAAGGGGGGCGTCGGCAAGACCTTCGTTACCATCAACCTGGCTGCTTTGCTGGCAAAAAAAGGAAAGAAAGTTCTCGCCGTGGATTGCGATCTGGGCCTTGCCAACACCCTTAAAGATGTGATTTTCGGAAACAGCAACGTACGTGAGGCTGTCACTGCGACAGGCGCAGGCTTCGATCTGATTGCAGGCAGTTCCGGCGTGAAGGAAATGGCCCAGCCGCTCTACGAAAAGATTCAGCTTGTCAAAGATGCGCTCAGGCCTCTTTTTCCTTCGTACGACTACGTGCTCCTCGATACCGGTGCAGGCATTTCAGAGATGGTCCTTCAGTTCAATCTCATGGCCTACCGCAACATCATCGTGCTCAATCGCGAGCTGACCAGCTTGACCGACGCCTATGCGATGATCAAAGTACTGTATCAGATCTTTGCCAGAGATTGTTTCAGCGTAATCGTGAACTCAACGGCAAACGAAAAAGAGGGAGTGAAGATTTTTTCTCAGATCGATGCAACGTGTAGGAAGTTTCTCGGTTTTCCTTTGGAATACCTCGGCTGTATAACCGGCGATCAGGCGGTCCCCAGGTCCATAGTCAGGCAGCAAGTCCTGGCAATCTCATCACCTCAGTCGGTGGTCACGAGAGATTGCGATCTCCTCAGTCGAAAGATTTGTTCCTGGGCCCCGACCTGCTAGTATCCCTTCTGTCTTTCGCGCTTCTCGAGCAGCACCAGCGTCTCCAGATGAGCCGTATGGGGGAAAAAATCGAATGGCAGGATTTTGATGGGAATGAAGTTCCTGTCTGCCAGATGTTTCAAATCCCGCGCGAGTGTGGAGGGATTGCAGGAGACGTAGATGAGTCGAGGGGCAGCAGCACCGGTGATGAACCTTAAGGCCTCGCCGGTCAAGCCGGCTCTTGGCGGATCGACTATCACGAGGTCGAAGGAGTCTGCGATGCCCAGCCTGTCGGCCTGTTCAGCCTTTTGCCTGTAAAATCGGCAGTTACGCACTTGGTTACTCCTGCAGTTCTCCAGAGCTGCCGCAATATTCTCTTGATTCGAATCAATACCCACAACCTCCCGGACAAAAGGAGAAAGGTAGATCTCGATGGGGCCCGTTCCACAGTAGAGCCCTAGTACCTTTTGACTGCCTGTTGCCCTGCACACGTCTCCGATCGATTCGTAGAGCCTTCCTGCCATGGCTGCGTTAGGCTGAAAAAACGTTTCCGGATCCATCCTGAACTTGAACCCTGCGATCATTTCCTCCAGGAAAGGCGATCCAAAGAGAATCTCTCTCTTGCGGTTCGCTGCGGTCCAGAGGCTGGCGATTTCAGGAACCTCTCTCTGCAGGCTGGCAAGAAGCCATGGAAGCTCCAAAATGCTGTTTCCTTGATAGACGAGGCTAACCATCAGTCTCTTATTCCATTTTGCC
>Ga0335070_10004103_pt1 | contig 16996 bp, 13 predicted proteins | sample Lox_Sample_13_FD_206722 | JGI IMG/M metagenome (GOLD analysis project Ga0335070, IMG submission 206722) | Soil microbial communities from Loxahatchee National Wildlife Refuge, Florida, United States - Lox_Sample_1.3 | ecosystem: Environmental > Terrestrial > Soil > Wetlands | place: USA... | reverse complement strand
CTTCGACCGTACTGGTGACACCCTCGCTAAACCAGAGCGCTCGCGTGAAATTCTCTTTGGTGTAATCGATGGGCTCGAGGGTCCTCGGACGAATACGCTTGACGTTCCAAAGATGAAAGAACTCGTGCGCGGTCACGGCATTGAACGGGTACAGACTGCGCTGTATCGTGACCGCATTGAGCTCAATCGCGGTAGAGTACGCGTGCTCCATCCCACCGCCGGCCGGGCCGCGGGGGAAATGATAGAAGAACGTGTACGCCTCGAAGGGACGGTCGTTCATCCAGGACGTCGCCGCCGCGACGATCTGACGAAGACTGGCAAGGATCTTGTCAGGTGTGTAATCGGCAGGATCGGCGTCCACGATGACGTGGTACTGAGCGCCTCCTTCCTCGAAGTCGTACGCATGGAAGTCGCCGATCTCCACCGGCGAGTCCACCAGCCGATCATAGTTTGCGGCGGAGTATGTACCGGACTGCGACGGCAATGGCATGGCTACGTGCCATTCTGGCCGCACATCACGGAAACGAACCGTCATTTGCTCATCGCGTCCATCAACCGGATACATCAGGACTTGCGCGAGATTGAAGAATGCGTGGTGTGTATTGAGCTGCGCGCCAAACGGCCCGAATGAATCAAGTGAAATCTGGTATTCAACCGTTGCGCCCTGGGCGGCGCCTTCGATTTGCCAACTGCTATCCGTGAGCGTGCGCAATGGCAGCGGATTGCCGGCCGAATCTTTGACCCGAATCCAGTTTATAAACTGGGCGAAATCGCGCACCTGGTAGAGAGCATTCCAGACGGGCATCTGCAGCTGCCGTTGGGCGGCTCCAGGCGGAAGCCGGACCTCAACTTCCACAAGGTGTTTCTCCGGTGAGACAAGTGCGACGGTGTACGAGACGCCAGCATCGGCGGCGGCCGCCCAAGCCCTTGCCAGCAGCGCGATATAGAGAACGAAGTGAATGGGCCGTAGCGCTCGCGTGATCCTCATGATTTCGCCAGTTCACGCAGACGAGCAGGCAGCTTCTCGTAAATGCCTCCGAATCCGCCATTCGAGAGGATCGCAACAACATCGCCGCTGCGGAGTTCAGCCGCGACGGCCGCAACGATCGCGTCAGCATCGGCAAGAAGACGCACGGGACGCCCGCGCTGCTTGATTTCGGCCGCCAGTGCCGGCAGCTCCAGCCGCTCATTCTCCGGGATAGCCTCGGACCGAAACACGTTGGCGACAATCACTTCGTCCGCGCCAGCCAGGCTCCGAGCGAGGTCCGCCTGGAGTACGCGGCGCCGCAGCGTATTGGAGCGCGGCTCAAGAATCGCCCAGAGGCGCGATCCGGCGTAGCGGGCCCGCAGTGCTTTCAAAGTGCCTGCGATTGCAGTCGGATGATGGGCGAAATCGTCGATGATCGTAATCCCGTTGACCTGCGCCTTAATCTCCAGCCGTCGCTTCACACTCTTGAAGCTTCTAAGCGCGTCGGCGATAGCCTCTCTGGAGATGCCACACCAGGATGCCAAGGCCGCTGCCGCCGTAGCATTCCATACGTTGTACTCACCCGCGAGCGAGAACTCCAACGCCGCCCAGTGCTGGCCATCGCGAACGACCGTCCATGAAGTGCCGCGCTCCCCAAGGCGAATATCCGTGATCTTCCAGGTCGCTCGCGGACCCGCGCCATAGCGGTCCACGGGGCAAAACGCCTTCGCCAAACATCGTTCAAGACTGGCGCTTTCGCTCGCCTCCCCAACAGCACCGTCGAAGGCAACGATCCGCCCGCGTCGCGGAACCAGATTCACCAGGCGCTTGAACGCGGTCTCAACGGCGTCCAGATCTTTGTAAATATCGGCGTGGTCAAATTCGACAGACGTCAAAATGACCGCGTCAGGGAAGTAGTGCAGGAATTTAGGTCCCTTGTCGAAGAACGCGGTGTCGTACTCGTCTCCTTCAAGAATAAAGTGCTTTCCCTGCCCCAGATGAAAGCTGGACCCAAAATTCTCCGCGATGCCGCCGATGAGAAACGATGGATCGAGTCCAGCGTGATGGAAGATCCACGACAGCATCGAAGTGGTTGTAGTCTTGCCATGAGTTCCGGCGACGACCAGGACTTCCTTGCCACGCAGGAATTCATCATGCAGAAATTGCGGCAGCGAGCAGAACGGAATGCGCTGGTCCAGCACGTGCTCGAGTTCTACGTTGCCGCGAGAAATGGCGTTGCCTATCACCACCAGGTCTGGAGTTGGCGTGAGATTCTGGACAGCGAAGGGCTGCGCCACCGGGATGTTCAGGTCCCGAAGGAAATCCGACATTGGCGGATAGGCCGCGGCGTCGGAGCCGGTGACGCGGTGACCGCGCTCTTTCAGCATTCCTGCGAGTGAGGCCATAGCCGTGCCGCAAATTCCGATCAGATGAATATGTTTTTGCGTAACCATGAAAATCGATAACCACTAAGCACACCTGAAGTCACTCGCTAATGGCCGACTCTTCGATTCTCAGCTTCATGTCGTTACCTTTCACTGAGAGTCGCGCCTGCACTCCGAACGGCAGTGTGATGTTTCCCGATGTCACGTGCCCAGAACTCACGCCGAACGCCACCGGAATTTCGGGATCGCCAACGACCCGCGTAATCACTTCCTGCAATGTGTAATCCTGACTGGGTGACTGGACACAGTCCAGCATCTGGCCGAACACGATCCCGCGAACGTGTTTGAGATGCCCGCCCAGCTTTAATTGCATCAGCATGCGGTCGATTTGAAAAGGCTTCGCCGCAATATCTTCCAGGAAAAGAATCTTCCCGGCCGTCTTGATCTGGTAAGGCGTTCCTAACGAGGCCACTAAAATGGAGAGACATCCGCCGTAGAGAATTCCTTCCGCATCTCCATCCATCAACCCCGTCGCTTCCCTGTTCACAGGGACGTCCCATGCTTCAGCCTGAGCTAAGGCCGATTGCCACGATGCGAGATTCACTCCGTCTTCGTGAGCCCAGTCTTTCGCGACCATCGGTCCGTGAAACGTCGCTAGACCCGTCGCATCGGTGAAGTGTGTAAGCAGACACGTCACGTCACTGTAGCCGACAAAGATCTTCGGGTTCGCCTTTATCTTTTCAAGGTCAAGCTTATCGAGCAGATAGTTGGACCCGTACCCGCCGCGAGCACACAGGATGGCCCGCACGTCATCGCGCTCGAACATCTCTTCCATCTCACGAACGCGGCGTTCCACCGAACCGGCAAAGTAGAGATCGCGTTCGGGAATGGAGTCGAGATAGACAGGGCGATACCCCGCGCGCTGCAGGGCTTCGCAACCGGCTTTCAGTTCGGCCGCGTTCAGATTGCTCGCAGGGGCAATGATGCCAACCGTGTCTCCCGGACGCAGGGCGCGAGGTTTGACGAGTTGCGGATTGGAGTTGGACACGATGTTTGCGGCGCTTTCAGCCTCTCTAATGCACGTTCAGCTCAACTCAGGAAGAACTCCCCCCTGCACAACAGGCTTGCCGGGCCACGCAGAAAGATGTTGTCGCCCTGGCGGCGCACAGCTTGTACTCCACCCGGGGCATGAATTTTCACGGAATTGCCGACGCGTCCCGCCGTCATCGCCGCCAACGCGGACGCGCACGATCCTGTTCCCGAGGACCTGGTCTCCCCCGCTCCACGTTCGAAGAACCGGACGCGCAAATCAAATTTGCTGTCGATCACCACGAACTCAACGTTGACGCCTTCCGGGAACTGGGGCTGCCTCTGGATCTCGACGGCCTGGGCCTGCCAGTTGCGCGCGAACTCCGGAACGAAAATGACGTAATGCGGATTGCCTATCGAGAGAGGAATCCCGCGCACCTCTCCCCAGCTGAGCTTCAGCGCCAGTTCCGGGGCTACCGTACCCTTGCCCATCTCGGTTTCGAATTCGTATGCGGAATCGTGGCGAGAGGTGAGCGAGCAGATCTTGGTGCCAGCGCCGGTCAGTATCGAAACACGTTCTTTGCCTTGCTCGGCGCAGATGTACGCGGCCACGCAACGAGTCCCGTTGCCCGAGATCTCAGCCTCGGACCCATCGGCGTTGATCAGGCGTATCTCCACATCGGCTGAGAAGTGGGGCGACATCCACTCGACACCATCAGCGCCCACTCCTTCATGGCGGTCGCAGATTCGGCGCGTGAATGCGGCAATGTCCGGCGGTGCCACGGCCGCGTCGATCAGGAGGAAGTCATTGCCGCAGGCGCTGGCTTTGACGAAGGGAATCGTACGTGCCACGGGCCTCACTCGCGCTCCACCCGTCCGAGGGACGTGACACTTTGCAGCACGGTCGACGCTTTCAAGTGCTGCAGCAGCTGTTTTTGCTCACGGCTGCAGCCTTCAACGTCGAATTGCAGCCGGATGTGCTGACCAGTGTTGGCGGTAGCGACATTCTGCATCATGCGATGCTGAGGCTCAAGAATCTGGTTCACTTCCTTCGTGACTTGATCCGCGCTGTCGCCGGTGACCTCGTAGCTGAAAAGCAGCACCTTCATATTGAAGTTTTCTTCAGCATACCCGAGGAAGAACAACGAACCGAGAACGAGAGCCGTCGCGAAAAAAGCAGTCAGGTATAAGCCGCCGCCAGCGGCCATTCCCACCGAGGCGACCACGAAAATCGTCGCGGCAGTGGTAAGCCCGCTGGTTATGCCCCGCGTGTGAAGGATGGAGCCCGCACCGATAAAACCGATACCCGGGATGATCTGGGCGGCTATGCGTGCCGCATCCGATGGTACCCCAGCCAAGCGCTGCGACAAGAGCGTGAACATCGCCGCTCCGAAGCAGATGAACATATTCGTGCGAAGGCCTGCGGCGCGGTGTTTGGTTTCGCGCTCCAGCCCGATCAAACCGCCGAGAGCCGCCGCGAGTAGCAGGCGGGCGATCGAACTGCTGACGATCCCGCTTGCAATCTCCTTGTGAATCAAGTCGACGAGGTGTTGCCAGTTCATGCGGGCTAGTCCGCTGCTCTCAGCATGTATCGGATGGCCGGATTTTAACACCGGACCATCGTCCACTCGATAACCCGGATGATTACCTCGCTCTGTAGAGGACCGCCCGGGCTTGTCCGGTAACGTGCACTTCGACTAGCTCCCGTAGATGCAAGTTGTGTACTGCTTGCCAAACGGGATCACCTTCGAACGCGAGGACGTAATCGGCGTATTTCGTGGGATCGGCGAGCGCGCGTTCCCAGAGCCCCTCGGGATCGGTGGGCTGCTTCCATACGCGGTGGTTGCCTTCATTGATCGTGTGGCTCAGCGGAATGCCGGCGCGCTCGACCGCACCCACATGGTCGCCTAAGTACATAAGCAGAGTGGCTTGTGCCGGGAGTTTCTCAAGCCATGTCGAGAGCTGGATTTCAAGCTGGTTCCGGGTCCTCATGTTGATCTGTGCTTCCTGCAAACAGATCGGGCCTGCAAGCCAGATCCGGCTGTAGCTCGCAAATACGAAGGCCAACAACGCGAGTACCCCTGCGAAGCGCAGGCGCCAGTTCCATGCCTCCGCGCGCAGATTGATACTGATCAATACGGCGATGGCAGCTGAAAACGCAGGAAGCAGCTGCAATCCATAGCGCACGTTGTAATGGCTGAACGGCCACCACTGCGGAACGAATATGGGAACACCGCTGTACGCGATCGACAACGCGTAAAACGCAATCGGCACTAAAAGGAGGAGCAACGGCCAAGCCAAAATGACAGCAGCACGCCAGGATTCTCGGCGCACGAAAACGATCGGAACGATCACGCAGGCAAGGAGGAGTAGAACCCAGATCCGCTGCAACCACTCATTCGAAGCAACGTTATCTTCCGCGGCCTTCACAAAATATCCGCCGGCGAGAAAAAGATTGCCGGCTCCGGGATGCCCCGGGTTGGCAGCGCTCTGCGTTCGACGCTCGATAGCTTTTGCCGAATACGGACCATTCTCGAATTCAAGCGGATTGCGGTACACGATGCCGTTGTACGCAAGCCAGAGCGCCGGCGCCGCCGCCGTAATCAGCAGAAACCTGATCGCCGCAGCACCCGAGAGTGAAGCTCCGGTCGAGCGATTCTGATTCGCTCGACCCTGAGGTGATGTTTTCCCGCGCGCGCTGGTGCCTCCATCTGCGGCGGCTGAGTCTCTCGATGCGTACCACGCGCGGATCAGGACCACGACAACCACCGCGCCGGAGAGGAACCAGCCGTCGTACCTCGTAAGGCAGGCGCCTGCGAGGCACAATCCGCACTTCATCAGAGCCTTTGTTCCCCCGCGCAGCCATTCGCAAAGATAACTAATCGCCCAGATGAAAAACGCCAGGTAAATGACTTCACCCATGCCGGTCGACTGCATGTACATCAAGTTGGGATTCGCGGCATAAATGAGCGCGGCAATCCAAGCCGAGGCGCGAACCATCGCGTCCCCCGAGTCCACCCCGGTGAGGGCGTTCCTGACGAGGCGGAACATGCCGACCGTTCCCAAGACGTACGCAATCATCGACGGGATCGAGCCGCCCGCACCCGTCCGCCACATTTTCATCGAGATCAGGAACGGAATCATCAGCAGATGCGGCAGCGGAAGCCACACCGTCCCCAGTTGCAGCAGGCCCGGAGTCTTCGAGTCGAAGACGCGCCGAGCGATGTTGATGTGAGCGACCGCATCCCCGTAGAGCAGGACCTCCCCGTTCTTGAAGAAAAACAGGAAGGTGAAAACCGAAGCGCAAGTGGCGAGCCAAGCCAGCAGAGCGATGTCGGAATCACCCGGTGAGGATTGCCTGTTTTTTGACGTCTTGGGCATTCGCGCGGCAGGTCTTAATTCGTTGCCAACGTCCTACGAACTAAGACTCTACTCCAGGTGCGTGAGCTCGCGGAAAATCTGGAAGCGGGCATCGATTTCTTCGCGGGTCAGAGCCTGCAGGCGCTCGGTGCCGAAGCACTCGATGACGAACGATCCCATCACGCTGCCGTAGAACATCGCGCGCTTCAGCACTTCGCGATTGATGTCCTGCTGCGACGCGAGATAGCCCATGAACCCTCCGGCGAAGGAATCGCCCGCGCCGGTCGGATCTTTCACCTCTTCAATGGGCAGGGCAGGCGCGCGAAATGGGTGATGCCCGAATCCAAACGCTCCTTCGCGGAAGAAAATCGTGGCGCCGTATTCGCCGTGCTTGATCACCAGCGCTTTCGGTCCCATGGCCATCACCTTCTGGGCTGCGCGCGGGAGATTGGTCTCGTGCGCGAGCATCTTGGCTTCGGTGTCGTTGATCAGCAGCACATCAACCAGTTTCAAAGTCTCCGCCAATTCCCTGGGCGTTCCTTTGATCCAGTAATTCATCGTGTCGCAGCCGACCAGGCGAACGCGCGTCATCTTGCGGCGCACATCGGCTTGCAGCGTTGGCTGGATGTTGGCCAAAAACAGGAAATCGGAGTCTTCGTACTCTTTCGGGATCTGCGGCTTGAACGACTCAAACACGTTGAGGTGAGTGAAATCCGTTTTGGCCTCGTTCAGATTATCCGTGTAGGTGCCTCCCCAGCGGAAGGTCTTCCCTTTTGCGCGCTCAATGCCTCGGATGTCGATGCCGTACTGGTGAAAGACTTTCTCCTGTTCGGAGCCAAAATCCTCCCCGACGACGGCCACCACTCGAACTTTTGTGAAATAGCTCGCTGCTAGGGAAAAATACGTGGCCGCTCCCGCGAGAACGTTCTTCACGCTCCCCGAGGGCGAGGTTACGTCATCGAATGCGACTGAACCGACTACGAGTATGCTCATTCTTCTTTCTGGTTTCCCGGTCCGCAAAGCTTTGACCACAAAGGTCACGAAGCGACACGAAGGAAATCTTTCATTTTGATTTCTTGGTTCCCTGCAGGTACTTGCCAACGATCAGATTCAGCTTCTTCTTTGTCGCGGCAGGAATCTTCGCGCGATCCGTGATGATGGCACTGGCCAGCGCCGATCCGCACTTGCACGACCGCTCTTGCGGCATGCTGGCAACGGTTTGGCGGACAACCTTGCAGGCGTTCTCCGCGTTCTTCATCAGAACGGCCACGATTTGATCGACGGTCACTGAATCGTGATGAGGATGCCAGCAGTCATAGTCCGTCACCATGGCGACGGTGACATAGCACAGTTCAGCCTCTCGAGCCAGCTTGGCCTCCTGCAGATTCGTCATGCCAATCACGTCCATCCCGAGGCCGCGATAGACGTTCGATTCTGCCTTCGTCGAGAACTGCGGACCTTCCATACAAAGATACGTGCCGCCGCGTTTCCCTGTGACTCCGACCTGCTGGCACGCGTGTGCGACCACCGACGCTAAGTCACCACAGACTGGGTCGGCAAAACCAACATGGGCGACCAAGCCGTCTCCAAAGAAGGTGTCCACACGATGTCGAGTGCGATCGAAGAACTGATCCGGGATCACGAAATCGAGGGGCTTATGTTCTTCTTTGAGTGATCCGACGGCTGAGATGGAAACGATACGTTCAACACCCAGTTGCTTGAAGCCGTGAATGTTGGCACGGAAATTGAGTTCGCTAGGGAGAAGACGGTGGCCGCGTCCGTGGCGCGCAAGGAAAGCAACTTTGCGCCCCTCCAACGTTCCACAAACGTATGCATCGGAGGGCGCTCCGAAGGGAGTCTTGAGTCGTACCTCTTTGATCTTCGTCAGCCCGGGCATGGAGTACAGCCCGCTACCGCCGATGATTCCAATTTCCGCTTGGGGCAATGATCCTCCTGAGAACTAGGGTCACTGAGGCAAACTCGTGATTATACAGGAGAGAAAATCTCGAATTGAATCATTGAGCCATTGGATGATTTAGTGATCGAGCGTTAAGCGCCATGGCGATTTTCGAGCCATGAGCGCGCAATCGCCCCAATTACTCAATCGCCCGATCGCTCAATCGCTCAATGACTCGATCACCCAATTTATCAATCGCCCGTTGGGGCTAGAATTCAGTCTATGCGAGTTGTGCTTCTCGGAAGCTTGTTGCTGCTGGCGGGTGTCTGTTGTCAGGCGCGGGAGAAGGCTGCCTCGGCGGAAGCCCCCGTCACTGTTCCCGCTGTGATCGACCACAACCGGGTGGTGATCAGCGGTGAAGTTCGCCTGCCCGACGGATCTACTGGAGCGGTGCGCGTCTGGGTCGACAACGGGAATCCAGATCTGTATATGTCGCGGCGTCTGGCTACGGCTCTGGGATTGGCTGTGAAATGCGGCGATCAGGAATGCTCCGCGCCTGCGCCGGCCGAGCTTGTGGTTGGCGGGATGACTATCCCTTTGAATTCCATAAAGGAAGTAAAGATTCCGCTACGCCCCGTGAACGAGGCATCTGTGCTGGCGTTGGGCATGAAGGCAGAGATCAACCTGCCTGCCAGCATCCTGCGGCGCTACGATGTGCTGATCGACTTTCCGGAGCGGAAATTCTCCATCGGCGCGCCGGGCACCATTCTCTTCCGCGGGTCGTCAGGAAAGGTACAGGTCAGTGCTGAAAACGGGTTGATACAGGTGCCGAGCGAGATCGAGCGCAAGAAGTACAATCTCGCCCTCGACGTGGGCTCCTGCATCAGCTTTCTTTCCGAGGAGGTCTTCAACAAGCTGGCGGCGGCGCATCCGGCCTGGCCGCGGATGACCGGCGCCGTGGGATCAGCGAACATGTGGGGAGTTCCTGATGAGGCTACATGGCAACTCATGCGGGTGGATCGCGTGCAGTTCGGGCCGCTGTTCCTGACCGACGTGGCCGTCGTTGCATTACCGAAGGCCACTCTCGACTTCTTCGAAAAACGAGCGGGCATTCCGACCGCGGGGCTGATCGGGGCCAATGTGCTGCAGAATTATCGCGTCGGCCTCGATTATGCACACTCGATGGTGTACTTCGAAGTGGGGCGCACGTTTAACTTTCCTGATTTTGATGTCGTAGGACTGGTGCTGCGGCCAGACGGCGATGGGCGATTCACCGTTTTGGGCGTCGCGGATTTCGACGGAAAGCCATCTGTAGCCGGCGTGCAGGCGGGAGATCATTTAGTCGCGGTAAACGGATTGCCCGTTCGTGGATTGAGCATGGGGCAGGTGTGGTCGATGCTGGGCGGGAATCCGGATCAGGAGAAGAAGTTGACGCTCGAGCGTGCCGGGAAAGAGTTTGGCGTGTCGGCTAAGGTTCAGCATTTCTTGCCAGAAGTGCCGGACGATACGGATCGAAAGAAGCGGTGATCTTCCAGCACTTCCTAACGCCAAAATGTTCCCGCGGGAACACATCGTCATCACAGTTATGGGTGGACAATAGCGTCATGACATCTAACTGCAAGAAAGCAAAGAGGAAAAGGGACCGGGCGAGGTCGTACGGAGAGGGAGAGTCGACGCGAGGCGCACACATCGGTGAAGACGATGTGTTTTTCCCGGCGGGATTGGCGGTCAGCCTCTATGGCATGCGCTTGAGCTCGGGGTTCTGACCGTTGTCGAGGTGAAGCACAAGCACCTGGGCTGGACCGGAGCCAGGCTTGAAGGTGCATTCGTCGGTTGACCTGGCCGAGTAAAAGTCGTTCGGGCTTTCGGCAAAAAGCTCCTGCTTATCCTCGTCATTCTCGCGGATGAAAAGCCGGCCGTCCTCGACCGTGACGGTGAGGACGATATCTGCACCAAGCGCGTATTTGCCGGCAAGGCGGTTGAGTTGCTCGGCAGCTAGTGTGACGCGTTTGTGCTCCTTCAGCTTCGGCAATGGAGGGAGCTTGTCATAAGGCGTGTAGCCGTCCCAGTCGAAGGGGAAGCCGGTTTCTCCCAACAGGGCGTCGATCAGCGGCTTAAAGATTCCCTCGCCGTTCGAGCTGTTGGTCATCACCAGCATGCCGTCCCCGTTCAAGAAGCACAGGGCAAGGTTGCGCCAGCCCTCGTCGTGCCCCTCTTTGAAAAACGCCGGGCCATATGGCGAATTGTAGACTCCCCAGCCGATGCCGTAGCTGAGTTCGATGGGGTCGTAGGCTGTTGTGGTGTCGGTGTTGAGAGAAGGAAACTGGTGCGCGGAATGGATGCGGATTTGCGGGCTCAGCATGCGGTCTCGCGCAGCAGAGCTGAGCACCCGTCCCTGCATCAACCCGCTCAGAAATGTCGCATAATCGCGTGGCGTGGTCAGCATAGAGCCGGCGGCGTTGGGGCGGGTGCGGCGCTCAGGGCCGAGCGAACGGCCGTATTCGTCGTATCCATTGGCGAAGTCAGATTCGAAGCGCGCCTCCCAGACCATACTGCTGCGCGACATCTTGAGCGGACCGTAGAGCTCTTCCTGCATCAGGTCCGTCGCTGAGATTCCGGTCACTTTCTCGACCACGAATTGCGCTAGATTGATGCCCTCGCCTGAGTAGCCGTAATGCGTGCCGGGATCGTAATGGATGTGCAGCTTGTGATCGTCCTCGAGGCCGCGAAAGTTGGCAAAGCCGGTGGTGTGGTCGAGCAGCGTTCGCAGCGTGAGCTTCGAGGTGCGCGGGTCACCTTTGAGATCGGCGTAAGGTTCGAAGTCGCCGACGGGCTTGCCGAGGTATTGCTCAATCGGCTTGTCGAGGTCGAGCGCGCCACGCTCTACTAAGCGCATGACGACAGTCGCGAAGGCCGACTTCGTCAACGAGGCGGCGGTCATCACCGAGTCTGGGGTGAGAGGGAGACTCTTTTCGGCATCGCGTACACCGTAGGCCTTCCGATAGACGACCTTGCCACGATGGAATAGCGCGACCGCGGTGCCAGTGACATGCGCCGCCTGGATGAGGCGGCTCACAGTCGAATCGATCTGCGCGGGCGTAAGCTTCCCGCCGTCGGGGCGAGTAATTGCCGGTTGCTGCGCGACGGAGATCGTTGCCAACAACACTAGCGAGAGCGCTGGGACGTACAAGGCTCGATGCAAGCGGAGTTCTCCTTGATGTGTGCCTCTTTAATGAGCAGCGACCCCAGCGCGACGCAGGCCTTTAACCGTTTGGCAGCTACTTCGCTGCGGGCGACCCGCCCAAGACTTCTTTTTCCAAAGCTGCCGTCGTCGTGTCATCGAGGCTCTCGGTAATGAAAACCTCGTCACCTTTCTGCTCGATCAAGACCGCGCCTTCTTCAGTAGACCAAAGATGGCGTCCTTCGAGTGGGGGCGGCATGCTCTCCGATTGACTTGCGCCCTGGGCGCTGCTTCGCGGATCTGTGGAATCCGAAATTTTCTTGTAGCGCTGGTTTAGGGAATGCTCATAAATTCCTGCGAACTGGGCTGCTGTGGTAGGACTGGACCAGCGCGAGACGTACAGCAATGCTAATGGCGCGTCAGGCTTGGCTTTCGATTTCGCGGCATAGTAGTACCCGCCGCGCCATTCTGGATACATCTGCTTTGAAATCTTCTTGCCCGCGTACTGCTCGATCAGGACTGCGACATCGAACTCGCCCATCGCTCCGATATCGAACTTCTGGTAGTCCTTGAAGTCATGCTTGAAATCGGGGACTTGCATCGGCTCGATCTTCTCTCCGGCTATGTAGGTTTCAGGTTGCATGATTTGTCGCGTGGTGTGAGGAGGGTTTGCCAGAATGCCTGCAAATGCCTTGTTCTTACCGCCGTTCTGCAGCACCTTAAGAATGAAATCCAACCCGTAGCTGTAGGGGAATGTGAGCGATTCCTTGAGGAAAACCGGGGCGTCGTTGAAGACCTTTGTGCTAGGGGTGCCAGTCAGACTTTCTTCCTCCATGGCGCTGACGAGTTCGGGGGACGTTGCGATCGAATGCCCCGTGGGTGCGATCGCATATTGAAACATCATGGCCTGCGCCTGGCCTTCGAGTACGGCCTCGCGAGCGTTGTCCATCTCGTCATTCTCGATGTCGGCGGGCGTGGGGTCCTTCTTGATCTCGGCCAGGTCTTTTTCGCCGTGCTTCATCCATTTCTGGAGGTTTACATCCTGATCCTGTAGAGCATGCGTGAGTTCGTGGGCCATGACGGGCTCCTGCTCTTCCATGGGTACCCAGTCGAGCAGGTTCACGGTTTTGGTCTTGGGATCGTAGTAGCCGGCGACCTCTTCGCGCAGCAGCGCTACCAGGAATGTTTCCAGATTGAAATCGCGAGGGAGCAAGCCGAACTTTTTGAGTACGAGTTCGGAGCGGCGGAGGCGCTGGGTATCTTCGTCGTTCAGATGCTTGGTGAGGTAAGATTCCACCTCGTCGCGGCTGGTGAGTTTGCGCTTAACCTGATGCTTCATCGGCAGGCCGGTTTCCTTGCTGTCGAAGGCGAGGATCTCGTCAACGGTATGGAAGAGTTCTTCCGCTTGCCGGGGCGTTATTTTAACGTCGCCCTTTGGTTCGTCTTTGGGCGCCTGCTTGGGCTCCTCTGGCGGGGGAATGGGTTGGGTGGGCTGCTGCTGGGCGGGAGCCTGCGCCTGAGGATCTGCTGCCGGATTGCTTTGGGCCGGGACTGGCACCCAGGGTATGAGCGCTAGTACAACCGGCAGAAGGCGCCACCAAATCCTCGCGTGATGCACTTCAGCTCTATTCATTTCAATTGAGTGTAAATGCTTCCCTATACTTGTCTCATGACTAGTACGGGGCCCGTCAACCTGTGGACTTCGAGCGAACACCTGAACGATTACCTGGAGCGGGCGGACCAGATCCCGCACCGGGCCGATGGCGAGGCAGCGTTGCTGGAGTTCATCCCGGCGGGCACGCGGCGGATTCTCGATCTGGGTACAGGCGATGGACGCTTGCTGGCGTTAGTGCGCCAACGGCATCCCAATACCGAGGCTGTTGCCATTGACTTCTCTCCAGCCATGCTCGAGGCCGTGCGAAAAAGGTTCGCTGCCGATGCTCGCGTACAGGTTCTAGAGCACAACATGGATTCTCCTTTGCCGGCGATTGGAAAGTTTGATGCCGTAATTTCAAGCTTCGCGATTCATCATCTGGTGCATCAGCGGAAGCGGACGGTATATGCCGAGATTTTCGCGCTCCTGAACAGTGGTGGAGTGTTCTGTAATCTGGAGCACGTGGCGTCGCCCACGCAGAAATTGCACGAGGAATTCCTGCGGCGAATCGGGTTCACGGTCGAGACGGAGGACCCATCAAACAAGCTTCTGGATGGTGAAACTCAGCTCGGGTGGTTGCGGGAAATCGGGTTTGTGGATGTCGATTGCCAGTGGAAATGGCGAGAACTGGCCCTGCTCACGGGAGTGCGGACGTAGTCCGTTGTAGTACATTCCGACTATGCCGTGGTTGAGCCGCATCCAGTAAAATTCGTTGCGGTCGCGCCGTGGGGGCTCGACTTCCCTTCATGACTGAGAATCGGACGAAGTCGCTGTGGATCGCCTTGTCGACTTTTGCGGTTGCGAGCATCGGAGCATTCTTTTTTCCGGCATTCATCATTCGCCCATTTCGATATCAGAATCCGCGGATGCTCCTGTGGGCGATGGCGGTTCGCGAGCGCGCTCCGCTCGTTTCTCTCGTCTGCGGTGTACTCTGCCTGATTCTGGTCGCTGCGCTGTGGAGGAGTTCGAAACGCTGGAGCAAGGCCGTGCTCACGATTGCGGCCGTTCTCGTGACTGCTTCCGCCGTGATGTCGCGGCTGAACTACTTCGAGTGGATGTTCCATCCGGTCAATCGCGCACGCTTTGAAGCTGAATCCTCCAGCAAGCTGGGCGCGGATGAGATGATCCTTGCCGTCCGCTATGGAGACGACGCCCGCGCCTATCCCATACGGGAGATGGCGTATCACCATATTCTCAACGATGTGGTCGGTGGAGTGCCGATCGCTGTCACCTATTGAACGCTCTGTCACACGGGTCTCGTGTGGACCCGCACGGTGAGAGGTCAAGCGCTGCATTTCTACTTGGCCGGCATCAATAATCAGAACTTCCTGATGCGCGACAAGGAAACCCGCACGTGGTGGCAGCAGGTTAATGGAAAGGCGATCTACGGGCCGCTGAAGGGCGCGGCTCTGGATCTCGTGCCGTACGACGAGCTCACATTCGGCGAGTGGAAGTCGGAAGTCTCAGGCGGACAGGTGCTGGCTGAAGTGCCGAAATACGCGAAAGAATATGAGAGCAACTGGGAACCGGAGATCGCGAAACTCCCGGTTGTGATCAGCTTTCCCGGCACTGAACTAAAGTCGCGCGATGTCGTCGTAGGTTTGGAAATCAACGGTGCGAGCCGTGCGTATCCCTGGGACACACTCGTCAAGCAGTCACCAGTGGTGGATCACGTCGGAGGCACTCCCCTGCTGATCGCCGTCGCTCCAGACAAGAAATCCTTTCGCGCGTTCGTTAGCCGGATTGATGGGAAAGACGCAGAGTTCTTCCTAAAAGGCGATCCGGAAGAAACTCGAACCTCCAATGTGGCCCGGAATGCTGATCCTCCGGCCACCCCAACGGATCAGAAAAACAACGGCAGCAAGGCCGTGCGAACGACTAGTACCGCGCAAACTGCACAGGCGTCGAAAACCGATCCACCAAAGACTTGGCTCCTCCTCGATACAACGACCACGAGCGAATGGAATTTCCAGGGCTGCGCGGTTTCCGGACCTGCCCAAGGCAAATGCCTGGACCGAGTTCCCGCTCTAAAGGACTTCTGGTTCGACTGGCGGAATTACCATCCGGAGACCACTATCTACAAACGTTGACAGTTGGGACAAGGTCGCATCGTGGGACTAAGTCTCCGATGGGCAACTAACGGCAAATTGTACCGAGGCGGTCCACTTTACTAGCTCCCATTGCTAACTGCCTCCTTCAGGCGTATCTTCGCCGTTGCAAGGAGGTTCCATGCGAGTCACCAATTCTAACTCCGAAATTATAGTCAAGGCCTACGCCGGAGTTACTGGCGTATTACTGGCCTTCAACGTGAATGACGATGCAAAGAAGACTGGATTGCTCGGTTTCGCTATCAAGAGAAAGAAGCATCAGGAGCTGGGGGCTAATGCAGAGCCAGTTTCGGGGCCTACAGTCGACGCGGAGGGATTCAGCTGGCTCTGCGGCATGCTTCCCTTCCCCGGCCAACCTCATCAGCCGGGCGAGCCTATTCCGACGAACGAGAATCCGATCCAGAAGTTTCGCTGGTCCGACTATGCGGTTCGTTCCGGCACCACTTACACCTACCGCGTCTCACCCGTATATGGAACGCAGCAGAACTTTCAGATTCACGCGCCCGTGGAAGTAACGGTGAAGACCGGCACCTGGGATATGAATACGATGGTGAGCGTTCCCAACAAGCACTATGCTCTCTTCAACCGCGCGGCCGGCGCTTCACAAGCATTCGCCAGAGAGTTCCAGCAGGACACCCGGAATATCAACGACGCTCTGGCTAAAAACGCAAAGAAGCCTGTCGGCAAACGAGACCTGCCGCCGTTGTCGCCTGCAGCGTTAGCCTGGCTAAGCCGCGGCGTAAGAGAAGGCATCGTGAACTTCATCGGCCAGGCAAAGGATTCCTCCTGGGCCGTCGATGTTGCTATCTATCAGTACGAGTTGCCGGAGATTGTCGCAGCTGTGAACGCCGCGTTCGATCGTGGTGTGAAGGTTCGCCTTATCTACCACGCAAAACCCAACGACAAACAAACGGCCAAGAACCAGAAGAGCGCCGCGCACCTGCCAAAAGCTGATAAAGTTGCGCGCGTCACGCAGGCCATCTTCCACCACAAATTCATTGTGCTGAGCAAGATGAAAGGCGAGCAACGCGAGCCACAAGCGGTGCTGGCGGGATCAACCAATTTCACCTTCAATGGCGTGTATTGCCAGGCCAACGACTTGTATATCAGCACAGAACCGGAAATCGCGCAGGCGTACCTGAATCAATTCGAGCACATCTTCGGCGGCGAGACGGTGGCGGGAACCAAAGCACGGGACACGGCTCAGAACATCTATGACCCAGCTGCCTCAATGCAAGTAGGCTTCTCGCCGCGAACCGGCAAGACTGACCTGAGTTGCTTTGTTACGCTAATCAACTCCGCCAAACAGGACGTACTTTTCTCGACAGCGTTCAACCTAGAAGAGAGCGTGGAAGAGGCACTGGCAGGAGAACCGCACGACGCCGTTCTGCGCTTCGGAGTTCAGGACAAGGCTA
>Ga0335070_10004101_pt1 | contig 17003 bp, 14 predicted proteins | sample Lox_Sample_13_FD_206722 | JGI IMG/M metagenome (GOLD analysis project Ga0335070, IMG submission 206722) | Soil microbial communities from Loxahatchee National Wildlife Refuge, Florida, United States - Lox_Sample_1.3 | ecosystem: Environmental > Terrestrial > Soil > Wetlands | place: USA... | reverse complement strand
GGGCTTGCGTCTGTCAGATTGCCGTAACTCCAGAATCGGGCAAAATCGCGGTTGAGAAGTGCACAATCGCGGTCGACCCAGGAATCGTCGTAAATCCGGCTCAGTTGAAGCGCCAGGTTGAGGGTGGTACGGTCATGGGAGTAAGCCATGCCCTGCTCGAAGAGGCAAAGTTTGATGAGAGCGGGATCACCCAGGATGACTGGCTTTCCTATCCCATCCTGACAATGGCCGATGTGCCTGAGATCAAGGTTGTGCTGATTCACAATCCGAAGGTTGGCACTTACGGCGGAGGGTCAGAAGCGGCAAATGCCCTGGCCGCACCAGCCATCGCTGCAGCCCTTCACGACGCAACTGGAAAGTTCATCCGACGTCTCCCGTTGAAGGCCGAATACGTAAAGTCACTTTTGACGACATAACCACGGAATGTCGCGTCGCTCGTTCAGTTACCGTGCCGCCGCTACCAATGCCAGCAACTCCTCGTCCGTGAGTGGCAGGGTATTCGCCTGCATGCTGCTCGCGTGGGCTGCTTCCTCGACAATCCCGGGCAGATCGGCTTCGGTGATTCCCCAGGCGCGCAGCGCAGGAATGTTCAGCTCGATGCAGAGCGAGCGAACCCAATGGATGCCATCCTCCGCAGTTGCATCATTCCGGCCGGTGAGCAGGCGCGCGACAACTGCGTAGCGCTCCAGCGCGGGATGTTGCGGTACACGCGCTTGCAATGCTGCTACATTAGCCGCCATGCCATGCGGCAACAAAGCCGCACATAATGCGCCGTGTGGCGCCTTCCACCCGCCTCCAAGCGGCGCCGCAAAGCCGTGCACCACGCCAAGTCCGGCGTTCGCCAGCGCCAGGCCCCCGAATAAGCTTGCCAGCGCCATGTCGCGTCGCGCGTCTCGATCTGAGCCATCGTGAAACGCACGGCGAAGCGCCGCGGCAACGCGCTTGATTCCCTCAATGCAGATGGCATCCGTTAGTGGATTGGCGCGCACGCTCACATACGGTTCGATAAGCTGCGTCAGGGCGTCGAGTCCTGTGTATGCGGTAACTGCAGGCGGCAGCCCATATGTCAGTTCGGGATCCACCGCCGCCACTCGCGGCAGCATCATCGGGCTTCGCAAGCTCGCCTTGACGCCATGCTCCGTCGATCCGAGCACGGCATTGCGCGTTACTTCGCTGCCGGTCCCGGCAGTGGTCGGTACCGCAATAAATGGCAGCGGCGCGACCGCAATGGCGCGACCCTTTCCAACGACCTCAAGGAATTCGAGTGGCTCGCCTCCGTTGGTCGCAATCGCAGCAATCGCTTTGCCTGCGTCAATTGCACTGCCTCCGCCAACTGAGATCAGGACGTCGCATGCAGCTTCCTGCACGCGCCGCGCGCCTTCTCGAACCAGATCAACGGTGGGCTCGCCGGGAACTGCAAAGGCTTCCGCTGAGAGCGCCGACACCAGCGATGTTGCCCGCTCTCCTGACACACCGGTCACCACCAGTGGCCGGGTGCCGAAACTCCGAGCTATTTCCGGAAGCGTGGCAGCAGTGCCCTCGCCGAAAACAATGCGCGTTGCGGTCGCAAATTCGAAGCGCATTGTCCTACCAGCCTGCGGGATCCGGAAAGACCGCAGCGTACTTCACGCCTTGGCGCGGCTCGGCCATCATCGGCGCAACCGCATCGCGCCACTTCGCATAATGAGCGGTCTCTTTATGCGCGGCTGCCGCTTCTGGCGTGCGATACACCTCGACAAGCACGAACCTTGTTGCATCGTCCTGCTGCTCGACCACGTCAAAGCGCGCGATGCCCGGCTCCTGAACGCTGGCGCGCGCGTTCTCAATGGTAGCTCGCTTGAAGTCCTCTACTGACTCCGCCTTGACGTGCACATGCACGAAAACGATAAGCATCGGACTTGCCTCCCGCTCCCTATCCTACTGCCACGTACCAGAATAGGAGCGGATGAAGCCCGTCGCTTGGCGCTCAAGCCTGCTAGATACGCCCCGCGGCACGCAACTCCTCGATCTCCCCGTCACTAAAAACACGGGAACGGATGAGGAACCTTAGCCCCTCGGGCCCATCGAGCGAAAACATACCACCCCTTCCCGGCACCACGTCGAGCGTCAGTTGCGTGTGCTTCCAATACTCGAACTGGCTCCGGCTCATATAGAACGGCTCGCCATCCACCTCGCCGAGCTGTACATCAGAGTCGCCGATCATGAACTCGCCACGCGGGTAGCACATCGGGGAGCTGCCGTCGCAGCAGCCCCCCGACTGGTGAAACATCAGCGGCCCATGCTTTTCTCGCAGCACACGGATAAGGTGAATCGCGAGATCAGTCGCATCGACCTGTTTCGGTAACTCCGCCATAAGCAGCCTTCGTTTAGAAGAAGCCCAGCTTCTTCGGGCTGTAGCTGATCAGCATGTTCTTGGTTTGCTGATAATGATCAAGCATCATGCTGTGTGTCTCGCGGCCGATACCGGATTGTTTGTATCCTCCAAACGCCGCATGCGCAGGATATGCGTGATAACAATTCACCCACACGCGCCCGGCCTGGATTCCGCGCCCCAGGTGATAGACGCGATTTGCATCACGCGTCCACAGACCTGCGCCCAATCCGTAGAGCGTATCATTGGCGATCTCCAGCGCATCGGCTTCTGTTTTGAATGTCGTGACCGAGACAACCGGCCCGAAGATCTCCTCCTGGAAGATGCGCATCCGGTTATGGCCCTTGAACACGGTGGGCTGTACATAATAACCGCCCTCCAGCTCTCCGCCCAAATGCGCGCGCTCTCCTCCCGTCAACAGCTCTGCCCCTTCTTTGTGGCCGATATCGATGTAGCTGAGAATCTTCTCCAGCTGCTCCGTCGATACCTGCGCGCCGATCATCGTGTCGCTCTCCAGCGGATTGGCCTGCTTGATCGCCGCTACACGTTTCAACGCCCGCTCCATGAATTTGTCGTAGATGCTCTCCTGGATCAAGGCGCGGCTCGGGCAGGTACAGACCTCGCCCTGGTTGAGCGCGAACATCACAAAGCCCTCGATCGCCTTATCGAAGAAATCATCATCTTCGCGGCAAACGTCCTCAAAGAAAATGTTCGGCGACTTGCCGCCAAGCTCGAGCGTGACCGGAATCAGGTTCTGACTGGCATACTGCATGATCAATCGGCCTGTGGTCGTTTCGCCAGTGAACGCCACCTTTGCCACACGAGAGCTCGAAGCCAGTGGCTTGCCGGCCTCTAGCCCGAATCCGTTCACGATGTTGATGACGCCGGGCGGCAACAGGTCTGCGCAAAGCTCGGCCCATACAAGAATGCTGGCCGGTGTTTGTTCCGCGGGCTTCAGCACAACGCAATTTCCGGCAGCCAGCGCTGGAGCCAGTTTCCACGTGGCCATTAGTATCGGGAAATTCCACGGGATGATCTGGCCCACCACGCCCAGCGGCTCATGGAAGTGATAAGCCACAGTGTCTTGGTCGATCTCCGATATCGTCCCTTCCTGCGCTCGGATGCAACCCGCAAAGTAACGCCAGTGATCGATTGCGAGGGGCAGATCGGCGGCAGTCGTCTCACGAATTGGCTTGCCATTATCCCAGGTTTCCGCCAGTGCCAGGATGTCAAGATTGTCTTCCATCCTCTGTGCAATCTTGTTCATGAGAATGGCGCGGTGCGTCGGACTCGTATGCGCCCACTGCTCTCGCGCGGCATGCGCCGCGTCCAGGGCGCGTTCAATATCCTGCGCATTTGAGCGAGGGATCTCGCAGAATGTCTTGCCGGTGATCGGTGTTACGTTCTCAAAATACTGGCCGCTCGCGGGCTCCACCCACTTGCCGCCAATGTAATTGCCATAACGGGGGCGAAAGCTCACCTTATCGCTCAGCTTGCCCGGAATCGGTTCTGTCATTGTCGCCATCGAAGTTCCTCCAGGGGAAACACCGCGCAATTTTCAGCCGGGGAATCGCGGAGCACAAATCATACATCCGTTCCTGGAGGCCTGGCACCCTTGACGCTGGAGAATCCCGTTTGAATTGGGAAACCCCAAGCCCGGAACGGAGCATCTGCGGCTCAGTAGATCTGATATCGAGCCACCGGAGGGGCCAATGGCCATTCTCTTAAGACTGGGTGCGATTGAGCGTCACAGCTTTCCCGTCGATGGAGAAGCGCGCCTGATTCAGCCCTTGCCGGTGGAGAAACAGCACGGATGGGAAGGCCCGTCCACCAGCCCGGGGGCCTCTTGTCGATGCGCGGCACTTGTCATTCATTCGGAGGGCCATATCCGGTCGAAGCACAGCCATCGTCATCCCGGAGGCAGGCCTCCCTCTTTCAGGAGAGCCTCACTATCTGTAACAAACTGGCGCGAAAATCCCCCTCTCTCTGGGGGATCGGAGAAAAGGGCCACCGATATCGAGATCATCCAATCGGCTGTATCAAGTGAATCATTCGTAACGCAACGCCACCATCGGGTCTACGTGCATGGCACGGCGCACTGGTAGCCAGCAGGCTAAAAGTGCAGTAACAATGAGCACCGCCGGTGCGAGGGTAAAGGCGAAAGGGTCTACGGGACTGACTTCGAACAGCATGCTGCTGAAGGCGCGGTCGAGACCGAACGCAAGCACAACGCCCAGCACCACGCCCGCGCACATCATCACGAGACCTTCGCTGACAATCATTCGCAGGACTTTGGCTGGCGTAGCACCAAGCGCTCTGCGGATGCCGATCTCGCGCGTCCGCCGCACGACTGCATATGCCATGACACCGTAGATTCCCACGACGGCAAGAGTCAATGCTAGCCCGGCAAAGAGGGAAACCATGCTGGCGCCGGAACGCACGACCCAGAGTTGCGGGTTGATGTCAACGTGCTCGCGGAATGTCCTTATGGAAAGAAGAGGCACGCCGGGCGCGTGGGAATGAATCTCGCGTCGCAAGAGATCAAACAGATTCGCCTCGTTTGCAGCCACGCCAGGCATGGCGCGCACCTGGAAGAAAACATCGCTTTGAATGCCTTGTGCAAAGGGCACGAAGATCTGGCCGCCGATCTCCGACTGGAATAGCTCCCAGCGACTGGCTGGAACGATCCCGATGATCTCCATCGACTGGGAATCCTGCGCCCCCCTCGGGACGTCGTTACTCACGCCCATGGCGCCGCCCCCTCCGCCAGCGGCTGTGGGAGCTCCCGCCTCGGCCCACTGAATGTGCTGGCCGAGCGCGTTACCTTGGGGCCAGAGTTTTTTCGCCAGTACTTCGTCGACGATGGCCACTGGCGGGGAATCGGGGCTTTCAGCCTCGTTGTTCGTGAACGCACGGCCACGCATCATCGGCAGCCCCATCGTCTTGAAGAAATTCGCCCCCACGCTACTCCACCGGGCATTGAAGGCGAGACCATCAGCCGCAGTTGCGGGGTGCGACCTGGGCGCAGCTTTTACCCCCGCGCGCTGCACGGGGCGGTTGATCGTGAACATGCCGAATGGCACTGTGGAAGCGATGCTGACTGACTGCACTCCCGGCAGCGTGGCCAAATGCTCGCTGGCAGCGGTGTAGAGCTGCAAGGTGCGGGTGCGATCGTATCCGACCAGGCTCGCGTCAGCTTCGACGAGCACCGTGTCGGACGCCTGGAAGCTAGTTTCCACACTTCCCGCTTTCAACGCCCCCCGAATGAAAAGTCCTGCCGCGATGAGAAGCCCGAGCGAGAGCGCGATCTGTGCTGTCACAAGCGGATGGCGCGGCAACCAGCGGCGCCTCCGAGCAAGATCCAGGCCGGCCTGCTCTTTTAGGTCCGTCAGAAGATCCGCACGTGTGAGTTTGACCGCAGGACCTAAGGCGAAGAGCAAAGTCGCCAATGCGCAGAATCCCAATGTGGCCATAATCGCAGCGGAAGATGCACCAGCGGTGAGCGTCATGGGTACCGGCATATGAGCACTGAGTGATGCAGCCGACAAACCGGAGGACAACAAACCGATCAACAATCCGCCGGCACTACCCCCTAGAGAAAGCACAAGCCCTTCGGTCAGGAGTTGTCGGATGATCCGACGGCGGCTGCCGCCCATCGCCAGACGGATGGCGATTTCTCTGCGCCTCGTCATGCCCCGAGCGAGCAATACGCTCGCGAGGTTGAGGCAGGCAATGAACAGGACGATCGCGCCCAGGGCGAACAGCATGATTGCGGCTACAGAGAGCTCGCGTTCGTCGGTAGGAGAAAGGCTGGTTCGCGACCTCGGCAGAGGACGGATCAGAAAAGTCTGGTCCTTTTGTCCGAGGGGGTTCGCCTTTTCGAGATTCGCAGCGACGTTCTGGACTGCGGCCTGGCCGGTAGCGATACTAACTCCCGGCTTGAGCCGTCCCACAGCGAAGAGTCCGTAGAGTTCACGGCGTTCCAGGTCGTTCTTTGCCTGCGCTCGAGAACTGCCCGTGAGCAAATCGTAATCGCCGAGCGGGAAATAGAGCTCGGGCCCGAAGATCATCATGGTTCCTGCAAAGTGCTCGGGCGCGATGCCCACCACTGTAAATGGGCGCTCGTTTACTCGGATAACTTTGCCGAGCATTTGCGGATCGAAGCCGGTGTGCTTCCAGTACAAATAGCTGACAATGACAACGGGCACGCCACTCCCAGGCGTTTCCTCTTCCGAAAGAAAACTGCGTCCCTGGACCAGCGTCACACCGAGCGTGCGAAAGTAGTTGGAGCTGATCGTAGCAACGAATGCGCGACGCGAACCCTCACCCGTTCCGAGGCCGACTGTCACAGTGTTATGGCAGAGAACATCTGAGAAGGTCGCGCGAATGGCGCTGTCTTTGCGGATGTCGGCGTAGTTCGTATACGAAAACAGGCGAAACTTCTCGGGATGTGTTTTGTCCTGCGAGTAGAACTGGACCACCTGCTTTTCGTCCGGGTAGGGCCGGGGGCTGAAAACGACCTCGCGCACAATGTTGAACACTGCGGTATTAGCACCGATACCTAACGCCAGCGTGGTCATAGCCACCGCCGCAAAGCCGGGGGATCTGGCTAGGGTGCGGAAGGCAAATCGCAAGTCCGCGGCAAGGTCCTCCAGTAGGCGTCCCACCCGTATCTCGCGGACTTTATCCCTAACTTGAACAACGCCACCAAGTTCAATGAGCGCTTGCCGGCGGGCTTCTGAACGCGAAAGCCCCTCGCTCATCTTCTCCTCGGTCAGCAGCTCTACCGAAGCTTGCAGTTCATCGTCCAGTGCCTGCTCGACTGTGTTCTTGCACAGGAGATTCCGGAATAAGCTAACGATTCGGCCCGGCATGATGCCTCCTTTCGGCTCACGCGGATTCCACCGCCGCCGTCATGATCCTGACCACCTGGTTCCACTCCAGCTCTTCCGCCCTCAGCTGCGTGCGGCCCGAGGCCGTGAGCCGGTAATACTTGGCCCGGCGATTGTTCTCTGACGCGCGCCACTCGGCCTCCACCCAGCCTTTTTCCTCCATGCGGTGCAGAGACGGAAAGAGCGAGCCGAAGCTCACCTGAAAGGCTCCTCGGGTGATTTGCGTAATGCGCCGAGCGATGCCGACCCCATGGAGAGGTTCCAGCATCAGTGCCTTCAGAACGAGCAGGTCGAGTGTTCCACGCAGAAGATCGGTTCGTCTTTGATTCATAGTCTTCTCTTATCGGAATACGATAGGGCCAAGCAAAATGTTCCGAGCACTTCTGAAACCAAACACGCGATAGAGGTTAAGTGCCAGCTTTCCAGTGATATGGAGAGCCAAGGCCTTGAGTGTTGCATGAAAGACCGTGTGCGAAATCGAACCTGCTGTCCAAGAACGGACATGCGGTTCGGAGCCTGCTTTGGAAAGTGGTGCAGGTCAGATCTAGGAGGAAGTACCGTTTTGAGCCGCGTCAGTTCGGAGCCGCCGGCGAAGCGTACTCCTCATTGACTTGTAGAAGTGGCAAATGGAACGGGGCAGAGCATTCTTTAATACGGAAGAGTAGTGGTTACGATGCTTTGATAGGTCATAATCGCCAGCGTTAATCTGGACGTCAGCGGCAGTCGCCTTATGACTTGCAAATGAGGCGCGAACAGCAACTCACTCCCTTCGCAACGGCGCGTGCTCCGTGCCCTCAGAGTTGCGGGAGTGGAAGAAAGCGGTAAGGTATTTTATGAAAGAAGTGGGCCCGATGCGGGCGCTCCACACACCGCAGGGATCGAACGACGCTCCGAACCCTTGAGGTCGGCCCCCACTCAAAGGTGCACATGCCAAACCGCAAGTTGAACTCATCTGCCATCGTCAATATCGAGGACCTTCGTCGCCTAGCTCAGCGAAGGGTCCCGCGATCGGTGTTTGACTATCTTGACGGCGGTGCAGATGCCGAAGTCACGTTGGCGGAAAACTGCCGCGCATTTCGCGATGTGACATTCCGTCCTCGTAGCGCAATTGCGGTCTACAACTGCAAGACCACAGTACGCGTGCTTGGCCACGAACTCGCCTTTCCCGCGATCCTTGCTCCCGTCAGCTACGGCCGCCTGATGCATCCGGGCGGCGAGATGGCTGTGGCCCGCGCTGCCGGAAAAGCAGGCATCGTCTACGCTGTCCCCACGATCTCCGGCCACAAAATGGAGGACGTAAAGGGTGCCTCCGCCGGTCCGCTCTGGTACCAGCTGTACCTACTTGGAGGACGCGCCGCGGCCGAAAGCGCAATCGACCGGGCGCGCCGCGCCGGTTACTCCGCTCTGGTGCTCACCGTCGATACTCCCTTGGCAGGCAAGCGCGAACGAGACCCACGCAACGGCATGAAAGAGCTCCTGGGCTCTGCCCTGCTGCCGAAGGCGCGCTTTCTCCCCAACATTCTCGCCCATCCCCGTTGGCTTGCGTCCTTTCTCCTCGATGGCGGCGTTCCCAAACTGGGAAATGTTGTCATTCCTGGAAAGGGGCCGATGGATCTGATCGATGTTGGCGCTGCACTCTCTCACGCGGGGGCGAGTTGGGAAGACCTGCGGTGGATACGCGAGATCTGGCCAGGCCCGATCGTGGCCAAGGGGGTGCTTACCGGCGACGATGCCCGACGTGCAGTGGATGAAGGTGCTGCCGCAGTGGTCGTATCAAACCACGGCGGACGGCAGTTGGACTGCGTTTCTGCGTCACTGCACGCGCTCCCCGAAATCGCGGCTGCCGTCGGTGGCCAAGTCGAAGTCCTGATGGACGGCGGCGTGCGCCGGGGCAGCGACATCGCTAAGTCGATATGCCTCGGCGCCCGCGCGGTGCTTATCGGTCGGGCTTACGGTTATGGACTTGCCGCTGCGGGAGAGGCCGGCGTTGCTCGCGCAATCAAGATCCTGAAAGACGACCTCGATCTCACCCTCACCCTGCTCGGGTGCCCGTCGATTGACCATCTGGACGCATCGTATATCGCTTCACCACAACGCCAACTAGACCGCCATTTCCGATAATTGAACCAGCTCGGCGAAGGGCATTAGTTGGTGCAGTGACCTTCTCCCGAGAATCTGCACGAAATTCGGCGATGGGAGAAGGTCTTCGAAGACAAGGTACGCGGAGGCGCAGATGAAGATGCGGGCGAATGACCGCAATAGAGAAGCTGCCACCGGGTGCCTACCGCATCGGCAACAAAGCTCCAACAGGTCCGGATTCCACGGCGTTTTTGCGAATGCAGCCCGTCTTATAGCCCCTAATGGCTTCTTGCGAATGATATCTTTCTTGGAACGCTTTCATTTGGTCTTCTCATTCGGATTGCATCCCATCACAGCGCGATATGTTAGTTAGCCAACTTCTTCACGCTGTACTTTAAGAACGGATATGCGTATATCACCGGCAGCGGCGAAAAGGGCCGCGGAAAAAGGGGGAGCAGGGAATGTTTCATCAACTGCTGACGCCGGTGGCAGGAAACTTGCTGTTTTCGTTCTTGGTCGGAGCGCTGCCAATTGCGGTTGTGCTTGTCATGCTTGGCATTTTTCGGCGGCCCGCGTGGCAATCCTCGCTTGGTGGGCTCGTGGTTGCCTTTACTATCGCGATTTCCTTTTGGCGGATGCCTCCTGGCCTCGCATTGAACAGTGTCGTAGCCGGCGCTGTCTTCGCTGTCTGGCCCGTGATGTGGATTGTCTTCAACGCGCTACTGCTATTTAATATCACCGTCCTTTCGGGCCGCTTTAACGCCTTTCGCAACTGGATTCTGGAACATCTTCCCGACGATCGGCGCATAGTACTCGTGGTGGTCGGCTTTTGCTTTGGATGCCTGTTGGAAGGTGTGGCGGGCTTCGGTACGCCTGTGGCTATCAGCAGCGCATTGCTGATCCTCGTTGGCTTTCCTGCCATCGAAGCGTTGACTCTTACGCTTGTTTTCAACACAGCGCCGGTTGCTTTTGGTGCGCTTGGCACACCGGTGACAGTGCTCGGACAAGTCACAGGCCTGCCGGCGGTCACCCTGGGCGCTATGATCGGTCGGCAACTTCCCTTCATCGCAATACTGCTGCCGTTTTATGTCATTGCGATCTATGGAGGCATCCGTTCAGTGAAGAAGCTCTGGCCCGTGCTTCTGGTTGCTGGAGGCAGCTTTGCCATCGCGCAATTCGTCTCATCCAACTATCTTGACTACTCCCTAACCGATGTGTTTTCGTCGATGGTTACGCTGATAGCGACCTTGCTTTTTCTGCGTGTATGGTCTCCCACCTACGATCCTGAATTTGCTGTGCAACACGCAACGACCGGAATACCTGAGTCAAATGCGAGCGCAGCCGCTGCGATACCAAGTTGGCAGGGCTGGATTCCGTGGGTCGTTCTCTCGGTTGTTGTGATCCTTTGGAACCACTTCAAGATATCTGCCATCGGCCAGCATGCTATCCCCTGGCCAGGTCTGCATAATCAGATATTCATCTCGCTTTACAAAAAACCTTACGGCGCCATCTGGACATTCCAGCCCCTATCCACCGGGACGGCCATCCTATTTGCGACAATCCTCACTGCCGCCTCGGCCGGCGTGGGGCCGGGAAAGCTCGCTGAAGCCATCGGCAGAACCTGGAAACAGAGCAGACTGGCGATCCTGACCGTCGCGCTAATCATCGGTCTGGCCTACCTGATGAACTATTCCGGTCTGAATTACACGCTGGGACTAGGCGTTGCGTCGGTGGGCCTCTTCTTCCCGCTGCTTTCGGTCTTTTTGGGTAGCATCGCGGTGTTTCTTTCAGGCAGCGACACCTCCGGAAATGCGTTATTTGGCAACCTGCAGGTCGTGGCCGCCAGCCAGCTCGGACTGAGTCCTGTACTTTTCGCAGCAACAAACTCCTCCGGGGGCGTCATGGGCAAGATGATCTCGCCGCAGAATATCGCGACCGGTGTCTCCGTCACGGATCTGAAAGGCCGGGAAGGCGTCATCCTCGCCAAGACCTTCAAGCACAGCGTTGGCCTGACGCTTTTGTTGGGATTCCTGGTTGTACTCCAGCAATATGTCATGCCTTGGATCATCCCGTAGGAACTGTTACCCAAACACGAAGATAGAGGAACTCGCGTTTGTTTTGGCTATTGCTGCCGAGTGACCGCCTGCCGATTCGAGCGCGTGTTCTCCGGGGCCCTTAAAGACCCGCGCAGCTTCCGGCCTGAAGGACTTCGACCTGCTGCTCAATGAAGTGGGAGGGGGTGCCCCCGTGGGAGAACTTGTCGACATCATGGACGTCGGCTTCACTTGTGCTTAATCTCTCGACTCCATATGCGAGGCGCATCACCGGTGAAACCATGTACGTTGATGGCGGCGTCAACATTATGGCCTCGTTGGTACGCGGATCGCGCGTCAGACACCCGCGACGCTCTCCTCTCAGCGGCTTGGTATTCTTGAGACTTTCAACATCGCTATCCCTCGACCGGTGAGACCGGCGGATCCGGACGCATTAGAGTCATATCTGCATCTCCTCATTGTTCAAAGATCGTGGAGGTGGTCCGAGTCTCAGCCTCTTACCGCGATCACTTCCAGATACTCCGATGAAACTACGGCGAGCTCATCTCCTCCGCGATTGTGCGCGGCCCACAATGCTTCCAGTTCCTCGCGCAGTCTTCTCGCGTCGTCATTTTCCAGTCGGCCACCGAATCGACGAGTTGATGACAGACCGCACGAAAGTCGACCCGGTGGCTATTTCGAAAGCCGCTCACAGCAGGATCGAATCGGTGGATTAGAAAGAAGGCTACGAAACGCGAGTTCATTTTCTCTTTCGAGACGGAGGTTTAGTGAAGTTTATGCGAAACACCTCTGCGGGTCGTCGCGAAGTTCTAAAGTTGGCCAATCACTAGACGCGTTATATTTCTTCCTCAGATGTCTCGTAACAGTTGCGTCCGGGCACACAGCGCGAGAGGTGCACGTAATTGTCGTCAGGCCCTGTCGGCCCCATCGTCCGAAGACACCAGTAGCTTGAGGCCGTGTGCACACCGGGAAGCCAGGATTCTGTGTTCCGGGGGGTGGTCCCGTAGGGATTCTTGGTTCGCAGGCACTGGCAGGGCCGTGGTTTAGTCTCGTTTGTGGTCATGATCCCCTCCTAGCCTGCCGCGCTCGGGTCGCGGTCCATTTGGCCGGCAGCCAGCAGAATGGTGCGATAGATGGCAACCGGAAAGAGCTCCACTTTGTAAGAGTTCATCGAGAGCGGCTGAACGTTCGTCATAGCGGCCTTGCCCGCGGCGCGCGCCGTCTCCTCGGTGATCGCCTTACCTGCAAGCAGAGCCTCTGCTTCGGGTGAGCGTCGCACCACTGGAGATGCTGCGCCCATCGTTATCACGGCACGGCGACAGGTATTTCCGTCCATTTCCAGCACGACTCCCGCATCGGCGATCGCCCAATCGAAGCTCTCTTTCTCACCGTATTTTTGATAAGCAGACCTCGCGCCTGGCGCGGGCTTCGGGATCGTCACTGCTGTGAGCAACTCATCCGGCTCGATGACGCTGAACTTCGTCGGGTTCGCGTCAGGCTGGACATAGAATTCTTTGATTGACACGGTGCGCTTGCCCTTCTTTGCCGAGGTCAGCTCAATGCTGGCGTTCAATCCCAGCAGTGCCACGGCCGACGAAGACGGTGCTACAGCAGGGCAGGTACCGTAATCCATGATTGCGTGATACTGATTCAGCCCGCCGAACGCGAAACAGAAATCCTTGCCTTTGCGAATGCACTGAAACTCCGCCGACCGGTAGTACCAGCACTGTACTGGTTGCAGAAGATTACCGCCGAGAGTGGCCATGTTGCGAAGATGAGGTGTCGCAGCATGCCCGCATGCATCAGAAAGAATTTGATACTGCTTCTGGACTACGGGGTGCTCGCTGATCTCGGTCAGCGTGGTCAGTGCGCCGATGCTCAGCCCGTTCTCCGTCTCCTCGATTCCGTGTAGTGCAGAGATGTTGCGAATGTTCACCAGCTTGGACGGCTGAATCGTTCCATTCTTCATGCGCTCAAGAAGGTCGATGCCGCCCGCCTTGACCACAGCACCATCCTTCAATTGTGATAGGGCCGCATCAACCGTTGTGCAATCTGCAAGTACAAAACTGTTCACGCGAGATTCCTCCCTTCGGCAGAATGATTCAGCGCAGCCAATACGACGGCAGGCGTCATCGGCGTCTGGCGAATGCGGACGCCGATGGCGTTATAAACGGCGTTGCCAATTGCAGCTCCGATGGATATGACGCCCGCTGCCTCGCCGATTCCGGATGCATCCGTGGAACTCTGCCCGAGGTAAGCTTCGACGAGATGCACCTGGATGTCAGGTGTTTCGCGCGAGCCTGCGATCTTGTATGTTTCGAGGTTGGGATTCACCATCAGACCGTAATCTGGATCGAGCAGGCGATTTTCGAAAAGCGAATACGACATTCCCTGGATGATGCCGCCATTGATCTGGCTGACCACCTGCGACGGATTCATCGGACGTCCGCAATCGTGAACGGAGAGGACGCGCCTAACGTGGATTCGGCCAACCTCTATATCCACCTCCACCTCGGCTACGTCGACGCCGCCGTAGGTCAGATACTTGCTGCGGTCGTAGTCAGGAATTCGTTTGGACTGAACCGTGATCTGATCGGTCTTCATTTTGGCTGCAGCGCGCTTGAAACTGACGGTCTGCATCTTCCGCGATTTGCTGCGAACCTCTCCGTCAACCAGCTCCAGATCGCTCGCGGATGTGCCAAACGCGGGAGCAACCTCCGCCAGAAATTTCTGCGAAGCCTGCCAGGCTGCGTCGCGAACGGCGGGCGTGAGCGAGAGTGTAGTCACGCTGCCGCCGGAGTTCGGACCCTGCGGGTAATTGGTATCGCCAACCCTGACTGTTATCTTCTCGGGCGGGACCCCAAACTGCTCTGCGAGAATCTGCGCCATCACCGTCCTGATCCCAGACCCAATATCCTGCACCGCAGATAGCACTTCGATCGACCCATCTTTGTGGACACGAACTTCCGCCGACGATTCCATGTTCACGAAGCGGTACCAGACTGACTGCGCGAGGCCCACGCCGCGCTTCACCGGACCGCGATCAGAGCCGGCAATTGGATTTCTCGATTTCCAAATCTCGCTTTCTCGCACTACCTGGCGTTCGACCTTGCGCACTGGATGCTCGTCGATCCGGTCCCGCAGATCGATTGGATCCATATTGAGTTTGATCGCAAGTTCATCGATGGTCTGTTCGAGCGCGAATGCTCCCGGAGGATGTCCCGGTGCGCGCATTGCCGCACCAGGTCCTGCATTCGTGAAGACATCATTTTCCTCGGTGTGTAGCGAAGCGGACTTGTATAAGTTCGACGCTGGCCCGGCACATCCCGCTCCGGTCCCGCAACCTGCGGTTCCATAGCTCACCAGATGAATCGCAGAGATGGTGCCGTCCTTCTTCGCGCCGATGCGCAGTATTTGGTCGGAGCTCGGACGGTTGCCGACAGAAAGATGCTCTTCCTTGCGATCGAGCATCGCCCAAACAGGCGCCCCGGTCTTCTGTGAGAGAGCCGCCGCTACCACGCCTGGATTGCCAGCTCCGAACTTTGCGCCAAAGCCGCCACCCATGTATTCGGTGATCACGCGTACCTGCGACATGGGAATCTTGAAGAATCCCGCAAGTTCTTCGCGCACACTGGCAGTTCCCTGGGTCGAAGCCCAAACCGTCAGCAACTCGGGCTTCCAGTCGGCAACCACGCCATGCGTCTCCAGCGCCGAGTGCGTCTGGACCTGCGTCGTGTAACGGCCTTCGACAATCACCTCGGCTTCCCTGAAGCCCTGCTCTACATCCGCAATCTTCCTGATGGAAGGACCATGGACATTGCCGGTTTGCGGAACGTTGTGCGGACCACCACCACCACCCGCGGTGCCTGCCTGATCGGCAGCACCCGGGAACACCAGAGGCGCATTCGATGCGCGTGCCTTGTCGAGGTCCACGACAAACGGGATGGGCTCGTACTGTACCTTCACCAGCGCGGCCGCTTCTTCTGCCGCATAGGGAGTGGTTGCCGCAACGGCAGCGATGGGCTGCCCCGCATAGCGCACGACGGGGTACTTGACCTGTTCCTGCGACGGATCACGCAGGACCGCTCCACCCATCACGTGTTCGATCACGTGGACGCCCTTGACGCCTGGATAGCGCTCTGCCTGGGATGTGTCGACCGAAAGCACCTTCGCATGCGGCACGGTTGCATTCACAAACTTCGCATACAACATTCCCGGCAACTGCACATCAGCGGTGTAGCGCGCGCGGCCCGTCACCTTGGCATAGCCGTCCAAACGTTCCAATGGTTTGCCAACATACTTCAGATCTTTATTGATCGGCCAAACCGGCGGCTCCGTAACAGGAACTTCGCGTTGTTCGTCACGCAGCGTATAACCTGGCACGCCGACGGGCATCGTAACCGTCTTCTTGTCGGCATTTCCGATTGGCGCAGGCGCCGTTTCCTGGAGCAGCGAGTCTTCGTTGGTGTGGATCGCCATTGTCTCCTCCATTACGCCTTACGGACGTTAGCTGCTGCCTCGACTGCGGCCGCAAAGATGCGCGGATAGGTTCCACAGCGGCACAGATTGCCGGAAATCGCGTGGCGCACGTCCTGCTCCGAGGGATTGGGATTCTTTTCGAGCAAAGCAACACAGCTCATGACCATACCGGGAGTACAGAAGCCGCACTGCATAGCATCGTGCTTCACAAAAGCGGCCTGGAGGGGATGCGGTCCGCCAGACGAAAGGCCTTCTATGGTGGTGACCTCGTGCTCAATAGCATCGAATGCAAGCGTCATGCAACTGTTCACCGGCACCTTGTCGAGCCAGACGGTACACCCTGAGCAGGCGCCACGATCGCAAATGACTTTTGTTCCAGTCATTCCGAGATGAATGCGCAGCGCATCGGCTAGCGTGGTGCGAGGCTCGATCTGCAAGGTTTGTTCTTTTCCGTTGATGCGCAGACGGACGGGAACCGGGCCCGGACCGAGTTCAGTGACGCCCGGATTTGGCGATGCACCGGTATCACGGCTGAAAGCCTGAACACCATCGAGGAGCGCGGTTCCGGCTGCTGTGAATCCTGCTCCTTTCAAGAAGCCTCTGCGGCTTATGCCGCTATTCGCGGCGTTGCACGCACTGCGGTCTTGAGCTGGATTCTCCGGTGAAGAGGGAAGGGGCCTTATGGGATCGGACATTGCGTCCTCCTTGGGACCTTCTCACGTGCGCCGATTCACTCGCCAGCATTCGGCGGGTGAATCGGGTCAATTTTCGAAGCACAAAGGGGAAACTTCCGCAGAAAGACTATAACGCCGCGTCATTCAGAGGACAACTTTGCGATTACAAGGCCAGGAAATTTGCCCGTTCGCGCCAATATTCACCCCTGGACACAAGCGTGAGGGCAAGTTCCCGAAACCATTTGGGGCTGAAGGAGAAGGCTCCCCTGGCGTTCTTCAAGTCGGAGAAGTTCCACTCCTCTCTGGCGGGTCAGCGCAGTCATTCTAGCTCTTGATAAAGGTTTTACAAGTCATTGAATTAACGATAGTTAAAGTCCAGGCGGTTCTCCTCAGTGGGAGTTTCACAGAACTCTTGATTAAAAGCTCCACGCGTCGCCCCTAACGAGAGAAATCG
>Ga0335070_10004099_pt1 | contig 17005 bp, 11 predicted proteins | sample Lox_Sample_13_FD_206722 | JGI IMG/M metagenome (GOLD analysis project Ga0335070, IMG submission 206722) | Soil microbial communities from Loxahatchee National Wildlife Refuge, Florida, United States - Lox_Sample_1.3 | ecosystem: Environmental > Terrestrial > Soil > Wetlands | place: USA... | reverse complement strand
ATGGCGATGCCGATGAGGGCATCGGCGACATCGTCGATCTCCCGGGTCTTCTGGCCGCAGACGGCGCAGTGGCGGACCATGCGGATATCCATATGCCCGCAATGCTGGCAGCGGCTGGCGGCGGCGGAGAAGCGGTCGCTCAGCAAGAGGCTCTGCACTTCGCCTTTCTCCAGGGACATCAGGACGTGGCGCAGGCCGACTGCGCCGCGCCCGTTGCGATGAGCTTCGCCGAGCACCTCGCGCACCATCCCCTGGCGCTGTGACTGCTCATGCTCCCGGAGGCGCCGGCTGGCGTGCTCCAGCACCTGCTCCTTGGTGGCAAGTCCCGGGTCAACATTGAAGTGCCCGATGAGGCACTGGCGCACATAGGGATGCAAATGCGGTTCGATGTCAGGCCAGGTGTCCTCGCGACACCCGACCAGGAAGGAACCGCAGCCGGCGGACTGATGCAGGCCCTGCAGGCGGTCCGATACGGCTTTGAAGTGCTTCATCGCCTCGTTCTCGACGTGGCGCTCGGCGTGGCCGGCGTCGTAGCCGGCGAAGCCGTCGCTGCGCGCCTTGCGCGGCGTCTGGGTCCGGATCTCGCCCGCCTCCTGGATCTCGCCGGCGCGGATGGTGAAGAAGCGGGCGTGCTCCCGGTCGGTCAGCAGGACGCAGGCACGGGGAAACGCCTCGACCAGCCGCGCCAGCGGCTTGAGATGGAAGCGATCATTGACGACGAGTTGTGACTTCTGGAGGCGGGGTGGGACTTCGTATTCCCGCCAGATGCCGCGGGCGCCGCAGGCGAAGATCACCTTGGCCTTGGAGCCGCCCTTCCACTGCTCCGCCTTCTCCAGGATGCGGTGCAGATCCTTCTTCCTGTCGCCGTGCCCGGGGCTGCGCCCGGCATGGCGGAGCGCGTCGCGGACCATGTCCTTGAGCAGGATGGTCTCCTCGCGGTGCGAACGGTCCTTCGGAGTCTCGGGTTGGAAATAGAAGCTGATAGCGGAATCACCGGTGTTGTCGATCTCTGCCAGATAACGGAGTTCCTCACGCGTGATCATCGCGTTCTCCTGAAAAACGGGTTCAGGCGATCTTGGTGTGTCGCAAAAGCTTTTCGCGCCACAAGCTGGAGGGCGGCATCTTCTGCCGGACGAGCTCGCGGGCAGTGGCGATGGAGGCGTGGACCTGATCGAGCTTGCGGTCGGTGGTGGCCGCAATCTCGTCCAGCGTGAAGCCCTCGATCGCGAAGAGAATGAAAGCTTCCCGGTCTTCGCGGGCGGCGCCGCGCAGCGAGCTCTCCACCAGGTTCACCATCTCGACCGAGGAGGCGGCTTGCTCGGGGTCCGAGGTCCGCCGATCGGGGATGACGTCGGAGCGGTGCAGCATCTCGTCGGGCTGATGGAACTGCAGTTCGGGCTCGTCGCTGCCGCGGACGTTCTGCTTGCGGGCGGAATCCTCCAGGGGGACGGCGGTGACGGCCTCGGTGTCGTTGGCGACGATGTGGTGGATGGAGCGAAGCGCCAGGCGATAGAGCCAGCGCTCCAGGGTCAGCAGCTCCGGCTTCTCTTCGTCGCCTAAAGCCGTAGCGATGGCTTCGTTGACGACCTCTTCCCGGGTCACGGCGCCTTCTTCCAGCATGCCGTTGGCTTCGCGGTAGGCAATTTCACGCTCCACAAAGGCGTTCAGGCGGGCGAGGTTGGCGTTGATCCAGGTGGAAATATCGGTGTCGGAGACCTTCGGCGGATGAATGGCGGCGAAGGTCCTCTCAAAGGGGACGGCGTTGCGCAATTCGTCGCGCTGGGTGCGCCGGCGCATCGGGGGCCGTTTGTGGCCGCGAAGCTGCTCTTTGTGTTTCGTAAGCTGGGAAACAAGGTCAGCAAAGGCTGCTTTGACCGCAGAGACGGCGGTGTGGTTGGTTTTCTGTGCCGCCATCTGCCCGGAGGGCAGGCGCAGGTTCAGAGAGACGGCTGTTCCCTCCCGCGGGTGATTCTCCTCGACAATGGCCTTCAAGTGCACCAGGTCGGGGCGGAAGACCGCCAGCCTCCGGCCCAGCTTCTCGATCTGTTGGTGGAATTCCTTTTCGATCTCGGGAGCTCTTGCGGCCTTGTAGGAGATATGGACGTTCATGGCTACCTCGGGACGCGGCTGGAACCCCACTGGCCGTTCCTTGCGGCTGCTGCACTTGCTCCGGAGAGAATTTTACACCTGCCTGTGTAACGCAAGGCAAAAATGAGAAGTTGCACTTGCGGGTCAGGATTGGCGGCAGTTGAGGTGCTAGGGGCGGAAACTGGAGCGATTGCTCGACTCAGGGTGAGAAGCCGCAGTACCGCGGCTACACCGATACGGTGAACGAGGTCTCGTTGCGGGTGACCGGGCGGTAGAGGGTGTCGCGCTCGATGGGCTCCCGGCCTGCTTCCTTGATGAGGCGGATGAGGTCCTGGCGGCGCAGCCCCTGCGGAGTGGTGGCGCCGGCATCGTGGTAGATCTTTTCTTCTACCACGGTGCCGTCGATGTCGTCGGCGCCGAAGCGCAGCGCGATCTGCGCGATCTTGGGCGAGACCATCTGCCAATACGACTTCACGTGGGGAAAGTTGTCGAGCAGCAGGCGGCCGATGGCCACCTCCTTGATATCGCGCAGACCGGTGGTGGTGTGCAGGTGCTGCAAGGGGGTATTGGCCGGGTGAAAGGCCAGCGGGATGTAAGTCTGGAAGCCGCCGGTCTCGTCCTGTAGTGCCCGCAGCTTGAGCAGGTGGTCGATGCGGTCGTCGTCGTTCTCCACGTGGCCGTAGAGCATGGTGGCGTTGGACTTCAGGCCGATCTGGTGGGCCAGGCGGGCGGTCTCCAGCCACTGGTCACCGTCGATCTTGTGGTCGCAGATGATATGGCGGACGCGGTCGGCGAAGATCTCGGCCCCGCCCCCGGGTAGAGAGTCCACCCCCGCTTCCTTCAGTTTCTCCAGGGTCTGGCCGGTGGTCAGCTTGGCCCGCTTGGCGAGGTACGCGATCTCGACCATGGTGAAGGCCTTCAAGTGGACCTGGGGGAAGCGCTGCTTCAGGCCGCGGATGAGATCGAGGAAGTACTCGAAGGGCAGGTCGGGGTGGAGGCCGCCGACGATGTGGAACTCGGTGATGGCCTCGGAGTAGCCGCTGGCCGCGGTCTGCCAGGCTTCTTCCAGGGCCATGGTGTAGGCGCCGGGTGCGTCTTTCTTGCGTCCGAAGGCGCACAGGCGGCAGGCGGCGACGCAGACGTTGGTGGGATTGATGTGACGGTTTACGTTGAAGTAAGCGCGGTTGCCGTGCAGTCGCTCGCGAACGTGGTTGGCCAGCCAGCCGACGGCCAGAACGTCTCCTGACCGGTACAGCGCCCGGGCGTCGTCGGCGTCCAAGCGGGCGCCGGCCAGGACCTTTTCGGCCACCGGACGCAGTGCGGCATCGTCGGTCTGGAAGGCGTGGAGCACTAGCTCGATATTACCCTACGGGCGCGCCGCAGGTCAGCCCGGGCGGCAGGAGCTGAGCGGAAGAGGCGGGCGCCACGGCGCCCGCCTTCGGCGGCTACAAACGGTTCACGTTAGAAGCTTGCAGTCCTTTAGGTCCCTGGGTGACTTCGAATTCTACGGCGTCGCCTTCATTGAGGGTCCGGAACCCCTCCGCCTGGATGGCGGTGTGGTGCACAAAAATGTCTCCACCCTGCTCGCGCTGGATGAACCCATACCCTTTGCTGGCGTTGAACCACTTTACGGTCCCACGTTCTTTGGCCATTGAAACATTCCTTTCGTCCACCGCTGGTTCCTCGTTCTGACCGGTCAGGCGGGTGATGGGGGCGGGTGAAGCGCACAAAAAAGACAAAGGCCTCCACCGGCAGAGCCGGCAGAGACCGCGTCAACTTGGCAAATCACCTTCCACGTCCCAAAACAGGACAAATATATGTCGATATACGAGAGAGTGCCAGAAAAAAGTAACAAAATTTCAGCGGGTGCGGAGCAGAAGGTCACCAGCCACGAAGAGGAAGAACACCACCGAGATCACGCCGTTCATGGTGAAAAAAGCGGCGTTCAGCCGGCTGAGGTCCCCCGAGCGGACCAGGGAATGCTCGTAGGCCAGCAGAATGGCCACCGCCAGCACACCCGCGATCGCGATCCCGCCGAGCTGAAAAACCAGTACCAGCACGACCAGCAGCGCCAGCATCAGCAGGTGAAGGAGGCGGGCGAGCAGGAGAGCGCGAGCGATGCCCAGATAACGGGGCACCGAATGCAGCCCGGCCCGGCGGTCGAACTCATAATCCTGGCAGGCATAGAGGACATCGAAGCCGCCGACCCAGAAGGTGACCGCCGCGGTGAGGATCAGGATGCGGGGATCGAGGGCGCCGCGGACCGCGATCCAGGCGGCGGCCGGAGCCGCTCCCAACGCGAATCCCAGCATCAGGTGAGACCAGCGGGTGAAGCGCTTGGTGTACGAGTACAGCAGCAGGATGGCCAGAGCCACAGGAGACAGATACAGGGCCAGTCGGTTGAGGCGCCAGGCGGCGAACACTAGCACTGCCGCTGAGGTGACCACGAACAGGCCGACGAAGCGTCGGGAGAGCAGGCCGGCGGGCAGGGCACGGGAGGCGGTGCGGGGATTGGCGGCGTCCAAGTCGGCGTCGGCCAGGCGGTTGAAGGCCATGGCAGCGGAGCGCGCCGCAACCATGGCGACAATGATCCAAGCGAGCTGGCTCCAGCGCGGCAGGCCCCGCGCCGCCAGCATGGCCCCGCACAAGGCGAAGGGGAGTGCGAAGACCGAGTGCTCCCACTTGATCATCTCCAGGGTGATGCGGAAGTTGCGGACCAGTCCCACAGCACGATTCTATCGGATGCGCGGCCGGTCACCAGCTTTCGTCGTACCCCTGAGCCCCGATCAAGGGGACAAAACGGACAAGGTCGAGCCCGGTGCTCACCGGCTTGCCCTCTGCCTTGCGCACCAGCCAGAGCTGCTGGCCGGCGTAGGTGCCGATGGGGACGACCATGCGCCCACCCTCGCGCAACTGGTCGAACAGGGCTTGGGGAAGCGCCGGGGCCGCGGCCGTGACCAGGATGGCGTCGAAGGGAGCGGCGCCCGGCAGGCCCTCGCTACCGTCTCCCACGACGACCGAGACGTTCCGGTAGCCGGCGCGCTCCAGGGCTTCCCGGCCCCGGTTGGCCAGTGAGGCGATACGCTCGATGGAGTACACCCGGCTCACCAGCTCGGCCAGCACCGCGGTCTGATACCCCGATCCGGTGCCGATCTCGAGCACGGTGTCTTCCGGTTGAGGCGCCAACGCCTCGGTCATGGCGGCGACCACATACGGCTGCGAGATCGTCTGGCCTTCGCCGATGGGGATGGGGTGGTCTTCGTAGGCGTCGCGCTCATGGCCGCGGGGCACAAACAGATGCCGGGGCACGCGCCGCATGGCATCGAGCACCCGTGGATCGCGGACCCCGCGTTCGCAGATCTGGGTCGCGACCATGCGCAGCCGCATGGGTTCGAAAGCATCGTTCCCGCTTGCCGCCGACATGACTAGCGCTTGCGCTGGCGATAGCGCACGTCGAAGCTTACCACCCCGTTCTGGTCGCGGACAGCGATGACGGTCAGGTTGCGGTTCACCTGGTACTCCACCTGCACGATCTGTTGCGACGATTGCGAGAGGTTGGTGATGAAGGTGAGTGTCACCTTGTCGGAAACCTGCTGCTCGATGGTGGCGCGGGCGTTGGGGTTGCTCTCCGGGCCGCCCGCCTGGGGGTCGATCTTGATCCGGTTCAGGCCGAACAGCTTCTGCGAGCGGCTGCTGACGGTGGCGCTCAGCGCCTCCTCCAGGATGGCGCTGGAGGCGCTCTCGGTGTAGTTCTGGGTGGGCGAGGCGACCAGCACGGACTCTTCCTTGGTGCGTCCGAGCGCGAGCAAGGCGATGATGTCCGCGGTGGGCAGCGGCGGGTCGGAACGGTAGGTGGAAACCAGCCGGCCGGGCGGCGGCTCGCCGTGAACCCCCAGGCTGATGTCGTAATCGCGGATGCGGGCGGTGGCTTCCACATTGATCACGGGCTGGATGTGGGTGGGGTTGGAGAAGGTCACGTCGCCGCGCTCGATATGGTACTTGGTGCCATTGATCGCGACATTGCCTTCCAGCACGTTCACCCGGCCGAGCAGAACCGGACGTGTGGCGGTGCCCCGCAGCCGCAGGTCCATCGTCCCGGAGAGCTTTGCCGACGCGGTCTGCACCTGGACCTCCGGGCTGGAAGTGATGTGCACATCGAGGTGGAGATTGTTGAGCGGCGCGCTCAGTACCGGCATGGCGGGCGCCTGCTTGAACCGCTCCAGGTACTGGGCGAGATCGAAGCGCGAGTTCAGCGAGAACCGCGTGATCTCCACATCGCCGCTCAAGCGTGAGTTCTGCGGCGAGCCGACGTAGCGCAGGTCCACTTTGGCCACCGAGCTCACGCCGGCGGGATAGCGCAGGCGGATGTCGCTGCTCTTGGCGGTGAGATTGAACAGCAGTCCCTTGGCGTAGCTGATGAAGCCGCCGATATCGAGGGTGCCTCCGCCGGTCTGCGCGGTCAGAGAGCGCACCCGCAGCCGGTTTTCGTTGAACACCAGGGTGCCGTTCACGTGGCTGAGACCGTTGGCGAGATCGATGAAGGAGATGCCGGCGTCGTGGATGGTGATTTGGCCGGTCACGTCGGGACGGGAGAGCGAGCCTCCGATGCCGACGGCCAGGTCGGTGGTCCCGTAAGAAGTCAGGTCGGAATCGAACGTCTGCAGCATCCTCATGTTGAGGCGTCCGTCCGCCCGCAGGTTCATCTCGCGCGTCCCGCCCAGGCGGACGGTCCCGGAAGCGGTCAGGTCGGTGCCCTCCGCGACCAGGTGAAAACGTTCGAGCGTGAACACCTCGTTGGCCATGCTGAAGCGGATGGGACCGCTGCTGCCGATGCGCATCTTCGAGATCTCGGCCGAGAACTCGTCGATGGTGCCGTTGATGTTGAGGTCCCGCGGGCGTCGCAGCGGGCCTTTCACGTACACGAAACCGGTCATCGCGGAATGGCCGGTGACCTGCCCCTGAAGGTAGGCCAGGAGCAGGGGATCGATATCGGAGCGCTCGAAGTGCACGCGCAAGTTCGCGGGCCAATCCTCCCTCATGCGCGCGCTGCCCTCGACTGCGAGGTCGGCGTTCGGACTGTGCACGCGGGCATTGATCTGGAGGTCGGCGCCGCGGGTGACGGCGTCGGCGGTGACGTCGCCCACTTGCTCGCCATTCACCACCAGGCGCGTGACCCGCAGCGCACCGTTGAGGACCGGTTCTTCCAGGGTCCCGGACCCCGATATGTCCAAGTCTGCGACGCCGTTCACCTGGTATCTGGCTGACTGGAGCCGCTGCAACTTCGCCAGTTCGAAGGCGTTGCCACGCAAGCCGAAGCGGAATGCATGAGTGGAGGCAGCGTAAGCGACCGCGCCGGTGAACTGGACTCCATCGTGGGCCAGGACCAGGTTATTGAGCTGCGCCTCGCGCCCGGCAAAGCCGAGGTTGGCGCGGAGACTGGAGAACGGCTCCCCGGCGATGGTGAGGTCGGTGGCTTGCAGGTGGCCGCTGCCGCGCAGGTCGTTGACCGTCCCGGTCAGGTTCACATCCACCGACAGCCTGCTGGTGACCGGGTAATGCTGCCGTAAGAGCGCCTGCAGGTCGGAGATCTCCAGGTTGGCCATCCGCGACCGTAGGGTGAAGGGAGTGTTGGCGTCCAGCTTGCCGTTGGCGCTGTTGGCGGTCCCATCGAATTCGATGTTCGCCGGCCCGCGCCGCAGGAGGCCGTGGCGTGCCGCCGACTGGGTCGAGGAATGCAGGATGTCGACGCGCAGCAGGTCCCAATGCATGCGCACCGGCTCTTCCGGCGCTTTGGGGGAGGGCGGGAGCGCCAATCCGGGCGGCAAGCTGGTGACGGAATCAAAGTCCGTCGCCTCCAGGTGGCCGCTTACCACCGGAGCGGCGAGTTTTCCCGCGATCGTGCCGGTGAACGACGCACGCCCGTGGATGTAGGCGGGCAGCGCATCGGACCCGACCAGCGCCAGCACCGGAGCGAGATCAGAAAGGTCGGTAGAGTTCACGGCGACGCGCAGATCGGCAGTGGTCGAGCCCAGGACGCCGGTGGCGTCCACCCGCGTCGTGCGCGTCGCCAGGTTGAGCTGCGGCACATCGATCGTTTGCGTCCCGCGATGATAGGTCGCTTTCACCCGGGCGGTCACGGGAAGCTGATCGGGAGTGGGAGCCGCCGGCGGGACCACGTCGAGATCCATCGCCGTCTGCAGGTTGTACAACGATCCCGTCCACTGAGCGCGGAGCGTGCCCGCGATGCTGCCGGCGGGGGCGACCCTTCGGAGCGTGGCCGACCGCGCCCCCAGGACGTCAACCAACTGGTGTAGCTGGAGGCCGTTCACGCGCAGGTTCAGCACCCCGGATGCGGCCGGCTCCTTGGCCCCGGCACCTGCGGGCCGATTGCCGGAGCTCCAGCCTCGGATCTCGCCGGCGCCGTTCACGGTTCCGCCGAGCGCGGTCGCGAAGATGCTGGAGAGGATGATGCGATCGCGGTTGGCGGTGAATTGCGCGCCCCCATGCACGAAGGCCTGCGCATGGGAGTCTCGCCACTCCCCGTTCTTCACGATCACCTTCCCGACGGAGGAGAGTGCACGCGCTGCGTACGCCGCCTGCCCGCTCACCTCGATGCTGCCGGAACGAAGGCCGGGCACCTGGACGATCGCGGCCGCCTCGCCCGCATCGAGAGAAGCCTTGTAGATGATGTCGGCTTCCGGGTTCGCGAGATTGGCCGCACTTCCGGTGAACTCGAGATGCGAGCGCCCCGACGTGAGCTGGAATGCCTTCACCTCGATCCTGCCCGGCCACATGTTCAAGCGGGCGTCTGCCTGTCCCTTGATCGGCACCCAGCCCGGATGGTCGATCTGCACGCTTCGCGAGTGGAACTCCACGTCGTAGCGCCGGTCCTTGGGGTGGTACCCAAGTTCGGCGGTCACATCCGAGGCGTTCACATCGAGTGGGATCGCCTGGGCATTCAGCAGCAGCTGGCCATCGCTGGTCTGCATGTGCCCGACCGACAGCTCAATGAGCGCCTCCGCTCTGCCTTTTTCGGCAAGAGGGACCGGAGTGTTGGTCGAATCGTCCGGATGGACGATCACGTGGATGACGGGACGCTTCAGCGCGACATGCCGCAGCACGATTCGGCGGCTGACCAAGGAGAGCACCTCGGCTCGGATATCGGCGCGTTCGACGTGCACGAAGGGCGCTTCTCCCGGAGGCTCCAAACCGTGGATCGTCAGATCGTGGATCTCGAAGCTTAGATGGGACAGGCTCCACTGGAACGAGCCCATTTCCACCTTGCCGCCGGTGGCCGCTTCGAGGCTCGCGATCACCTCCGCGCCGACCCTCTCCCGTAACGCGTCGCTGCGCAGATACCAGACGGCGAAGAGCGCCACGACGATAAGGAGCACGATCGTCCCCCACACGAGTTTGCGCGGGCGGCTCATCGCAGTTCCTGCACCTCCTCCTGCCCGCGGAGGCTCTGCAACCAAAGCGTCATCAGGTCGTTGATACGTTGCTCGACCAGGATCTCCTCGATCTTGCCGGAGACCTCGCCCAGCGGCACTTCGTGCGCGCCGTCCCGGTGCAGCTGCGGGATCAGCTGCTCCAGGTAGTAGTTCTCGATGCTGCGCTGGTCGATGTGAATGTTGGGACGGAAGCGGGCGTCCACGTAGCGGATGATGTTCAGCTGCTCGGCCACGAGCTGGGCAATGTCGTTCTCGGTGAGCCCGTACCTGGCCAGCAGCGCGCGCCAACCCTGGTCATCGGAAGCGCCGGGGATCTGGCGCCGCATGGTCGCGATCTGCCGCTCTACGTCCTCCTTCGACGCGCGCACGAGGGTCGCTCTGTCGATCTGCGCCTCGATCAGCGCCTGGTCCACGAGCTGGTCGATGGCCCGCTTGCGCTCCTCCGCGCTGAAGCGCGCCGGATCGCGTCCCGCGGCCATGGCCTGGTAGCGCAAGGAGTCCTCCACCTCGCTTTCCAGGATGACGCGGCGATTCACCCGCGCAACGATGCGGTCCACCATCTCTCCGGCCGCGGCCAGCGGGGCCAGCACGGCAAGCAGGAACGCGAGTTGTCGCCAGATCCTCATCAGAAGGTCTGCCCGATGCTGAAGAAGAAATTGAACCGCCGGAGTTGCTGCACCGAGTTCTCCCGGCCCACCAGGAAGGTCGGCGGATTCAGGTTATAGCCGAAGTCCAGGCGCACCGGTCCGATAGGAGTGTTATAGCGGACGCCGCCGCCGATCGCATGCGACATGAAGCTGAAATCGCAGAATGGCTTGAAATCGGGCGGATCGGTGGGCTTGATCGGGCGGCATTCCTGCAGATTGTTCTGCCCCGTTTTGAGGAAGCTGTGGAACATGTCGCTGGGAGAGGCGAAGACATTGCCCATGTCGTAGAACAACACGGGACTGACCTTGTTCTCGAGCCAGGGCAGCCACGGAGGCGGCAGCCGCAGCTCGAGATTGTTGACGAACAAGGCCTGGCCTCCCAGGGGGAAGCCGGTATCAAGGTCGCGCGGCCCCGCTTGGTTGATGGAGAAGCCGCGATGCGAGTTCCCGCCGCCCGCGAACAGCAGTTCAGGCAGGGGGATCACCCCTTCCGGCAAGGTGGAGGAGGCGGTTGGGTGTTCGATGCCTAGCCGGGTAGAGCGCGCCAGGATGATGCGTCCCTTGTTGAAGGAATGATAGGTCGAGTTCTGGCCCAGAAACCGCACGAAACCCGCCTGCGAACCGAAGACGCGGCTGGAGATGCCCATGTCCAGTGTCGTGTACAGGCCCCGCCGGGAGTCGAGGGGGTTGTCGCGGGTGTCGCGGATGAAGGTGAAGCTGGGCATCCCGATCCGGACCGGCTTGGAGTACAGCGGTACCAGGTCGGGATCGATGACCAGGTTGGTGGCCTTCACCTCGCGGTAGCTGAAGCGGTAGAGGAAGGTCGTCGCCCGGCTCCAGCGATGCTCCAACTGCAAGGCTCCCTCCAGGCGCTGGGAGGTGAAGGTGCGGATATCGTTGGTGTTGTCGTAGAAACTGATGAAGCTGAAGGTAAGGTTCTTGTGGTCGAACCAGCGTGGGGCCTGGTAGGTAAAGAGCGCACGCTGTTCCAGGCGTCCGACGTGGCTCTTGAATAACAGGGTGTGATTGCGCCCGCGGAAATTGATCCGCGTCAGGTCGAAGGAGACGCGCGGGCTGACCCCGGTGCGCCCCTGCGGCAGGTTGCTGTTGGGCTCGCTCCCTGTCTGCACCTCGAGGCCGAGGCCGTAGTTGAAAGTCCAGCGCCGCGCTTCCTTGATGTCGAAGAGCATGTTCTTGCGCGTATCATCGCCCTCCGGGTTCTGGACGGCGACGTCCACCTCGTTGAAGATACCCAGGTCGTAGAGGTTGCGCTGGCTGTCGAACATGGCGCTCTGGTTCAAGGGATCGCCGGGCTTCACCGTGATCTCGCGGTCCACCACGAACGGGTGCGTAGCCTGCAGTCCGGTGACCAGCACCTGACTCACGAATACCTGCCTGCCCTCCGATACCTTGAAGGTAACCTCCATGCGGGTAGAATCGTCGGAAATCGGCGCGGATGTCGCTTCGAGTTCTACGTCCGGGAAGCCATGATTGAAGTAGTGGTTCATGATCGCTTCCCGGTCGCCGGCGATGTTGGTCTCGGACCAGGGTTGTCCCTCCAGCGTGCTGATGAGCCCCCTGATCTCCTCGGCAGAGATGTGCTCGTTGCCGGTCAGGGTGAGGGACGCCACGCGGGTCTGCGGACCTTCGGCGATGTGCACCACGATCCGCATCCGCCCGGGGTCTCCTTGGTAGTCGTCCTGCACGTCCGCGGTGACTTTCACCTGAAGGAACCCGTTGGACTTGTAAAGGTACTCGATGGCTTGCTGGTCGCGAGCCAGCAACGACTGGCTGAACAGCCCTTGGGAGAGCACGCGTCCTGCCGGCTGCACCAGCATGCGCTCGCGGATCACGTCCGTCTTGAAGTAGGGTTCGCCGTGGGGCCGGGTGACGACATCGCTCCAGTCCACATCCACCTTGACCAGTTTGTGACGCATCCCGCGGTTCACGTCATAGACCACCAGGCGGCGGTCCGCCTCGTCCTTCTCGGTGTAGTCGATCTTCACATCAAAGTATCCACGACTCTGGAAGTAGTCGCGTAGATTACGGCGGCCCTCGTTCAAGAGGTCATCGTCAACCGCGTTTTCCTCGTACACCGGGATGTACTTCTTGAGCGCGCCGCGGGGGATGCTGGCTCCTTCAACGCGGATGTCCACTTCCGGCCCGGGCCGGAGGACGAAACCGTAGTCCAAGGTGTTGTTCTCCGGGTGGTAAGTGCGGTCGGTGAGCGCGACCTGCGCCTCCAGATGTTCCTGCTTCTGAAAGTGCTTGCGCAGGCGCTGCAGCGCGCTGTCGGAGCGGCTTGACGACGCGTCGTCCCCAGGGTGGAGATGCGCGATCTGCATCACCTGCTCGACCGTCACTCCCGGCGCTGCGTCGATGGTGATCTTGCCTACCTTCGCCTGCTCTCCCGGGTTTACCCGGAAGTGGACATCGATCTGCCGGGTCTCCGGATGTTTCGTGTACTCGGGCACGATGGTCGCCTGGTAGAAACCGTTGTTCTTCAGGGCGCGCAGCATCCCCTCCAGACCACGCTGCACCTTCTCCCGCGTGTAAAGCTCTCCCAGCACCAGCTTGCTGCTGTTCAGCAGTTGATGGCCGTTGGGGCCCTTGCGGGGCGCCCCGATCACCAGCATGCGCCCGAAGAACAGATTTTCTTCCGCAATGAACACCAGCGTGAGTTCATTCTGCGGTGTGCGGTCGGCCTCGACCTGGAGATCGGCGAACCGGCCGGTGGCATAGAGGCTCTGGATGCTGCGGCGGAGCTTCTGCTTGTCGAGCGGCTCGTCGGTCTTCTGGGCGAGCAACTCCAGCAGGTGGGCGTTCTCCTGGGGAGTGGTGCCGCGAAACTCGATGGCGCGCACCCGCAACCCGGCCAGGCGGTTCAGATTCGAGCTTTGAGTGAGAGCAGGATCCGGCGCGGCGGCTTCCGCCGGCGCCGGACGGCGGGCATTTGCCACCCCGGCCCCCGTCTGCGCGGCACCCGCCACCGCCAGGGCACACCACACCCCTGCTATCAGCCATGCCTGTAGCGCTGACCGAAATCCCAAAAAGACAGCTCTCCTCAAGTGCCCGGCCCGATCGCCGGCAATGCTGATCAGCTATCAGATGAGCAGCCGCTGAACTTTCGTTGCACGCGCAACCAGCAGCGCCCGGGGTTAATTCACGGGTATCGCGGCACTTATAATAACGGTTAGGACCCCGAATGCCGATTGAAGATCGTTACTCCCGCCAGGTGCTGTTCTCCGGCATCGGCGCGGAAGGTCAGCGCCGCCTGCGCTCGTCTCGGGTCGCGGTGGTCGGCTGCGGCGCCACGGGATCGGCCGTCGCCGCGCTGCTCGCCCGCGCCGGCGTCGGGCGCCTGACCATCCTCGACCGCGATTACGTCGAGCCCAGCAACCTGCAACGCCAGTCGCTGTTCGACGAGGCCGATGCCGCCGAATCCCTGCCCAAGGCCATCGCGGCCCAGCGCCGGATCGCTACCTTCAATTCCGAACTCGAGGTTCGGGGAGAAGTTGCGGACCTGCGTCCGGAGAATGTCGAGGAACTTCTCGGCACAGAGCAGCTCGTGGCGGACGGCACCGACAACTTCGAGACCCGCTACCTGGTGAACGACTTCTGCGTGAAGAATTCCCTGCCCTGGATCTACGCCGCCGCGGTCGGCAGTTATGGGGTCACGATGAACATCCTGCCCGGAGAGACGGCATGCCTGTCGTGTATCTTCCCAGCCGCTCCCCAGGGAACCGTCGAAACCTGCGATACTTCCGGCATCCTGAACTCGGTGGTGAACCAGGTCGCATCCATCGAAGCCACCGAAGCCATCAAGCTGCTGGTCGGCGCCCGCGACAGGGTGCGGCGTACCCTGCTCTCCTTCGATGCCTGGGCGAATGAGCACTCGGAGATCTCCACGGCTCGGCCGCGCAGCGATTGCCACACCTGCAGCGCCCGCCAGTTCCCGTACCTGTCCGGGGAGGGCCGCCCGCACGTCACGCTGTGCGGGCGCAACTCGGTGCAGATCCACGAGCGCCACCGGCCCATCGATTTCCGCGAGATGAACAACCGCCTGGCCCCTCACGGCACCGTCAAGCACAACCAATTCGTGCTCAAGTTCTGGCACGAGCCTTACGAGATGACGCTGTTCCCGGACGGCCGCGCCATCATCAAGGGGACCACCGACACCGCGGTGGCGCGCAGCCTGTACGCCCGCTACATCGGGAGCTAGCAGGCCCAGCACCGTGCGGTGGCCCGGCTGGGAAGGTTGTTCTTGAGTCGTCTCACGACAGTCGGGCCGACTTCTGTTATCTTAGTTGGTCGTCCTCTATTGTCGTGTTGACTAGAAGACGCCCCCGACCGATCCCTTCATGAACGACCCCAAGACCCCGAGCGACAACCGTCCCAGCCCTGATCTGCCCCGCAGCGGCGGCCCCAAGCCCCAGCCGCCGAAGGCGTACCGCTGGTTGGTGCTGATCTTCGTCAGCCTGACTATGTTCGGCAATTACTACATCTTCGACAGCATCAATCCACTGGTCGATATTTTCAGGAGCCAGCTCGGTTTCTCCGCCTCCGTCATCGGCTACCTGAACAGCGCTTACAACGGCGCCGCGATCCTGGCCCTCGCGGTGGGTGGGATCATCGTCGACCGCTTCGGAACGAAGAGATCCATCACGTTCTTCTCCATCCTGTGCTTGATCGCGTCCGCATGGATGGTCATCAGCGGCCACGCATGGTCGATGCTGGCGGCCCGTTTTGTGCTCGGCCTGGGGGCCGAGCCGCTGATCGTCGCCGTGACCACGGCGATCGCCAAGTGGTTCAAAGGCAAGGAACTGAGCTTCGCCTTCGGGGTCAATCTGCTGATCGCTCGGGCCGCCTCGTGGCTGGCTGACAACTCACCGACGTGGGCATCGTGGGCGTTCGACGGCACCTGGTATCGGCCGCTGCATATCGGCATTGCAGCGGGATTGATCTGCGTGGTGGCTGCACTCATCTACTGGGTCCTGGAGGCGCGCGGCGAAAGGCTGTACACGGTCGGAGAAGCCGCAGCCACCGACAAACTCAGGGTGCGGGACGCGTTCCTCTTCGGGCGGACCTTCTGGTACATCGTCGCCCTGTGTGTCACCTTCTACGCAGTGGTGTTCTCGTTCCGTCTGTTCGGCATCGACTACTTCATCAGCGCGCACGGCCGGTCGCGGGAAGCGGCCGGCCGCTTGAACGGTTTCCTCCCGCTGATGGCGATGTGGGCCACTCCGGTGTTCGGCCTGATCGCCGACCGGGTCGGCAAGCGGGCCACCTTCATGTTGATCGGGTCGGGAGCGATGCCGCTGGTGTTCCTGCTGATGGGCTATTCCCAGGCTTCCCTCTGGCTGCCCGTGGGAATGCTGGGGGTAGCCTTCTCTTTGATCCCCGCGATCATGTGGCCCTCGGTCGCCTACCTGGTGGAGCAGCGGCGGTTGGGCAGTGCCTATGCCCTGATGACGCTCTGCCAGCAGGTCGGCTGGCTTATCATGAACCAGGCCATTGGCTACAGCCAGGACCGGTTCCGGGCGACGCCAGCGCATCCGGCGGGCTATCTGCCTATGCTTTGGATCCTGACTGGAGTCAGCCTGTTGGGGATCGTCTTCGCCTTCCTCCTATGGCGAGCCGGGCAGGGGCCGGAGGCCCATGCGCTCGAGACGATCACGACAAAAACAGGTGTCTGATCGGACTGTTCAGGTAGCCAAACGGTAACCAAACGAGTCATTTGGAGGAGCCGCCCGGTTAGCGGGCGGCATCGGTTTCGGCCCCTTCCACAGCGGCCCTAGTTTCCCAGGCGTTCGGCAACACGTACAACGGGCAGGTACTTAGCCGCATCTTACAAGTGCGGCCTGAAGAAGGCATTGACCCAAGCTAAGAAAATCATAGCTCCCGGGCTCTCAGAGGCAGAGGCGATTGACCGAGCCAAGCGGGGAGACGCGGAATCGTTCGAGGCCCTGTATGGTCTCCACAAACGCCGTGTCTATTCGCTGTGTCTCCGCATGACCGGCAACACGGCCGAGGCCGAAGACCTGACCCAGGAGGCGTTCCTGCAGCTGTACCGCAAGATCGCGACGTTCCGGGGTGAGTCCGCCTTCTCCACCTGGTTGCACCGGCTGGCCGTGAACGTGGTGCTGATGCACCTGCGCAAGAAGGGCCTGCCTGAGGTTTCGCTGGAAGCGACCTTGGAGCCTCAGCAGGATGACGGGCCGAAGAGGGATATCGGGACGCGGGACACCGTGCTGGCCGGCTCCATCGACCGGATCAATCTGGAGCGGGCCATCGAGAGCCTGCCTCCCGGCTATCGCATCATCTTCGTGCTGCACGATATCGAAGGCTACGAGCACAACGAGATCGCCGAGATGCTGGGGTGCTCGATCGGCAACAGCAAATCGCAGCTCCACAAGGCGAGAATGAAGCTGCGCGACCTCCTCAAGTTGAGCAGAGCCGAAAAGGCCCCACGCCGATGAGAGGAGCCATGACACGGGCGAGTTTTCTCGGGGAGAGGATGTAGTCATGACATGCGCCGAATTCCAGAAGGTGCTTCCCTTCATCATCGAGAGCGGCGGTAACGCCGAGGAGCAAGCTCATCAGGAGAGCTGTCCTGTCTGTTCCGACCTGGTGGCGGACCTCAAATACATCGCCGAGCAGGCCAAACTGTTGGTGCCGATGGTGGACCCCAGCCCCAAGGTGTGGACCGGCATCCAGGCTGCGCTCGAGCGGGAAGGGCTGGTGCGTCCCGCTGGGACGGGCCGATTTCCGTCCCCAGTCGCAGTGATACCGGCCCGCTGGGCCCCCGGCAAGAGTCTG
>Ga0335070_10004098_pt1 | contig 17005 bp, 17 predicted proteins | sample Lox_Sample_13_FD_206722 | JGI IMG/M metagenome (GOLD analysis project Ga0335070, IMG submission 206722) | Soil microbial communities from Loxahatchee National Wildlife Refuge, Florida, United States - Lox_Sample_1.3 | ecosystem: Environmental > Terrestrial > Soil > Wetlands | place: USA... | reverse complement strand
GCGCAACATACTATTTAAAACTTATAACGGAAAATTCTAAAAGCACGCGGTTATCCATTAAACATAAAAGCATCATCTGAAACCCATATTAATTCGAAAGTCACAATCATAACATCAAAATTGGCGCACAAGAGGAAGCCATTTGAGTGAACAAAAAACAACAGAGATCGCAGCTGTCAACCAGAAGATCGAAGCCATCAACCAGCAAATTGTAACCCTCAAGGAGCAACTTAACACAACCCACGAAGACATAAAAAAGCACATTGAAACTAGAGATAAACTTAACGAGAAAGCCAAGGCTCTCAGAACAGAAATCGGAGAAATCAAAAAAGAACGTGACCAACTTAATCTAAGCGTAAGAAACCTTAAACAGCAACGTGACGAAGTCCGTACCCAGATGGCTCCGTTCATCGAGCAAATCAAGGAACATAGCCAAAAAATTAGGGAACTGCGAGAGAAACGCGAAGGTCGAAACCGGCAAGAACTGCAGAAAGCCTTTGATGCGCTCGAGTTTAAGATCGCCACCACCTCTATGGACCTCAAAGAAGAGAAAAGGTACATCGATCAGGTCAAAGAGATAGAAGTAAAGTTAAGCGTTTTCAAGAAGATGGATGTCCATAGCAAGAAAATTACTGAATTGAAAAAAGAGCTTAAGGTTTTTCAGGACAAGGCTGACGCCTTCCACAAAGAACTAACAGCGAACGCTCAGAAGAGCCAAGAACTACATTCCAAGATGCTTGCTAAGTTTGAAGAAATGAAAACCATCCGCGACGAAGCAACGAACCTCCACGTCATGTTCCTTCAGGACCGTTCAAGAATCAAACCTCTCCACGACGAAATCGGCAGGTGTATAGAACAAAGACACAAGCTTTTCGAGGAAAGACAGGGGCAATATGAGGAGCGAAGGAAACAGTACGAAGACAAGAAACGACAGTTTGAGTCACAACGTGAAGAGAGCGAGAAGCAGAAGAAGGCCAAGGAACAGGAAATCAAGGAGAAAATTGGTACCCAAGCGCGAGAGAAACTCCAACGAGGCGAGAAGGTTGATTGGAACGAGTTCCAGCTTCTTGCAGGCGATGAAAAGGAAACGGAAGATAACACGGATTAGACTAACGGTAAATGAGAAATTAGATTAAACAATTCAATAATGTTTTCTGACAGTGATATCGGAAGATTAAACTTTGACATCGCCAAAATAATACGGTTAGAGAACTGATGACTGAGAAAACCGGGGAACAAACGCAAAAACGTATCCTTATTCTTTGCGTTGACCGTGACGGCGACTTGGGGACAAAGGCCGGCATAAAAACGCCTGTTATCGGAAGATCTGCCAACCTAGATGCCGCTGTAGCTTTAGCCCTAAAAGATCCCGAGGAACCAGACGCAAACGCAATGTTTGAGGCCGTCAACTTATATGACCGACTTTTGAAGGAGCAAAAGCCAGAGGAGGTTTTCGAGATCTCCACTATTTGCGGCTCTGAGTTAGGTGGAGTGGGCGCTGATAGAAAACTCGTTGCTGAATTGAATACGCTCTTGGAGACTTTCCCGGCAAAAGAAGTCATCCTAGTGACAGATGGCTATACGGATGAAGCAGTTTTGCCATTAATCGAGTCCCGAGTACCTGTCTCCTCGGTAAGGCGTATCGTCGTCAAGCATAGCGAGTCCATTGAAGAGACTGCAGCCCTCTTCTCCAGATACTTAAAGATGCTCGTGCAGGAGCCAAAATACAGTCGCATTGCACTCGGTCTGCCTGGAATTCTCATTCTCATCTGGGGCATTCTAGCTATTCTTAAACAAAGTATATTTTACTACGCAATAACAATTGCTATAGTGCTAAGCTGTTTTATGCTCATCAAAGGCTTCGGCATCGACAGGTCAGCAAAAAGCTTCATTAAATGGGTCAGGGAATACTCGCCCCCGCCATTGCCAGTACAGGTAGCAAATTATGCAACCATCGCGGGAATTCTGTGCGTCGCCATAAGCATTTACTCTGGGTACTCTTACGTAGTTGGAAGCAATTATGTGGTAGGAAATACGAACATGCTTCCTTCAAACGCTAGCCAGTGGTTAAGCGTCTTGCCACAAGCCGCAGGCTATTTCTTCAAAGGCGCTATTGACTTAGTCGTACTTGGCTTGTGCACGATATTGCTGGGTAGAGGAATAAGGTGGTATTTCGAAGGTGATGCACGTGTCTTACGAAATGTTGCCCTCATTGTTTCTGTCGCTTGGTCCAGAATGATATTCTATGGTGCCGCCGAGATTCTCATTAGCCCTGCTCTTGGCTACGCTAACCTTGTGTTTTACATAATAGTAGGTATACTGATTGCAATCGCCAGCGTTCTAGTGATCCTTATTGTAAATCGTTCGGCCAAGGGTTTCTTTGTCAGATCCAAGGAGAAAATTGACGATTTCGGAGAAAAATAGGCGCATCGCAGCGATAGCGGGATTCTGCTTTTATTTCCATCTCATGCATCATATGCTGAGTCTTCATGGGTTTTGTAGAATTGGGGACAATCTTTAATTGAATCAGGCGGCTTGCCTATAGCGGCACAAGCTCGGTCGAGGAATAGTCTGACCAGAGGCTCAAGCATTGGTAGTAAAAAGATTCCTTTCAGTCATCGGGGCTTACAAGGTATATCAGCGGTGGCTTTGGTTCCAAACAAAGAACGGTGTGAAACCTGAACACATCGCTATAATTCTTGACGGTAACAGACGCTGGGCAAACGAACAAGATGTTAACCCGTGGCTGGGGCACAAGCAAGGCGCCGAGACTGTTGAAAACCTTCTCGATTGGTGCTTGATGCTTAACGTTAAGTTCGTCACGCTCTACATGTTTTCCACGGAAAACTTCAGGCGACCCGCCGAAGAAGTCGAAGAAATAATGAAAATAGCCGAAGTGAAGTTCCGTAAACTTCTAACTGACGAGCGAATTCACAAGAACCACGTGCATGTGAAGGTCCTCGGCCGAATAAACCTGCTGCCCGAAAACCTTCAACAGCTTATCCAAGATGTCGAAAAAACCACAGCGGACTACAATCATCAGTTCCTGAACTTCGCCTTCGCCTACGGAGGCAGAGCTGAAATTGTTGACGCAGCAAAAAAAATCGCAAACAAGGTTAAGGAAGGCGAACTGACAGTCGAAGAAATAGACGAAGACACCTTCGAGAAGTACCTATACACTTCGCACATGCCTAAACAGGATCCAGACATGATCATTAGAACCTCAGGCGAAGAAAGACTAAGTGGCTTTTTGCTTTGGCAATCAGCGTACAGCGAGCTTCTATTTCTGGATGTTTTTTGGCCAGATTTTCGTCTTATAGACTTGCTTAGAGCTATTCGAACCTTCCAGAACCGAAAACGCCGGTATGGTGCATAGCAGCAACTAAGCACGTTTCTTCGTGCTTACTATGCTTACTACATCTCGGTCTTTAAGTACGGCTTCTTCGCCTATCCTCGTTTTATGCCTCGCGTCAACTGCATAGAGGAAGCTTTCTCCTAATTCTGTGTGAATAATGTAGGCGAATTGGTGCGCTGTGGTTCCTTGAGGGATAAGATAAGCATCGGGCAAGACGGCACCGTTGTGGTTACTTAGGTGTTCCACGTCCTCTACTGGGTAAACGGTTATCATGTGGAGTAACTTGAAATAAGCTGTGTTAATCGCTTCCTGCACGCCCGTGGACCCATTTTTCGCGAGAACCTTTTCCTTAATCGACTCCAATGCCTTGATTTGGTTGGGGGTAAGCTTGGCAGGCTGTGGGATCTTAAAGTCAGGGTCGCCAGGACGATAGTCAATCAACTTTTTCTCAGATGCCCTTCTTAATGCTAGCTCAGCTTCAGCGCTAGCCGGGATCACAATGTAATCGAGTTCTTTTAGTCGCTCTACGTTTGCCTCGGCCGTAGGCAGATCGATTTTGTTGGCGACTATAAGCATGGGTTTACTGATTTTCCGCAAAGTGTCGACAAAACGCAGAAAATCGTCGTCGCTCCAAGCTGTGGGCTTCTCTTGGCTTAAGCCCTCTTTGTGGATGGCTTCGAAAATGTGGCTTCGTTTTATGCCCAAACCGCTTAGACGTTCCTCAAGCGGCATCAAGATGCCTTTTTTGTCAGTTTCAGCTGTCCTGGCAATTTTCTGCCAGTCTTTCTTGAGAATGCTTGCCATCCACATTGTTATTTCTTTTTCAAGGAATTTGACGTCTTCCAAAGGATCGTGTTCGCCAGACTTGCAGACTTTGCCTTCGCAATCTGTGCCTCCTGAAGCGTCGATAACGTGGACTAGTGCGTCGGCACGGCGAATCTCGTCTAAAAACTGATTTCCCAATCCCCGGCCTTCCCAGGCGCCTGGGACCAACCCTGCCACATCAATGAGTTCCACAGGAACTAGGCGGACTCCGTTCATACAGAGGCTGTTGTTTGGGTTATCTTGCACTTTGAATTCGGGATGAACGCAAGGTGTGCGGACGTAGCCAACGCCCCGGTTAGGCTTAATGGTTGTAAAAGGGTAATTGGCAATTTCTGCCGCGGCAAGGGTTGCAGCACTGAAGAAGGTTGACTTCCCGGTGTTGGGCTTTCCGATGACACCCAACAGTCGCGAGTATGATCCTGGCATGCGAATTCCTTATGAACGTTGGTTCTTGTTTGATTTATCCTTTTGCAGTTAGCGGAATGGGTTAAATTCAACGTTAAGCCTATTCTTGACTCTAGCAGTTTTTCAGCTCCAATATCTCTGGCACCGAATGCAGGGAACATTGGAAACTTTATTTAATTAATACCAACTAGTTTAGTCCTAACTCTCATACTTCAGGACGCATGTGGATGAGACTTGCTGCAACACACGTATTGGCTGTGTTATTTATAGCGGTTCTCGCTGTTTCGATCGCAAATACCTACCTCATAATCAACAACAATGATCAACAGCAGAAGCAGCGAAGCCAAGACCTTCAGGCTGCAAACCAAGCTGCCGAAAAAGTCAACACATCACTTGACCAACTGAACCAGACTGATAGCCAGCTAAATCAGAGCGACTACGCTATGCTTGATTTGCTGAACGGCAAAATCAACAACCTAAACGCGCTCTTGCCAATTCAGGAATACAACTATGTCATTTACCGTTACTGGAACAACCAGTCGTTTTATCTTGCAAGAAACGGTCAGACTGGCAATGTCGACTACAACTCAACTGATGCAGCGACAGTTTTTAATCAGGCCCTATCCACAGGCAACAACGTCTACGTCAAATCTGATGATTACACAATAAGCTCGAACATTTACATGTTAAACAAGAAAAACGCACGACTAGACAGCGACGGCGCTATGTTGAATCTTAACCAGAATAGAATAATTGTCAAAGGAGACGACTTCGAGCACTCTCAAAACAACCAAGTTTCAGGCTTCGTTATCTTCAATGGCACAATACACATTGAAAACTCGTTCGCGACAACCGTTACAAACATGATTTTCGAAAACTGCACAGTTGGCTTGGAGCTCGCCAACACAAACACCTGGACCGAAGGAACTCGAATCGACACAGTTCACTTCGACAAATGCAACCAAGGCCTTGTATTTCGAACCAATACAACCAGCAATTCATCATCCCAAAGCAACTCCACAGGGTCCTACGCAAATACTCAAGTTGATCGATGCTACTTCAACCAACTGGATAACTCGGCCGCCATAACTGTTGAGAAGCAGGCGGAGTTCACCGACGGGCAGATGATCGATGTCCGCATATGGATGGGTGAATTCGGGGCTTACAATCAGACTGGTCTGCAACTGGATGGTTCCATGTACAAAACGCTCATTGACAGCGTGGTTTTCGAGTCCTTCGCATCTTTGCCGCTGGATAGCGCGTACTTTTACGCCATGAAAATTGGGCGAACCGCCTTCCAATCCCCGATTCTAAGCTCTGGCGTCAACATTCTCGGTAACTGGACTGCGCGCATTTTCAATCCTTACGGTGTCTGGATTTACGCGGTTGGCGGAGTTTTTGGTCAAACAGGCATTAACATCCTGGTTGGCAAGTCAAATAATTATGGAACGGCACAGATTATTCAAGTGCATCCAGCCACCATTGCCTCCTTCAAACCCAAGATTACTGTGCAGGGCAGCTTCCAAAACAACGAAACCATTACCGTAAGGTTCCGCGTCGAGTTTATGGATAATGTTGTCTCGCAAAGCGTCGAAAAAACCTTCACAAACAGTAGTTCGCTGTGGCTGAGTGATGACGACTTTTTACGTCTCTATGCCTATCCAAACGTAATTTTTGCCATTCTTGTTGATTCAAAGTCATCATCAATTGTCACAGATGCCTCGGTTACAGTTGATTGCTACGGCACCATGACGTAAGCTGCAACCAAGATTAGATTTCAAACTTGTCCACAATCCTGCGCTCCCTTTCTCCAGTGATTTCAGCTGCTACGTGGAAGTACTGCTGCAGACCTGACGTTTCAATCCTTGGTTTTAGAAGTTCATCGATCTGGAAAACGCCTGCCGAATTCGACATTGTGATCTTTATGGTGATTGGCTTCTCACCTTCTTGCATTTCTAAAATCTCCACCTTTTCAATTGACAGAGCCGAAACTGCATGGATGTCTACTTTTCCGGCTTTGAAAGGAATTCTTGCTCTTCCTGCTTCCATGTCTAAGGCGTCTGCGATGCCTACAATCCCAGCTTCCACCGTTAGGGGTCTATTAACCTTGGGACCAGTGTATTCGTGGGTTACAATAGCGTGGAGTACCTCGGAAGTGATAATCGCTTTTTCTTCTTCGTTGTAAGTTGAGGACAAGCAATTATCAAGGAATTCCAAAGCGATTACACTGCTGTACATTTCATGATGGTTACGTACAACTATCATGCCTAGGTCGTGGAATATGCTACCCAGAAATACGATGACTTCGGCATCTTCATTTTTTAGGCCGTAGTCTTTGACGACACTAGGCTTGACTTGTTTGTCTACAAGAATACGCAGGATTTTTAATGCCATATTTGCGACAATCTTCACATGAGTGGGACCATGGTCGGTATATCCTAGACGCTCGATAGCCATTACGTTGCTGCATCGCCAGTAGGTTTGGAGTTTCCTGTTTTGCTTGACTTTTTCCACGACTTGTTTTAGGTTTTCGTTCTTGTTGTAAGGCACATTAAAAGTGTAAGACACTAAATCCCTCTTAATTCCGTGCACTAGTTTTGTCGATGCGAAAATTTAAAGCTTAATGAACCTATGGAGCGTGTTCTCGGCAGTCAATTCTCGAAGAATGGGGGCAACTTTTCGAGAATTTGTCAACTCCCAGAAATCGATAGCTTTATCATAGCAATGGATGGCTGAGAAATCTGCAACATTCAATGAACATACTTTTAAGTAAGGCTACATACTTTTCTTCAAGAATTCTTGAGATGTCAAAATGGGTAAGAAAAAGGTGCTGAGCGAGGGGGACATTCAGAATCAAATGGTCTATCCTTCGCAAGGCGAAGTCTTGGGTGTGGTTACAAAGCTGCTCGGGTTTGACCGGATTATGGTTAAATGCCAGGATGGCAAAGAACGATTGTGCCGCATTCGTGGTAAGATGAAGCGGCGTGTTTGGATACGTGAAAACGATGTTGTTCTGGTTTCCCCTTGGGACTTTCAAGCCGACAATCGAGGCGACGTTACCTGGCGTTATACTCACGGGCAAGCAGAGACTTTACGGAAAAAAGGCTACATCACCGTATAGTTTTGGCTTCAAAATTTTTCGCGCTTAATCTATTTTGTCTTCCAAAATCGTTCTGATGATAATATGTCAGGAAAAGCCCGCGAGAGATTCAACCGTCAAGAGAAAGCCTTTGAGCGAAGAGACCGAATGTTAGACAATCGTCGCACAGAAGACCGTGCCACCGTAGAAGAGGTTTTTGATCAGTCTACTCGCATGGTTCTGTTCAAGTTCCTTAATAGCGGAGTGCTAAGTGAGGTCTCTGGTGTCGTGAGCGCAGGCAAAGAAGCCCGTGTCTACTGGGGTAAAACCAAGACTGGCGAAGAGCGAGCCGTTAAGATCTATTTAACTTCTTCCGCTGAATTCAAAAAAGGCATGATGATGTATATCGAGGGCGACTACCGCTTTAAGAACATCAAGCGCGACACTCGATCGCTTATTTCCACTTGGGCTCAAAAAGAATTCAGGAATTTGGATGATGCACACAAAGCCAAGGTCCGCGTTCCCAAGCCCATTGCCGTCGAACGAAACATAGTTATAATGGAGTTTATAGGCAAAAATGGCATAAGCGCTCCAAGCCTTAAAGAAATCTCGCCTGAAGAACCACTCAAAATCTACAAGCAATTGCTCACCTTCATGAAGAGACTGTATCAGAAAGCAGGGCTAGTCCACGGCGACCTGAGCGAGTACAACCTCATGATGTGGAAAGGAAAACTCGTGATGTTTGACATGTCACAATCCGTTCCAACATCTCATCCTCTCGCGCAATTCTTATTGATGCGCGACATAGAAAACGTAAATAGGTTCTTTAGTCGCCAAGGCATAGAAGTTTTCCCCAACGAAGAAATCTACAAAAAGGTTACTGGAAATGTCAAAGCCTAATGCATTCGTGCGCATACCCAAGGAAAGAGTCGGAGTCCTAATAGGTCCAGAAGGCAAAATAAAACGCGATATAGAAGAACGCCTTCAAGTTAAACTGGATATTGAGAGCGAATCCGGGGGCGTAGAAATCAACCTTTGCGAGAACTCAGCCGACCCTTCACTTCTCTTCAGAGCAAAAGACGTCGTCACAGCAATTGGCAGAGGCTTCTCATCAGATCAGGCAAACAGACTCATCCGAAGTGAAGACGCTATTTTCGACTATATCGACCTACGCAACATCTTTGGTCGTTCAGAGTCGGATATACACCGTGTTAAAAGCCGCATCATAGGCATGAACGGCAAAACCCGCCGCACGATTGAAGAACTCTCAGAAGCCGATACTGTCGTTTATGGCCACACCGTGGGCTTTATTGGAACATTCGAGCAAGTTGACATTGCGAGAAACGCCGTGCAGATGATAATTCAGGGTAGCGAACACCACACCGTTTACAATTTTCTCCAAAAGAAACGCCGCGAACTTAAAATGCAACAATTGGAGCTTTGGGAGAAACCTAAAGAATAACAAAACTAGCTTTTTTGTTGCTTTGCACCTACTTTTTGGTCTGTAGTTAACCTCTAATGGTTTGGGCAGGCTCTTCGAAGAGGGAAAAACCAACCTCAAAGTCGGAAATTCTGTCTTCTCACACTCAAGATCGTAATCATCCTACACGTCTTTGGGCCAAAGTCGTCATCGCCCGCCTCATGCAAATCAGTTTCACGCCAATTAAAACTTTGAGGCGCTCTCAAATCCCTGATATTGCTCAAACTCTTTTCCGACATGTTTTTTCCTTTTGGACAAATGCTACTTCTATCATGAAGGCGGGTGTAAACTTGCGTTGTCTTCTGACAGAGTTTTGCCGAAAGTCAGTGACCAAAGCTAAATAATATTAATGTTAACTCTCAACAGAGAACTTGTTTGCCAATGTTGAAGAGAATTACAGTCACTCCTTTAGCAGCGGAAAGTCTCGGTGTCCGCTCGATGTGCACACTCGTGGAGACACCAGATGCCGCTATCCTCTTAGATGCGGGGGTTTCTTTGGCACCCTACCGCTTTGGCTTGCTACCACATCCAAAGGAGTTTCAGGCCATCATGCGGTTACGCCAGCGCATAGCTGATGCGGCTGACAAAGCTCAAGTGGTGACAATTAGCCACTACCACTTCGATCACCACACACCCAGTTACGAGGATTGGCTTGTCAATTGGACGCAAGCGACCGAGACTGCAAAGCAGATTTACAGCGGAAAAACTGTCCTATTGAAAAATCCAAGGGAACACATTAACCCAACCCAAAGAGAACGTGGCTGGCTGTTCCAGCGGACAGGCGGTAAATATGCAAAAAAGTTGGCAATAGCGGATGGCAGGGAATTCCGGTTTGGCGAAACAACAGTTCGTTTCTCGGAGGCTGTTCCTCATGGACCCGAAGATGCTGCATTGGGTTGGGTTATTATGACTACGGTTTGTTTTGAAGGCGAGAAGTTTATGCATGCACCAGATGTTCAAGGACCTATGTCGGCAAGGTCTACTGCTATGATCATGGCTGAGAATCCGGCTGTGCTCATGGTTGGGGGACCGCCTTTTTACTTGGGTGCCTATAGGGTAGACGAATCCCAGCTTCAAAAGGGTCTTGCAAACTTGAAAGCTATTGTTCAAGCTGTTCCAATAACCATTGTTGAACACCACGCGCTAAGGAATGAGCAGTGGAGACAAGAGATGGAGCCGATTTTGACATTAGCTGAAAGAGGGGGTCATAAGGTTTTGACAGCGGCCAATTTTGTTGGTGTGCAAAACCTCTTTCTTGAGTCTGTTCGAAAAGAATTGTACGCCGAAAACCCGCCTTCTGAAGATTTTCGGAAATGGTCAAGGCTCGAATCACAAGAGCTTAGCCGATTTAAGCCCCCAATAGGACCTTATGCTCAGTTGTAAAAGAAGTTGGTTTGAAAAATATGAGAAGGTGGCTATTCTTGGGGTTGCTGCAGTTTTTTCCATTCTTCTTTAGTCTGGCTTATGATAGCTTCCATGTTCTTAGGGTCTTGTAAGTCGGCTATAGCGTTCGTTAGTTCGTACTTTATAAGGTACGACATCTGCCCGGATGCCAATGGTTCAGGCGTGCCGGTCTGGTAGAGCTTTAGGGCGCGAAGTCCAAATCTCACCATCAGGCTTTGAAGTTCTAGTCGTAGTGCTTCTAGTTCGTTTGCGCGGTCGGTCATGTCCTTAGAGTAGGCTTTTGATTTTTCAGGGTCAGTTAGGTTATCGCGTTCTGTCATTTCTTATGCACCAAGTTAGGCTACCGTATTAAACCTTGGTCTCAAATATAGCTTTTCTATCTCGAACAGAGTAACGTGGATTCAGGTTTCTGAGTGGGTTGCGTCATAATTCTTTGGCGGTCTACGTATTATTATTTGCCAGAGTTCATAGCTTACTGCTTGTTTTATGCAACCTGTCATTTGCCATTTTTGCAGTGGCGAATCTTCTATGTCTAATACGACTGCTATTGATAACCCATACAGTTATAACGATGAAAAACCTGTTAACCAATAACATCTTTTCAGGTTTTGAAGTGAAATGGCGGCGACATCTCTCTCCTTCAAGATTGACACGGAGGTCCCATCAAGTTACTATGAGAAACTGTTCGATTTCATGTATAAACAATACTTCTTGCCGCAGAAGCAGCGATTCTCCAACTTGGTTCGTGAGCAAACGAGAGATGCTTTTCGTCTCTCATACAATATCATTGATCAGCAAGGCAACCAGCTCTTTAAAGTTGAAATTAATGGCACGGGCTCCATTAACGTTAACGTTATTCCGCTTCAGACCGAGCTGCCTGAAGAGGCTTCAGACGAAGCCAGGCAAGACGTTGTAATCGCCGCCAAGACTTTTGAAGAGCAAGCTCGGAAAATCACTTGGTACTTTGCCTGGCGAGAAGGAGACAAAATCGTCCCCGAAAAGGTCAGAGTCCACGAAAAGAGCTTCCAAAGACTATTTCTTGAAACGCAAATCCTATTGACATTCGTTTTCATTGGACTTGGCTTGGGTTTGTTCCTCGTTGTGGAAGCTTTCTATCCCAGTTATTTCTGGCTTGTGCCAATAGGTTTGATAGCTTCACAATTTGCGTTCGTATTCTACTCAAACAGGATAATTTCTCGTTCAGGCGATTGGACAATAACAGAGGATAATCCGACGATTCATTTTCTCGAGTATCAACCGCCGATTGGTTCTTTGGGGACGCTTGACGATTACAAGCAATTCCCTCCAGAGCAGTTGGCAACTTTGAAGAAGGAAATTTATGATGAAATAATAGCTAAACAAGGGGCTATTGACTGTGGCGAGGCGGAAAAGGTCTTTTCTAAGTATAATGTGTCCTGCAAGCAAGGTAGCTTAACCGCCAAGAAAATAAATGTCTACGAATTGGTCAAGAAGGTCGCCGAACGATTCGGGTATAAGATGCCTAAAATTGTAATTTCAAACACAATGGTTCCAAACGCCGCTGCTTCGGGTCCTAGTCCCAGCAGAGGCATTGTTCTAATTACCACCGGTCTCCTCGTTCAGCTTGAGGAACCTGAAATCGAAAGCGTCTTGGGTCACGAATTCGGACATTTAAAAGGCAGGGATCCCCTAATTCTTTTTGGCCTCCTTAGCGCAGAATTCCTTTTCAGATTCTATGTGCTGTTCAACCTTTTTCCGTGGATATTTACCTCTTTTCTGTTTATCGTCTACTTCTTTGCAGTTATGACGTTAATATTCTTCATTGCCAAGTTTTTCGAAGCTCGCGCAGACCTTACGTCTGCAATAATGATTGGGCAACCTAAGATAATGGCTGAGGCGCTCGAAAAAATTGGGTTCCACAGACTCTTGTTCGAGCGAGTGCCGTCTTTTCGCTTGCAAGAATGGCTGGGACTGGATTCGCATCCGCCGATCTACTGGCGCATTGCTCGCATGGAGAAACTTGAGGAGCCAGTGAGGGTTAAGCACCCGCTTCTTCAGTCTATTCGAGAAGTATTCAGAGGATTCGCTGCAACCCTCTGAAACTTCGCTGGCGTGAATGAAATAAAGGGGAATGCTTATTTTTTTCCGATCTTAACTTGTATCAGATATTTTCGGAGGAATCGTTGTGGCTTCCGGCTATTCAGTTCAACTCATCAGCATAGAGGAAAAAGATGAACTCTTCGAGAAATACCAGCCTAGACTTCTCTACTCAAATAAGGCGGATGTATATGGCTGCTGCATTAAACTACTGACCGAAGATGAGCATGTCAATAATGAATGGGAAGACAACTTTTATAGCATGAGCGAAAACACGCGAAGCCATGGCAGGCTAATAGTGCTTACGGAACAAAACCAGCCCATGTCCGTCAAATATGAACCCTACACGAAAACTGCTTTTCTCATCAACGTTGACTACTATGGCTGGGTAAAGAGCATCGCTCTAGCCTTGGCCGGCGACATCCTAGAAGATGAGCACCGAATATACTCCGTTCACGGTGCAGCCATAGACTTTGGGTGCACAGGTGTGTCAATAATTGCGCCAAGCGGCACGGGAAAGACTACGCATTCATGGGGGTTGCTGCTTTTGCCCTATTGTCGCTTGGTTTCAGACGATTGGTATTTTGTGAGGTTGAGCGATCGAGAACCATTGGCTTTTGGCTCCGAGAAGAACTGTTACATCGAGGCAGATATTGGAAAGATCTGGAATGGGTACGAGCGCCTAGTAAGCAAGGCAAGATTTGATGAAAAGGGACGTGCAGTTGTAAATGTTAGGTGGATCGTGGGATCAAGCGGTGTTGTTCCGCTCACAACGATGAAGAAGATTATTCTGTTAAAGCGCGATATAGGTGACTCGAGAATCGTAACTCCTCTGAATACGGACGCGGCTCTGCAGTATGTACTTGAAAATGACTTCTGTAACCCACATCAGTTAGTGAGAGACGAACGAAAGAAAGCACTTCGTGAAGAATTCTTCCGCAGATACTTTTCGCAGACGTTGGTGTATCTGGTCAATACTACAGGTAGCCCGCAACAAACTCAAAGAGAAATTAGAAGAATCCTAAACATAACCGAATAACCAGCTTGCGAGTTTCATGATAGGTAAACTTTTGCCTAGACCAAATCTGAGTTGGATAGGATCCCGAGAAGGTTTTTTGTTTGAAAATTGAATTCCGGGCATACGGAGTTGGCATTGCAAAAAAGAAATAAGGAATAAATGCCAATTACGTTCTCCCAAGACATCAGGAGCGGACTCCAGCATTGAAGCTACTTTACATTGTCATAGACGGCATGGGAGACCTGCCAAACAAAGACATAGACGGGAAAACCCCTCTTGAAGCAGCAAAAACTCCTAACCTAGACGCGATGGCTAGTCATGGAAAAACAGGGCTTATGTATTCAGTTCGCAAAGGAGTCGCCCCAGAAAGCGACGTAGCCGTCATATCGCTCCTAGGCTATGATCCTTTCAAATACAGCACTGGTCGCGGGATTATTGAAGCTGTAGGCGCAGGAATTAAGCTCAAAGATGGTGATTTAGCGTTGCGCTGTAACTTCGCCACAATGGGCGAAGGCACAGAAATCTTGGACAGACGTGTAGCACGAACCTTGACAACACCAGAAGCCGTGGAACTGAGCAAAGCAGCTAACACGCAGGTTAAGTTAACGTCGCATCCAGCAACCTTTGATTTCGAGAACACATTGGGGCATAGAGCTGTGGTGGTGATTAAGAGCAAGGGCAAGCCGCTTTCAGGCAGGGTCTCCAATACAGACCCCGCCTACTCAGTTATAAATGGACTGGGGGTAGCGGAAACAACCGTAGACATGCACCTTAGAACTTGCTCGCCCCTGGAAGATACCGAAGCAGCTCGGGTGTCAGCGGATCTTGTTAACGAATTCACTCAGAAAACAAGAGAGCTCTGGGAAAATCACCCCGTCAACATCAAGCGCGCAAGAGAAGGCAAGCTTAAAGCCAATGTCGTGCTTTCTCGTGATGCAGGAAATAAGCTTCCTCGCTTCTTTAGCATTAACGAGCGTTACAAGGTTAATTTTGCAGCTTTAGCAGATATGCATGCTGAAAACGGAATTGCACGACTTGCCGGAATGGAATCGTCTTTGCTTCCCCCGCCAACAGGTAACATCGAAAGGGACTGCGAAATTCGCGTTAACTGTCTGCTCCAAGCTATGCCTAAACACGACTGCTTCTATATCCATCTTAAAGGTCCAGATGAACCAGGCCACGATGGCGCTTGCCTGAAGAAGACCAGCATAATCTCAGCGATAGACAAGTACTTCTTTGGAAAGTTGCTGCCACAAATTGACATGAAGCAGACGCTCTTCTGTGTAACAGCTGACCATGCAACACCCTGTATTCTTAAAGTCCACAGCGACACTCCTGTTCCATTGCTCATCTCAGGCGGGTCAATTTCAGATGATAAAATTTCTAAGTTTTGCGAAAAAGAATGTGCCAAAGGCAGCTTGGGAACGCTGGAATATGGTTACAAACTAATGCCCAAGCTGATGAAGCTGTTTAAGAACAGTTGAAAAGATTGCAGTTTAGAAATACGTCTGACGGGCCACTAAGTTATTGTGGAAAAGCTTACATGTTCAATTAGAATAGTTGGTATCGTGTTTCGAGGTTTAGGCAATGACTTGCTATTTTAGACATTTAGGCGAATTGTTCAAGAAAGCTGGTATTGATGTTACGCCTCAAAACAAAAAGCAACTCGACAACGTAATCCACCAGCTTGTCAAAACGACCTACAAAGATTGCCCAGCCACATGGCGCGAAGTCAAGAAACGCGTAGCAGCTGACGAAGACGCATTCGCTTTGCAGCTGAAGGCAGCGTGGAAGAATCGACAAGTGGGAGAAAACTAAAGAGTATGCCACTGAAGATGAAGGTATACTCTGACGGTGGCGCAAGAGGCAACCCTGGGCCCTCAGCCGCTGCCTTCTTGATCTTTTCAGAAAGTGGCGAAGCCATAAAAGCTGAGTGGCGATTTTTGGGCAGACGAACCAACAACCAAGCTGAGTACGAAGCCATAATCGCTGCTTTAGAGTCTGCAGCACGTCTAGGCGCTGACGAGGTTGAATGCAACTTGGACAGCGAACTGGTTGGCAAGCATCTAACGGGTGAATACAGAGTCAAGAATCCAGGGTTGAAGACGCTATGGAACAAGGTGCAAGAGTTGAAGCGATGTTTCAAACATGTAACCTTCATTAACGTGCCCAGGACAAACAAGTTTATCAAAGAAGCCGACAAACTGGTTAACGAATGTCTAGATCAACAAGCCAAATACTGAGAACCATTTTGATGAATACACATGATATTGCCTCTGTTTCTCTGGATCTTACTTGCTTTTGGGCTCTTTTGGCGCTTACGAAGGCACGCTACTTTTCGGGCATAAGAAACAAAGTTTCTTACAGTGCCAATCTTCATGTTCATCCAACTGGGACTGTTGGTTTACCTAATTCACTAAACGCTGAACCGCGTGCACATGGTAGCCTTAATTACAATTCTCTCTAAAGAATAGGCATTGAGTTGATGGCATTGATGGTTGTTTATTCTCTTGAATAATCTTCTTCGCGCAGTTTCGATTGCAGTAGTTTTTGCATTTTGTGGCTAAGCAAGTTTTAAATATGATAAATAAGCAAAAGGGAGAATGCGCGGGAAGGGAGAGACAAGATGTTTGATTCTGAGGCGTTAACCAAAGTTCAGTCTGCCATATTAATCGCAATAATTGTCGTCGGCGTGGTGAGTGGAGGCGCCGCATATGTTCTGTGGAATGGAAGCACTCAATCTGTAGGGGACATTAAGATAGGTGTTTGCGGCGACCTAGACATGACGTACGGCAAAAACGCGTGGCGAGGCGCAATTTTAGCCGCTGAACAAATCAACACCCAAGGCGGAGTTCTGGGAAAGAACATCACCATTGTTGCGGAAGATGACGACTCTGAAACGCCACCAGCCGACATTGCCGTCGCCACTAATGCCCTCACTAAACTGATAACAGTTGACAAGGCGGACTACGTCTTGTCGTCAGCGAGTTACGTGCAAGTCTATCAAGATATCTGCTCCGAGCACCAAAAAATCCTGTTTAGCACAGGCTCAATGAACGATAACGACACGCAGAGAGTACTGGACAACTACGAGAAATACAAGTACTTTTTCAGACCAGGACCAAATGCCTCCTCAGCCGTTGACGGCCAATCAGATTCTCTTCGAACGTTAAGAAACTACACAGGATTCAACAAAGTTGGGTTACTAGTTGAAGATGTGGCTTTTTTCAGTCAGTTTGCCCAAGGACTTAAGGAGCGATTAGTAGAATACGGTTTCGAAGTGGTTTACTATGGCACATTTCCTCCGGGAACCACAGACTTCACCAGCTACTTTGCCGCAATAGAAGCCTCTGGAGCCCAAAT
>Ga0335070_10004097_pt1 | contig 17008 bp, 18 predicted proteins | sample Lox_Sample_13_FD_206722 | JGI IMG/M metagenome (GOLD analysis project Ga0335070, IMG submission 206722) | Soil microbial communities from Loxahatchee National Wildlife Refuge, Florida, United States - Lox_Sample_1.3 | ecosystem: Environmental > Terrestrial > Soil > Wetlands | place: USA... | reverse complement strand
ATGGTCGGATGGAAACGCGCGAAGGCCCGGTCCCCCTCGCCGCCTGCGAGAAACAAGGGCAAACAGATGGTGACGGTCTTGCCCGGCCGCGCTTCGTGCAGCACTCTGAGAGCGGCAAGCCTCGCGACCGTGCCCTCGGCCAGTTCTTCGCCGGAACAGGACACGACTCCGACTTTTCGTTCTGGCAGGTTAGGCATGTTGTCCTCCTTGTTCTGCACCAGGGCGACGGATTCCATCGAGTTGGTCCGCTATCTCTTCAGCCAGTAACCTCGCCAGTTGCTTTCCTTCAGCGTTCAGTTCGGCAATCCCCTCGGGCTTAAGATTCTTGTGGTTGCGGAATGCTTCGAAGACCGCGACCTCTCGCACCACAGTGCCGCCGTTGTGTCTCACTAGCTTCGAAGCGCACATCTGCTTGCAACCGTCAATGGTCACAGCCGGGCTGGTGCGCACGCGCTCGCGCGCCTCGGCGTCTCCAAGGACCAACTTCGAGAGCGCCACCAACCGCGTTTCGCTGGGTCGCAGGCTGTCGCACAGCTCATAGGCTGCTTCGCGGGTCACACTTCCGAGGGACTTGCCGATACCGCTACAAGGAACAATGACAACCGCTTGTCGATCGTCATTCATGATTTCAGCTCCTCCTCCGCCTGCGATTGCATAACGGCAAAGTAGGCGGCCGCATCGAGCAGCTTGGCGCGATCGGCATCCCAGTTCGTGACCGCGATCACCGCCAGCCAGCCTTTTTCGTACGGGTCCTGGTTGATGACCTCGGGTGTCAGCTCGAGGGCTTTGTTGACCTCGACGATGGTGCCGGCGACAGGCGAAGGCAGCCCCACATTGACTTTCATAGTTTCCAGTTCCGCAAACTCGTCGCCAACTTTGAGACTGGTGCTCTGGGGCTTGACATTGGCGAAGGCCACATCGCCGTTATGCTGCTGAAAGAAGTCCGTGACTCCGATCCGAACACGGTGGGGCGTTTCGGATTGCGGGGAGAGAATCCACACGCCATCCGGGGTGTAGAGCCGATCCTGCGCCACTCGGAATGAGAACTTATCGACGGTTGCCTGAAGGTACTCGGGCATTCTGCCTCCATGTCGCTGCACCGGGTATACGCCCCGCGGATTTTGCATCGCTCATTGCGCCCTCTCGCCATAAGGATCGTAGATCGCCACCACCGGCTCGTTTCTCACTTCATCGCCGAAGTACCGCCGCTGGAAGTAGAATGCAACATTGACCAGCCCGATCATCACCGGAACCTCCACCAATGGGCCGATCACCGCCGCGAACGCAGCTCCAGAGTTGATGCCAAACACCGCGACCGCAACAGCAATCGCCAACTCGAAGTTGTTCGAGGCTGCGGTCAATGAGAGTGTCGCCGTCTTCGAGTAGTCCGCACCCAGCTTCTTGCCCATGTAGAAGGACACCAGGAACATCACCACGAAGTAGATCAACAGGGGGACGGCGATACGGACGACGTCGAGCGGTAGTCGAACGATGTATTCGCCCTTCAGGGAGAACATGACCACGATGGTGAACAGCAGCGCGATAAGTGTCAGCGGGCTGACGTGCGGAACGAAGTTGTGGTCGTACCAATCGCGGCCTTTGGCGCGGACCAGCACCGTGCGAGTCAGGAAACCCGCCAGGAATGGAATACCGAGGTAAATGAAGACGCTCTTCGCGATGTCGCCGATGGATACGTTTACGACCGTGCCATGCAGGCCGAGTTTGGCTGGCAATACCGTGATAAAAACCCAGGCATAGATCGAGTACAAGAACACCTGAAACAACGAGTTAAACGCCACCAGTCCGGCGGCATACTCGGTGTCGCCTTTTGCAAGCTCGTTCCACACGATGACCATGGCTATGCACCGAGCCAGGCCGATCATGATCAGCCCGGCCATATATTCGGGGTAGCCGCGCAGGAAGACGATGGCCAGCACGAACATCAAGATTGGCCCGATGATCCAGTTCTGCACCAGCGAAAGCGCCAGGACGCGCTTGTTGCGGAAGACCTCGTGCAGCTCCTCGTATTTCACCTTGGTGAACGGCGGATACATCATCACGATCAACCCGACGGCGATCGGAATGGAAGTGGTGCCAATGCTGAACCGGTTGAGGAACGGGACGATGCCCGGCACCAGCCAGCCCGCGATAACGCCCATCGCCATTGCCGCAAAGATCCATGCGGTCAAATAGCGGTCCAGGAAACTAAGACGTGAGGAGACCTTGCTTGCCATCGTTGTTATGCCCTCGGGGAAGTTGCCGTTTTTGGCCGCACCAAAGCGGAGTAGGGGCGCCATTCACTGGCCGTGCACGAACCGTTCTCAATCGCGCTCTTCAGCTTGCGTGAGTCCTCTGTCAGAGCCTTCGACGACTTAAACGCATCGCGGAGGAAGCCGAACAGCAGCTTGTGAACTCCTTCATTAGGCTGCGCTAGCCGGTAGTACATCCGTGCGCCCTCCCGCCGATCCAGCACTAGGCCGGAATTCTTCAAGTACGTGAGGTGGCGCGATACATTCGTCTGCGATGACCCGAGCGCGTACTGGAGGTCGCAGACGCACAATTCTCCGTGAAGCAGAAGGTTGAGGATGCGTAGCCGGGTCTGGTCAGAGAGGCCCTTGAATAACTGCTCCAAATTGCTCATCCGCAGTTTTTCTCCCCCCTTGGAAGCTGGATTTCATTGCTGGCCGATCCTCTCGACCTCCCGCTTGAGAGCCAGGCGATCGAGGCTTGCCAGAGGCAGGCACAAGAACAGACTGATTCTGCGGTCCAGCATAAGGAAAGCATCCCGAAACGCAGCCTGCACTTCCTCGGCGGTGCCGTGGACCGCGGCTGGGTCGGGAACACCCCAATGAGCGGTCATGGGTTGCCCGGGCCACACAGGGCAGACTTCCTTCGCTGCGTTGTCACAAACCGTAAAGACGAAATCGAGCTTGGGTGCGCCCGGCTGCGCGAATTCATCCCAGCTCTTGCTGCGCAGGTTCCCGGCTGGAATGCGAGCGCTCTCGAGCTGGCGCAGCGCCTCCGGCCGTACCGTTCCCGACGGATGGCTTCCCGCGCTATGGGCGGCAAAAGTCGGCCGGCCTTTGTGATTCAGGATCGCCTCCGCCATGATGGAGCGCGCGGAATTTCCCGTGCACAGAAACAAGACGTTGTAACGCCCAGGCATCGCAGCATCCCTCACTTTCGTTTTCCAGGAGAGACGAGGAACATCAGTTGCAACAGACTGGCCCGCAGCAGGCTTTCTGCCCGGCACTGAGTGGTTTGACTGCCCTGACAAAGGCACTCATGAATTTGCCGCCCGCCGCGGCGATTTGGTCCACTGTCACGCCTTTGGCTGTGAGCCACTCGCGGGCATCTTCGGCGCGGTAGATACGAGTGGGCTCAATCTCGATCTGCTCGAATCCCGCGCCCGCCAGCTTGCTGCGGTATTCGTTCTCTTCGAGCGCGCCGGCCACGCAGCCGGCCCATAGGAGCACGTTCCGGCGAATTTCCACCGGGATTTCACCCCGTGTCACCACGTCGGAAACGGCGAACCGTCCTCCCGGTTTGAGGACGCGGAAGGCTTCGCGCAGGACGCGGTCCTTGTCGGCGGAGAGATTGATCACGCAGTTCGAGATGATCACGTCCACCGAGTCGTCGGGCAGCGGGATGTGCTCAATTTCGCCCTTGAGAAACTCCACGTTCGCAGCGCCCGCCTTGCGCTTGTTCTCGTTCGCGAGGGCCAGCATCTCGTCGGTCATGTCCAGACCGTAGGCCTTGCCGGTCGGTCCCACGCGCCGGGCCGACAGCAGGACATCGATGCCGCCGCCCGAACCCAGGTCGAGCACGACTTCTCCTGGATTCAGCATGGCCAAAGCGGTCGGATTCCCGCACCCGAGCGAAGCCAGCAAGGCTTCTTCGGGAATCTGCTCTGTTTGGGATGGATCATAGAGATTAGAGGTGATCGGGTCGCAGCTTGAATCGTTTGCCGCCGCAGTCCCGCAGCAACGGCCTGCGCCGCCTCTCACCTTGAGGGCCGCTTGGCCGTACTTTTCCTTGACAACCTGCTTTATGTCGGAATTGTTCACATTCCCTCCTAGCGGCCGATTTGGACGATCTCCTGCGGCTTCAAAGCCTTGTTTCGGGTACAGCACTCGGCGTACAGGAACTGTAAGAGCTCCTGCAGCGCCTCCGTGTTCGCGGTATAGCGCAAGAACGTGCTCTCCCGGCGCACCTGCACCAGGTCTTCGTTCCTGAGCTTTTCCAGGTGGTGAGAGAGGGTGGAATTAGGGATGTCCAGCTCCTCCTGAATTTCACCCACCACCAGTCCTTCCGGATGCGCTGAGAGCAGCAACTGCATAATGCGGAGGCGTGGTTCCGTCCCCATGGCCGAGAACATGTCGGCATAGCGGGCCACCTGCGCCGCGGGCTTCTTGCCTTGAACAAGCATATTTCTATATTTGCAGAAATATCAATCTACTGTCAACAGGTAAACCTGGATCGGACGGAGTCGTCCTTCCTGCATCCCGCCTGGCCCGTAGTTGGAGAACTGTCTGTTTCATTGACATGGTTCACAGGGGGCCCTACCATCACGGACACGTTTCTCCAATCCAGGATGATCGGTCAGACCATCTCGCACTACCGCATCGTCGAGAAGTTGGGCGGCGGGGGAATGGGTGTCGTCTATAAGGCCGAGGACACGACCCTGCACCGCTTTGTGGCGCTCAAGTTCCTGCCCGAAGGCGTGGCCCAGGACCAGGCGGCACTGGAGCGGTTCCGGCGCGAGGCTCAATCGGCTTCGGCGCTCGACCACCCCAACATCTGTACCATCTATGAGATTGGACAGCACCAGGGCCAGCCGTTTATCGCCATGCAATTTTTGGACGGCGACACCCTCAAGCACCACATTGCGGGCAGGCCGCTGGACACCGAGACCTTGCTCGACGTCGGCATCCAGAGCGCCGACGCATTGGATGCTGCGCACATGCAAGGCATCGTCCACCGTGATATCAAGCCGGCGAACATCTTCATCACTAGGCGCGGCCAGGTGAAGATCCTGGATTTCGGGCTCGCCAAAGTGCTGAAGGCGAGGCCGCAAGCCGTGGGCGTGGATGCCTCGGCGGCGACTGCTGTCAGCCAGGAACATCTGACCAGTCCCGGCAGCACCCTGGGAACCGTGGCTTATATGTCGCCGGAGCAAGTCAAGGGCAAGGAACTGGATGCGCGCAGCGACCTGTTTTCGTTCGGCGTGGTGCTCTACGAGATGGCGACCGGGGTCCTTCCGTTCCGCGGCGATACCTCGGGCGTAATCTTCGACTCGATCCTGAACCGGGCGCCCGTCGCTCCGGTACGCCTGAATCCGGAGATTCCGCCGGAGTTGGAACGCATCATCAACAAGTCGCTGGAGAAAGACCGCGACTTGCGCTACCAGCACGCCTCAGACATGCGAGCGGACCTCAAGCGCCTAAAGCGTGAGACAGACTCATCGCGCAGCGCCGTGGCCGCGGTGGAGGAAGAGCCGCAAACGGTGCCGGCGGCAGCGGCTAGCGGTGCGGTGGCGGCAAGAGCCTCGAGCGGCAGGATGGCAGCGGCGAAGGAATCCGAGGCCAAGGCTCCTGTGCCAGCTGCACGACGCTGGAAGATCGTGGTCCCGGCCATTGTGGTGGTGGCTGTGCTGATAGGCGGAGTCCTGTTCTGGCGTTCCCAAAGGACGCCAGCGCTGACCGAGAAAGACACCATCCTGATCGCCGACTTCGTCAACACCACTGGCGATCCGGTCTTTGACGGTACCCTCAAACAGGCGCTGGCCGTGCAACTGGAGCAGTCCCCCTACCTGAACCTGTTGCCGGAATCCCGTATAAAGAAAGCCCTCGGTTTCATGGGCCGCCCGCCCGGCGAACGCCTGACCAACGACGTCGCTCGCGAGATCTGCCTGCGTGAAGGCGTCAAAGCCATGCTGACCGGTTCGGTTGCCAGCCTCGGCACTCACTACGTCATCACGCTCTCCGCCGTGAATGCCCAAACCAGCGATGTGCTGGCCCGCGAAGAGATCGAGGCCGGGAGCAAGGAACAAGTCCTCCAGTCGCTCGACAAGGCCGCCACCCGCTTGCGGGGAAAGCTGGGCGAGTCCATCGGGTCGGTGCAGAAGTTCACCACTCCCCTGGAACAGGCGACAACCTCGTCGCTCGAAGCCTTGCAGGCCTTCAGCCTCGGCCAGGCCGAGCACATGAAGCTTCAGGATGATAAGGCAATCCCCTATCTCCAGCGTGCCGTCCAACTCGATCCCAACTTCGCCATGGCCTATGCCACCCTCGGCATTGCCTACAACAACCTCACGCAGGGAGAGCTGGCCGAAAGCTTCATGAGAAAAGCCTTCGACCTGAAGGAGAGGGCGAGCGAACGGGAGAAGTTTTACATCTCGACGCATTACTATGACACGGTTACTCGGGAAGTGGAGAAGGCCATCGAGATCTACGAACAGTGGAAGCAGACCTACCCGCGTGACACCGTACCACTCAATAATCTTTCCTTACGCTACCAGCTCCTTGGGCAGCAGGAAAAGGCCCTGGCCGACGCCACCGCTGCCCTGCAGCTTGACCCAAACAACGCCTACGCCTACCAGAATGCCGCCGACGCCTACGAACGCCTGAATCGTTTCGACGAAGCCAGGGCGGTGGCGGAACGGGCAGTCGCACAGAATATCGGCCGCTCAGTTCACTTCACGATTTTCGAACTTGCCTTCATTCGCGGCGATGATGCCGCGCAGCGCCACGAACTTGAGTTGGCTAGAGGAAAATCCGACGAGCCGATCATGCTCTGGTTTCAAACCCGGGGCGAATGTTACCTGGGGAGACAGCAACGAGCCCGGGCAGCATATGCCCAGACTCTTAGCGCCGCGCAACGGCTGGGATTCAAGGAGTTCGGCGGGATTCTTCGTGGAACGCAGGCTGGGTGCGAGGCGGAACTGGGCAACCTCTCGGAAGCTCGCCAGAAGATTTCGGATGCTCTTGCTTACTCGCAGGATCGGGACACCCGTTCAATTGCAATGCAGTTGCTTGCCGAGACGGGAGACACCGCGCGCGCCCAGAAACTCGCTGACGACCTGGTCCGCCAGTATCCAGCCGATACCCTGCTCAACAAGATCTTCATTCCCGTAGCCCAGGCGACCAGCGACCTGCAGCGCAACCAACCGGCACAGGCCGTAGCACGTCTGGAAGTGGCCAGGCCCTACGAACTCGGTACCGGCGGCGGCGCCGCCGGTTATCTGGTGAATTATGTTCGCGCGCAGGCTTTCCTGCATTTAAGAGACGGCGCCAAGGCGGCCACTGAGTACCAGCGAATTCTCGACCACCGCGGCGTTGACCCCATCGATGTCGAATACTCCCTGTCTCATCTGGGCCTGGGGCGCGCCTATGTTCTGCAGGGTGACACCACTCGAGCCAAGTCCGCCTACCAGGATTTCTTCTCCGCCTGGAAGGACGCCGACCCCGATGTGCCCATCCTGAAGCAAGCCAAAGCGGAGTACTCCAAGCTGCAGTGACCGCACCTGCTAAGCCGCGGCTGGCCCATATCGACTGGATGCGCGGCCTCGCCTGCGTGCTCATGTTTCAAACCCACTGCTACGACTCCTGGCTGGGGGCGGAGGCACGCAAGTCGACCTTCTTCATGTGGTCGCAATTAGGGGGTACGCTTCCAGCCCCGCTGTTTCTTTTCCTGGCAGGAATCTCGTTTGCCCTGGTCACAGATAAGCTGCGCCAGCGCGGCGCCGACCCCAACCAGGTAGCACGCACCACCATCCTCCGCGGCGCCGAGATATTCGGTTTGGGCGTGCTGTTCCGCATCCAGGAGTATCTGCTGGGCCTGCCTTGGTCGCCGTGGACCGATTTGCTGCGGGTCGACATCCTGAACACTATCGGTTTCTCTATGATGCTGATGGGTATCATGTGCTGGATGGGGCGCGGCGGGCGGGCACGTTCGGCGGCGGTGGCGGCGGCCGTCGCACTGGCGATCGCGCTAGTGACGCCGCTGCTGTGGACTTCTTGGCGGATGCGCGGATTGCCTTGGCCGCTCGAGACGTACGTCAACGGTGTGCACACGTTCAAGCAGCCGCAAGCGTGGCTGTTCCCAGTTTTCCCCTGGACTGGATTTGCCTTCGCCGGCCTGGCGACCGGCTTTCTGCTGGTGAGCGACTGGGCGCGCCAGCAGGGAACTGCGGCCTTCGCGCTGCTGGGCGGAGGCGGTGCTGCGCTCATCGTGCTGGCCCGCGCGCTTGATCATCATTCGCGGCAGCTCTACGCCGTTTACGACTTTTGGCATACCAGCCCGAACTTCTTCCTGATCCGCGTTGGGTTGCTGCTCGTGATCTTGTGTGGCGTCTATGCATGGTGTCGCTGGGGCGCGGCGAACTGGGGGTTCAGTCCCATGATTCAGCTGGGACAAACTTCGTTGTTGGTTTATTGGGTACACATCGAGTTTGTGTACGGACGCTTCTCCATTCTGCCCAAGCGCGCCATGGGCATCGGCCAAGCTTCGCTGGGATTGGCGGTGATCTGCGTTGCCATGCTGCTGCTGTCCCTGGCGCGCACGCGCCTGAAGGGACGCGGCGTGGAAGTGCCGTCGTGGCTGTTCCGCCGCCGGCGGCCTCAAGAGCGTGCCGCCATTGCGCCCTGATCGCGCGCGATGAATAATGGCGGCGACCATGAGCCGACCCGATTGGGAAAAGCGTATCCGCCGCGCACGCGAGCTGGCCGCTCAATATTCCGCCGCAAGCCAGGTGCTGGGCTTCTACAGCGAGATTGCGGCTTTTCAAAAGCAGACCTTCGAGGCTGTCGCAGCAGAGAACCTGCGCGCCGATCCCTTGCGGCCGCTGGCCGAGCAGCTTGTCGTACCGGCGGCGCTGAAGCGGTTCCCGGCTCTGGTGGAACTGGCGGAGAGGAAAGGTCCGGCGGGATTGGCGCAAGCGGCGCGAGAACTGCGCCACCAGAGCCCTGACCTGTGGCGCGTCCTGCTGGAGTCTGAACCACGCGCGGCGGATCTCGCACACGGCTTCTTTGCCCGCGCCTGCCTGCAGCCGGTCGCAGAATACCTGGCTCTCGACACCAAAGTTCAGCCCACGGGCTATACCGGTTCGCTTTGTCCGGTGTGCGGCGGCAAGCCGCAGCTGGGCGTGCTTCGTCCGGAAGGCGACGGAGGCAAGCGCTCGTTGGTTTGTTCGTGTTGCTCGACCGAGTGGGATTTCCGCCGCGTCCTGTGCCCGAACTGCGCCGAAGAGGATCACGCGAAGCTGCCGCGCTTCTCGGCGGACGAATTCCCGCACATACGAGTAGAGGCTTGTGACACCTGCAAGCGGTATCTGAAGAGCGTCGACCTCACCATCAACGGCTTAGCTGTCCCTGTGGTAGACGAGATCGCAGCAGCGCCCTTGGACCTGTGGGCTGGCGAACACGGATACGAGAAGATCGAGCTCAACCTGATGGGCCTTTAGGCTTCGCGCACAATTTGTCGCGGCAAGTCCCGCTTCTGCATTGACTTTCAGGATTGGACGGGTGTAGGCTAGCGCCACTTTTTTTTGCGTCGATCCCCTCGGCCCCGGACCGCAAGTAGCTGGAGGTAGGATGGACCTCTCAGGTTGCGGCGTATCTGGCCTGCTCCCGCTGTTCGGGGGTCTTCCTACTCGTATCGCTCGTTCGTACAGCTTTAGTATCCGTACACTCTTTGCCGAAATTTCGCTGCACAGGGAGGCTGTGTCATGGAAGTTTCCCGAAGAACATTTGTCAAAGCCGGGCTGCTAGGAGGCGTCGGTGTCACCGTCTTCGGCTTTGATGCCGCGCCCCTGCTAGCGCAGACGCAGGGGCTGAAGATCTCCCGCACGACGGAAACGCGCAGTACCTGTCCGTACTGCTCGGTCAGTTGCGGGGTGATCATCCACACCATCGGGGACAAGGCCAAGAACGTGACGCCGCAGGTCGTGCACGTGGAAGGCGACCCCGACCACCCCATTAACCGTGGGACACTGTGTCCCAAAGGCTCGTCGCTGCAGCAGGACATCATGAACGAGCGGCGGCTGACCAAGGCGCAGGTCCGGCGTCCCGGTGCGACCCAGTGGGAGGACATCTCCTGGGACAAGGCCATCGACGAAATCGCGCACCTGGTGAAGAAGACCCGCGACGCCACCTTCATCGAGCAGGACAGCGAGGGGCGCACGGTCAATCGCCTGGAAAGCATTGCCTTCACCGGCGGCTGCACCGATACCAACGAGTTCAACTACCTGGTCGTCAAGAGCATGAGAAGCCTGGGGCTCACCTATATAGAGAACCAGGCCAGGGTTTGACACGGCCCCACGGTCTCAAGTTTGGGACCAACGTTCGGACGCGGGGCCATGACCAACGGCTGGGTGGACATGAAGAATACCGACATGATGCTCATCATGGGCGGTAACCCGGCCGAGAACCATCCGTGCGGTTTCAAGTGGCCGGTTGAAGCCAAGCGCACGCGCAACGCCAAGATGATCGTGGTGGACCCGCGCTTCACGCGCACGGCCGCAGTAGCCGACCTGTTCCTGCAGATCCGCGCAGGGACTGACATTGCCTTCCTGGGCGGGCTGATCAACTACGCGCTGCAGAACAATCGCATCAACAAAGAGTATGTCGTCAACTACACCAATGCCGCCTTCGTAGTGAAGGAAGGCTTCAAGCTCCCCGAGGACGGCCTGTACTCGGGGTTCGATCCGGAGAAGCAGACCTACGACAAATCTACCTGGAACTACGAAGAGGGCGGCGACCTGACGGGCAAGGGAGCCGCTGGCGCCGCTCTGATGGCTGCGGCCATGCACGCTCCGGCACATCCGGCGAAGACCGCACCGGCCGCGAAAGGCGCAGCGGCTGCGGCGGCAGCCAAGCCGGGCGCGCCACCGCCTCCGCCGATGATGCCGCCCAACGTGGCTTACGACACATCGCTTCAGCATCCGCGCTGCGTCTACCAGCTCCTGAAGAAGCAATACTCCCGCTACACGCCGGAGATGGTTGAGCGCATCACGGGTATTCCCAAGGAGCAGTTCCTGAAGGCCGCGGACCTGTTCACCTCCGTCCGCAAGGACGGAGACACGAAGAAGGTCGCGACCATCATCTACGCGGTAGGCTGGACGCAGCACACCTTCGGCACGCAGATCATCCGCACCGCCTGCATGCTGCAGTTGCTGATGGGCAACGTGGGACGAGCCGGCGGCGGGGTCAATGCCCTGCGCGGCCACTCCAACATCCAGGGCGCCACCGATATGGCCGGCATCTTCGACATTCTGCCGGGCTATCTCAAGGTGCCAGTTCCCAACGACAAGGACTGGGAAACCTACATCACGCGCACCACTCCCAAGGCCTCCAAACCGAAAGAGTGGGATTCGTTCAACTACTGGTCGAACACGCCTAAGTTTGCAGTCTCGTTCCTGAAGTCGCTCTACGGCGACGCCGCTACCAAGGAGAACGGCTGGGCCTTCCACTACCTGCCCAAGGTGGACCGGCGCTATTCCTTCGCTGACATCTGGAACGATATGTACAACGGCAAGGTCAAGGGTCTGTTCGCCTTTGGCATGAACGGGGTGATGATCGGGCCGGACTCGCAGAAGAACATCGATGCCTTGAAGAAGGCCGACTTCCTGGTGGTCTGCGAGATCTATCCCGACGAGACCAGCGACTTCTGGAAGTCTCCCGGGATCACGCAGGAGGAGATGAAGAAGATCAACACCACCGTCTATCGTCTGCCGGGCGCCGGTTTCGCGGAGAAAGACGGAACCTTCGTCAATTCGGCGCGCTGGCTTCAGTGGAAGAATGTTGCCGTGCCGCCGCCGGGTGACGCCAAGCTGGATCAGGAAATCCTGGCCCGCATATTCCTCAAGGTCCGCGAGCTGTACCAAAAGGAAGGCGGCAAGTTCCCGGATCCCATCCTGCACGCGACCTGGTCCTACACCAACCCGAACAATCCTTCTCTGGCGGAAGTGGCCAAGGAGATCAACGGGAAGGCCATCAAGGACGTCACGGACGAGAAGACGCAAACCACCATCAAGGCGGGCCAGCAGTTGCCGGGCTTTGCCTTCCTGCGCGATGACGGCTCCACCAGCTCCGGCAACTGGCTCTACTGTGGTTCATGGACCGAAGCCGGCGCGCTGATGCAGCGCCGCGGCACCGAAGATCCCTCCGGCTTGGGGATTTATCCCAACTGGGGGTGGTCGTGGCCGATGAACCGCCGCGTCCTCTACAACCGCGCTTCCTGCGATGTTTCCGGCAAGCCTTGGGACCCCAGCCGCAAGCAGGTATGGTGGAACGAAGCCGCCGGCAAGTGGGCAGGCAACGATGTCCCGGACTTCAAGGGAGACTCCAACCCCAAGGACCACATGGGGCCGTTCATCATGAACCCGGAGGGCGTCGGACGCATTTTTGTGCCACTGGGCTTCGTCGCCGACGGTCCGTTCCCCGAGCACTACGAGCCCTTCGAGAGTCCCATCGCCAATCCGCTGCATCCCAACCAATCCAACAATCCGGTGGTCAAGAAGTTCAAGACCGCGATGGACAAGTTTGGGACACCGGCGCAGGGCTTCAACATCGTCTGCACCACCTATCGCCTGACCGAGCACTACCACTACTGGACCAAGAACAATCCCATGAACGTCGAGCTCGTGCCTGAGCCCTTCATAGAAATTCCGGAGGAGCTGGCACGAGAAAAGGGGATCAGCGGAGGTGACAAGGTCAAGCTCACAACTGCCCGCTCCGATTACATCGCCAAGGCGATGGTGACCAAACGCATCCGGCCGATGCAGATCGACGGAAAGACCGTCTATCAGGTCGGGGTTCCCATCCACTGGGGTTACAAGGGTATTGCCGAGGATGAGGGCAAGACGGCTAGAACGCCGGCCAACTTGCTGACCCCGACGGTGCTCGATCCCAACGCACACACACCGGAATTCAAGGGCTTCCTGGTGAAGCTCGAGAAGATTTAGAAAGGGGGCACGAGGAAATGAGCGAACGTACAGTACTTCAGACTCAGCAGATCTCGGGCCACCCTGGTCCGGTGCCGGGCAAGGGCGTGCAGCGCGACCTTGAGGTCTGCAAACTGATTGACACCACCACCTGCATCGGCTGCAAGGCCTGCGAGGTGGCTTGCGTCGAGTGGAACGACATGCCGTTCCAGCCAACCATGTTCGATAACACCTACCAGACAATGCCGGAAACGAACTGGAACTACTGGAACCTGATCAAGTTCCGGGAGCACCAGCGCGAAGACGGCACCTTGATGTGGCTCATGCGCAAGGACCAGTGCATGCACTGCGCTGATCCCGGCTGCCTGGACGCGTGTCCCGCGGACGGAGCCATCGTCAAGTACGCCAACGGCATCGTCGACTTCCAGCAGGAAAACTGCATCGGTTGCGAGTTCTGCGTTTCCGGATGCCCGTTCAACATCCCGAAATTCAATCCCGCGACCAAGAAGGTCTACAAGTGCACGCTGTGTTCCGACCGCGTGGGACAGGGCCTGGAGCCGGCCTGCATCAAGTCGTGTCCGACGGGATGCCTGCACTTCGGCACCAAAGAGGACATGAAGCTGCTGGCCGACGCGCGCGCCAAGCAACTGCGGGACGTCTCCGGCTTCAAGGACGCAGGCGTGTACGACCCGGAGGGCGTCGGCGGCACGCACGTGATCTACGTGCTGCATGATGCCGAGCACCCCGAGCTGTACGCGGGGCTGCCCAAGAACCCCAGCGTCTCTTTCGCCTACAAAGCCTGGAAGAGCATCTTCAAGCCTTTGGGGCTGATCGGCGCGACGCTGGGCTTCGTCGGCGTGGTCTTCCACTATGTCTTCGAAGGGCCCAAGCGTGAGCAACCCGAAGTGCCGCCCAGGAAGCCGGAAGCCCCGGCGGGCAGAAAGGGGGCGTGATGGCAACTTCGATCAGAGGTGTGCAGGAGAAAGAGCCGCAGTTCTTCGCAGATCTGGGCCAAACCGTGGTCCACGAGGGCGAACTGCCGCGCCATTCCGTCTATACCCGCTTTTTGCACTGGGGGTATGGGATCTTCTTCTTCCTGGCCCTGTTCACCGGGTTCGCCACCTACCTGCCGTTCCTGTTCCGCTGGTTCGCGCCAGCGTTCGGCGGCCCGGCAAACACCCGCATGCTGCATCCCTGGTTCGGGCTGGGGTTCGTCGTCTTCTTCGGGCTGCAGGCCATCAACTGGTGGGGCCCGATGAAGTGGATGGACGTCGATAGCCGCTGGCTGAGGGATCTGCCCGAGTTCCTTCGTAGCCGAAACCCGCTGGAAGCTGAGGATGTGGGTATGTACAACGGCGGACAGAAGTTGCAGTTCTGGGAGATCGTGATCGGGTGCATCGTGTACCTGATTACCGGGATTATGATGTGGGCCGGGGCGCGAACCTTCGGCGCCACGCTAGTGGCCATCAGCTACATCCTGCACGACATCTCGGCGCTGATTATGCTGTTCGGGATCTTCTTCCACCTCTACCAGGCCACCTTCGGGCAGCCCGGCACCATCCAGGCGATGACCAAGGGAACGGTCAGCGAAGCTTGGGCCTGGACGCATGCTCCCGCCTGGTATCGCCAGATGACCGGCCGCGACCCGCGGCAGGCCCTGGAGCAGGAGCGCCAGCGGCGCATCGCCCGGGAGCGTGCCATCGAACAACTCTCGCGCAGTGTCGGACCACCGGGGGGAGGGAAGTCGTAAGAGCAATCGAAAGCTTGCAAGAGGCGGACCGCAGTCCGCCTTTTTTGTTTCCCCGTCCAAACTGGCTATCAACAGGACCCTGCAGGCGCATAATAGAGGCGGCTTTGGGAGGCTCAGCCATGGCCAAGAAACCACTAACGCAGGGAACTTCGAAGTCAGCAGCGGTCCGGCCTGAAATACAGAGGCGAGCAGACCGAGCCCTGCGGCAACACCTGCTCGATCTGCTGCGCGGCGGCAACGCGCATCTTAATTTCGACGAAGCTTTGACGGGACTGCCCCCCCAGCTACGTGGGGTCAAGCCGCCCGGCCTTCCGTACTCACCCTGGCGCCTGCTGGAACACATGCGGATCGCACAGTGGGACATCCTGGAGTTCAGCCGCAACGCGGCGCACGTCTCGCCTGAATTTCCCGCCGGCTACTGGCCGGAGACCGACGCCCCGCCCGACGACAAGGCGTGGCAAAAGAGCCTGCGGCGGTTCCGCGCCGACCTCAAGGCCATGCAGGACCTGGTCGAGGACCCGGCGACCGACCTGTTTGCGCCCATCCCTCACGGCGAGGGCCAGACCGTCCTGCGCGAAGCTCTGCTGCTGGCCGACCACAACTCATATCACCTCGGCCAGTTGGTCACCGTGCGGCGGCTGCTGGGAGCGTGGGAGAGTTAGAGGTTGGGAGTGGAAAGCCCCCGGACGCTAATTACAAGCAAATGCTTGGCGCTATTACTATTGAGCTGTTTGGGCACCACCACCCGCGCACAGGACGAACCTCCCAAGCTTCTGGTCAACGCTGCTCAGTGTCTGGCGGCTAAGAACCATCTCCCACGCTCGAAAGCGAGGACATTGAGCCTGGGATTTTTGGTCGACGTGGATTCCTATCAGGGAGAGAAAGTTCTTTACGTCGTAGATTACATGGGCCGTGGCCGCTCCAAAGGTATGGTATTTGCTATCTTTTTAGCGCAACAAAGCGGTCGGCAGGTTTTCAATATTCAGAACAATGCCAAATTTGTCAGGTCAAAAGACGACATGGAGGGAGTGAACTTTGTCGAACCTCCACTAGGAGGTACGTGGACGCAGGAACATCTTGTATCAGCCATCAAGCAAATAGAGCGGCAGCCAAATTTCACGGTTTCTGTGAAGGAACTGCTCGCCCCATCCCCCCTCATCCAGTGCGAGTCTTATGCGGATCGTAAGTAGCGGAGTCATCTTCTTACCGTTTGGCGCTGATCTCTACTTCTCCGGCTGAAACAGATAGGGCTCGCCCTTCTTGGCCGCGAAGGTCTCCGCCACTTTGAGGAACGCTCGCGCCGCATGCGAAAGGCTCGAGTTCTTGCGGTAGATGATTCGCAGCTTGCGCTCAAAGTGCAGGTCGCGGACGGGCACGCGTATCAACTCTCCCCTCGCGACTTCGTTTTCCACACAGATCCCTGGGATCAAGGCCACGCCGTTCGACATCCCCACGAACTTCTTGATGGCCTCGATGGTGGGCAGTTCCACCGGCATTTGCAGCGGAACGTGATGGCGGGAGAACGTCTCGAGCACTTTCTCCCGGTACGGTGACGAGACGTTGTGGGCAACAAACCACTCCGTGCCCAGTTGCCGGATGGTGACTTCCTTCGCGCTAGCCAGCGGATGCTGCGGGGGCACCACGAAAGTTAACTCATCACGATAGACGATGATAGACCGCAGCAGCGGATCTTCGGGGCGGAACGTGAGCGCGCCCAGCTCCGAACTGTGGTTGATCAGTTCATCGGAAATGTGCCGGGCCAGGGACCGCTGCACCGCGACCTTGATCATGGGATAGAGACGGCGGTACTCGTCGAGCACGGGCAGCAGGTAGAGGCAAGTGAATTCATTGGCCGAGACCGACAGCTTGCCCTTGAGCATCTGCCGCAATTCGTCCAGCGCCACCAGGGCCTCGTTCCGCGTGTTGAGCAGGCGCAGGGCATAGTCCTGGAGCACCCGGCCCGCGTCGGTGAGAACGCCGTCGCGCGAGGAGCGGTCGAAGAGTGGTTCTCCCAACTCTACCTCTAACTTGCGGATGGTCTGGCTGACCGCCGGCTGGGTGCGGAACAGTTTCTTGGCTGCGCGGGAAAAGCTGCCTTCGCGGGCCACCGCCAGAAAGGTTTCCATTTGGAACAGGTCCATTTGCCCCCATTGCGCAAATCTGGATTGCCGCAGCAGCCTCCTTATATCATAAGCCATATTTATCATGCTAGAAAAACTATAAACTTTGCTTAAACCCCAATGCCGGGTAGGCTAGCACTTTAACCTTGGGCCCAAGCCGGCCGGGAGGATAGGCGATGGAGCGTGCCCGTCTCA
>Ga0335070_10004096_pt1 | contig 17015 bp, 15 predicted proteins | sample Lox_Sample_13_FD_206722 | JGI IMG/M metagenome (GOLD analysis project Ga0335070, IMG submission 206722) | Soil microbial communities from Loxahatchee National Wildlife Refuge, Florida, United States - Lox_Sample_1.3 | ecosystem: Environmental > Terrestrial > Soil > Wetlands | place: USA... | reverse complement strand
GAGCGCCATCGAGCTGACGGGCCTCGTCTGGTGGACCACCGAGGGCTCGCCCTTCCGGCACCGCCAGCGCGGCTTCGGGCTGCGGCTGCTGGAAGACGACGAGCGCTACGCGGAGATGCTGGCCGCTCTTCGCTAGAGCCTCGCGAGATAGCTGCTGCCGCCGAGTCGGCGCGCGGCCAGCTCGATCTCGGCGGCGCGCTCGCGCAGGTACGGCGAGGGCTGCGCCACGGACGAGCGCTTCGGAGTCGGCAGCGCCGCTGCGAGCAGCGCGGCCTCCTCGAGGGTGAGCGCGCGAGCGGGCTTCCCGAAATAGCGCTCGCTCGCCGCGCCGGCGCCGAAGACGCCGCGACCGAACTCGGCCACGTTGAGGTAGACCTCGAGGATCCTGCGCTTCGGCCAGAGCGTCTCGATGCAGATCGTCAGCCACGCCTCGAGGCCCTTGCGGACGAGGCTGCGCCCGGGCCACAGGAAGAGGTTCTTCGCGACCTGCTGCGAGATCGTGCTCGCGCCGCGCGTGCGCCTGCCGCCCTGCTCGAGCGCGCGCTGGATCGCCTCGAAGTCGAAGCCGTTGTGCTCGGGGAAGCGCTGGTCCTCGGCGGCCACCACGGCGATCGCGAGCTGAGGAGAGATCTGGCTCAGCGGCACCCAGTGGTGGTGCGGCGCCTCGCCGCGGATCACCCGGTCGCGCAGCATGAAGGCGCTGGTCGGCGGCGGGACGAAGCGCCACGGCGCCACCAGCAGGAAGCTCGCCGCCAGAGCGGCTCCGACGGTTCCCCCGACAAGGAGCAGGACCCACCGGAGGATCCTGCGGCGCCGTCCGCGATTCGCCATCGGCGGGCCTTCTAGCAGCCGGCGGGAGATTCCGCCTCCGCGGCACATCCGGCCCCCAGCGGGTACAGGCAGGTGTAGGATGACGTGGCGCTGCCCGGGGCGCCCGCAGGAGAACCCCCGATGCCCCGCTACAGCTACGAGAGGCTGTCGGCGCAGGACAACTCGTTCCTGCTCTTCGAGACGCGCAACATCCACATGCACGTCGCCTCGACGATGGTGTTCGAGTCCGGACCGCTGCGCACCCGCGAAGGCGGCATCGACATCGAGGCCATCAAGCGCAGCACCGAGTCCTACCTCCCTCAGGTGCCGCGCTACCGCCAGTGCCTCCACTTCGTTCCCATCGAGGGCCGCGCCGTCTGGGTGGACGACCCGCACTTCAGCCTCGACTACCACGTCCGCCACACGGCGCTGCCGAAGCCCGGCGACGAGGCGCAGCTGAAGAAGCTCTCCTCGCGCGTGATGGCGCAGCAGCTCGACCGCCGGCGGCCGCTCTGGGAGACCTGGGTCGTGGAGGGACTCGAGGGCGGCGAGCGCTTCGCGATGATCACGAAGATCCACCACTGCATGATCGACGGCGCGTCGGGCGTGGACCTCGCGCAGATCCAGATGTCGACGAGCCCCGAGGTGCCGGCGCCGCGGCCCGTGCCGCGCTTCATGCCGCGTCCCGTGCCGAGCCGGCGCGAGCTCGCGCGCGACGAGCTCGCGCGCTGGCTCACGCTGCCGTTGCGCGCGCTGCGCGGCTTCCGCGAGTTCACGCAGGAGACGCAGGACCTGCGCACCGAGCTGCTGGTGCGGGCGCGCGCGCTGATCGAGACGCTGGGCATGGCAACGAGCGCCAGCGAGACGCCGCTCAACGGCCCGGTAGGTCCCCACCGGGCCTTCGACTGGTTGCGCGTGCCGCTCTCCGAGATGAAGGCGATGCGCAAGGCGCTCGACTGCACGATCAACGACATCGTGCTGACGATCGTGACGGGCGCCGTGCGCGACTACCTGATCTACCGCGGCGTGCGGCCGGAGGGCATCGACTTCCGCGTCGGCGCGCCGGTCAGCATGCGCAGCGAAGAGGAGCGCGGGCGCCTCGGCAACCGCGTGTCGTCGTGGATCATCAAACTCCCGATCGACGAGCAGGATCCGCGCCGGCAGCTCGCCGCCATCCACGGCGAGACGCGGCGCCTGAAGGAGAGCCGCCAGGCCCTCGGCGTCGAGATGATGATGAAGGTGGCCGAGTACACGCCGTCGAATCTCCTCACCCTCGGCGCCCGCTCGATCTCGGGCCCGATCAACACGATCGTGACCAACGTGCCGGGCCCCCAGTTCCCGCTCTACTTCCACGGCGCGAAGATGCTCGCGATGTATCCCCAGGTCCCGCTGCTGGAGAACCTCGGACTCGGCATCGCGCTGGCGAGCTACAACGGCACCGTGCACTGGGGCTTCAACGCCGATCCCGACATCGTCCCCGACCTCGACGCCTTCGTCGCGAAGGTGCGCGGCGCCTACGGCAACGTGGCTCGCGCGGCGGGCGTGGCGGTCGAAGCGTACGCGGCGCGGCGCGCGAGCGCCGAGGAGCCGCGCAAGGAGCGGAGCACGAACGGCTCGGGGCGCGACGCGGTGACACCGCAGAGCGCCTGAGGAGGCCGAGCGCGCCGAGCGCGAATCGGAAAAGGAGGAGGGGCCATGGCGACGAAGGCGAGGTCTACGGTACGCAGCGCGCGCGAACGCGCGCGCGACGCCCTGGAGGAATCGCTCCGGCAGCTCGAGAAGCAGCTGCCCGACAATCTCTCGCGGATGGTGCGCCGGCTGCGCGCGAACCTCCGCGACCTCCAGGCGCAGATGGAGCGGCTGCGCGTGGATCGCGAGGCGCGCTGGAACCGCATCCAGACGCAGGTGCGGCGCGACGCGGCGCGGCTGTTCCGCAGGCTCGAGAAGGCGGTCGAGCCGAAGCCGGAACGCCGGACGGGGCCGAAGAAGAAACGCGCTTCGCGGAAGCCCCGGGCGTCGGCGCGGGTGAAGACGGCGCTGCGCGGCGCGATGCCACGCATCTCCGAGCCCCGAAGCCTCGCGACGCGCGAGCCCGCGCGGCGCACGCTCCCGCTGGCCGCGGCGACGCGCAGCACCGAGCCCTCGCGTCCGATCGGCGAGCCCCCGACTGCCGATTAGCCCCGATCCGACATTCGCGGCGCGCGAGATCGGGTGGCCGACGGGCTCCTCGGGTGGCGCCCTCGCTCCATGGCTCGGCCGCGATCCATCCCAGGCGTGCGCTCGAGCATCGAGCGCGGCCTGCGCTCGACTTCCGCTCGGGCGCCCCCCCACCGTCGCCCGTCGGGCGGGGCGTTTCCATGGAATGTCGGATCGGGGTTAGGCGAAGCTCAGAGCGTGCGTGAGCGCCGCTGGAGCAGGCGCAGCGTCTCGCGCGTCGCGCCGGGCCCCGGCTCGGTGCGCAGGTCGCGGCGCGTCAGCTCGCGCCCCTCGGCGTCGGTGACGCGCAGCCGCGGGATGCGCCGCTTCGTGCGGCGGTCCTTCACGATGACGGGCTCGTGACCGCGGCCGAAGACCCATTCGTCGGACCAGTCGCGCAGCGCGGTGAGGACGGGCAGCAGCGCCTCGCCCTTCTCCGTGAGCCGGTACTCGAAGCGCTGCCCCGTCTCGCCGACCGGGCGCTTCTCGAGGATCTCGTGCTCCACGAGGCGGGCGAGCCGGTTCGAGAGGATGTTCTTCGCGATACCGAGGCTCGCCTGGAACTCGCCGAAACGCCTCGCGCCGAAGAAGGCGTCGCGCACGACGAGCAGCGTCCACCAGTCGCCGAGCGCTTCGAGCGCCTGGGCGATGCCGCAGTTCATGTGGGCGAAGCGCTTGCGTTCCATGCGTCGGAGTCTATCGCAAAATTGGTTGCATCATGCAACCCAATTGCGGTAGGCTGACCCCCGCGCCCCTGCCGCGAGGAGATCCGCATGGCCACGAGCCCCGGCGCCGACTGGAAGTCCACCGCCTGCATCCTGTGCGAGTGCAACTGCGGCATCGAGGTGCAGCTCGGCGGCGAAGGCGGCCGTCACCTCGTGCGCGTGCGCGGCGACGATGCGCACCCGAGCTCTCGGGGCTACGCGTGCGAGAAGCCCTCGCGGCTCGACTTCTACCAGAACGGGCCGCAGCGGCTGACGAAGCCGCTGCGCCGCCGCGCCGACGGCAGCTTCGAGGAGATCGACTGGGACACGGCGATCCGCGAGGTGGCGGCGCGCCTCTCCGCGGTCCGCGACGCGCACGGCGGCGAGTCGATCCTCTACTACGGCGGCGGCGGACAGGGGAACCACCTGCCCGGCGCGTACAGCCGCGGGACGCGCAGCGTGCTCGGCATGCAGTTCCAGTCGAGCGCGCTGGCGCAGGAGAAGACGGGCGAGTTCTGGGTCGCCGGGAAGATGCTCGGCGGCTACACGCGCTCCGACTTCGAGCACTGCGAGGTGGCGATCTTCCTGGGCAAGAACCCGTGGTTCTCGCACAGCATCCCGCGCGCGCGCGTCACGCTGCGCGAGATCGCGAGCGATCCGCGCCGCACGCTGATCGTCATCGACCCGCGCCGCACCGAGACCGCCGAGATCGCCGACGTCCACCTCCAGGTGAAGCCCGGCGGCGACGCCTTCCTGCTCGCCGCGCTGATCGGCGTGATCGTGCAGGAAGATCTCGTCGCGCGCGCCTGGCTGGCGGAGCACGCCGACGGACTCGCCGACGTGCTGCCGCACTTCGAGCACCTCGACGTCGCCGACTGCTGCGAGAAGAGCGGCGTCCCCGAGAAGCGGGTGCGCGAGACGGCGCGCCGCATCGCCACGGCGTCCTCCGTCGCCACGTTCGAGGACCTCGGCGTGCAGATGAACCGCCACTCGACGCTGGTCTCGTACCTGCACCGGCTGCTGATCTTCCTGACCGGAAACTTCTCGAAGAAGGGCGCCGCGTACCGTCCGACGGCGTTCGTGCCGCTGGCCGGGGGAGGCGAGGGCGGGCGCACCACGCCGGTCACGGGCGCGCGCATCATCGGCGGGCTCATGCCCTGCAACGTCATCCCGGAGGAGATCCTCACCGATCACCCGAAGCGCTTCCGCGCCATGTTCGTCGAGAGCGGGAATCCCGCGCACTCGCTGGCCGACGGTCCGCGCATGCGCGAGGCGCTGTCCGCGCTCGACCTGCTCGTGGTGGTCGACGTCGCCTTCTCGGAGACCGCGCGCCTCGCCCACTACGTGCTGCCCGTGGCGAGCCAGTTCGAGAAGGCCGAGGCGACGTTCTTCAACTTCGAGTTCCCGAAGAACTACTTCCACCTGCGCAAGGCGCTGATGAAGCCGCTGCCCGGACTCTTCTCCGAGGCGGAGCTGCACGCGCGGCTCGTCGAGGCGCTCGGCGCCATGCCCGGCGATGCGGTGTCGGCGCTGCGCGCGGCCTGGCAGGAGGGGCGCCCGGCGTTCCGCAAGAAGTTCTTCGAGCTCGTGGGCGGGAACCCGAAGCTCCTCGCGGTGGCTCCGGTCGTGCTCTACCGCGCGATCGGCGATCTGCTGCCCGAGGGTCTGGCCGAGGGCGCGGGCGTGTGGGCACTGTGCCAGATCGCGGCGCAGCGTCAGACGAAGCCGATGCAGCGCGCCGGCTTCACGGGAGAGCCGGCCGAGGCGGGCGATGCGCTCTTCGACGCGCTGCTGACGAGCAAGAGCGCGGTGGTCTTCTCCGTCGACGACTGGGAGGAGAGCTTCGCGCGCGTGAGCACGCCGAATCGCCGCATCCAGCTCGCGATCCCGGAGCTCTTCCCGGAGCTCGACGCGCTCGCCGGCGAGCCGGCGCCCGGGACGAACGCGCAGTTCCCCTTCGTGCTCTCGGCCGGCGAACGCCGCTCGTTCACGGCCAACACGATCATCCGCAACCCGGAGTGGCGACGGAAGGACCGCAGCGGCGCGCTGCGCATGAATCCCGACGACGCGAAGCGCGTCGGCGTCGGCGATGGCGGCCGCGTGCGCATCACGACGAAGCGCGGCAGCGCCGAAGTGGACGTCGAGATCTCGGACCGCATGCAGCCGGGCCACGTCTCGCTGCCGAACGGCCTCGGGCTCGACTTCCCCGACGCGAGCGGGGCGCGCGTCGCCACGGGCGTCGCGCCGAACGAGCTGACCTGCGGCGCGGATCGCGACTGGCTCGCCGGCACGCCCTGGCACAAGCACACCCCCGCGCGGGTGGAGGCGGTGTAGCGCCCCCCGGCGGAGCGCGATGCGCGGCGCGGCTCCTGTGCTATCCCGCCCGCCATGGCCACGCACGAGCACCGCATCGACACGAACCTCCCGGTCGACCGGGTCTGGGAGTTCGTGCGCGAGATGGATCACTGGGCGCCGTTCCTGACGGGCTACCAGTCGCACGAGAAGCAGAGCGACACCGAGTCGGTCTGGACGCTGAAGGGCGACGTCGGCGTGCTGGCGCGCACGCTGCGCTTCCGCGTCACGGTCACCGAGTGGGCGGGCCCCTCGCGCGTCCGCTTCGCGCTGAAGGGCCTGAACGAGCCGATGAGCGGCGAGGGCGCCTTCACGATGGAGGCGATCGGCGCGAGCGCGCCCGCGGCGGAGAGCGCCGCGCCGGAGCGGCCCCGCGGACTCGCCGCGCTGTGGGACCGCATCGTGCGCTTCTTCTTCCGCCGCTACCGCGCTCCGGTGGCGCCGCGCGCGCTGGCCGCGGGAACGGCGACCACGCGCATGACCTTCCGCTTGCGCGTCGACCCGGGCGGTCCGATGGCGCCGATGATCGACGCGCTCATGAAGCCCGCGATGGCCGCCGCCGCCGAGGACCTCGCGCAGCGGATCATTGCGCATCTGGAGAGCGCGCAGGCAAGCGGCGCGGCCGACTGATCGTTCGGCAGGCGCACGATGCGCGCCGCGCAGGGACGCGCGTGATAGCTTGGGGCCTCGCACACGCGGAGGCCTCGCGATGTCCGACCTCTTCGAGCACGTCGCCAGCATCGACTACCCGATTCTCGACGCCGACGCGCACGTGAACGAGCCGCCGCAGCTCTGGCAGGAGTCCGTCCCTGCGAAGTGGAAGGAGCGCGCGCCGAAGCTGGTGAAGACCGAGCGCGGCGACATCTGGCACTTCGACGGCGGCAAGGAGACCTGGCCCATGGGTCTCACGGCGACGGCCGGGCAGAGCGTGTTCCAGATGGGCCCCATGGGACAGACCTACGAGACGATGCGGCCCGGCAGCTTCGACACACAGGCGCGTCTGTCCGACATGGACGCCGACGGCATCTACGCGCAGGTGCTCTACCCGTCGGTCACGCTGAAGGGCGCGCGCATCTACTCCAGCGAGCGCGAGCTCCAGCTCGTCTGCGTGCGCGCCTACAACGAGTGGATCCGCAGCTTCTGCCAGGGCTCCGGCGGGCGCCTGATCTCCCAGGCCATCGTCCCGACCACGGGGCTCGCCGACGCCGTCGCCGAGCTCGAGCGCGCCCTGAAGGACGGCCACCGCGGCGCGGTGATCTCCTCCTTCCCGAACGGCTCGCTCGACCCCTCTGCCGAGGACGATCCGTTCTGGGCGCGCGCGCAGGAGAGCGGCTTCCCGATCGCCGTGCACATCGGCAGCTTCCTCAAGACGACGCCGCCGAAGGCCGGCAGCAAGAGCAGCGCCTGGAGCCCGTCGCTCGCCTTCGTCGCGCGCGCGGCCTGGACCAAGGCCGGCGGGCAGACCCTCGACGTCGCCTGCGACCTGCTCTTCTCCGGCATCTTCCAGCGCTTCCCGCGCCTGAAGATCGTGCTGGTCGAGGCGAACATCGGCTGGATCCCGACGCTGCTCGAGCAGGCCGACGACATGTTCCGCCGCTACCGCTGGTGGACCGGCGCACACAAGGAGATGTCGGAGCTGCCGAGCCAGATCTTCCACCGCAACTTCTTCGCCACCTTCATGGTGGACCGCTCGGGCCTCGACCTGCGCCACCGGCTGAACCTCGACCACATCCTGTGGTCCACGGACTACCCGCACAGCGGCACCGACTGGCCGCACTCGTCGGTGACGATCGAGGGTCTGTTCCGCGGCATCCCCAGGGCCGAGGTGCGCAAGATGCTGCACGACAACTGCCGCGCGCTCTACGGCCTCGAGCACGTTCCGGCGCGCCTGGTCTGACGGCTCGACGCACCCTTCAGCCGTACGACACGCCGGGATACAGGAGGCCCACCGAGAACAGGAAGGCGGGCCAGAAGATGTGGTCGATCAGCTGCCAGGCCACCAGCAGCCCGATCCAGGCGATGCCGGAGTGCGCGACCCATTCCTGGTAGCGCCGCGTCGCGTCCTCGCTGAGCAGGAGCCCCAGCGCGCCCGAGCCGTCGAGCGGCGGCACGGGGAGCAGGTTGAGCACGAACAGCAGCAGGTTCATCGAGAACAGCACGGAGAGCGTCAGTCCCAGTGTGTCACCGAGCGGTGACGCGACCGGTGCGGTGAGCTGCGAGAAGGACACGGAGGCCGGCGGCTCGAACCAGCCGGCCATGCCTCCCGCGCGGATCAGCAGGCCCGCCAGCAACAGCAGGGCGAAGTTCGCGCCCGGACCCGCGAGCGACATCCAGGCCGCGCGTCGCGGATGGCGCTGCGCCCAGACCGGATCGTAGGGAGCGCTGGCGAAGCCGAAGGGCCAGCCGGAGATCGCCAGCGAGACCAGCGGCAGCACCACCATGCCGAACGGCTCGCGCCGCATGTGCGGGATCGGTGAGAGCGACACCTGCCCCGCGGCGTAGGCCGTCGGGTCGCCGCCCCACTTCGCGACGAGCGCGTGCGACGCCTCGTGCAGCGTGGTCGACGCGACGAAGACCACGTAGAAGACGATCGCGGTGCCGAGATCGAAGCCGTCCAGACCGCCTCTACCCCACCGCCTTGCGCAGCGTCTCGCCGGCCAGGCGCACGATCTCCGGCTGGTGCCCGTTGAGCGGCAGGTTCACGATCAGCCCGTCGAGGCCGCGGCTCATCAGCTCGCGCTGTACGAACTCGCCCACCTCGTCGGGGGAGCCCACGATCAGCGCGCTCTCGATGGCGCGGCGCATGTTCTCGGGGAGCTTCTCCACCTTGATGCCCCGGCGCGCGAAGAACTCGGCGCGCAGCCGCTCGGCCTCCTCGCGCCTCCGCGCCAGCACCACGGAGCCGAGCCAGCTGACGCGGATCTCGGCGCGGTCCCGCCCGAGCTCCTCGCAGTGCTGCTCGAGCGCCTCGAGCTTGCGGGGGATCTCGGCGGGGGCACAGGTCAGGTTGCTCTCGTCGGCATAGCGAGCGACCAGACGCAGCGTGCGCTTCTCGCCGTTGCCGCCGATCAGGATCGGCACGCCGTTCTCCTGGATCGGGTGCGGCGAGTTGATCGCCTCCTTGGCGCGATAGAAGCGCCCGTCGAGGGTCGGCCGGGCGTCGCGCAGCATCGGGCGGATGATCTGGAGCGCCTCCTCGAGGCGGGAGATCCGCTCGCCGAGCGGCGGGAACTCGAAGCCGTAGCCCTCGTGCTCGGGCTCGAACCAGCCCGCGCCGATGCCGAGCATCGCGCGCCCGCGCGAGATCACGTCGAGCGTGGTGACGATCTTCGCCAGCAGCGCCGGGTTCCGGTAGGTGTTGCCCGTGACCAGCGCCGAGAGCCGCGCCTTGCGCGTCCGCGACGCGAGCGCTCCGAGCAGCGTATAGGCCTCGAGCATGTAGAGGTCCGGCGCGCCGAGCGCGGGGAGCTGGTAGAAGTGGTCCATCACCAGCACGGTGTCGAAGCCCGCGTTCTCGCCCTCGCTCGCGACCGCCGCGACGCGCTCGAACAGCGCGTCGTCCTCGACTCCGGGGTAGTTGAAGTTCGGGATCTGCAGGCCGAGTCGCGTCATGGGGGGCATCCTCTCGAGTTCAGCGGACGACTTGATACACGAGCCGCCCGCGGCGCGCCCGTCAGTCGAGGGCGTCGTCGGCCTTCGGGATCTCCTTGGGCATCTTGCTGCGCAGCTCCTCGAGACGTGCCTCGGCGCGCGCGTGCTGCTTTGCCGTGAGCATCTTGCCGATGCCGTCGCGCCACTCGGACGCGCGCGCGTCGCTGGAGAGCGCGAACCAGGCCCACGCCTCGACGAGGTCCTTCTGCACGCCGCTGCCCTTCGCACAGGCGACGCCGTAGCGCGCCTGCGCGATGGGCTGGCCCTGCTCGGCCGCGGCGCGGAACCAGCGCGCAGCCTCGTGCTCGTCCTTGGCCACGCCGCGGCCTTCCGCGTAGAGGGCGCCGATCGTCACCTGCGACGGCGCGTAGCCCTGATCCGCCGCCTTGCGGTACCAGGTGAACGCGGCGGCGTCGTCCTGCGGCATGCCGTGCCCCTGGATCAGCATGTTTCCGATCACGTGCTGCGCGGAGGCGAGTCCCTGCTCCGCAGCCTTGCGATACCACATGACCGCCTGCGCGGGGTCGCGCGGAACGCCGCGCCCCGCGACGTAGCGCTCTCCGAGCTCGGCCTGGGAGTACGGGTCGCCGCCCTCCGCGGCGGCGCGCAGCCAGCGCACGGCGGCGGCCTCGTCGCGCGGGAGACCGCCGCGCCCGTGCGCATAGCGCGAGGCGAGCTCGCGCTGCGCCGGAACGAAGCCCGCCTCCGCCGAGGCGCGGTACAGGCGCAGCGCCTCCGCCGGATCGGCCGGCGTGCCGCGCCCCGCGTCGAGGATGGACGCGAGGTTGGCGAGCGCGGGCGGGAAGTTCTGGTCCGCCGCCTTGCGGACCCAGGCGAGCGACTCGCGCTGGTTGCTCTCGCGCTGCTGCGCGTAGAGCGCCGGCAGCGCCTGCTTCGACTCCTCGCCCGCGACGGCGCCGCTCTGGTAGAGCGCGATCTTGCGCGCGAGCTCCGGATCCGCGCTGACCTGACCCTGCGCGTAGAGCAGGCCGAGCTGGTTCTGCGCGAGCGGATTGCCCTTCTCGGCGGCGCCGCGATACCAGCGCGCCGCCTCGCCGAAGTCCTGGGGTACGCCGCGCCCGGTCTGGTAGAGGACTCCGAGGTCGGCCTGCGCCTTGACGTGCCCGGCCTCGGCGGCCTTCCTGAGCCACGAGACCGCCTCGGCCAGCGCCTCGGGGGCGGGCTCGCCGCGCGCCAGCGCCTCCCCGAGCATGGCCTGCGCATCCGCATCGCCGTGCTCGGCAGCCCGACGCAGCAAGGTGTCGGCGCGCGCCTCGTCGCGCGCGATGCCCGTCCCGTCGCGCGCGCGTAGAGACAGCTCGTACTCCGCGCGCGCCACGTTCTGATCGGCGGCGCGGCCGAGCCAGCTCGCGATCTCCTCCGCGCGGGAGGCAGCGTCCTCCCGCGCCGCCAGGAAGAGGGCCAGCTCGAGCTGCGCCGTCGCCGCGCCCTGCTCGGCCGCGGCGCGCAGCCAGTGCTCCGCCTGCGCGGGGTCGGCCGGCTCGCCGACGCCGTCGCGGAGCGCCACGCCGAGCTTCGTCTGCGAGTCCGCGTCTCCCGCCTCGGCCGCGCGCCGCAGCCACGTCCGCGCCAGGGCCGCATCGGCCGTGCCGCCCTCGCCGGATGCGTAGAAGCGCGCGAGCCGCGCCGCGGCGGGTGCGAAGCCTCCTCGAGCGGCGCGCTCGAGCCAGCTCACCGCGCGGGCCGGGTCGCGCGCGGGACCCTCGGCGAGCAGGTGTTCCGCCAGCGCCACCTGCGCGTCGTGATCGCCGAGCTCCGCGCGCAGGCGCGCGATCGGATTCCCGCAGCCCGCCCATGCGAGCGCGGCGATCAGGAGCCACGCAGCCCGGCCGACGCGCATCGGGCGCCCATCCTAACAGAGCATCGCCTCGACACATCTGGCGCGCGCCGGTACCGTTCGCGCCCCGTCGGAGCGCGTCGTGCACTTCGTTCTCTCGGCCGCCTTCAACGCGCCGGAGCACCTCACGGAGCTCGCGGTCGCCGCCGAGCAGTGCGGCTTCGCGGCGATGGCCTTCCCGGATCACGTCGTCCACCCGGAGAAGCTCGATACGCCGTATCCGTACACGCCCGACGGCTCGCGCCGCTGGCCGGCCTTCACGCCGTGGGTGGACCCCTGGGTGGCCATCGGGGCCTGCGCCGCGGTGACCACGCGGCTGCGCTTCACGAACAACGTCTTCGTGCTCGCGATGCGCAATCCGCTGCTGGCCGCCAAGGCGATCTCGACGGCCGCGGTGCTCTCGCGCGGGCGCGTCGTGCTGACCGTCGGCGTGGGCTGGTCCAACATCGAGTACACGCTCGCCGGCCAGGACTTCCGCACGCGGGGCCGCCGCACCGACGAGATGATCGAGATCCTGCGCAAGCTCTGGACCGGCGAGATGGTCGAGCACCAGGGCCGGGACTACGCCTTCCCGCGCCTCGAGATGAATCCGACGCCGCCGGCGCCGATCCCGATCTGGGTGGGCGGCATCTCCGACGCGGCGCTGCGGCGCGCCGCGCGCTACGACGGCTGGCTCAGCGACCTCCAGACCAGCGCCGACATCATCGCCTGCATCGCCAGGCTGCGGCGCTACCGCGCCGAGCTCGGACGCGAGCACCTGCCCTTCGACGTCATGGCGAGCGCGTCGGACGCGGTGAACCTCGACGGCTACCGGCGCCTCGCGGATGCGGGCGTGACGCACGTGCTGACCCTGCCCTGGGTCTTCACGCACGGCGACACGAAGGATCTCGAGAAGAAGAAGGATGGGATGCGCCGCTTCGCGGACGCCGTGATCGCACGGGGGGAGACACGATGAAGGAACGCAGCACCGGGGCGGCCGCGAAGCGCGGCAAGCGCATGCCCACTGCCGGCCAGGCGGGTCACCTCGAGTGGGACACGCCGATGTACCGGCTGGCGCTGGCCCAGCTCGACCGCACCGCGGAGCAGATGGGCCTCGACCCGAACCTCTGGGAGCGGCTGCGCACGCCGCAGCGCGCCCACGTGGTCTCGTTCCCCTTCCGCCGCGACGACTACGAAACCGTCGAGACCGTGTTCGGCTACCGCGTGCAGCACCTGCTCACCATGGGGCCCACCAAGGGCGGCGTCCGCTACGACCACGACGTGAACCTCGGCGAGGTCACGGCGCTCGCCATGTGGATGAGCTGGAAGTGCTCGATCATGAACCTGCCCTTCGGCGGCGCGAAGGGCGCCGTGCGCATCGACCCGAATGCGCTGACACACACCGAGCTGCAGCGCGTCACGCGGCGCTACACCGCCGAGATCATCGAGGTGATCGGCCCCGATCGCGACATCCCGGCGCCGGACCTCGGCACGAACGAGCTGGTGATGGCGTGGATGATGGACACGTACTCGCAGCAGAAGGGCCACACCGTGCCGGGCGTCGTCACGGGCAAGCCGATCGAGATCGGCGGGTCCTACGGGCGCAAGGAGGCCACGGGGCGCGGCGTGGTGACGTGCGCGCTCGAGGCCTGCCGCCTGCTCGGCTTCGACATGAAGGGCTCCGCCGTCGCCGTGCAGGGCTACGGCGAGGTCGGCGGCGCGGCGGCGCGCATCGCGGCGGGTCTCGGCGCGCGCATCGTCGCCGTCTCCGACGTGAAGGGCGGACTCTACGATCCGAAGGGCCTCGATCTCGCCGCGGTGGACGCCTGGGTCGCCGAGCACCGCTTCCTCGAGGGCTTCGAGGGGCCGGACGCCGTCACGCCCGCGGAGCTGCTCGAGCTGCCCTGCGACGTGCTGATCCCCGCCGCCGTGCAGAACCAGATCACGGCGCGCAACGCCGACAAGCTGCGCTGCCGCCTGCTGGTGGAGGGCGCCAACGGACCCACCGACCTCGACGCCGACGCGATCCTCGCCCAGCGCGGCGTCTACGTCGTGCCCGACATCGTCGCCAACGCGGGCGGCGTCACGGTCTCCTACTTCGAGTGGCTCCAGGGGAGCCAGCAGTTCTTCTGGTCGGAGCAGGAGGTGAACGCCCGCCTGATCCAGCTCATGCAGCGCGCGTTCCGCGACGTGCACGCCGTGGCGGAGAAGAACAAGGTCGGCATGCGCACGGCGGCGCTGATGCGCGGCATCGGACGCATCACCGAGGCCAAGCGCGTGCGCGGCGTATTCCCCTGATCACAGCATCCCCAGCGCGCCGAGGAGCGGCGGGACGCGCGTCCACGGCTCGGGGCCGGGCGCGATGCGCGGGATCTCCGCGCAGGGAACGTCGCCGAGGAAGCGCAGCAAGGCCCTGCGCGTCTCGGCGAGCGGCACCGGGCTCCCGGCGGACTCGCTCAGCACGAGCCCGGCGAGCGGGACGCTGCGCGCGCGCAGCACCGCCGCCGCCGTGAGCGTGTGAGAGAGCGTGCCGAGGTAGCTGCCCGCCACGAGCAGCGCGGGCAGCCCCGACGCGGCGATCCAGTCGAGCACGGTGTGGCTCGCGTCGAGCGGCACGCAGACGCCGCCGACGCCTTCGACGAGCAGCCAGCCGGGCCCGGGCTCCAGCGCGCCGCGGGTGAAGGCGACGAGCTGCGCGAAGTCGATCGCGCGCCCCTCGCGCGCGGCCGCCATGTCGGGCGAGAGCGGCGCGCGAAAGCGCCAGGGCGCGATCGCGTCGACACGTTCGGGCGTCGGCTCGAGCCCCTGCGCGCACAGCAGCAGCTCGGCGTCACCCGGCTCCCCCGCGGCGTCGGGCCAGCCGGAGAGCACGGGCTTGCGCGCCTGCACGCGCTGGCCCGCCGCGCGGAGCTGGTGCAGCAGCGCCGCGGTGGCGAGCGTCTTGCCGATCCCCGTCCCCGTGGCCGTGACGAAGAGGCCTCTCACGCGATGGCGCGCTCGCGCCAGGGCCGCACGGCCTCGGCGAGGCGCTGCACGTCCTCCTCGCTGTGCGCGGCCGTGAAGGTGAGCCGCAGCCGCGCGGTGCCGGCCGGCACGGTGGGCGGCCGGATCGGCGCAACGAGGAAGCCGCGAGCGGCGAGATCCTCGCTCGCCGCGAGGGCGGTCTCCGCTTCGCCGAGCACGAGGGGCACGATGCAGCTCGCGGGCGCCGGCAGCTCGAGCTGCGCGCAGAAGCGCGCCGCGTTCTGCATGGGCCGGCGCACGAGCGCCGCGTCGCTCGCGATCAGGTCGAGCGCCGCGCAGGCCGCGGCCACCGTCGCGGGCGGCAGGCCCGTCGAGTAGACGAGCGTGCGCGCGCGCGAGACGAGGAGCGAGGTCACGGCTTCGGACGCGCACAGATACCCGCCGTAGGCGCCGACCGCCTTCGAGAGCGTCCCCATCTGGAGCGGCACGGGCACCTTGCGCCCCGCGACGACACAGCTCCCGCGGCCGTCCTCGACCACGCCGAGCCCGTGGGCGTCGTCGACGTGCAGCCACGCGTCGTACGCCTCGGCCAGCGCGTGCAGCTCCTCGACCGGCGCGCGGTCGCCGTCCATGCTGAAGACGCCGTCGGTCAGCAGCAGGCAGCGGCCGTGTCCGGCGCGCAGCTCCTTCAGGAGCGACGCGCAGTGCTCGAGGTCGTTGTGCCGGAACACGGCGACCTGCGCGCCGGAGAGCCGCGCCCCGCCGAAGAGACACGAGTGCGAGAGCGCGTCGGCGACGATCAGGTCGCCCGCGCCCGCGAAGGCCGGCAGGATGCCGAGGTTCGCGAGGTAGCCGCTGCCGAAGACCAGCGCGCGCTCGCTGCCCTTCCAGCGCGCCAGGCGGGCCTCGAGCTCCTCGTAGAGCGGGTGGTTGCCGGTCACGAGGCGCGACGCGCCGGAGCCCACGCCGTAGCGGCGCGTCGCGCCCTGCGCCGCGGCGATCACCGCGGGGTGGTGCGAGAGGGCGAGGTAGTCGTTGCAGCAGAACGAGACGAGCTCGCGTCCGTCGCGCCGCGCGCGGGAGGCGGCGTAGCGGTCCGTCGCCGTCAGGTCGCGGCGCAGCCGCGCGGCCTCGAGAGCGGCCAGCTTCTCGCGTGCAAAGCGTTCGAGGGAGTCCACGGCGCGCGTATGATATGGGACGTGACGAGCGCAGGCAGGGCGACGCGCGAGCGGCTCGGAGACGCGGAGTGGCGCGCGCTGTCCGCGCGGCACCTCTGGCTGCCCTATGCGCAGATGAAGACCACGCCCGAGCCACTGCTCGTGGAGCGCGCCGAGGGCGTGCGCTTCTCGCTGGCCGACGGCCGCGTGCTCGTCGACGGCGTCTCGAACTGGTGGACCGCCTGTCACGGCCACGGGCATCCGGCCCTGCTGGGGGCCGTCGAGCGGCAGCTCCGCCGGCTCCCGCACGTCATGCTCGGCGGGCTCGCCGCGGAGCCGACCGACCGGCTCGCGCGTCGACTCGCGGCGCTGCTGCCGGGCCGGCTCCGGCACGTGTTCTTCTCGGAGTCCGGCTCGGTGGCCGTCGAGGTAGGCCTCAAGATCGCGCTGCAGTTCTGGAGGCAGCAGGGAGAGCCGGCGCGGCGCCGCTTCGTCTGCTTCCGGCACGGCTATCACGGAGACACCTTCGCGGCCATGTCGATCTGCGATCCGGAGGAGGGCATGCACGCGCTCTTCGCCGGCGCCTTTCCCGAGCAGATCCTCGCCGAGCTGCCGCGCACGCCCGCGCAGGCCCGCGACCTCGACGCGCGGCTCGCCGCTCACGCCGGAGAGATCGCAGCGATCGTGGTCGAGCCGCTCGCCCAGTGCGCCGGCGGCATGAAGCTCCACGAGCCCGAAGTGCTGAGGCGCGTCGCCGATTGCGCCCGGCGCCACGGCGCGCTGCTGCTGCTCGACGAGATCGCCACGGGCTTCGGCCGCACCGGCACGCTGTTCGCGTGCGAGCAGGCCGAGGTGGTCCCCGACGTCATCGCACTCGGCAAGGCGCTCACCGGGGGCGTCCTCCCGCTCGCGGCGACCGTCGCGAGCGACGAGGTCTTCGCGTCGTTCTGGAGCGACGACGAGAGCTTCGCCCTGATGCACGGCCCGACCTACTCGGGGCACGCCCTGGCCTGCGCCGCCGCCGACGCCTCGCTCGACCTGTTCGAGAAGGAGCCGCGCCTCGCGCAGGTGGCGGCGATCGAGGAGCGGCTGCGCGCCGGACTCGAGGTCTGCCGCGGGCTGCCGCGCGTGGCGGACGTGCGCGTGCTCGGCGCGCTCGGCGCCGTGCAGCTCGAAGGCGCCCTCGACCTGGCGGCGCTGCGCGCGCGCTTCGTCGAGCTCGGCACCTGGGTGCGCCCCTTCGGCGACGTCGTCTACCTCGCGCCGCCGTTCGTGATCGGCCCCGAGGACCTGGACCTGCTGATCGCCGCGGTCGTGCAGGTCGTGCGCGAGCGCGCCTAGGTC
>Ga0335070_10004093_pt1 | contig 17019 bp, 15 predicted proteins | sample Lox_Sample_13_FD_206722 | JGI IMG/M metagenome (GOLD analysis project Ga0335070, IMG submission 206722) | Soil microbial communities from Loxahatchee National Wildlife Refuge, Florida, United States - Lox_Sample_1.3 | ecosystem: Environmental > Terrestrial > Soil > Wetlands | place: USA... | reverse complement strand
GATTCATTAATCACTGGCGGCGCAACCCGTTCCTTGTTCTCACTGGCTCCCGAAGGTTCGAAAGCCACCCTGATTCTCCGGGTGGCTTTCGCATTTTCAGCCTCCCGCTCAAGATGAGAAATTCGTTCCCTTCTCCATCCCTTTTTCACCCCTCCTCCAGGGGAGGGGAAGTGAGATATCGCTGGTTCAGTCGAACCTCTCCGGCTCATCCACTAGCCCGCATTATGTACGAGACGTCGTCGCGCGATCGTGGAGATGGTCGTGCCACCGGGCAACCACAGGGGCTCGGATCTGAGGCGTACTGTTCAGTACGTCGCAAGGTGAGCTTGTCCTGAGCCTGTCGAAGGAACACCCGAGGACACCCGGAAGGACGGCCAGATCCGCGGTCGCAGCAGGTGGTTGGTGCATAATGCGGGCTAGAGGTGGAGGTTTGAGAGAAAACGGAGCCGCATAAAGGACGAAGGGCTCCAAACGAGGGGATGAGCCAGAGACTGCCCCATGTGTGCTCTCAGCCAGACTCGAAACCAGTGGTATAGATCTTGCTTTCTTCGAGAGGCCGAAGGCCTACACGTGATGGATTCCGAGGGGCGAGAACCATCTTTTTGTGTCCGGCGGCTTCGGCGGGTAGCGGGAGGGGCCACAGTTCGCCCCCCGAACCCAGTCGTGAAGGGGGATCTCTTCCACGACGAACGGAAGAGAGAGCGTCTATTTTAGGTTACCGCAGCGTGTCACTGGAAGCGCCGTCGCCGACCTCCCGTGCGGAAGGTCGGCTGTTACCATTGATTCGGATTGGGACAACGATTTAACCCTCTCGGGCAGATGAGAGCAATAGTCTCAGGCGAGATGGTGCAGGAAAAGGAGGGGCCCCATGTCACACCGCGATCTCTTCATCATCTTGCCCGGCTCGCCATTGCTCTCCGTACTCCTCTGGATCGGCGTCGCCGTCGCCTTTCTCTACCTCGCTCGCTTTCCTGCCCATCGAGCCATCATCTCTTTCAGTCGTATGGTCCACGGCGCCCTCCGCCTCGCCTCTCGTTCCACGCTCCTTCTGGAGAAGAGGGTGGCCGCGCGTACTCGAGAGGTAATGATCAACGCCGGAGTGGAGGAGCGGGAACGATCGCTGGAGCGTGAGTTTCAGCGGACCGCCGAGGCAGTCACCCGCGACCTGAGCGGCTACCCTGCCTTGCAGCGAATCCTGGTGGAACAGAGCGGGAAAATCGATGAGGAGTACCGGAACAGCGCCTTAATGCCTCCGCCGCCTCCCGGCTGGGTGCGGGCGGTGGAGGTCCTGGCAAAGCTTCCCGCAGAAGGCGACGCGTCAGTTGTGCCAATACTGAATTATATTCACAAGACCGTCGAATCTCAGTATCACACGGCGATGACGGACTATAATCGGGCGGTGAGTGAGCGGCAGGCCACCCTCAAGAGGATCATGCCGTACTGGCGGAAAGTCTCCGAAACTCTCGACGAGATGGGGCACAGGATAAAGCGGGTGGAGGAGCGGGCCAAGGCGGTCGACATCTCCATGGCCGAGTATGAAGAGATCCGCTCACATCCCGACCAGGCTGTACGCGCGCTGAGTGCATCATCCATGGCTCGATTCTTTACCGCCGCCGCCTTCTTGTTCATCGCTCTCGGTGGGGTCGTGCTCAACTTTCATCTCATCGCCCTTCCAATGTCGGAGATGGTGGGTGGGGGTAGTTACATCGGCAGCTTCAGATCCTCGAGTGTCGCCGCTCTGGTCATCATCTTCGTTGAATTTTCCATGGGTCTCTACCTCATGGAGTTTTTGGGAATCACCCGACTTTTTCCCTCCCTCGGTCAGCTTGATGACAAGATGCGGCCCCGTCTCGCCATGATTGCCTTTGTCATTCTCACGATTCTGGCGGGGGTGGAAGCGTCTCTCGCGTATGTCCGAGACCAACTCGCCGGCGATCTCCAGGTCTTCCAGCAATCTCTTACCCCGACTCAGGGGGCGCAGCCCGCGAGCACGTGGATTCCCGCTACCGGCCAGATGGTGATTGCTTTTGTCCTTCCCTTTGCCCTAACCTTTGGGGCAATACCCCTCGAGTCCCTGATCAGAACAGGACGCAGTGTGCTCGGGATCACCGCTGCTGCCAGTCTCCGCTGGGCGGCGTTCGCGCTCCGAGCCCTGGGGCATCTGTTTCTGCGCCTCGGCAGACTCGGGGTACACCTCTATGACCTTCTCATCTTCCCACCCCTTTGGGTGGAGGCCCTTTTGCGGTATCGGTGCAGACGCGCCGAGGGACTCCTGGAGGAGCAGGCTCCGCAATGAGATGGGCTGTGGCAATACTCGTCCTAGCCCAGGCCGTGGGAATCGCTGGCTGCACTGAACCGGCGCGGAAGCCAAGAGCAGCCTACCTTCTCATTGACGCCCCTCGATTGAGGTCGGCGCAAGCGCAGGCGGTCGTCAATTATTTTTTGAGCGCCCTCCAGCCGGGAGAGTCTTTTGGAATTGCCTGTCTCGGCACGGGCAATTTCAGCGACAGAGATACCATCGGCAGCGTCTCGCTGGACGCGCGACCCTCCCTGGCGACGCAGCAGAAACATCTCCTCAAGAAGAAATTCGACGAGTTCACCTCCTCCCCGCGGCCCGCAGGGCACCTGGACATCGCCGGAGCCCTGCTCTACACTGTTGCCCAGCTCGGCGAAACAAATGCGGAAGAGCGGTACGTGCTGATTCTCGCCGATCTCGGGAAGGAGCAGATCCCGGAGCCGGTGAAAGATTTTCCCCTGCAGATGGAGGGATGTCGTGTAATTCCCATCATCGTCGAGAACGGGGAACTCATCGGTCGCCAACAGGCTGCCGCACTGAAACGTCTCGAGGCTTGGGAGGAGTGGGTGCAGGCCGGGGGAGGTGAGTGGCAGGTGGTGAACGATCTCGCCCTGCTGGGAACCATCTTCCCGGGGTCATAGCACGGCGGCTCGCAGTGTGCCGTTTTCAGCCGGCTCAGACGGGAGCCCTTCGCACCCGCACCCTTTCAGCTTTTCCCCATTTCGAAGCTTTCGCCCTTGAGCGAGGCCGGGTTATGGTGGCTTGGCCAGCGGCTAGGTCTTCTGCTGGAAGAGACGCTCGAACGCGGCGAAACGGACAGATCAGGGTAGTGGCAATACCCGAATGGCCAAGGAGACGGAGATCCATTCGGCCTCACTCGAGGGGGTAGGGGAGATGCCGGCAGTGGGCTGCCCGGCAGATAAAATGGGGATTCAAGAGCTCCTTCTTGTTGTAGACCAAGGGTATGTGGACGCCCAGTTCGACGACGGTCCCGCCACTCTGCTCAACGAGGCACTGACCAGCGGCCGTATCCCACTCCATGGTAGGGCCGAAGCGGGGATAGACGTCAGCATTGCCCTCGGCGACGAGGGCGAACTTGAGGGCGCTCCCTGCCGAGATCAAGGCGACCTCGCCGAATCTCTGCTCCGCCTTCTGCACGAACTCGCCGAGGGCTTCCGTTCCATGGGAGCGACTGCCGATAACGGTGAGGGGGTCTTTCTCTTTGCACCCGGCCCGGCGCAGGGGCAGGCGGTCTGATGCGTCAAGAAGTGTTCGCACGAGGGCATCGCGAGCAGAAGCCTTAGCGAGTCCCTCGCCCAGCTCCGGCACCACCTCAGGTCTCTTGACCTTGTAGGAGCCGAGCCCCTCGAAGCCATAATAGAGGAGATCTTTCGCCGGTACCAGGACAACACCCAAGATGGACTTCCCCGCTTGGATGAGGGCGATGTTCACCGTGAACTCGTCCCGTCGCTTCACGAACTCCTTCGTACCGTCCAGGGGATCGACCAGCCAAAAGTGATCCCATCGGCTCCTCACCTCGTACGGAATGGATCTTCCCTCTTCGCTGAGGAGAGGGATCCCCTCGAGACGCTCGTTCCCGGCGAGGTGCTTTTTGATAACAATGTGAGCCCGTCTGTCGGCCACCGTGAGAGGTGAATGATCGTCTTTGTATTCGACGTCGAACTCGCCGCGATAGACGGTGAGAATGGCATCTCCAGCCGCCTTGGCGGCCCGGAGAGCGACAAGCAAGCACTCTTGGAGAAACCCTGGTTCCATGGACCCCTATCCCTCTCAGTTCGAAATTTTCATCTTAAGCCCGGACACAGCAATACACGACGTCATAGACCTTCCCGCATCACCCACCCTCGGTGACCAGCAGGCTGACTTGTGAGTCAAGACCAGCTCCCGGCGGGAGGATGGGAGTTTTTTTCTCGCAGCTCTCGGACGAGTTCCCCGGGGTGATTCTAGTCGAGCGAGAGCCGAGTCTCAAGAGATTCTTTGAGGAGAGTCCGATCTTCCCCTTTGGGGGGAATGGAAACATCTGTTAGGATGCTCCCCGAACTCGCCGGTGGAGGGGAAGATGAATCAAGACGAGATCAAGAAGGCGGCGAAGATTCTCCGTGACTCCAGGCTCAACCTGGCCCTGACCGGGGCAGGCATTTCCGTTGAGTCAGGCATCCCCGATTTCCGTAGCCCCCGGGGTCTCTGGGAGCGCTACAACCCGGCGGAGTATGGAACCATCTGGGCATTTCGGGACGATGCGGCAAAGGTCTGGAAAATGATCCGGGAGATGTCTGAGCTGGTGGATCGCGCCCAACCCAACCCCGCACACCTCGGCCTCGCTCAGCTCCAGCATCTGGGGCTTCTCCATACCATCATCACCCAGAACATCGACAGCCTGCACCAGAAGGCCGGCGCCACCAGGGTCATCGAGTACCATGGGTCCTCTCGCACCCTGAGCTGCCTCACCTGTGGAGCTCGATACAATGCCGAGGCAAAGAAAGAAGATCTTCCACCCCGATGCGCTTGCACCGAGATCCTGAAACCGGACGTGGTCTTCTTCGGCGAGGCCATTCCCCTGGAGGCACTTCGGGAGTCGCAGCTCTTGGCCTCCTCCTGCACCGCCCTCCTCGTCATCGGCACCTCGGCGGAGGTCGCGCCTGCGAATACCATCCCCCGCACGGCCAAGCTGGCCGGCGCTCATGTCATTGAAATCAACGTCCAGCCAACCGCACTCACCTCCTCCTTCACCGATATCTTTCTTCAGGGGAAAGCGAGTTCCATGATGATCGGGCTGGTGGAGGAGATGCAGAGCCTGCTCGGTGGGCCTTAACCCGCCGTATGCACGAACCACATGCTGCGACCGCGGATATGGCCGTGCTTCCGGGCGTCCTCGGGTGTTCCTTCGACAGGCTCAGGACAAGCTCACCTTGCGACGTACTGAAACGTACGCCTCATGTCCGAGCCCCTGTGGTTGTCCGGTGGCACAACCATCTCCACGATCTCGCTACGGCGTCTCGTGCACAATGCGGGTTTACAGATTGTGGAAAGAACTCGTGGCCCGTGCCGTATTCGCGCCTGGGCTGCCGGGTGGTTTGAGTCGGGGTAACCTGCGAAGCAAAGCGCATGCCCTCGTTGCGCTCAGAGCGGGAAACGCGAGAAAGGCGAGAAATGCAAGAAGCTCGATAAATCTTTATCCTTTCTCGCTTGACCTCCTTTCCCGCTTTTCTCGCCGCAGGCCGTGGGCCTGCGTATTGATGCGACTATGCGGCTTTGCGGAGCAGGTCGCTCTGCCTCTAAGGCGGGCCTCCCCTGTCCGCACGAGAAGGGTCTCGCCAAAGCCTGCTGGGACTCCCTTCCCGTCTCTCCATCCCGTCAGCCCGTGGCGAGGGGTACGAACTCCCAGGTGTCGGTGAGAAGGTCGATGAAAAAGACGCCCCCCTCCCGTACCGGCTTCCCGAGGAGGACCTTGACTCCCTCGCTCACCATGAGGCTCGCGATCACGGCGGGGGTGAAGGGTGGATTCCCTAGATTCTTCTCGATTCCCGCCTCTCTCGTCCCGTAGAGGGCCGTAAGCATCCGGCTCGCGGGGGCGACCAGCGCGACCTGCCCGTACCAGCCGCCAATCGCCCCGTGCACGATGGGTATGTTCAGCCGTGTCCCTGCGTCCTCAAGATGAAGTCGGGATGCCACCTGGTCGAGGCAGTCGAAGATGAGCTCCACGCCTTCATACGCAGCATCGGGCAGGTTCTCTACCTTTATCTCGTGACCGATGAATTCCACTCCCGGGTTGACCACGGCAACTCGTTTCCTAGCCGTTTCCATCTTGGCAAGCCCGATGGAAGTGTCATCCGCGAGAAGCTGGCGGTTGAGGTTGGCGACCTCAAATCGGTCCGGATCCACTGCGACCACTTTGCCCATACCGCAGCGAGCGGATTGCTCTAGGACATATCCGCCGAGCCCGCCAAGGCCGACCATCATTACCGTGGCTTCTAAGAGACGCTGCTGACCAACACAGCTGAGAGTCCCCTCGTTGTAACGGTAACGGGCGGGTATATGGCCGAGGCTGCAGGCAAGAGCTTCGGCGCGGCGCTGAGGGAGGTCGGTGCGCGTTACCAGCAGTCGGACTGCGGCATCTACCTCCCCGGCTTCAGCGAGAAGCGTCTGGAAAAGGCGCACCATTGATTCCTCTCGCGTCTGGGTCATTGATCCTCCGGATCTCTTTCGCCTTGCCCGGGCTCCCCGTCGAAGTACGTTGATCGTCGCTGGGGACCCGCACCGAGGCTCACTCGTGCAGAATACCAGGTTAGCCTGGCGAAATGAAGGGCATGCGGAGCAGACCGGCGTCCCTCTCCTTGGACGATACGGGAACGCATGCCCTGGGCCTCATTATGCACGAGACGCCCTCGCGAGATCGTGGAGATGGTCATGCCGCCGGGCAACCACACGGGCTCGGACCTGAGGCGTACTTGTCAGTACGTCGCACGGTGAGCTTGTCCTGAGCCTGTCGAAGGAACACCCGAGGACGCCCGGAAGGACGGTCATATCCGCGGTCGCAGCAGGCAGTTCGTTCGTAATGCGGGCTAGCCCCTTGCTTGACACCTGCCGTGCTGCTACAGTTCTCCTCGAATCCTTCCGATTGGGAAGGCAAGTGCCAGGCTGGGGTTGCTCATGCAGTTCGAAGCCATACTGTTCGATTTGGACGGAACGCTCCTCGACACCCTCGGAGACCTCGCGAACTCGATGAACGCAGTGCTCGAAGGCCGAGGTTTCACGCAGCATGAAAAGGATCTCTACAAGCAGTTTGTCGGCGATGGGATGGAGATGCTCGTGCGTCGGGCGCTCCCCGAGAGCCACCGGGGGGAGCAGGTCGTGCAGGCCTGCTTGCTCGCGATGCGGAAGGAGTACAGCGTCAGGTGGCGGGAAACGACGCGGCCCTATGAGGGCATTCCCGAGCTTCTGGATGCTCTCAGAGTGCGGCGGCTGAGGATGGCCATCCTCTCCAATAAGCCTGACGACTTCACGCGAGAGATGGTCACCGCGCTCCTCACTCCCTGGCGTTTCGACGCGGTGGTAGGAGCACGACCCGAGATGCCGAAGAAGCCGGACCCCACAGTAGCCCTCGCGATTGCCCGCGACCTTGGGATTCCTCCTGCTCGGATTCTCTATCTGGGAGACTCCGGCACGGATATGCGGACGGCAGTGTCGGGGGGAATGTTTCCGGTCGGCGCCCTCTGGGGTTTCCGGGCCGCCGCGGAGCTTGAGGCGAATGGGGCCCGGGTGCTGATTTCGAGGCCCATGGATCTCCTGAGGTTCCGGTGAACGTTCTAGGGGATCAGCACGCGGGAGCGGCTTCCAGCCGCGATCGAGTGGCACCCGGCAGGGTGATCGGCTCGACAAATCTGCATGGTCGCGCCAACCTGCAGGCAGGGCCTGCGGCGAGACAGGCGGGAAAAGAGGTCAAGCGGGAACGGATAAAGATTTGCCGAATTGCTTGCATTTCTCGCCTTTCTGGCTCTGAGCGCAGCGAGGGCATGCGCTTTGCCTTGGAGATCACCCTGTCTCCCGTGCCAGCAGGTTTGGCAGGAGCGACTCTGTCGGAGGGGCTTTCCCGCGACGAGCTCGGGACGGGCGGAAGAAGCCGACCGCCATAGGATGAGATATGGGAGAGATAACAGTCGAAGGAAACGAGGTCCTTTTTGGGGTCGACGGGACGAAAGGGATCGTGGCGGTGGAGCCGGTGGCGGACGATCGCATGAGGCTCTTCCTCCGGCGCCATGGGAAGCTCGAATCTCAGGAGGATCACTTCACGCCCTTTTTGCTCCTCACCGAGGAAGATCATCTAAGAGGCTTCAAGGGACGTTTCCGTACAGAACCTCTCTCCCCTGGCAACGATTACCGTTTTCTTGTCCTCTTTCAAAAATGGGCGGATTGCAGGAAGGCTGTCACCTACCTCCAGAAACGGACAGGACTATCAGCATCTTCTCCTCAGGCTCCCTATCTCTTTCTCTCGGATCCGGTGCAGCAGCACCTCCTGCTGACAGGAAAGACGCTCTTCAAGGGGCTCCCGTTCCAGGATCTTCACCGTCTCGCCCTCGACATCGAAACCGCCACCGCGCCGGGATACGCCTTCTCCAATCCCTCGCGGCAGGAGGACCGGATTCTTTCCATCGCCCTCATGGACAGCCGGAGCTACGAGGAGGTCCTTTTCGGTCGAGATCTGGGCGAAAAGGAGATGCTAGCGGCCCTGGGGAAGAGGATCACCAGTCTGGATCCAGACGCGATCGAAGGGCACAACCTGTTCAACTTCGACCTGGAATACATCACCACCAGGGCGCGCCTGCACGGGGTCAAGCTCCGGTGGGGACGGGACGGGAGCGAGCCCAAGATCCGGCGTTCCCGGTTCACTGTGGCGGAGCGGATCATCGACTACACGCGGATGGAGATCTTCGGTAGACACGTAGTGGATACCCTTTTCCTCCTCCAGTACTACGACGTGGCGGCGCGGGAGCTCGAGAGTTACACCCTGAAAAGCGCTGCCCGGCACTTTGGCCTTGCCGGCCCGGAGCGCACGTATATCGAGCCGGAGAAGATCCAGTGGTACTACGACCACGATCCCGAGCCCCTCAAGCGCTACAATCTGGATGACGTCCGTGAGACCCTGGCACTCTCCGAGCTCCTCGCCTACCCCTTTTTTCTTCAGACCCGCATCTTTCCGTTCTCGTATCAGAATATTTTCGTCCGCGGGAACGCGACGAAGATAAACACGCTCTTTCTTAGGGAGTACCTGAGACAAGGGGCCTCCGTGCCCAGGGCCGGAGAGGGCGAGGAGTTTGCCGGCGGGTATACCGACATCTTCCGGCAAGGAGTCGTGAGCCCGGTAATCTCCTGTGACGTGGCATCCCTCTATCCCTCGATTCTCCTCAGCTATGAGCTGAGGCCCGCCACGGATTCCCGAAATGTCTTCCTGCCTCTTCTGCGCGACCTGCGCACCTTTCGCTTGGAGGCAAAGAACCGGGCCCGCCTGGCCGCCGAACCCCACGAACGGGACTACTACCAGGCGCTGCAACAGACCTTCAAGGTGCTGATCAATTCCTTTTACGGCTACCTGGGGACACGGTTGCACCACTTCGCCGATCCGCACCTTGCCGGCGAGGTGACTCGCCGAGGACGGGAGATCATCCGCCACATGCTCGAGTGGCTTAGAAACGAGGGCGCCGACCCGGTAGAGATCGATACCGACGGCATCTACTTTGTGCCGCCTCCCGAGGCGACCGGGGAGAACGAGGCGCGGACGCTGGTGGACCGGCTCTCCGCCAGCTTGCCCGCGGGTATCGAGGTCGAGCTCGCCGGAAGATACCGGGCCATGTTCTCGTACAAGAAGAAAAACTACGCCCTTCTCGATGAGAGCGGCAACGTCATCATCAGGGGAAGCGCGCTTCGCTCCCGAGGAATGGAGCGCTACCTGCGGGAACTCCTCTCCCAGATGATCCGGCTGCTGCTGGAGGGGAAGGCCGGGGAGGTCCAGTCCCGGGTGAAGACATGGCTGGAGCGTCTCGAGCGGCATGACGTCGAGATCTCGTGGCTGGCCAAGACGGAGACCCTCACCGAGTCGCTGGAGACGTACCGCCAGAAGGTGCAGGCAAGAAAGCGGAATCCCGCCGCAGCCTACCAGCTCGCTCTCGCCTCCGGGCGGGAGTACCGGGCGGGAGATCAGATCTCGTACTATGTCACGGGGACGGGAAAGAATGTGAAGGTCTACGAGAACTGCCGGCTTACGACTGAGTACGACCCGACGCACCCGGACGAGAACGTAGCCTACTACCACGCCAAGCTCGTGGACCTGGTCGAGAAGTTCGACGAGTTTGTCTCCTAGCGGGTTAACAGGGTCTTCTTACGGGATTCGGATCTAGAATCCCTTCAGCGCGGCACAACTGCTGACCGGCAGAGCCTATGAGGATCGCACCAGCAAAACGGGTGGTTTGGTCGCGATTATCAAACACACGAGCCACACCGAGGTAACCGTCGAGCGAGGAAGGAGGAAAGGATGCTGAAGCATGTGGTGTTCTTCAAGTTCAAGCCGGAGGTGAAGGAATCTGAGATCGTGGAGCTGGAAAAGGGACTCGCCGCGCTTCCAGGCGCCATTCCGGAGATTCAAGAGTACGTGTTCGGGCGGGATATAATCCACTCGGAGCGATCCTACGATTTCGCCCTAGTCTCGGGGTTCGCCGACCTCAAGGCCATGGAGCGGTACCAGAAGCACCCAAACCATCTCCCCGTGTTGGAGATGGTGAAGCGGATCTGTAGCACGGTCCTTGCCGTGGACTTCCACCATAGCTGAGTCTCAGTAGGAGCGGTTTGCCTGTGGGAGGGGCTTCCAGCCGCGATCGAACGGCACGCGACAGGGTAATCTGCTCGGCAAGTCTGCATAGTCGCCCCAACACGCAGGCCCGTGGCCTGCGGCGAGAAAAGCGGGAAAGGAGGTCAAGCGAGCAAGGATAAAGATTTGCCGAGCCTCTTGCCTTTCTCGCGTTTCCCGCTCTGAGCGCAGCGAAGGCATGCGCTTTGCCTCGCAGACCAACCTGCCTCTAGTGCCGCCGCATGGAAGTCGCTCCCACAGTCCGTTTGTTGGTCCACCCCCTCGATTGCATTACATCGGGAGCCATTTCCGGGCGCTTCCGACGTGGTTTCTCGATACCACCGCGCCGCAGGCGTGGTGGTTTTCGTGTGCCGCCCTCTCCCGGCACATCCATTCCGCCTCTGGGGGGACTCCGAGACCTCTGCCTCTCGAGCGAAGCCCCGCTGCAGCGGGGCAAGCTGGTAGTTAACCTCAGAACAGGTCGAACATAAACGATCTCTCGCTCCGAATAACGACTCAGGCAAACCTGGCGAACATCCGTGTTCCCTGATAAACTGATAGTAGAGGAGACGCTCCCTGGAGCTTTATCCCTGAGTGAGAGCTAAGGCGCGGGTAACCGGCGATTGGTGACCGTTAGCCTGGGACTCGAAGGGCAGCCAATGAGGATCCTCCTGTACGCCGGCAAGGGTGGGGTGGGAAAGACCTGCGTCGCCGCCGCAACCGGTGTCGTCACCGCGCGGATGCGGCTTCGCACGCTGGTCATGTCCCTGGACCCCGCCCACAGCCTGAGTGACGCCTTCGATCTCGACCGCTCCCTCATGGACAAGAACCGTGGGCAGCCTATCCCTGTTGGCGAGGGACTCTGGATTCAGGAGTTGGACATCCACGAGGAGATGGGGAAGAGCTGGGGCGAGGTTCAGCGTTACATCGCCCTCCTACTCAACGCCTCCGGGATTGACGATATCCTGGCGGAAGAGCTCGCCGTGTTGCCGGGAATGGATGAGGTGGCTGCACTCCTCCACATCAATCGCTACGTGAAAGACAAGGCATACGATCTCATCATCCTTGACTGTGCTCCCACCGCCGAATCCCTCCGGTTCGTCAGCCTGCCGAAGGCCCTCGAGTGGTACATGAGGAAGATCTTCCGCCTGGAGCGGCGAGTCGTGGCGTATGTCCGGCCCGTTGCTCGGCGGTTCATGGATGTGCCCCTCCCGGAGGATGCGTATTTCGCCGACATCGAGAGGCTCTACCAACGCCTTCAGGGCATCGATCGGATCCTTACCGACCCGGCCATCACCTCCGTTCGACTCGTGACCAACCCCGAGAAGATGGTGCTCCGGGAGACCCAGCGGGCCTTCATGTTCTTCTGTCTGCACCAGCTCAGTGTGGATGCGGTCATTATCAATCGGATCTTCCCTCCCGGGAGCGACGATCCCTACCTGCGGGTCTGGCAAGAGTGCCAGCAGGAGTACCTGGGGCTCGCGCGGACATATTTTCATCCGGTGGAGATCTTCGAGGTATCCCTCTCCGACCGTGAGATTCTCGGCTACGGCAAACTTCTCGAATTCGGCGCGAACATCTACAGGGAGAGAGACCCCGCGCAGTTCTTTTCTGCGACGCCGCCCTGTCAGTTCCTCAAGGAGAATGGGCGCAACCTGATCAAGCTCCATCTCCCGTTCGTGGAAAAGGGAGAGGTTGACCTGAGCAAGATCGGCGACGAGCTCATCGTCCGGGTGGGGAACATCAAGAAGAGCATCGTTCTTCCCCGAGCCTTTGCGATGCTGGAACCGCAAAAGGCGAGGCTCGAGGAGGAATATCTCCTGCTCGATTTTGGAGGAAGCCATGAACGAGAGTAAGAGCGAAGCGGTGGGTGAGGAGAGGGTCCGGCACGAGACCTGTTGCTGTCCCTTCTGCCTGGGCCGCAAGTTCCTGGAAGATCAGGCGGAGCGATACGAAGACTTTTTTTCCCACTTAAACAGGGCTAGGATCGAGGTGCTCCTCGCCTTCAAGTCGGCTCTGGAGCAGAGAATCAGCGATCTCCAGAGAAAGGAAAGGAAGGTTACGAAGATCGAGGTGGAGTGAAGGCTTTTCGGAGCTTTTGCTCCTCAAGGGAACGCAAGAATCTCCTCCTGCGTCTCCCGGAGGGTCTTCCACGACTCCTCCCGCTCTCCTGCCCCGATCTGCTCTCTCAGTTCTGCGAGGACATCGTCCACATACCTTTCCCGGCGCATCCCCACGAGCACACAGGTGACCCCCGCCGTCGATCGCAGGGCCCGGACCGCCATTTGGCTCAAGGTTTTTGCCCCCGCCCAGACTGGATCCACCGAGGCGATCCAGCTTCTAATCATCTCGGATCTCCTGGCGGCGGCTTCCTGGTAGATGGAGGTAACGGCCTCGAACGCGGCGAGGACTCGCTCCTGATGCCTGTCCAGCCAGGGCAAGATGCTCGTGCTCCGAACCGCCTGCTCCTGGAGGAACGGGACGAGCGCCTGAACCCGCGGCACAAAGAAGTGCGCCTGCAACTCCTGCCATCGGTCGTAGGAGCCGAAGTTGCGCCAGTGCTGCCACAAGGTCTGTCCCACTGCCGCCTGACTCATGAGCTGATCGCGGGAGGAGAGGGTGAGGGAAAGCTCGGCGAGTACTCGCTCTCTCAGCTCCTCTTCCGAACGGACCACCTCCCGGATTCTGTGCTCCACCTGTTCGGGATCTAGAGGCTGCCCAGCATCCACATCGGCGAGCCGCACTATGCTCCTTGCGGCAATGGCATTGAGAGGCCTATTGATGAGCACACCCAGCTGTTTCTCCCGGGCGAGGTGGACGACGCTTCGACCGCCGCTCTGATTCTTTTCTGTCACCCCTCCGGTCTCAAGGAAATTCATGGGAAGCTGGATCGCGCTAAAGTGATGGGCCTGGCTGATCGATTCGGCGATCTCACAAATAGTCTCCAGGGAGGTGAACTGGTGGTCAGAGTCCGGGGAAGGGAAGGTGTTGGAGCTGATGCCGTAGAACCGAATCCGGCCGCAGGCCACCTCGCTTTCCAGGTGCCGGAAAGCGAGCTCGATTCGCCGGTAGTACCCCAGACGGGCTTCCTCCAGGGAAACTCCTCCCTTTGTGGCCCAGCTCAGGTAGTACTCCGGATTGTGGAGCAGGTAGACATCGATGGTCTCGAGGTTCAATCGCTCCAGGCTTCGGCCGATCTGGTCCTCCAGAAACTCGGGATGGATGCAGTGCTCGATTCCTTCGCCGTAGAGGACGAGGTCAGGGAAAGGCTTCCCCTGACGCTTTCGGTCCTGGCTGATCTCGTAGTTCTCCCCTTGGAGATAGCCCCCCTTAGTGACGACCACCACTTCCTGTCGTGCCAGGTCCCCGGAGCCAATGAGCTCACCGAGCACCTTGCCCACGAGAGCCTCGGAGCCGCCGTCGGCGTAGTTGGCGCTGGTATCGATGAGGTCGATCCCCTCGAGTAACGCCTGTCTCAACGCCCGGCGGTGGGTCTCGACGGAGACATCCACCCGGTAGCAGCCGAAGCCGGCCTGGCTCACCAGGAGCCCGGTTCGACCGAGGTTGCCGTATGTGAGAGGTGCGTGTCTCTTGGCGTACGCCGCCGTTGCCTCGGGTGTTGCGTATCCTTTGATCACGATAAGTTCCTTTCATGTGCATAAGAAACAAGTTGAATTGCCCGCTCCGTCTCATATAGAAAGTCATGTAGGGTGGATTAAGGCCGGAGACCGAATCCACCAACGGGAGCTTGCATGAACAAAACCTAAGAACCGTTCTTCAAAGGGGCAAGGCCGTAGCTCCTTGTGCCATTGGATTTCTAGTCCACTCCCCAGCCCGACGTGTAGGGTGGATTAAGGTCGGAGACCGAATCCACCAGTGGGATCTGCCAGTCAGACGAAGGAGCCCATCATGGCGTCACCGACATTAGCCCCCTACGGCTCTTGGAAGTCTCCCATTACCCCGGATCTCATCGCCTCCGGCACCATAACCCTCGGTCAGATCGCCCTGGACGGGGACGATGTCTACTGGGTGGAGACTCGTCCCGCCGAGGGCGGCCGAAATGTTGTCGTCCGCTGGCGAGCGGCGAGCGGTGCCAGCGATTTCATACCTCCGCCATTCAACGCTCGCACCCGCGCGCATGAGTACGGGGGCGGATCCTTCCTGGTGAGCGACGGCACCGTCTACTTTGTCAATTTTGCCGATCAACAGATCTACCGCCACACCGGGGAAGGGGCGCCGGAGCCCGTAACAGCAGGCGAGAAGCGCCGTTATGCAGACGGCATCCTTGACCCGCAGCGAAAGCGTCTCATCTCCGTTCGTGAAGAGCATGCCGCGGGCGGCCACGAGCCCGTGAACTCGCTGGTCACGATCCGACTCGACGGGGAGGGGGCCGAGAAAGTCCTGGTCTCAGGGAACGACTTCTACTCCTCGCCGCGCCTGAGCCCGGACGGCTGCCAACTCGGCTGGCTCGCCTGGAACCACCCCAACATGCCGTGGGACGGAACCGAGCTCTGGGTAGGCGAGCTGCGGGCCGACGGCTCCCTCGGGAATAAGGATCTGGTCGCCGGCGGGATGGAAGAATCCGTCCTCCAGCCGGAGTGGTCACCGGATGGTCTCCTGCACTTCATCTCCGATCGGAGTGGCTGGTGGAACCTCTACCGGTGGCGAGAAGGAGAGATTGAGGCGCTCACTCCCATGGCGGCCGAGTTCGGGAGGCCTCCGTGGGTCTTTGCCACGTCCACTTACGGATTCGAGTCTTCCAACCGTATCGTCTGCACCTTCGTCCGGGAGGGACGGTGGCGCGTCGCCCTTCTGGAGACGAGAACCAGGCGGGTCGAGGAGATCGAGACCGCCTACACCGACATCCGCGAAGTGCGTGTCTCGGCTGGCCATGCGGTCCTCTGCGCCGGCTCGCCCAACACGCCGAGTTCCATCGTGCGGCTCGAGTTGAGAAGCGGTCGTCTTCAGGTCCTGCGCCGCTCGAGCGATATCCCCATCGATCCCGCATTTTTCTCGCTTCCCGAACCAATCGAGTTCCCAACCGAGGGCGGAAAGTCGGCCCATGCCTTTTTCTATGCCCCGAGGAATCCGGACTACACCGCCTCCGCCGGAGAGCTGCCGCCGCTCCTGGTAAGGAGCCATGGGGGCCCCACCTCGGCGACTTCCACGGGGCTTCTCTGGGACATCCAGTACTGGACCAGCCGCGGTTTCGCGGTTCTCGATGTCAACTACGGCGGGAGCAGTGACTACGGCCGCGAGTACCGGCAGCGCCTCAACGGAGCTTGGGGCGTAGTGGACGTAGACGACTGCGTGAACGGGGCGCACTATCTGGTCGAGAAGGGCACAGTGGACGGAGATCGCCTGGCCATCCGGGGGGGCAGCGCCGGCGGCTACACCACCCTCTGCGCCCTTACGTTCCGCCAGGCGTTCAGGGCGGGAGCAAGCTACTATGGCATCGGCGACCTCGAGGCCCTGGTCAGGGATACCCACAAGTTCGAGGCCCGGTATCTCGACCGGCTGGTCGGGCCGTACCCTGAGCGCCGCGACGTCTACCGCGAGCGCTCACCCATCCACTTCACCGAGCGGCTCTCCTGCCCCGTCATTTTCTTCCAGGGGCTCGACGATCCGGTGGTTCCTCCCAATCAGGCGGAAATGATGGTCGCCGCTCTCCGCGCCAAGGGCCTGCCCGTTGCCTACCTCGCCTTCGCTGGCGAGCAGCACGGCTTCCGCCGAGCCGAGACCATCAAACGCTGCCTCGAGGCGGAGCTCTACTTCTACTCCCGTGTCTTCGGCTTCGAGCTTGCCGACCCCTTGGAGCCAGTGGGCATTGAGAACCTCTAGCCAACTGAGCATCCTTCTCTTCCGAGCGGTGCAGGAGCTCCTCCATAACGTCGTCAAACACGCCAAGGCGACCAACGTGAAGGTCTCCCTGCAGAGGGAGGGCAAGCAGGTGCGAATCGAAGTCGAGGACGACGGCGTTGGATTCCTCCTCTCCGAGCGCCGTCGCGGGGATGGGATGAGAGAGGGCTTCGGGCTCTTCAGCCTCGGAGAAAGGCTGCAGCACCTCGGGGGCAGTTTTGAGGTCTTTTCCCAGCCGGGAAGGGGTGTGCGGGCGGTCCTCGTCGCCCCACTCCAAGTCGAGGGCGAAGGCGAAGGGAACGAGCCCGCCGTAGTAAGGATTCTCATTGCCGAGGACCACCGGATGATGCGGGATGCCCTTGCCACCCTCCTCGAGAAGGAGCCGGGCTTCGAGGTTGTCGGTTTGGCCGCGGACGGTTTGGAAGCGGTGCATCGTGTCCGCGAGGTGAAGCCGGGTGTAGTGCTCATGGACATAAACATGCCGAAGATGGACGGCATCGAGGCG
>Ga0335070_10004091_pt1 | contig 17026 bp, 11 predicted proteins | sample Lox_Sample_13_FD_206722 | JGI IMG/M metagenome (GOLD analysis project Ga0335070, IMG submission 206722) | Soil microbial communities from Loxahatchee National Wildlife Refuge, Florida, United States - Lox_Sample_1.3 | ecosystem: Environmental > Terrestrial > Soil > Wetlands | place: USA... | reverse complement strand
GTCGTTCGTCGTGACGAAGCATGCGGGCACCGGCGGTCTGGTCAGCTGCGACACCGTGTCCGAGCAGCTCGTCTACGAGATGGGGGACCCGCGCGCGTACGTCACGCCCGACTGCGTGGCCGACCTCACCTCGGTGCGGCTCGAGCGGGCGGGCGACGACCGCGTTCGCGTCTCCGGCATCAGCGGGGCGCCGCGGACGCCGTTCTACAAGGTCTCGGCCTCGTACCGAGACGGCTGGAAGGCGGCCGGGCAGCTCGTGGTGTCGGGCCCGCGCGCGGTTGACAAAGCGCGCCTCGCCGCGGAGATCGTGTGGAAGCGCCTGGCCCGGGCGGGCGTGCGCTTCCCCGACGGTGACCGCGCCACGGAGGTCCTGGGCGCCGGAGCCTGCCACCCCGGCCTGGGGACCGTGGTCGAGGACGTGCCCGAGGTGGTCCTGCGCCTGGCGGTGCGCGGCCAGGACCGGGGCGCCGTGGCCAGGTTCGGGTACGAGCTCGCGCCTCTCGTCACCGCAGGCCCCCCCGGCGTGACCGGGTTCGCGGGCGGGCGGCCGAAGCCGCAGGAGATCGTGGCGTACTGGCCGGCGCTGATCCCGAAAGAGCTGGTCGACCCGCACCTCCGGGTCACGGTCGAGACCTCGTAGGCGACCCCGGGCGCGGGTGGCACCCGTAGGCGGGAGCCTCTCCCGCCGCCACGGCGCGAGCGATCCAATTGACAGCAAATGAGTTGAGTAGACGGTTGGTAGGCGCCATCGTTACGCGGGCGGCGGCGACGGAAGGAGGTTGAGCCTGTGTTAGACTTCGCGGTCGCGGTTGCTCGTCCGCCGCGCGAGGTGGATGTGGATCTCCAAGAGCTGATTCTCTCGCTCTCGCGGTTCTGGAGCGAGCAGGGGTGCGTGGTCCAGCAGCCCTACGACATCGAGGTCGGGGCCGGAACCATGCACCCTGAGACGTTCTTGAGGGTGCTTGGCCCGGAGCCGTACCGGGTCGCGTACGTGCAGCCCTCCCGTCGCCCCGCCGACGCCCGCTTCGGCGAGAACCCGTTCCGGTTCGGGAAGCACTTCCAGATGCAGGTGATCCTCAAGCCGTCGCCCGAGGATGTCCAGCAGGTGTACCTGGAGTCGCTGGCGGCGCTCGGGATCGACCCGAAGGCGCACGACGTGCGATTCGAGGAGGACAACTGGGAGTCGCCGACGCTCGGTGCGTGGGGCGTGGGATGGCAGGTGCTCCTCGACGGGATGGAGATCACCCAGTTCACCTACTTCCAGCAGGCCGGGGGGATCGACCTGAAGCCGATCTCCGCCGAGCTGACCTACGGCCTCGAGCGGATCGCGATGTTCTTGCAGCGCAAGGACAACGGGTTCGAGATGAGGTGGGGCGGGGGGCTCGACTACGGGAAGGTGCGCCACCAGGACGAGGTCGAGCTTTCGCGCTACGCGTTCGACGTGGCCGACGTGGCGATGCTCCGCCGGCACTTCGAGGACTGGGAGCGCGAGGCCGGCCGCTGCCTGGAGCAGGAGGAGCCGCTCGTCATCCCGGGTCTCGAGGCCGCGCTCAAGATGTCGCACCTGTTCAACCTCATGGATGCCCGCGGTGCCGTCGCGGTCACGGAGCGGGTCGCACTCATCGGCAGGGTCCGGAAGATCGCGGTCCGGTGCGCGAGGGCGTACCTCGAGCAGCGCGAGCGCCTCGGGTTCCCGCTCGGAGGCAACGGCAACTCGAAGGCAAACGGGAAACGCGCCGCTGGCAAGACGAACGGCAGGGCGGACGAGCGATGACGCGCGCGGACTTCCTGCTCGAGCTGCTGTGCGAGGAGATCCCCGCGAACGCCCTCCCGGGCGTGCGCGAGCAGCTACGCTCCGGGTTCGAGGCCGAGCTCGAGGGGGCGGGTCTCGCCGGCGCCGCCGTCGCGACGTATTCGACGGTCCGCCGCATGACCGTCCACGTGGCCGGACTCCCGGCCGCCCAGCCCGACCGCGAGGAGGAGGTGACCGGCCCGCCCGTGAAGGCGGCGTACACGGCCGACGGCTCTCCGACTCCGGCCGCGATTGGGTTCGCCAAGGGCCAGGGCGTTCCGGTCGACTCGCTCCGGGTCGTCAAGGGCCCGAAGGGCGAGGTGGTCGCCGCGACACGCCTGATCCCCGGGCGTCCGGTGCCGGAGGTCCTGGCGGAGATCAGCGGCAGGGTCGTGCGAGCGCTGCACTTCCCGAAGAGCATGCGGTGGGGCCGGGGCGAGCACACGTTCGTGCGGCCCGTCCACAACGTCCTCGCGCTGTTCGGGGTCAAGAGGCTGTCGGAGCGCGTGCCGGTCGAGCTGTTCGGGGTCGCGGCCTCGAGCGGGACGTTCGGGCACAGGATCGTGGCGCCGGACCGGATCGAGCTCACGGACGCGGACGGGTTCACGGAGTACGCGCGGCGGTTGCGGGAAGCGGGCGTGGAGATCGACCCGTCGGAGCGCCGCCGGATCATGGAGGAGAAGTCACTCGCGCTCGCGACCGAGGTCGAGTGTCAGGTCCGCCCCGACCCGGAGCTGCTGGCGGAGCTCGTCGAGCTCGTCGAGCACCCCGGCGTGCTGCGAGGCACCCTGGCCGAGCGCTTCCTACAGCTTCCCGAGGAGGTGCTGGTCACGACGCTGCGCCACCACCAGAAGTGCCTCGTGCTGACGCGCGAGGACCACGTCGCGCCGTACTTCCTGGCGGTGTGCGACCGGCCGGACGACCCCGACGGGCACGTCCAGCGCGGCAACGAGTGGGTGGCGGGGGCGAGGCTCACGGACGCCGCGTTCTTCTTCGCGCAGGACCGCAAGGCGACGCTCGCCTCGCGCAGCGGCGCCCTCGACAAGGTGCTGTTCCATCAGAAGCTGGGCACGTTCGCTGTGAAGGCCGAGATGGTCGGCCGCCTCGCCGCGGAGGTGGCCGGAGCGGCGAAGCTGAAGATCGGGGAGAAGCCGGTGCGGCGCGCGTGCGAGCTCGCGAAGGCAGACCTCGTGACGGCGATGGTCGGCGAGTTCCCCGAGCTCCAGGGGATCGTCGGCGGGATCTACGCGCGGCTCGACGGCGAGGACGAGGCGGTGTGGCAGGCGGTGTACGACCAGTACACGCCGGCCGGCCTCGAGGGGGCGCTGCCGCGCGGGCCCGTGGGTGCAGTCCTCGGTGCAGCCGACAGGCTGGACACCCTGGCCGGGATGTTCGCGGCGGGGGAGATTCCGTCGGGGAGCAAGGACCCGTTCGCGCTCCGGCGCGCCGCGCTCGCGGTGGTCCGGATCTGCGCCGAGGCGCCGCTGGCGTGCGACCTCGCGGCGGTGATGCGCGACGCGTTCGCCCTCCGCAGCGACGGAACCGCCGACGAGGCCAGGCTCGCCGCGCTCCTCGACTTCGTCCAGGAGCGCGTGCGCTACTACCTGGTCACGGCCGCGTCCGTACGGCCGGAGACCGCCGAGGCGGTCCTCGCGGCGCGCTGGGGCGTCGTGCCGGACGACGTGGCGCGCGCCCGAGCGGTCGAGGCGGTCCGCGGCGAGGAGGCGTTCGCCGCGCTCGCCGTGGCGTTCAAGCGCGTTCGCAACATGGTGGCCAAGACGGGCGAGGGGCGCTTCGACGCCGCCCTGCTCAACGAGGCGGCAGAGCGCGAGCTGCTCTCGGCCGTCGAGAAGTCGGAAAAGGAGGTCCAGCGGGCGGTCGGCCGCGGCGACCACGCCGCCGCCATGCGCTCGCTCGCGAAGCTCGCCGCACCGCTCGATCGGTTCTTCACCGACGTGCTGGTGCTGTGCGAGGACGAGAACCTCAGGGCGGCACGGCTCGCCCTGCTCGCGCGCGTCGAGAAGGTGTTCCTGCGCATCGCCGACGTCTCGCGCCTGTCGGCACAGTGAACGCTCTGACTGGCCGGCCGCCGCTCGGCCGGATTGGGGGCGGGCACAGACCCCGCCCATGACTCGGGAGGATGAACGTGGCGACGACACCAAGGCAGAAGATGGTCTACTCGTTCGGGGGCGGGAAGGCGGACGGCCGCGCCGAGATGAAGAACCTCCTCGGCGGGAAGGGCGCGAACCTGGCGGAGATGGCGAACCTCGGGATCCCGGTGCCCGCCGGGTTCACGATCACCACCGACGTCTGCACCCACTACTACCAGCACGGGCGGTCGTACCCGAAGACGCTGGCCTCCGAGGTCGCGGCGGCGCTCGCGAAGGTCGAGAAGGTGATGGGGCCGAAGTTCGGCGACGCGACGAACCCGCTGCTCGTGTCGGTACGGTCTGGCGCGCGCCGCTCGATGCCCGGAATGATGGAGACCGTCCTCAACGTGGGCCTGTGCTCGAAGACGATCCCTGGGCTGATCGCCAAGACCGGCAACCCGCGCTTCGTGTACGACGCCTACCGGCGCCTGATCATGATGTACTCCGACGTGGTGATGGAGAAGGCCGCGGGGATCGAGCCGGCCGAGGGGCAGGGGATCCGCCAGCAGCTCGACAAGATGCTGCACGACGTCAAGGAGTGGAGCGGGCGCGCGACCGACGCCGACCTCACCGTCGACGAGCTCAAGGCGCTCGTCGACGAGTTCAAGACGCGCGTCCGCGAGGTGCTGGGCAAGGACTTCCCGGACGACCCGAGCGAGCAGCTGTGGGGCGGGATCGGCGCGGTGTTCGCGTCGTGGAACGGCAGGCGCGCGATCTCGTACCGCCGCATCGAGGGTATCCCCGACGAGTGGGGCACGGCGGTGACCGTGCAGTCGATGGTGTTCGGGAACATGGGCGACACCTCCGCCACCGGCGTGGCGTTCACGCGCAACCCCGCCACCGGCGAGAACAAGTTCTACGGCGAGTGGCTGGTGAACGCGCAGGGCGAGGACGTGGTCGCCGGGATCCGGACGCCTAACCCGCTCAACGAGGCGACGAAGAACGAGCAGAACAAGCACCTGCCGTCGCTCCAGACCGCGATGCCGGGCGTCTACAGCGAGCTCGACGGGATCCGGCTGACCCTGGAGAAGCACTACCGCGACATGCAGGACATCGAGTTCACGATCCAGGAGGGGCGCCTGTGGATGCTGCAGTGCCGCGTGGGCAAGCGCACCGGGACGGCCGCGCTGAACATGGCGATGGACATGCTCGACGAGGGTCTGATCGGAAAGGGGGACGCGGTGATGCGCGTCGCCCCCTCGCAGCTCGACGAGCTCCTGCACCCCATCGTGGACCCGGCGGCCGAGAAGGGCGCCGACCTGATCGCGAAAGGGCTGCCCGCCGGGCCGGGGGGCGCGTCCGGCCAGATCGTGTTCACGGCGGGCGACGCCGTGGCGTGGACCAAGACCGGCAAGAAGGTGATCCTCGTGCGCGAGGAGACCAACCCCGAGGACGTCGAAGGAATGCGCGCGTCGGTCGGTATTCTCACGGCCCGCGGCGGAATGACGAGCCACGCGGCGCTCGTCGCGCGCGGCTGGGGGAAGTGCTGCATCGTCGGCGCCGGTGCGCTCACGGTGGACGTCCACAAGCGCACGCTCCGGGTCGGAGGCCGCACCTTCAACGAGGGCGACGTGCTCACGCTCAACGGCACGCGCGGCCACGTGTACGCCGGCAAGCTCGCGATGATGGACGCGACCGAGAACCCCCGCTTCGTCAAGTTCATGGCGCTCGCCGACTCGATCCGCGCGATGAAGGTCCGCACGAACGCGGACACCCCCGAGGACGCGGCCAAGGCGCGCGAGTTCGGCGCGGAGGGGATCGGCCTCTTCCGAACCGAGCACATGTTCTACGGGAAGGGGTCGGAGCAGCCGCTGTTCCTGCTCCGCAAGATGATCGTTTCGTCCTCCGAGGCGGAGCGGCGCGCCGCGCTCGAGGAGCTGTACCCGTTCGTCAAGAAGGACATCAAGGCGACGCTCGCGGTGATGGACGGGCTGCCGGTCACGATCCGGCTGCTCGATCCGCCGCTGCACGAGTTCGTGCCGACACGCGCGGACGAGCGCGAGAAGCTCGCGGCATCGCTCGGGATCACCGCCACCGAGCTGTCGAGGCGCGCCGAGGACCTGCACGAGTCGAACCCGATGATGGGGCACCGCGGCGTGCGGCTGGGTGTCACGTTCCCGGAGATCTCCGAGATGCAGATCCGGGCGATCCTGGAGTCGGCGGCGGAGCTGACGGCGGAGGGGAAGAAGGTGTTCCCGGAGATCATGGTGCCGGTCGTCGGCCTGGTGTCGGAGCTCGACGACCAGAAGGCGATCGCAAAGCGGATCCACGACGAGGTGTGCGCCAAGTGCCATGTGGCGGCGATCCCGCACATGTACGGGACCATGATCGAGATCCCGCGGGCGGCGCTCACCGCGGACCGGATCGCCGGCACCGCCGAGTTCTTCTCGTTCGGCACCAACGACCTCACCCAGATGACGTTCGGGTTCTCGCGCGATGACATAGGCGGGTTCGTGCCGGACTACCTGGAAAAGAAGCTGCTGCCCGCCGACCCGTTCCAGATCCTCGACCGGGAGGGCGTCGGCCAGCTCGTCGAGGTGGCGATCCAGCGGGGGCGTGCGACCCGACCGAAGCTGAAGGTGGGGATCTGCGGCGAGCACGGCGGCGAGCCGTCGTCGGTGGAGTTCTGCCACCTCGTCGGGATGGACTACGTTTCGTGCTCTCCGTTCCGGGTGCCGATCGCGCGGCTGGCGGCGGCGCAGGCGCAGCTGACGCACCCGAGGGGCGCGAAGGCGGGGCCGGGGACCGATGGCCGCGGGCCGGTGAAGCCGAAGGCAAAGGCGGGGTCAGGGGTCAGGGGCCAGGGGTCAGGGAAGGCCAAGACCAAGGCAAAGGCGAAGTCCAAGACGAAGATCGCGGCGAAGCCGAAGGCCAAGCCCACGCCCAAGAAGAAGGCCGCGGCGAAGCCCGCCAGGAAGACGGCGAGGGCCACAGCGAAGGCAAGGGCGAAGGCCCGGCGGTAGGTAGCGATCGTCCCGATTGATGTCGGGGGGCGGGCGGCCGCAGCGCCGCCCGCCGTCGTCTCAGAGGCCTCTGCGACAGCCGGCGTTGCGGCAGCCGGCGCCGTCTGTGATGATGGAGGCGTGATCGAGCTCGAGCGCAGCCAGGTGGCGGCGCTGATCGCCGCCGCGGCGACGTTCGTCGTGGCGCTCACCGTCTCTCCCGAGCTCGGGATCCGCATCCTGATCGCCGAGATCGCCATCCTGACGTTCATCCTCTGCGGCGAGATGATCGGGAGGTTCATAGGTTTCGGGATCACACAGGAGACGCCCGGCTGTTTCGTCGTCGCGGCCGGGTGGACGCTGCAGGCGCTCCTTTCCGCCGCCGTGGTCGTGATGGCGGTCGCCCGGCTCGCGCGCCGCTGACCCGCCGGCCAGCGTCGTCGGCGGCCCGGCGCCCGCTCGGGCGGCGACATGTTCCGCGCTGGTTCGTGGTTGAATAGGGCGATGGCGGAGACCCACCCGCTGCTCGAGCGCGCGCACCAGGCCCCGGAGACGCCGGGCGTGTACCAGTTCCAGGACGCGCGCGGCCGGGTGCTGTACGTCGGCAAGGCCAAGCACATCCGGCGGCGCGTGCTCTCGTACTTCTCGCGACAGCTGGAGCCGCGCCTGGGTGGGATGCTGGCACGCGCCCGCCGGCTCGAGTTCGTGGTCACGGCGACGGAAGTCGAGGCGCTGATCTTCGAGAACCGCCTCATCAAGCGCCATCGCCCTCGGTACAACGTGCTCCTGCGCGACGACAAGACGTACCCGTACGTGAAGCTGACGACCGGGGAGCGATGGCCGCGCGCCTACCTCACCCGGCGCGTTCTCGACGACGGTCACAGCTACTTCGGGCCGTTCCTCGGGCACGGCATGGCGGCGCGCGTGATGGACCTGATCCGGACAAGGACGCAGGTGCGAACGTGCACGATCGAGATCGACGGCACGCTCGCGCGGCCGTGCCTGTACTACGACATGGGGGCGTGCCTGGGGCCGTGCGTCGCCGCACTGACCACGCACGACGCGTACGCGACCGCCGTCGAGGAGGTGACGCTGCTGCTCGAGGGCCGGCACAAGGAGCTCAAGCCGCGCCTGGAGGCGCAGATGTGGCGCGCCGCGGAGGCCAGCGAGTACGAGCGCGCCGCCCGCTACCGGGACCTGTTGGCGGCGCTCGACGAGCTCGCGCGTGGGCAGCACGTCGAGATCTCCGCGAGCGGCTCGATGGACGTGATCGGCGTCGAGGGCGACGGCCGCGACGCGAGCGTGGTCGTCCTCGTGTACCGCGAGGGCAAGCTCGTGGACAAGCGGGAGTTTCACTGGGAAGGGCTCGACGCCGCCGCCGACGCGGAGTTCCTGACCGCGTTCCTCGGCCAGTTCTACGACGCGAACCCGGCCGTGCCGGAGAGAGTCGAGGTTCCATTCGAGCCGCTCGACGCGGACGCCGTCCGCGGGTACCTGTCGGAGCTCAGGGGGCGGCCGGTCAAGGTGTCGGCTCCGAAGCGCGGGAAGCGGGCGCGCGTCCTCGACCTCGCCCTCGAGAACGCAGCCGAGGCGTTCCGCCTCCGCTTCCGCCACCCCCGGCGGGAGGCCGGCCGGGTGGGCGAGGCGTTGGCAGCCGCGCTCGGGCTCGCGCGCCCCGTCCGGCGCATCGAGTGCTTCGACATCTCGCACCTTCAGGGCGAGGCGCAGGTCGCGTCGCTCGTGGTGTGGGAGGAGGGGAAGCTGCGCAAGAGCGAGTACCGCTCGTTCAATGTGCGCGCGGGGAAGGGCGCGGACGACCCGGCTGCCATCGCGGAGGCGGTCGAACGACGCTACCGGCGCCGAGCGGCGGAGGGCGCCGCGCCTCCCGATCTGGTGCTCATCGACGGCGGGCGGACGCAGCTCGCGGCGGCCGTCGGCGCGCTCGCGGACGCGGCGTGCGCCGCGCCGGCCGCGGCACTCGCCAAGCGGTTGGAGGAGATCGTCCTGCCGGACAGGGCGCGCCCCCTGCTCCTCGAGGCGAACGATCCGGTCCGGCTGCTGCTCCAGCGCGTGCGCGACGAGGCGCACCGGTTCGCGATCACCCGCCATCGCCGCAGGCGGAAGGCTCGGACGCTGGCGACGCAGCTCCTCGCCGTCCCCGGGATCGGGAAGGAGCGGGCGCGGAAGCTCCTGCGCGAGTTCGGCTCGGTGGACGGCGTCCGCGACGCGGGTCCCGAGGCGCTCACCGCCGCGGTAGGGAAGACGGCGGCAACCGCGCTCTGGCGTGCCCTCCACGCGGAGCAGGGAGAGAGCGGTTAGCGTCGGCGGAGGTAGGACGGAAGAGGGGAGAAGGTAGAGGGACGACGAGCCGAAGCCGCACTCGGCCTTCCCTCGTCCGTCTTCCTTCTGCCATCTCCCCCGGCATGCAACACGAATCTCCTCGGCGCCCATCCCTTTGACGATCCATGCGAGTTTCGGTACTGTTGCGTCCATGGGACGTACATCCGCGGCGGGCCAGCTGGCCCTGTGGGTCGGGCGGAAGAGCAAGGGCTCGGCGCACCTCCGGTGGGGCCAGAACGACCTCGTCCTCCATGTCACGGGCCTGCAGATCGTGGCGGTTGAAGGCGACGACAACGACAGGCTCTCCGCCTCGTTCGGGCTCACCGATGGCGGCGAGTGGTTCGCGGAGGCCTCCGCGGCGGTCACCTCGGGTCAGGTTTCGCAGGGCGAGGCCAACGCCGTCGTCAAGCGCACGGTGGCCGAGAGGCTCCGCGAGTTCTTCACGGCTGCGGACGCCGACGTGACGTTCGAGACCGCCGTCGTGCACGAGGCGCACGGTCTCACGATCTCGTACCCGCACCTCGTCATGGAGCTCGTGCTCGGGCCGGGCGGCGAGCAGATCGCCGGCGCGTTCCTCCCGGACCCGACGCTGATCCTGCGCCGGCTGCCGGACTTCCCCAAGCGCGTCGGCGCACTGGGACTTACCGAGGAGGGGATGGCGATCCTCGCGAAGGTCAACGACCAGCGCACCGCGCAGGAGATCGCTGACCCGTCGCCCCACGGGCGCGACGTCGCGCTCCGGCTGCTCGGGGCCGCGACGGCCGCGGGGCTCGTCGAGGCGGTCGTCAAGGTCGCCGAGATCCCGCTCCGCACGGCCCAGCCTCCGCGCTTCGGCGTGGCGCCCCGCCGCCGGTTCTGGCCGTGGGCGCTACTCGTGGCCGTGCTGGTCGCCGCCGTCGCGGCGCTCGCGGTGCTGCGCCCGTGGGAGCGGGCCAACCTCGTCGGAGGCGGTGGACCGTGGGCGGTCGCGGTGGACGGCGGGTGCCAGCCGGCCGAGCTCGAGCGTCTCTACCGCAGGCAGGAGCAGGACAAGCTGAACCTGCGCGTGGTTCCGTTCGGGCGCGGCGACTCGCAGTGCTACCGCCTGATCTGGGGCCATTTCCCGAGCAAGGACGCGGCCGAGAGCGTGATCCCCAAGCTACCCGCCAACGTCACGTCGCGCGGGTTCCCTCCGCACGTCGTGCGCGTCGAGGGCAACTCTCCTTGAGTGCGTTTGGAGAACCGACTAAGATAGCCGGGAGATGCCAGGCGAGTTCGTCCGCGAGGGGCGCTTCGACGCCGGGGGTTTGTCGCCGCTCCTGAGGGAGTACGTCCGCCGCCTCGCGGTCGGACGCCTCGACGTCATCATTGGCGACGGGATCCGCCACCTCTGGTTCGAGGCCGGCCAGGTGCGCGCCGTCGCGTCCGAGCTGGAGGACGAGAAGCTCGGCAACTGGCTGGTGGGCCGCGGCGTTCTCGAGCCGCACCGGATGGCGATCACGCTGCTGCGCCAGCCGGACGGCGTGCGGTTCGGCACGTTCCTGGTCCAGGAGGGCCTCCTGAGCGCGGAGGCGCTCACCAAGGAGCTCGAGACGCTGTCGGTCGCCATCGTGTCGCGGATGCTCCTCCAGGCCGGCGACATCATGTTCTTCGAAGGCGAGAAGCTCCCGATCGACGCGGTGTCGCTCGGGATGACGACGGGCTCGCTCCTCGCGGCCGCCGTCCGCGCCGTCCACGAGGGCGACCAGCTGCGCCGGCTGATCGACGGCGACGGGTTCGTGTGGACCGCGCAGGACGCGCTCCTGCTCTACCAGCAGCTGCAGCTCACGCCCCAGGAGGGGTACCTGCTGTCGCGCGTCGACGGGACGACCACGGTGGCGCGCCTGCAGCGCCTCGCCCCGATGCCGACCGGCGAGTTCACGCGCGCGCTGGCCGCGCTCACGGTGGCCGGGGTCGTCGAGATCCGCGCCGCCTCGGCCGCCAAGCCGCTGGTCGCGACGAAGGTCGAGCAGCCTCCCGAGCCCGCGAAGGAGGCCGACGAGGCGCTGCAGTACACGCCGCAGCAGCAGCGCGAGTACGCCGAGGTGATCAAGCTCTCGTCCGAGATCGCGCACCGCGACTACTTCCGGCGTCTCGGACTGGCGCCCGGCGCCACGCCGGACCAGGTGCACGCGCGCTACCTCGAGTTCGTGAAGCTGTACCACCCGGACCGCGCCCGCGAGCCCCACCTCCTCTCGCTGCGCAACGAGCTGGCGCAGATCTACTCCGCGCTGCAGGAGGCGTACGAGACGCTCGCCAGCCCGGACAAGAAGGCGAGGTACGAGCAGAGCCTCTCGACGTCGCAGCGGATCGACGTCTACAAGGAGGAGGAGCGGAGGCGGCTCGCCCGAACCGCGGTGGTGGACGCGAACCTCAAGCGCGCTCAGGAGCTCCTGCGCGCCGGAGACGTCGGGATGGCGGTCCAGCTGCTGGATCAGGCGGTCCGCCTCAACCCGACGGCCGAGAACCTGCTGCTGCTGGCGCGCGCCGAGTTCAAGAACCCGATGTGGAGCCAGCGCGCCCTCGACCACCTGAAGCACGCGGTGGCGCTCGCCCCGGAGTTCACCGAGGCGTGGCTCGAGCTGGCGAACTTCTGGGCGACGCGGAACCTGATCGACCGGCAGCAGCAGTGCCTGGAGAGGATCCTCGAGTACGATCCGGGGAACCCCGACGTGAAGGCCGCGCTCTCCCACACGAAGAAGCCCAAGCTCCTCCGACGGCGGTCGTGACGCTCCACCCGACGCGATGCCGTGGCTCCTCGATGGCAGCAACCTGACCGGCGGCGGGGACCGCGAGCCGCTCCGGCGCGCCGCTCTCGCGCTCGCGCGCGCCGAGCGCGTGCGGATCGTGGTGTTCTTCGACGGCGAGCCGCCTCCCGGCTCTGCGGCTCTCGAACGGCTCGGCTCGGTCGAGGTGCGGTACGTCGCTCATGCCGATTCGGCGATCGTGGCGCACCTGCACGGCAAGGGCCGCGGGTGGCGGGTCGCGACCGACGATCGGGCGCTGGCGCTCCGGGTCCGGGCGGAGGGCGCCGACGTCGTGGGCGCACGCGCGTTCTGGGACCGGCTCGCGTCGGCGGAGGCCGGTGAGCGCAGGCGGGCTGAAGGCGGGGTCCCCCGGGGCGCGGAGACGCTCCGGGAGCTGGCGGAGACCGTCGAGCCGCTCCCGGAGGCACCTGCTCGGGTGCGGCGGCGGTCCCGGAGGCGACGCTCGTCCTGACGATGTAGAATCGAGACGGCATGGGAGGCGGCAGGCGCTCGCGATCCCGCCCTCGGCGGGAGCGAGGAAAGTCCGAACTCCGGATGGGAGCACGCTGGGTAACGCCCAGCCGCGGAAACGCGAGGGAAAGTGCCACAGAAAACACACCGCCCCGCCTCGGGCGGGGTAAGGGTGAAAAGGTGGGGTAAGAGCCCACCGCCCGGCCGGCGACGGCCGGGGCACGGCAAACCCCGTGCGGAGCAAGGCCAAATAGGGGGATCGACGGGCCCCATCCCCGGATCCGCATCACCGCGGGCGATCCCCGGGTAGGCCGCTCGAACCGGCCGGCGACGGGCCGGTCAGAGGAATGAGCGCCCACGGCCGCGAGGCCGGGACAGAATTCGGCTTACAGCCGTCCCCTTTGCTGCGTGGAGGGCCCGACCGGGCCCTCCACGTTCTTGTTCCGAGGGTCGGAGAGGCGCGAGAGTACGCCCGATCACCGGGAGATCGCGTCGCGCCTCGAGAGCAGGAGGTCGCAAGGGCTAGAATCTCCGGGTGAGCGTGCGAGCCAGGCCGTTGCCTCCGCCCGTCCCCGCGCGCGGGAAGATCGGGGTGATGGCGCCCGCAGGCCCGTGCCCGGCGGAGGCGCTCGACTCGGGCGTGGCGTTCCTGCGCGAGCGAGGGTTCGAGGTCCTCATCGCTCCGAACGCGAGGTCGCGAGCGGGATACCTGGCCGGATCGGACGACGAGCGGCTCGCGGGGATCGAGTGGCTGCTCGATCGGCGCGTGGACGTCCTGATCTCGGCCCGAGGCGGGTACGGGACGATGCGCCTGCTCCCCCGCATCGCCTGGGACCGCCTCGCCGCGTGGGGCGGATGGATCGTCGGCTTCTCCGACGTCACCGCGCTGCACGCGGCGCTCGCGACGCGGTTCCCGGCGGCGACGCTGCACGGCCCGATGGTCGCCTCCCTCGGTCGCGACGCCCGGAGCGCGGGGCTGCTCACGTCATGGCTGAGGGGGAAGGCGCCTGCCATGCTCTTCCGGCTCGCGCCGCGCAACGTCCTCAGACCGGGGGCGGTGAGGGGCGTCGCGGCGGGAGGCACGCTCGCGGTCCTCGCCGCTCTGGCCGGGACCCCGTTCGAGCCGCGGTACGACGGGTGCGTGCTGTTCCTCGAGGACGTCGGCGAGCCGCTGTACCGGCTCGACCGTTTGTTGACCCAGCTGGTCCTGTCCTCTAGACTCGGCCGCGCAAGAGCGATCGTCATGGGGAGGTTGGCCCGGTGCGGGCGTGGCGAGGCGAAGTGGCACGACCGCTGGCGTGAGCTTCTGCTCGAGGCGGCGCCGAAAGCCGTCGTCGTCGAGGGGCTGCCGTTCGGCCACGGGAGCACGAACGTGCCGTTCCCTCTCGGGGTCGAGGTCGAGGTGAACACGGATCGAGGCGAGATCTCGTGGGGAGGTGGGTAGGTGCCGAAGATCCGCGTGGGAGGCGGCGAGCCCAGCAAGGTGAGCGAGCTGCTCGAGCGGTTCGCGGCGGGGTCGGTGATCTTCCGTGAGGGCGACCTCGGAAGCGAGATGTACATCATCCAGAAGGGGCACGTCCGGATCTCGCTCCAGATCGGGGGCAAGGAGCGCGAGATGGCGGTCCTGGAGAAGGGCGACTTCTTCGGGGAGATCGCGATCCTCAACCAGTCGCCCGCGCGCTCGGCCACCGCTGTGGCGGTCGACGACATCGAGGTGCTGAGGCTCCGGACCAGCGATCTCGAGCTGCTCCTCCGCCGCAAGCCCGACATCGCGATCAGGATGATGATGAAGCTCTCGGAGCGGCTGCGCGAGACCAACCGGCGCTTCGAGGAGCTCGGCTCGCGCACGGAGCTCGCGGCGCTCACCCCGTCGCCGGCGAGCCAGGGGATCGAGGCCCGCGTGGTTCTCGTGCACGAGGCGTCGGGCAGGATCTTCCCGGTCAGGCCCAAGGGGGACACGTCGCTGGGCCGGCACGACCCGGTCACCGGTGTGACCCCGGACGTGGACCTCAGCCGCCTCGATCCCGAGCGCACGGTCTCCCGCCGCCATGGGTCGATTCGGGCCGAGAACGGGAAGCTGACCGTCACCGAGGTCGGCTCGTCGACGAACGGGACGTTCGTGAACGGCGTGCGCCTCGAGCCGTTGAAGGAGACCGCTATCACGGGCGGCGATACGCTGCAGCTCGCGCTCGTAGCTCTCCGCGTCCACGTGATCCTCGGCGGGGGATGACGATCACGCTCGCGAGCCCGCTGTCGGCGATCCGGGGTGTAGGCGCCGCCGGCGAGCGAGCGCTCAGGGCGGAGGGGCTCGCAACCGTCGGCGACCTCCTTTGGCACCTTCCCCACCGATACGAGGACCGGTCCGACCCGAGGCGGATCGTCTCGCTCACGGAGCCGGACGTCACGGTCACCGTGGGGGGCAGGCTCGTCCAGGTCGTGGAGCGGCGGGCGCGCAACCGGCGGATGCGCATCACCGAGGCGGTGATCGACGACGGGACCGGGTCGCTGCCCGTCGTCTGGTTCAACCAGCCGTACCTCGGCTCCACGCTGCGCGAGGGGATGCGGGTGTGGCTGTACGGCACGCTCCGGCCCGCCCGCAGCGGCTGGGGGCTCCAGCTCGTGGCCCCGGAGTGGGAGATAGAGGACGAGGACAGCGAGCCGATCCACCTGGGCCGGATCGTGCCGATGTACCGGCGCCTCGGGACGTGGAGCGGCCGCCGGATCCGCACGCTCGTGGCGAGGGCCCTCGAGGGCGTCGGCCGAGTGCAAGACCCGCTGGCGCCGCTCCTGCCGCCGGAGCTGGGCCTGGCGCCGCTCGCGGATGCCCTTTTGGGCGTGCACTTCCCCCAGGCGCCGGCCGCCGACACGGGGCCCGCCGGGGGGGCGTTCGAGCAGCTCGCCCAGCGGCGGACACCCGCGCACAGGCGCCTCGCGTTCGAGGAGCTGCTCGCCCTCGCGCTGGTCCTCGAGCGCGAGCGCGGCCGGCGGCACCGCCAGCACGCGCCGGCCTGCACGATCTCGGACGAGATCCGCGAGAGCGCCCGCCGCGTGCTCCCGTTCCGCCTGACCGAGGCCCAGAGGCGGGCGCTCGCGGAGGTCGTCGCGGACCTCCAGCGGCCGTACCCGATGGCGCGCCTCCTGCAGGGCGACGTCGGATCCGGCAAGACCATCGTGGCGGCGCTCTCGGCTCTCGTCGCGCTCGCCTCGGGTCACCAGGTCGCCCTCCTCGCGCCGACCGAGCTCCTCGCCCAGCAGCACTACGCGACCCTCACGACCCTGCTCGCGTCGACCGCGTTCCGGCCCGAGCTGCTGATCGGCTCGCTCCCGGCGGCGCAGAAGAAGCGGGTGCGCGGCGGGCTCGCCGACGGGACCGCCCACTTCGTCGTCGGCACGCACGCGCTGATCGAGGACGCCGTCGTGTTCGGGCGGCTCGGCCTCGCGGTCATCGACGAGCAGCACCGATTCGGAGTCGCGCAACGGCAGGCGTTGCTCGAGAAGGGCGAGGCGCCGCACCTCCTCGTGATGACCGCGACGCCGATCCCGCGGTCGCTCGCGCTCTCGCTCTACGGCGACCTCGACGTCTCGACGCTGGACGAGATGCCCCCGGGCAGGACGCCGGTCCGGACCGCCGTCCGCGACGACTCGTCGCGTCCCAGGCTCGCGGAGTTCCTGCGCGCCGAGGTCGCGGGCGGAGGACAGGCGTACTGGGTGTTCCCGCTCATCGAGGAGTCGGACAAGATCTCGGCGCGTGCGGTGGCGACGCACGTCAAGGCCGTCCGGCAAGCCCTTCCGGGCGTGAGGGTCGAGGTCGTGCACGGGCGCACGCCGGCTGCCGAACGCGAGGCGACGATGGCGGCGTTCGCGAGCGGAGAGATCGGCGTTCTGTGCGCGACGACGGTGATCGAGGTCGGCGTCGACGTCCCCAACGCATCGGTGATGGTGATCGAGAACGCCGAGCGCTTCGGCCTCGCGCAGCTCCACCAGCTGCGAGGGCGTGTGGGGCGCGGGAGGAGGCGATCGTTCTGCGTGCTGCTCGCGGGGCCGGGCTGCTCGGCCGAGGCGAGGGAGCGGCTCGACCTGCTGGCGTCGACCTCCGACGGGTTCCGGATCGCGGAGGAGGACTTCAGGCTGCGGGGCCCGGGCGAGTTCACGGGTCTGAGACAGTGGGGCCGGCCGGAGCTCCGCGTCGCGAGCCTGTGGCTGCACCGCAGGGAGCTCGAGGCGGCGCGCGCTGTAGCCGTTGCGTCCGCGGCGGACGGGAGGCTCGAAGCGGTCGCCGCCGCGCTCAGCTGCCCCGCCTCGGTCGGCTCGGGCGTGCCGGCAGCGTAGGGGCCGCGGAGGCCCCCGCGTACCTGGGCGCGCGCCGGGCGTGCTGAAACACGGTAGAATCTCGGCGATGGCTAACGCCGAGCACGTGCGGCTGCTCCTGACGCCGGACTGGTCTCGCTGGCGTGCCGAGAACCCCCGCATCATCCCCGACCTCGTCGATGCGGACCTGAAGGGGCAGGACCTGGCGGGAGCGGACCTCTCGCGCGCGGTCTTGACGCGCGCGGAGCTCCAGGGCGC